>Ga0126312_10001355_pt1 | contig 15952 bp, 14 predicted proteins | sample Plot104A_FD_92537 | JGI IMG/M metagenome (GOLD analysis project Ga0126312, IMG submission 92537) | Serpentine soil microbial communities from UC McLaughlin Reserve, CA, USA - Plot104A | ecosystem: Environmental > Terrestrial > Soil > Grasslands | place: USA: UC McLaughlin Reserve, Lake County... | reverse complement strand
GGTGAGAGCGTGACGGAGGGCACCATAACCCGCTGGCTCAAGGCCGAGGGCGACGAGGTGGAGGTCGACGAGCCCCTCGCCGAGGTGGATACGGACAAGGTCAACGCCGAACTGCCATCGCCCGTGGCGGGCAAGATCGAGAAGTTCCTCGTCTCCGAAGGCTCGACGGTCGATGTGGGGACCGAGATCGTACTCGTCGCCCTCGCCGAAGAGGGCGATTCCCCCGCCGCCGACGCCCCGCCACAGGAGAACGTCGCAGCGGACGCTCCCACGGAAGAGTTCCCCGCCTCAGGCACCGAAGCCCAGCCCGTCTCGCGTGGCACTGAGAGACAGCGAGCCGCCCCCGCAGACGGCGACGGGCGCGGCGAGATCGAGGACGCCGAGACCTTGCGTCTCACCCGCTCCTCGCCCGTCGTCCGGCGCCTCGCCGAGGAGCACGGGGTAGAGATAGCGGAGATCCCAGGCTCGGGCACAGGCGGGCGCGTAACCAGGAAGGACATCGAAGGCTACATAGAGGAACAGGAGGAGCCCGCAGCGGAGCGCGAGGAATACGCGCCGGGACTACAGGAAGAACGAGAAGCCTTCGCTGAACCTGAGCCCGAACGCGTGCCGGTCTACGAGGGCGACCGGGTCGAGGACCTGAGCGGCATCCGGCGGACCATAGCCAGCCGCATGTCAGCGAGCAAGCGCGAGGCTCCGCACGCCTGGACCATGGTCGAAGTAGACGTGAGCGGGCTGGCCGAGCTGCGCGAGCGCGAGAAGGCCGGGTTCGCCGAGCGCGAAGGCGTAAAGCTGACCTACCTGCCGTTCATAGTGAAGGCTGTCGTCGAGAGCCTGAAGGAGCATCCCGTACTCAACTCGGTCTGGGACGGGGACCGCATAATCTTGAGGAAGCGCGTAAACGTTGGAGTAGCCGTCGACCTCGAAGACGCCCTCATCGTGCCCGTCATCGCCGACGCCGACGAGTTGAATATTCTCGGGCTCGCGCGCAAGATCGAAGACCTCGTGCGGCGCGCCCGCGCCCGCGGGCTCGGAACCGAAGACGTCTCGGGCGGCACCTTCACCGTCAACAACCCGGGGGCTCTCGGTAGTGTCGTCTCGACACCGATCATCAACCACCCGCAGGCGGCGATCCTCTCCGCCGAAGCGATCATCAAGCGTCCTGTCGTGATAGACGACGCCATCGCCGTACGCAGCATGATGAACCTGGAGGTCTCCTTCGACCACCGCGTCCTCGACGGCGGCGCCGCGCTCAAGTTCCTGAACGCGGTCAAGAGCCGGCTCGAGGCTTACGGACCGGGGAGCGGTATCCGTTAACCGATTCTCTTGCAGCATGGGAGTGAGAGATGAAGTGCCTCATGATTATCGAGCCCACCGAAACAGGCTTTTCGACTTGCTCTCCGGATTTGCCGGGCTGCGTATCGACGATGGATCGCTGCCGACGGGGCTGAGTTGATTGAGCCGGACGTCGAAATGGGCGCAGACGCCGGATTTCGACGTGTGCTCGAAGATGTATTGAACAGGATCGACCGCGAGGAACTCGTACGCCTAACACAGGAACTTCTCCGCATTCCGAGCGTCTACCTTCCGGAACAATCGGACTGTAACGAGAACAATGTCGCCAGTTACGTAAGGGATTATCTGGAGAATGCTGGCTTCGATACACAGGTCGAAGAGGTCGCGCCGGGCCGTCCCAACGTTTGGGCCGTGTGGGAGGGTGACCTGCCGGGTAAGACATTGCTCTACGAGGCGCACACGGACGTCGTGACGGAAGGAAGCGCGGAAGATTGGGTCCATCCGCCGTTCGAGGCGGAGAGGGAGGGGGGACGCGTCTACGGGCGTGGTGCCTGCGACACCAAGGGGAACCTGGCTGCGGCTGTCGTGGCGGTGCGTGCTATAAGGGACTCCGGTGTCTCTTTTCCCGGCAGGCTGGTACTCTGCCATCCGGCGGACGAGGAAGGGATGATGGTCGGAATCAAGGCGTTCATCGAGGGAGGACACACCGCTGGAGTGGACGCCGCCGTCATCTGCGAGCCGGAGGAGAACCAGCTCTGCATAAAGCAGAAGGGCGCGCTCCGGGTGAAAGTTACGGTACGCGGAAGGATGGCGCACGGGGCAATGCCCAAGAGCGGTGTCAACCCGGTTACGCGGGCGGCCCGGTTCGTGGTCGCGGTCGAGGAGCTGGAGAGGGAGGAGGTCGAGCGCCACGGCGAGGACCCGTTCCTCGGTTATCCGAGCCTGACGCCGACCATTCTGATGGGCCCCGATTGCGGGGAGCCCCAGATCAACGTGATCCCGGCGAGCGCCTATGTCGCCCTGGACATCCGCACCCTTCCGGGGCAATCGCATGAAGGCCTTGTCAGACGCCTGAAGGATATCCTCGCCGATCTGGCCTCGGAAGACCCCGACTTCGACGCGACGCTGGAAGTGATCGAAGAGCGCCCGCCGACCGAGACCCCGAAAGACGAGCCGCTGGTCAACGCGATGGCGAAAGCATACGAAGATCTGACCGGCGAGGAGCCGCCTTACAACGGTGTCCCCGGCGCGACAGACGGTACCTTCCTGCATGCCTGGGCCGGCATACCCATCGTCACGACGGGTGCTGGCGCCCGCGAGATCCCACACCATACAGACGAGTGGGTCGACGAGGAAGAACTTCTCACCACCTGCAAGCTCTACGCCGCGACGGCGATGTACTACGCTTACGGAGAGGAAAGGCATGTTTGATTACCGCGCCATGTTCGACCTGACAGGCAAGACCGCGCTCGTCGTCGGGGCCGGTAGCGGTATCGGCGAGGCTAGCGCGCACGGGCTCGCGGCCTTCGGCGCCCGTGTCGTGTGCGCCGACGTGGATGGCGGGGCCGCCGACGACACGGCCAGAGAGATTGGTTTGGAGAGAGAAGTGGCCGATGCCATCGAGCTCGACATGACGGACCCGGACAGCGTAAGAGAGGCCGTAGAGTCCGTAGGAGTTCCTGATGTGCTGGTGAGTACGCCGTCCATCAACGTCAGGAAGCCCGTGCTCGAGATAACAGACGAGGAGTTCGACCGGATCGTCGAGCTGAACCTGAAGGGGACTTTCCGCCTGATCCGGGACTTCGGACGCGGCATGGCCGAGCGCGGCTCGGGTAGCATCATCGCCTTCTCGAGCATCAGGGGGCAGGTCGTCGAACCAGGGCAGGGGGTCTACGCGGCGACGAAGGCGGGAACGGTGCAGATGCTACGGGCCCTTGCCTCCGAGGTCGGGCCCCGCGGTGTCAGGGTCAACGCCATCGCCCCCGGCATCGTCGAGACGCCCTTGACGGCGCAGATCAAAGCCTCCCCAGACTGGTACGACTCCTACGCGGCCAAGAGCATCCTCGGACGCTGGGCCGCGCCGCACGAGATGGTCGGAATGGTCGTCTACCTCGCCTCGGAGGCCAGCTCCTACGTCACGGGCGCCTTCATGCTGGTCGACGGCGGTTGGACCGCCGCAGACGGGCGCTTTACGCCGCCGCTGTAGCGTTTCGACGCTGTGCATGCAGATACATTCGCTCCGTATATAGTATTGCTGGTCTGGTAGTAATCGGCAGAAGGAGAAGATCATGGCGGCTAATTCCGGGGGCGGTGGGGGGGATTCTGTCTTCAGCCTCGATGTCAGGCAGATCGTCATAGCCGGGATACTTGGAGGGATAGCGATCTTTCTCGGCGCGACCCAGCTCGGCTTCATCCCTGTGCCGAACGTCTCGGGCCGGGCGACCATTTTGCACATCCCTGCTATCGTGGGGGGTGCCCTGGAGGGGCCCGTGGTCGGCGCTCTCGCCGGGTTCATCTTCGGCATCTTCTCCTGGTTGGACCCCGTCGTTCCCCCACTCAGGAACCCGCTGGTCTCTGTTCTGCCGCGCATCCCCATAGGGATTGTATCGTGGTTCGTGTTCGTCTCCCTGCGCAGGACGAGCGTCGATCTGGCCTCCGTGATAGCCGGCCTGCTCGGCTCGTTCACCAACACCGTCGGGGTCGTCGGGATGGCCGTGCTCCTCGGTTATTTCCCGTTCGCTGTCTTCCTGGTCGTGTTGCCCCAGGCCACAGCGGAAGCGGTCCTCGCCGCCGTCGTCACGCTCGTGGTCGTCCGCGGCGTAATGCTGTTCCGCAGTGGACGCACCACGGCCCCGGAGGACGAGTCGGACGAGGAACGCCGCTATTAGTCAGGAGCTTGCGCGGACGCCATGATCGAGCTGGACAACGTCTCGTTCACCTACAGGAAGGGGGAGTCCGACGAGGTTCCCGCGCTCAGGAACCTCGACCTGAAGATAGAGTCCGGGCAGCTGGTCGCGATTATCGGCCATAACGGTTCGGGGAAGAGCACGCTGGTCAAGCTCCTTACTGCTGTCCTCTACCCGACGGAGGGTACGATCAGGATAGACGGCGTATCCGTGGACAGGGAGCATCAGTGGGCCGTGCGGCGCAAGGTGTCCGTCGTCTTCCAGGACCCGGACGACCAGCTGATAATGAACCGCGTGATAGACGATATAGCTTTCGGCCCGGAGAACCTGGGACTCTCGCGGGAGGAGATCTCAGAAAGAGTGCGCTCATCGGTGGAAATGCTCGGTCTCCGGGAGATCGAGACTCGCCTGATCGAAGACCTCTCACCGGGGCAGAAGCAGAGGGTCGCCATGGCCGGCGCCCTTGCGATGCGTCCTCTGTTTTTGATCCTGGACGAACCGACCTCGCTTCTACCAGTGCCGGTCGCGATGCGTCTGATCTCCACGGTCCGAGACCTGAGCCTCAGTGAGAACACGGGTGTTGTGCACGTAACCCACTCCATGTACGAGGTCGTCCTCTTCGAGAGGGTCGTTGTCATGGATGCGGGGCGTATAATCCTCGACGGCCCCCCGGCTGAGGTCTTCCGAGACGTTGAGAGGCTGCGGAAAGTCGGCCTTGACATACCGCTCGCCGCGAGCCTCGCCCACCGTCTGCGCGCCCGCGGCTTCCCGATCGAGGGCGACATCCTAAACACGGCAGATCTGCGCGCCGCCCTCTCTGCCACCGTAGATCCTTCGCCCTCAGGCTGATGCAGCCCGACGGAAGGCCCCCGGTCCTCGAGTTGAAGGGTTTTTCCTACACCTACCTGGAGGGCACCCCTAGGGCGAGCGAGGCGGTGAGTGATGTGTCCTTCCGGATCCATCGCGGCGAGCGCGTCGGGATAGTCGGTGCCACCCAATCAGGCAAGTCCACCGTCGTCGACTCCTTCGCGCACCTGCTGCGCCTCGGGCAGGGACAGGTCTTCTACGAAGGCGAGGATGTGGCCGCTCCCGGCTACAACAGAGCCAGGCTGCGGCGTGAGATCGGGATCGTGTTCCAGCAGCCGGACTCACAGATCATAGAAGACGTGGTCGGTGCCGACGTAGCTTTTGGGCCGACGGCCGCGGGCCTCTCCGCTACTGAGACCCGTGGGCGCGTCGAGGAGAGCCTGAATACCCTAGGGCTACCCTATCCGGATTACCGCCTGCGTTACGTCCACGCGCTCTCCGGTGGCCAGCGCAGACGGGTCGCCATAGCCGGGGTTCTCGCCATGCACACGCCCGTGCTCGTCCTCGACGAGCCGATGGCAGGGCTCGACCCGCGCGGCCGCAAGGAGCTCCTAAAGCTACTCATCGAACTGCAGAAGGATCGCGAGCTGACCCTTATCGTCTGCTCCGCGAGCCTCACCGACACCAGCCTGCTTTGCGACCGTTTCGTCGTCCTGGACCGGGGCACGGTCGTCATGGCCGGTCCCGTGCGCGAGGTCTTGCGCGAGGCCGACAGGTTGGCCGAATTGGACATAACTCTGCCCGAGCCGGTGGTCGGCGCCCGCGAGCTGCAGAAGCTCTTCCCCGACTTCCCGACCGATCTGCTAACCGAGGACGAGCTCGAGTCCGAGCTGCTCGAGAGGTTGGGGACCGCATAATGCTCGAGCTCCAGCGTAACGTCATCTTCGGGCAGTTCGTCGAGACGGGCTCCTTTGTTCATCGTATGGACGCTCGCGTCAAGATCGCCGCCACGTTCGTGCTCATCGTCGCCTCGTTCCTCATCGACAGCTTCCTCGGCTTCGCCGTCATATTGCCACTGCTCGTTGCCATAAGCGTCGGCTCGAAGATACCCCTGGGCTACATACTGCGGGGCTCGCGGTTCTTCATCGCGTTTCTCGTCTTTATCCTCGCCTTCCAGGTACTCTTCTACCCGGGAGACGTGCCTGAATCGAGCTACCTGTGGCGGTGGGGGATACTCTCGGTCTCGACCGAGGGCCTCTACACAGCGGGCATCATCGTGCTGCGCGTCATCCTCCTTTACTACGTCACGACCATGCTGATGCTCACGACCTCGCTGGTGGACCTGACGAACGCACTGGAGCTCATCTTCGGCCCGCTACAACGGCTGAGGGTTCCGGTCAACGAGCTGGTGCTCGTCTTCGTGATCGCGATAAAGTTCGTTCCGATCTTCATCGAGGAGATGGAGCGTCTCGCCCGCGCCCAGACCGCCCGCGGCGTCCCCTTCGACGAGGGCGGCGCCATAACCCGGGCACGCCGCATCGGACGCCTCCTCATCCCTATCTTTATCAGCGGTTTCGCCCGCGCCGACACTCTCACCATCGCCATGAACACCCGCAGCTACCGCGGCGGCCGCTACCGCACCAAATTCCGCCAGATGCGCGCGAAATCTTCCGACTGGCTGGCACTCACGTTAGTAACGCTGTGGATAATCGTCGCGTGGATAGTGTAAGCATGTCAGCACGCTCAGGCTGACGCCTTCGCTTGTCAGCACTTCGGCATTTCAGCTTTTTGGTGTCGGTTCGCCGCCCGTGCTCGGTCGCGAATCGTTTGCCTCCATCAGATGCTTCTCCATAGAAGCTTCCCTCCGCTGTCCAAGACCTGGCTGACATGCTGACTAGCTGACAAGTCGCCTGTTCCAGGCGCCTTGCCGAGATGCTGAGAGACTATATAGGGCGTGCTAGCACGCCCTATATAGTCTCACGGCGACGGCTCAACTGCCCGTAGGGATGCCCGGTATGCAGGCGTTCCATCGAGCTAATGGCGGCTATCCTCTCCAGCGCCAGGGTGTCTGCGGCGACGTTGGTTGGGACACCGTCGCGTTTGGAGATGGCGATGATGCGGCGTATCCGGTCCTCTATGCGCATGACGCGCTTGGTCGCCCGGCGCTCGTTGTAGCCCTCCAGCTCGTCCGCGACGTTGATGAGGCCGCCGGCGTTTATAACGTAGTCCGGGGCGTAGAGTATGCCGCGTTCGGAGACCGCCTCGCCGTGGCCAGAGTCGGCCAGCACGTTGTTGGCGCTCCCGGCGACGATGCGGCAGCGCAACTCTGGTATCGTCGCGTCGTCGAGCACGGCGCCGAGGGCGCAGGGGGCGAAGATGTCGCAGGGGATGGTCACGATCTCATCTGGCTCGACCACCTTGGCGCCGAACTCTTTGACGGCGCGCTCTACGGCTGCCTCGTGCACGTCCGTGACGATCAGGTTCGCACCCTCCTCGTGTAGAAGACGGCACAGGTAGAAGCCGACGTGCCCGACGCCCTGCACGGCGACGACCCGGCCTTCCAGAGACGTCGTGCCGAAGACCTCCTCGACGCAGGCCCGCATCCCCTGTAGGACTCCGAGGGCGGTGAGCGGCGAGGGGTCGCCAGAGCCACCGCGGGTGACGTCGACCCCGACGACGTGTGAGGTCTCGACCCTGATAAAGTTCGCGTCCTCCGTCGAGGTGCCCACGTCCTCAGCCACGATGTAGCGTCCGCCCAAGGTCTCGATGTAGCGTCCGAACGAGCGGAAGAGCGCCTCGGATTTGTCCGTGTGCGGGTCCCCGATAATTACGGACTTCCCGCCCCCAAGATTGAGGCCGCTCGCGGCGGCCTTGTAGGTCATCCCTCTCGCCAGGCGTAGTACGTCCACTATGGCCTCGTCCTCGCTGGCATACGGATACATCCTGCAGCCGCCCAGAGCCGGGCCGAGCGTGGTGTCGTGGATGGCGATGATAGCCCGCAGCCCCGTCGACTTGTCGTGGCAGAACACGAGCTGTTCGTAGCGGTACTCCGCAAGCTTCTCGAATACTCGCAAGCTCTATATCTCCTTTCCCGATCCCCGAGATTCCTTTGAGTCTCTATTCTACTATCCCTCAGGTTTTCTCGAACTCGAGAACGCGCACTTCGGGAAGACAGAACCGCTTCCGCCGCTACGAGGGTCCTGCGTTATCGACTGGCCTACGAAGGCTCTGTCGCAGGGGGTCTTGGGCCCCTGTTCCGCCTCCTCCACCACCACAACAGTCCCCCGACGAGCAAGGGTACGAGCCACCAGCCGAAGACGATGGCCGAGATGAGGGCCGTCGCAATGGCCTGGAGGATGCTGAGTGAGGCGGCCCATGCCCGTGCTGCCACGCCTCCGGGGTCCCATGCGGGCCGGGGTGGCGGTGGGCTTGTGACGGGTTGGATATCCAGGGTTATCTGAGAGTAGGCGGTGTGCTGGTCCAGGTACTTGATCCTGCCCTGCACCATCTCGATCTCCCCGCGAACATTCGTCAACTCGCGTTGGATCGAGAGCGCCTCCTCCACGTTCTGCGCCCTGTCGTAGAGCCTCAGCAGGCTCTCTTCGGTGGCCCTGAGGTTGCGCTCGCGGGACTTGAGATCTACATATTCCTCGGTCACATCCTGGCCGCTGACGGAGTCGGTCGTGACCTTGTCGCCCAGGCTCCTCAGATCGTCGAGCACCCGCTCGAACTCCGCGGAGGGGACCGAGAGTACGAGCTGGGCCGTAAGGGAGTCGTCGCTCCTGTAGACCTGCGAGCTAACGACGCTGCCGCCGGTGGCGGCGGCGACCTGCTGGGCCCGTGCGGCGCTCTGGCGAACCTCCTTCGTGCGGAGGCCCAGGTTGGCGGTCTTTACGACCTTGCGGCCGAAGTCTCCAAGCGTGGCAGGATCTTCGGTTATGCCGACCTCGCCAGTGGCGGTATTCGCGCCTTTCTCTGTTTGCGCGAGATCTGGCCCCGCCGGTGAATCCAGACCGGCCGTCTCCCGCCCTACGGACACCCCGCCCGACTTCGTCTCGCCGCCTCCGCACGCTGCGAGGACCAGAACAAGGAGCACGAGCACACTCGCCCCCAGAGACTTCGCCACCATTGCAGTACGTATGGCTTCCATACCATCCACCTCTCTAGGACGTGACCTCTCTCGGAGCGCCGCGCCTACACCCTGTACGGCGTCGGGCTCTGATCGGTTCCCAGATGTTTAGCATTTCAGCTGGCCAGCACTTCAGCTTGTTGCATGCGGGCCATTGCTGATTTGCTGACAAGTGAAGGCCGTAAGGCCTGAGCGTGCTGACGCGCTGATCAGCGTACCGATTCGGCGATGCGGATCGCTTGCTTCTTCGGGAGTTTTGCTTCGAGTCGGAGGGCCACGCCTCCTTTCTCCCAGAGCAGGACGTGGCCGGGGAGAGGCCGGTCCATGGAGGAGGGAAACCCTCCGGCAGGGCTCCAGTATCCTGGATGTCCTTGCACCATCACCCTGTCGAGCTGCGGTCCGACGGCGGTCTTTCCTGCGAGGAATGCCGGCTCGATATCGCCCGACACCTCGGTCAGGAAGAGGCTGATACCAGTGTCGCCGAGAGGCGGCAGTCCGGACCTGTAGACGAGCACGACGCCGGCTTTCCGGGAAGTCCCCCCTGCGTAGACTTCGTCAGGTTTCCCGAGCTTCGGTGTGCGGGGCAGGAGGAGCGCGCCCTCTATTCTGGCTTGCGCCTGCCGCAGCGTGATCCGGCCCCCCGAGAACCTTGGGGTCAACGCCTGGGATGCTCCACCCTTGGAGACGCCCGCGGCGGGTGCGTTTGCCTCCCGCTGTCTCTCAGGTGAGCCGGTATCGACGGCTGATTCGCGGGGCGCTTGGCCGTTCCCTGCTACGAACCAGTCGCCGACCGTGGCGCGCAGGCCGGGGGAGAGGGTGGGGATGGCGACGACGAGCACGAACGCCACCGCCGCCCACCGCAGCGTCGGGAGGGCCGTCCTGAACCTTCGGAGCCGGTCGTTCTCTCGTGCATCGAGCAGGATGCGCGTGGCATGCGCGACATCAGGTGTCGGCGGGTAATCTATCAGAGACCCGAGATCCCTCAGCTCCCTCTCGAGTTCGTGCTCTCTATCCGGCATCTCCCTCCTTCGCAATCTCCGAGCGCAGGCTATTGAGCGCCCGCGAGAGCCGTGATTTGACGGTTCCCCGCGCACAACCTAAAGCCACGGCCGTCTCCTCTTCGGAGAGCCCCAGGAAGTAGCGGCAGGCGATGGCCAACCGCGCCTCCTCGCGCAGGTCGCCCAGGGCCTCGAGCAGCTCTGCTCGCCGCTCTGCCGTCAGAACCGCTGCTTCAGGGGAGGATGGGCTATTCCCCGGCGTGCCCTCCCGCGCCACCCTCAGGAACAGACCGGCGCGACGCGCGGCCGCCCTGCGCTGGTTTCTGGCTTCGTTGGCGACTATCGCGAGCAGCCACGGCCTGAAAGGGGCGCCGGACCGGAAGCGTCCCAGGGCGCGGTAGGCCTTTATGAAGGCCTCCTGTGTCGCTTCCTCGGCCTCCGAGGCGTCGCCAGTGATGAGGTAGGCGGTGCGGAAGGCCACCTCCTGGTAGCCGCGCACCAGCCTCTCATACGCCGCCGTGTCTCCACTCTTCGCCCGCTCGGCGAGCTTCGCGTCATGCGAGGTGACGGCCCTCCTCCTCGACGTCGCTCTCTACCTCTATCTACAACACCGGGCCCGAGAAGGTTCCCGGCATAACGGCTAATGATGACGCCTCCAGCGAGCCTCTGCGAGTAGAGAGGTCCTTTGCGTCCAGCGTTTTCGTGGTCTGAACGCCGGGAAACCGCCATTTCCTTGCGTGCTAGAATGCCTGCGCCATGCAGGACGAACGACTCGGAGAAAATACCACGGCGGGCAAGATAGAGGGGCTCAGGCACCTCCGCGAGGCGGCGGCCCACCCGGCCCCCGAGCAGGCCGTCGAGAGGCAGCGCGAACGCGGCAAGCTGACGGCCAGGGAGCGCATCGAGCTCTTGCTCGACCCTGGCACGTTCGTCGAGCTGGACCGCTACAGGGTGCACCGCTCATACAACTTCGGGCTCGAGGAGAACAGGCCTTTGGGGGACGGGGTGATCACGGGTTACGGCGAGGTCTCGGGGCGCAAGGTCTGCGTCTTTTCCCAGGACTTCACGGTGTTCGGGGGTTCGTTGGGCGAAGTCTACGCGCAGAAGATCTGCAAGGTCATGGACCTCGCCCTCTCGACGGGATGTCCCATCATCGGGATCAACGACTCCGGCGGGGCGCGCATCCAGGAGGGCGTCGTCTCCCTGGCCGGATACGCAGATATCTTCCACCGCAACGTGCTCGCCTCTGGCGTGGTGCCCCAGATCTCCGTCGTCGTCGGGCCCTGCGCTGGCGGCGCGGTGTACTCGCCGGCCATCACGGACTTCATCTTCATGGTCGAGGAGACGAGCCACATGTTCATCACGGGCCCCGACGTCATAAATAGCGTCACGGGCGAGGACGTCACTTTCGAGGACCTCGGCGGCGCGGCCACCCACAACACCAGATCAGGCGTAGCCCACTTCTCGGCCCCCGACGAGGAGACCTGCTTCGACGACGTGCGCTACCTGCTCTCCTTCCTCCCGGAGAACAATCTGGAGAGCGCCCCTTACTTCCGGCCCACCGACGACCCGGAGCGCATGGACGAGGATCTGGCGCGCCTGATCCCCGACTCCCCCCAGCACCCCTACGACATCCGCGGCGCGATAGCGAGCGTGGTAGACGACGGAGAGTTCTTCGAGGTCCAGGAGGGCTGGGCCCAGAACCTCGTGGTCGGCTTCGCCAGGCTCGACGGGCGCGCGATCGGTGTCGTCGGCAACCAGCCTTCCGTGCTCGCGGGGACGCTCGACATAAACGCGAGCGTGAAGGGCGCGCGTTTCGTCCGCTTCTGCGACGCTTTCAACATCCCGCTACTTACGTTCGTGGACGTACCGGGATTCCTGCCTGGCACGGACCAGGAGTGGGGGGGCATAATCCGTCACGGGGCGAAGCTCCTTTATGCCTTCTCGGAGGCGACGGTGCCCAAGATGACCGTCATCACGAGGAAGGCTTACGGCGGGGCCTACGACGTCATGTGCTCCAAGCACATCGGGGCCGATGTTAACGTGTCGTGGCCCACGGGTGAGATCGCGGTCATGGGCGCGTCTGCCGCCGTCGGCGTAATCTTCAGGCGTCAGATCTCGGAGGCCGAAGACCCCGACGCGAGACGCGAAGAGCTTATCGAGGACTACGAGGAGCAATTCAACAATCCTATGGTCGCCGCCGAGATGGGCTATGTAGACGACGTCATAGACCCCCGGGAGACACGCCCGTACCTGATCCAGGCCTTCCAGATGATCCGGACCAAACGCCCCGACCGGCCGCCCCGCAAGCACGGAAATATCCCACTTTGATAGCTATCAGTTATCAGCTTTCAGCGAACCTCCTTCAGATCGCTGGCCGGTGGAGAAATGCCTGACGACAACCGGAAGGCGGTAAGATTTCCACTCCCCGTTAGGATTGAGCCCGAGCCGAACGCGGAGGAGGCCGCTGCCATAACGGCCGCGCTGCAGTCGCTCTCTGAAGGAGAGCAACAAGACACGTCTTCCTTGAAGCGTAGCCGGTGGCGGCTCGCCGGCCTTCTCGGACACGCGGTGGAGCCGGGGATAGAACTGGATGGCTCCTTGTGGACCTGCTCCAGGTGGGAGGGCTAGCCCCGATGTTCGGCAAGGTGCTGATCGCCAACCGAGGTGAGATCTCCGTCCGTATCTCTCGTGCGCTGCGCGAGATGGGAGTAACGGGCGTCGCTGTCTACTCAGATCCTGACCGAGAGTCTCTGCACGCCAGCATCGCGGATGAAGCATATTACGTCGGTCCGGCGCCTGCTTCGGAGAGCTACCTGAACGTGGAGAAGCTGATAAAGATCGCGCGAGAGAGTGGGGCCGATGCGGTACATCCTGGATACGGCTTCCTGGCCGAGAGCGCGGCTTTCGCGCGGGCGGTCGAGGAGGCCGGGCTCGTCTGGATCGGCCCTCATCCGGGAGCCATAGAGGCGATGGGGAGCAAGGTGGAGAGCCGGCGGATCATGGCGAAGGCCGGCGTCCCGATGGTGCCAGGCACGGAAGGCTCCATCGGCTCCGCGAAGGAGGTCCGCCTCTTCGGCGAGGAGCACGGCTTCCCTGTGGCCGTGAAGGCCTCGGCGGGGGGCGGCGGCAAGGGCTTCGCCGTGGCCAGAGACGCCTCCGAGACAGGAAGCGCATTCGATCGGGCTAGCAGGGAGGGCGAGGCGTACTTCGGGGACGGTTCGGTCTACGTCGAGAAGTACCTCTCGGCTCCCCGTCACGTGGAGATACAGGTCGTGCGGGACAGACGCGGGAACGCGGTCCACCTCGGCGAGAGGGACTGTTCGATCCAACGCCGCCACCAGAAGCTCATCGAAGAGTGCCCCTCGCCGGCCATAGACCCGACGATGCGCGAAGCGATGGGCGAGGCCGCCCTCGCCGCCGCCGAGGCAGTCGCCTACGATAACGTGGGCACCGTCGAGTTCCTGGTACAGAGGGACGGAGCCACAGGCGAGTTCTACTTCCTGGAGATGAACACCCGCGTCCAGGTCGAGCACCCTGTGACCGAAGAGGTGACGGGTATAGATATCGTGAAGACGGGCATCCGCATAGCCGCAGGCGAGGAGCTCCCCTTCACGCAGCGAGATATCTCCTGGCGCGGCCATTCCATCGAGGTGCGCCTCAACGCCGAGGATGCGTCGAACGACTTCGCCCCTAGCCCCGGCGTCGTCACGGCCTTCGAGGAGCCGGGTGGTCCCGGAATACGGGTAGATTCTTCATTGCGCGGTCCTGGCGTCGTGGCGGAATCCTATGATCCACTTTTCGCCAAGCTCATCGTCCGCGGCGCCGATAGAGAGGAGGCATTGGCAAGGCTCGGACGAGCACTCGCTGAGTTCAGGGTGGAGGGGATCACGACGACGTTGCCCTTCTTCCACGCGATCCTCGACGACGAGGTCTTCGTCTCGGGCGACTACACGACGGGCTTTATAGCCGAGCGGATGCAGAGCCTGAAGATACAGCCTGCTACCACCGGCGAGTCGGGTGAGATCTCAGAGAAAAGCGCCCGTGAGGTCGAGGTCGAGGTGAACGGGAAGCTCTTCAGGGTGAAGGTGTTCGGGGATGAGGGTGCCTCCGGCGGGCCTCCGCGGCGCAGGCGGGGCGAGACGCGTCGGGCTTCGGCGAGCGGAGGCGCGGTCCAGGCGCCGATGCAGGGCACGATCGTCAGGGTGCTTGTGGAGCAGGGGCAGGAGGTCGCCGCCGACGAGCCGGTGTGCATCCTGGAGGCGATGAAGATGGAGAGCGAGGTTCGCTCCCATAAAGCCGGCACCGTCTCCGAGGTCCGCGTCGAAGCCGGGCAGACCGTGAGGTCGGGGGACACCCTGATCTCTGTAGAGTAAGGTGCCTTTTGGCCGAGCACGTCGCGGAATACGAGTGGCGCGGTGAGGGCAACGAGGCTGAGATCTTCCTCTACGCACCCGACGACTCGGCTTTCGAGCGCGCCCTGCCCGCCACGAAGCTCCCCGGCGTGGAGAGCCCCGTCTACGCCGCAGCGTCATCGAGTGGTTTCGGGTGGGCCACAGCATCGACCACTCACGCAACCCCCGACCTCCTCTCCGTCCCCCTCCGTGGCCTGCTCATCATCGGCGGTACGCGGTCCGAGAACCTCGGTGTGCCGCCACAAGCTCTGAGAGACAGGCTGCTGCGGGAACTCCCCGAAGCAGGTTCACGCCTACCTTCCCTGAACGAGTCAGGAGTGGGCAGACTCTGCGAGTCCGGGGCGCGCGCCGCGGCGGAGGATGGCTTCATCGAGGAAGAGGACTTGCCGCTTCTGGACGTACGCTCCGGAGACGCCGACGCCCTCGGCCGCCGGGCGCTCGCCGCAGGTCCGCGCGAGTGGGAGGGCGGAGTAGAGCCCGATCTCAGGTTGGTGACACAGATCCTCGACACCGAGGGCACGGAGAGCCTGGGACTGGAAGAAGGAGCGCTCGCCCTCATCGTCCGGGTCGACGCGGGAGACCTGGGCCGGCTCGCGCTCGTGGCCCACAGGGAGCGCATTCTGAGCCGAGTGCGGTCGGGGGGCTTTGGCGCAGAGCCCGAGCTCCCGGCCGCCCCTGCTGGCAGTGGGGAGGCCGAAGACCTCGTGGCCGCACTCCATGCTGCGGCCAACTTCGCTGACGCTCGCGCCGCGAGAGTCCTGTGGATTCTGAGGCGGGTGCTTGGTAGTGTGGCAGGAGAGATGGACATCCGTACCGCCTGGAGGGCGGGCGGGATCGAGGAGCGGGGCGGGCGGCTGGTGCATAGGAGTGGTCTCGCGCTGGCCGAGGAAGGGCATGTCCTCGTCTGCGGACGTTATGCGGCGGCCGGAACGGGTAATATGTGGGCGAGTGCGCCGCCGTTCGGGGTTCCGGAGGGGGAAGGCCGGTGGCCGTGGGAAGAGGCCGGGTTGTTGGAGCGTCAGGCGACGTTGGCTCCCGCGGAGGGCTGAGGTTGGACCTGTTGATGGTAAGGGACCGGAGTACGGGCCGGTTCGTCTATACCGAGCGGCTAGAGCGCAGATCCGGCGAGACCTCGTGGGAGTACGTCCGGCGCAGCGTCAGGCGGGAGGCCCGTATTAGGACGCGCTTCGAGGAGGGTACGACGGAGATCATCGTCGGATGGGACGTCGACTCGGTCGAAGCGTTTGTGCGCGCGCATCCCGAATACCGTATAGATGACAACTCCGGCGGGGCGTCGAGGATGCGTGAACAAGACGGACCACCGGAAGGAGATAGCGTTGAGCAGTGAGGTTCTGGACAAGTTCGCCGAACTGATAACGACCGCCCTCGGACTGGTCGCAG
>Ga0126312_10001354_pt1 | contig 15956 bp, 19 predicted proteins | sample Plot104A_FD_92537 | JGI IMG/M metagenome (GOLD analysis project Ga0126312, IMG submission 92537) | Serpentine soil microbial communities from UC McLaughlin Reserve, CA, USA - Plot104A | ecosystem: Environmental > Terrestrial > Soil > Grasslands | place: USA: UC McLaughlin Reserve, Lake County... | reverse complement strand
CGCGAGTGCGATCCATCTCCGGCTTGGCGGCGGAGATCTCGTCGAGCAGCTCGCTCTCGCCGTGCTCCTTGAGGGCCTCGGTGTAGGCCTTGGCCATCGAGAAGGTCTCGCGGAAGGTCCCCCCGCGCTCCGCCAGGACGACGATCGTGCCGGCGCCGGGTGGCGCCTCGAGGACGAGCTCCCATTCCTCCGGGGTGAAATCGGCCTTCCCGGTCATCTCTGCCAGCCTATCCGGAACACGCGATCTCACCCGTTTCGCATGAGGCGCGGGACCCCGCAGCGCGCTTAGATCGCAGGATGGCGGACGCAACCCAGATCGACGAGGCCGTCGCCGCGCGCTACGGAAACCGATACCTCGTCGACGAAGCGCCGGACAACCAATTTCCCGATGTCGGCATGGCATCCGTGAACGCGATGCGGCTGATCGGCCAGGAGCTGTTCCTGGACGGCGAGCCGCAGCACAACCTCGCCACCTTCGTGACCACCTGGATGGAGCCCGAGGCGCAGCGGATCATCGCGGAGAACCTCCACCGCAACTTCATCGACCACGCCGAGTATCCGCAGACCGCCGAGATCGAGCAGCGCTGCATCCGCATGCTGGCCAACCTCTTCCACGCTCCCGGGGAGACGACCGGCGCCAGGACACAGGGCTCGTCCGAGGCGATCATGCTCGGTGCCCTGTCGCTCAAGTGGAAGTGGCGGCAGCGGCGCGAGGCGGCGGGCAAGCCCGTCGACCGGCCGAACCTCGTGTTCGGCGGCGACGTGCACGTCGTCTGGGAGAAGTTCTGCCGCTACTTCGACGTCGAGCCGCGGATCGTTCCGCTGAAGGAGCATAAGTACACGATCGGCCCCGAGGACGTGGAGCCTCACGTCGACGAGAACACGATCGGCGTGGCCGCCGTGCTGGGCACGACGTTCACCGGCCACATGGACGACATCACCGGCATCAACGATCTCCTCGTCGGCCTCGACAACGACGAGGGGCTCTACGTACCACTGCACATCGACGCCGCCAGCGGCGGCTTCGTCTGGCCCTTCCTCTACCCGGACTCGGAATGGGACTTCCGGCTCGAGCAGGTCCGCTCGATCAACGTGTCCGGGCACAAGTTCGGGCTCGTCTACCCCGGTATCGGCTGGCTCGTATTCCGCGAGAAGAGCGACCTCGCCGAGGACCTCGTCTTCTACGAGAACTACCTGGGCAAGACCGACGCTACCTTCACCCTCAACTTCTCCACCGGCTCCTCGATGGTGCTGGCGCAGTACTACAACCTGATCCGCCTCGGCCGCGAGGGCTACACCTACGTGATGGAGATCATGCAGCAGAACTCGCGCGCGCTTGCCGAGCAGCTCCGGTCGATCGGCGACTTCGAGCTGATCGGCGAGGACGAGGAGCAGCTGCCCCTCGTCGCCTTCAAGCTGGCCGAAGAGAAGAACTACGACGAGTTCGACATCGCCTGGCAGCTATCGGCCGAGCGCGGCTGGATGGTGCCCGCCTACACGCTCCCTCCGGACGCCGACCACGTAAAGGTGATGCGGGCGCTGGTCAAGGAGACGCTGAGCCGCGAGATGGTGGACAAGCTGTCCGAGGACGTCGGGGAGGCCTGCAAGACGCTCGAGGAGAAGGGCGGGGCGCATGAGTCGGAGCGCAAGCGGGTCAAGACCAACGTCGGGTACTGACCAGTCCGTCGAGCCGCGCTGGCCGATCGCGCTGGCGATATCCGCATTCATCGCCCTCACGATCGCGTTGCGCATCCTCGAGCCCCACCACGAATCCCTGGGCCCGCGCTGGCTCGTGCCGGGAATCGAGATCGCCATGTTCCTCGCCCTGATCGCAGCGGATCCCGGGCGCCTGAGCTCCCGCGCCGGGTGGCTGCGAAAGCTCGCCGTCGGACTCGTCCTCTCGCTCACCGTCGTGGCCGTGTTGTCGACCACGGTCCTGATCACCGATCTGATCAGGGGAGCGAAGGTGACCGAATCCGCGGACTCGCTCCTCACCTCCGGCGTCCTGATCTGGCTCGGCAACTGCCTCGTCTTCGGGCTGCTCTACTGGCTGTTCGACAGCGGCGGGCCCCTGGCCCGTTACCGCGGGGAGCGCGAGTACCCCGACTTCGCTTTCTCTCAGCAGATGAGCCCGGAGCTCGCGCCGCCGGGCTGGCGGCCGCAGTACCCCGACTACCTCATCCTCGGCCTGACCACCAGCATGGCGTTCAGCCCCACCGACGTGATGCCCATGGTCCTCTGGGCGAAGCTGACCATGTCGCTCCAGTCGGTGATCTCGCTGATGGTCTTCGGGCTCGTGATCGCCAGAGCCGTGAACGTCTTCTCGTAGCCGACGCCCATGGACCGGGACGAAACGCGGCAGCACCGGGTCGAGTTCCTCTGCACCGTTCTGCTCGCCGTCGCTGCCGTCGCAACCGCCTGGACCACGTACCAGTCGCAGCGCTGGCGGGGCGACCAGGCGGTGGACTCCACCAAGGCGACGGCGGCACACATCGAGTCGTCCCAGGCCTCCACGAGAGCGGGGCAGCTCACCCAGATCGACATCGCCACCTTCACCCAGTGGGTCGACGCGGACACTGCCGGCAAGCGCAAGCTCGCGCGCTTCTACCGCCGGCGCTTTCGCAAGGAGTTTCGGCCCGCCTTCGCAGCCTGGATCTCGACCAGCCCGCTCACCAACCCGGGCGCGCCGCTAACGCCCTTCGCGATGCGGCAGTACCACGTTGCTGAGGCAGTGCGGAGCGAGCGCCTGAATACCGCCGCCGGCGTCCATGCGAACGCGGCCGGCAAGGCGAACCAGCGCGCCGGCGACTACGTTCTGGCTCTCGTGCTCTTCGCCGTCGCGCTCTTCTTCGCGGGCATGTCCACCAAGCTCCGATCGCTCGGCAAGCAGGAGGTCCTCCTTGCACTGGGCTGGGTGGTCTTCCTCGGCACCGCCGTGTGGGTCGCCACGTTTCCCGTCACCCTGTCGGTCTGATGGGAAAGTGGGCAGTCCTCGGAGTCCTGGGCACGGCCCAGTTCCTGATGGTCCTGGATCAGGCCGTGATGAACGTCGCCATCTCCCAGCTCGTCGACGACTTCGACACAACGGTGACGACGATTCAGGTGGTCATCGCCTTCTACGCCCTGGTGATGGCGGCACTGATGCTGACCGGCGGCAAGCTGGGCGACCTCTGGGGCCGGCGCCGCGCGTTCACGATCGGCCTCTGCATCTACGCAGTGGGGTCCGCCCTGACCGCCGCGTCGTGGAGCGTCCCGACGCTGATGCTCGGCTGGTCGATCCTCGAGGGCGTGGGTGCGGCGCTCGTGCTGCCGGCGCTGGTCGCCCTGGTGGCGGGGACCTACGAGGGCCGCGAGCGCTCGCTCGCCTACGGCGTGCTCGGCGGCGTGGCCGGAGCCGGCATCGCCGTGGGCCCGATACTGGGTGGCTGGGTCACCACGGAGTTCACGTGGCGACTGGTGTTCGTCGGCGAGGTCGTGGTGACGATTGGCATCCTCGCGGGTACGCGGCTGATCCGCGAGCCTGCTCGAGACCAGAGCGCCCCTCGCCTCGATTGGGTCGGGGGTGGGCTCTCGGCGCTGGGCCTGAGCCTGATGGTGCTCGGGGTCCTGCAAGCGAGCAACTGGGGCTGGCTCCAGCCGCGCAGCTCGCCGATCGAGCCGTTCGGCTTCTCGTTGACCCCGTCGTGATCGCGGCCGGCGGGCTGGTGCTGGCGGCCTTCCGCGCCTGGGAGCGGCGCCGCGAGGAGCGGGACCTCGAGCCGCTCGTGCACTTCCGGCTGTTCGGCATCTCCTCGTTGCGGAGCGGGGTCTCGATGCTGCTCGCCCAGAACCTGATCCTGATGGGGATCTTCTTCACCGTCCCCCTCTACCTGCAGATCGTGCAGGGCCTCGACGCCCTCGACACGGGAGTGCGAATGCTGCCGGCCTCGGCCGGACTGTTTCTCACAGCGGTGGCCGGCTCCGCGCTGGCCTCGCGCTTTCCTCCCAGGGCCCTGGTGCGCGCCGGACTCGTGGTGGTCTTCATCGCCACCCTCCTGCTGCTCGGGACAATCGAGCCTGACCTCGACAACGCGTCCTTCCTCGTCGCGATGGGCGTCCTGGGGATCGGGATGGGCTTGATGCTTTCCCAACTCGGGAACGTCGTGCAGTCCTCGGTTGGTGATCGCGACCGCAGCGAGGCCGGCGGCGTGCAGAACACGGCACAGCAGCTCGGGTCGTCGCTGGGCACCGCGCTGCTCGGAGCGGTCGTGATCACCGGCCTCATCGCGGCCTTCACGGCAAACGTGGTCGACGACCCGCAGATCCCGGCAGACGTCAAGAAACAGGTGGAAGTCAAGCTCAGCGCCGGAGGCAGCTTCGTCGCGTCCGACCAGGTCAGGAAAAGCGCCACCGACGCCGGCATCGACTCGAAGACCGTCGACGCCCTGGTGGACCACTACGAGGACGCGCAGCTGAAGGCACTGAAGACCGCCCTCCTGTTCGCCGCGCTGATCGTGCTCGCCTCGTTCTGGGCGACCCGTCGGTTGCCGGCGCGGCGCTTCGACGAGCTTCAGCCGGCCCCGGCGTAGCGCCTCCTATGCAGGATCGCCCCGACCAGACCGAGTGGCAGCGGGAGCCAGTAGCTCAGCAGCCGGTACGCGAAGGTGGCGAGCACCGCCACTCGGGGGAGTGCATGGCGATCCGCTGGAGCCACCAGAGACAGACGACCGAGGCCGCCTGAAGCACCAGCGCCGCCGGGAGCCAGGCGGACGTCAGCTCCGACAGGCGGTGCCACGAGCCCAGCGTCTCGAGCAAAGTAGGCGCCACGAGGTAGAGCGAGACTGCCGTCAAGGCCAGCCAGCCGACGATGCGGACGAGACGATGGCGTGTCGGCTGCGTCGCCTCGCCACGCGCCAGCTCGCCCTCGAGGTCCGCCCGCTGCTCCAGGGCGCCCTCGATCCGGTCGCCAAGCTTCTGTCGCACCCTGTCGTCCTGCCCGAGCGAGTCAGCTGCGATAGCCCAGTTTCGGCAGGCTGCCGGTATCGATGCAACCCGAGTTGAGTCCCGTCTTCGGCGAGGCGTTCGCGATCGTGCGGCGCTATCCCGTTGCCGCGCTGCTTCCGGCGGCTGTGCTGGGCGTACTGGCCGATCTCTTGCAGTTGGTCGGCGGAGGGCTCCTTTCGGCGGTGGCGCTTGGGTTGGGGCTCGCGGTCGCCTTCGAGCTGTACGTGGCCTACGCGGAGCGCCTCGTGCTAGAGGCAGACCGGGATGCCGAGCGCGTCAGCGTCGTCAAGCTCCTCCGCTCGGCCGCGCCTTTTCTGCCCCGGCTGCTCGTCGCGTCGATCCCGGCTGTCGCGCTCCCGGCTGCGGCGACCGGGCTGCTGGTCGTGCCCGGGCTTTGGCTGCTCACCCGGTGGGTGCTCTACGCCCCGGTGATTGCCAGGGAGGGGCTGGGCCCACTGGCTGCGCTGCACCGCAGCAGCGGACTCGTGAAGGGACGCTTCTGGCGCGTGTTGAGCCTCGCGACCGCCGCTCTGATCGTGGAGCATGCCGTGATCCACGTGGCTGCCCAAACCGCCGAGCCGCTGCTCGACTCCCAATTGCTCGCGCTGGTTGCGGCGGGCATCGCCGTGGCGGCGGTCTCGCCCATCGCCGCGCTCACGATCTCGCTTGTCTACGACCGGCTGTCGGGCTCCGCGAGGGCTGAGCTGTGAGCCTCCTGCGCGGTGCCGAGGGCTGGGTCGTCGACCGGGTGGACGGAGCCGGCCCGTTCGCGAGCCGGCAGACCTGGGACCTGCCAGGGGCCGGCGAGGCCAGGTGGGAGTCGCGTTCGGCGCGCAAGCGCGGAGCGGTCTCGGTTCGCTCCGAGCCGGGCGGCGAGGCCGCGGAGGTAGGGGCGCCGCCGGCGCTCGCGAGGCGGCTGCGCCGCTTGAACTGGGTGGCCGCGGTCGCCTTCACGATCGGAGGCTCGCTCTTCGCCCTCGGCGCCGCCGAGGCGCAGCTCGGCTCCGGAGACGCCGCGGCGAGCGCCTCCATCTACTTCGCAGGCGGCCTCTTCTTCAGCACCGGCGGCTATGCGTCGCTGCTGAGCGCCATCAACGCGCCGCAGGAGGTGGGGAGCGACGGCTCGCTCGCCGAGGCGCCCTGGCGCTGGTGGTCCTATGAGCCGCTACGGATCGACTGGCTCAGCACCTTCGTCCTCTTCGCCGGCACGCTGGCGTTCGGAATCAGCCTGCTCGACTCGTTCCTCGACGGCCTCACGACACACCAGGTGAACCGGCTGATCTGGACGCCCGAGGTGTTCGGGTGCGCCCTGTTCCTGATCTCGGGCCACCTGGCGATGGTCGAGGTCTGCCATCGCCCGCGCCCCTGCCTACGCCGGCGCGATCTCGGCTGGGCGATCGTCGCGATCAATCAGGTTGGCTCGATCCTCTTCGCGATCTCCGCGCTCGCGGCGTTCATCAGGCCGGAGACCTCCAGCCCCGTCAACGTGGCGATAGCGAACTGGGGCACGCTGACCGGAGCGCTCTGCTTTGCGATCGGCGGGGTCATGCAGGGCTTTGAGCGGCCTGGCCGCTGACGGCCTCGTCCTCCTTCGCCCTGGCGCGTGACAGGTCCGCGGAGATCCGCACAACGGCGGAGGTGATGGGAGCGGCCAGCACCAGTCCCACCGCGCCGAACAGGGCGCCGCCGGCGATCGTCACGATCAGGACGGCGAGCGGGTGGATGCCCAGGGCCGCGCCCATGGCGAGCGGCTGCACCATCTGCTGGAGCACGCTGTTGGCGAGCAGCTGGATCACGATCATGCCGGCGGCCGCGTCCGTTCCGGCGCCCCCGAGGGCGACGAGCACCGAGAACGCCCCCGCCGTCCAGGCGCCGAGGTAGGGGATGTAGGCGCCAAGGAAGGTGACCACGGCGATGGTGCCTGCGAGCGGGATGCCCAGCAGCAACGCTCCGAGGCCGACCAGAAGGGCGTTGAACGCGGCGACGATCGTCACGCCCAAGAAGTAGCCCCGAAGCGATTCCAGCGTGCGGCCGCTGATCGTGCGGGCGACGGGCGTGGGGACGCCCATGTGGCGCTCCCCCCAGGCCCGGATCTTGGGGCCGTCTGCGAGAAGGAAGAGCAGGCTGAGGAACGTCATCGCCAGGAAGAAGACGAGTGACGAGATCTTCTTGATCCCGGCGCTCACCCCGCTCAGAAGCGCGCTCACGGACTGGCTGGCCGCCGAGCTCGCGTCCTGCTTCGCCGTCCTCGCCTTGTCGGGATCTACCCCGAGGTCCTTGAGCCAGCCCTCGATCGTGTTCTTGGCGTCGTTCAGGTGATGGCTCAGGTCGCCGGACTGGCTCGTGATACCCGCCAGGACGATGTAGACCACGAGGGCCGCGAGCAGCATCAACGCCACGAGCAGCAGCACCGCGCCGACGAGCCGGGGCACGTGGTGGCGGTGAAGCCATCCGACCACGGGCGAGGCGACCGAGGCGACAACACCCGCGGCGATCACGGGCATCACGATCGACTCGGTGAGTGTGAGGAGCCAGATCGCGCCGGCCAGGAAGAGCGCCACGCCGACGAGCAGCCAGGCGCTGAAACCGACATCTCGAAGCCAGCCCGGAGCGGCGAATACGCCGGTCAGCTCGGCCGGGTCGATCTCGACGTAGTCGTCCTCGGCCTGCGCCTGCTCCGCGCGCCCCCGCCGTCGCAGTCGCGCGCGGATCATGCGCTCGACGCCACGTCGCGGTAGGACTCGTGGCCGAGATCGACCAGCCAAGCCCTGAAATGGACGTGCATGGCCTCGGGGCCGACCACCGGCTCCTCAGGCATGTGCCACTCCGCGGGCACGAGCGCGAACGGGTAGGACTGCCCGCCGCCCATCCCGCCGTGGGAGCCGACCAGCTCCTCGAAGGCCGCCACCTCGTCGGTCTCGCTCCAGTAGGTGCTGTTCAGGACCAGGTCCGGGCAGTGTGGGAAGCCGTCCGTGCGCTTGACGTGCCGAGCCGCTCCCCGCCCGAACGGCTCGAGCGGATCGTGCCCCTCCACGCGTTCTTCGTCAAGGTAGTTCGTCCCCCGCGAACCGACCACGATGGCGCCGTGTCGCTCCGAGCGCACGAGGAAGAAGCCGATTCCGGGGTGGTCCCTGAGCGTCGGGATCAACTTCGGCCAGCGCGCTTCGATGCGCTCGAGCGTCACCCGGCCGGACTCCCGCGGGAAGGTGACGAGCCCCAGGCAGCCGGAGGCCATCACGGAGAGCTCCGGCAGCGGGTCGTCCTCTCCCCCGTCGCGACTCGCCTCGCCCAGCTGCACGGCGCCATCCACCTTCCGCCGCCGGGTCGCCGCCCCAACGGCACGGCCGGCCGCCGAGTCGGCGCCCGAGGCCTCGGTCAGGGAGGCGCTCAGGTAGCCGAGCGCCTCGTTCGTGCGCGCGTCCTCTGCCTCCACCTGCTCGGCGTCGCAGGCGTTCTGGACGAGCTCCTCGAGCGAGATGCCGTAGCGGTCCAGGAACGTCTCGCCCTGCGACTGCCCGTGGTCCGACAGGACCACGAACCGGTAGGGACGGGGGGCGTCGCGCGCCGCGGCCGCGATGCGGCCTATCTGCCGGTCGACCCTGCGCAGCACCGCGAGGGCATCCGTCCGCTCGACGCCCGAGTGGTGGGCCACCTCGTCATAGGCGAGGAAGGTCGTGTAGCCCACCGGACGGCCGGCGTAGATGTCCGCGATCACCGCCTGCACCTGGAGCTCGGTCTGCACGATCGTCCCCCACGCGCGCACCAGGGCGTACTTCCGGTCCCGCTCGATCCGCGGGCGCACGTCGTTGCGCCGCTGCTGCGCCGCGAAGCGCCGCTCCTGGAAGATGTCCGCGATTGCCAGGGTGATGGTCCGTGTGACGTTGTAGGGGTTGGCGAAGTAGGCGAAGTAGTCCTGGCCGATCCTGCCCGGGCGGTCCCGGTCCAGCACCGTGCTCATCGTCAGCAGCGTGTGCGCCGCGTCGCCCGACACGATGTTGGCCCGGCTCGCGCCGTCCTCGTGAAGCAACCCGCGGCCGTTCGAGTGCCGCCGCTCGAGCTCTGCCGCGTCCTTTGGGTGGTTGGTCACGATCGGCGCACCCCGATCCTTCTCCCACCAGCGGAACGCCGGCATGTCGTCGTTGTCGCCGTGTAGGAGCCCGGCCTGGCAGGCGCCGGTCTGCGACGACCAGTCGGTCTCCCAACGCAGGAGACGGTGGTCTCCGTCATGCAGCCAGCGGGCCAGGTTCGGCGCGTTCCCGTCCCGGATCGCCCGGCGCAGGACCTCGTGGGCGAGGCCGTCGATCTCGAGGAAGTAGACCCCCGGCACGCTCAGGTCTCCTTCCGGGCGCAGCTTGCGCGCACGGCGCTTGACCACGTTGCGGTACCAGAAGTCGTCGTCGTCGATGGCCAGCAGCGAGGTGACGAGTGTGTTCACGACGGTCAGCCCGATGGCCACGACCACACCGACGCCGAGTCTCGACACCTTGATCCCCGGCTCGATCGCCGAGACCCCCCAGATGACGGCGCCGTTCAGCGCCAGCACGCCAAGCCCCAGCGTGAGAACCGTGAAGGGCAGGGCCACCCTGATCACGAGCGGCCAGACCAGAGCGTTGATCAGTCCGATCAGGGCCGCGGCCACCAGCGCGACGCCGAAGTCCTCGACGTCGAAGCCGGCGAGCAGCGCGCTCAGCAGCATCAGCGCGGCGGCCGTGACCACCCAGACGAGGACGACGCGCCAGAGCTGGGAGATGCCGCCTCGCGACACTGCGGCTCGGCTCAGCCGAGCAACTTCGCCTTCTGCGCGGCGAACTCCTCGTCGGTGAGGACACCCTGCTCGTGGAGCTGGCCGAGGTCCTTGAGCTGTTCGATGGGGTCTGGCGCCGGAGCGGCGGCGGGCACCTGTTCCTGGTAGGCGGGCGCGTCCTGCTGGGCCCAGCGCTCACCCTGGCGGCGGCTCACACGATTCGAGACAGCCGTCGCGGTGCCGGCCACTACGGCCGTGCGGGCCATCCCGCGAAGCAGTCCTGGCATGACTCCGTCCTTTCGATCAGGACGCCGCCATCTCGGCGGCGTCGAGGGCTTCGAGAAGGTCCTGCGCCGGGATGCGCTCGAATGCGACTGCAACGCCGCCGTTGCGGCGCACCGCTGCGACGAACGGCGCCGCCCAGCGGTTCTCGTAGACGATCATCACGGCTGCGCTACCTGGCTCGATGGCCTCCGCGGCCTTCGCGGCATCCTCCTCGCCGAGGAGTCCGGAGGAAGCACCTTCGAAGACCGTGAAGTCGCCGACGCCTTTGTCATCGAGATCTTTGGCGTCGAATCCCGAGAACGTCCCGTCCTGGTTCTTCTTCACGAACATGGCGTCGAGAACGCGGATGATCCCGCGGTCGACCAGGTCCACGAGCAGCGGTGCGGCCTCACCGGTCATCGGCGCGCCCGCCGGATAGGCGATCACGACGACGTCGATCGGTCCAAGTTCTCCGTTGTGCGCTTCCATCCATACCTCCAGTCGTCGCCTGTCGCGCAACGCGACGATATGGCCGCGAGCAGGCCGCGGCGAGGGTGCGCACACGATACCGAGAGGGGGGTCAGGACCACCCTTCGTCGGCTCTTACACTGCCCTGCATGTCGCGCCCGGAGGGCTGGTCGGCGCTCTTCTCCACGGCGTTCAAGCAGTCGCGGAACGCGATGGTGTTACTCGACGAGGGCCGTCGCCATGTCGACGCCAACGGCGCCTACCTGAGGCTCCTGGGCTACCGGCGCGAGGCACTGATCGGCCGTCCCGTCTACTCCCTGGTCGCCGGCGGCCCCATCGCCTCGCCGAACGAGTGGGCGGCCGCGCTTCGGGCCGGCCACTTCACCGGTGAAGCCGATCTCCTCTGCGCGGACGGGACCACCGTCGCAGTCCAGTGGGCCGCCACCACGGAGATCGTGACGGGCCGCCGCCTCGTCCTGTTCGTGGCACTCAGCACCTCACGCTGGGGGCGACGCTTCCGCCGCGAGATCCCTTCGCTGACGGAGCCGGGGACCCTGTCCGAGCGGGAGCGAGAGATCGTGCGCCTCGTGGCGCTCGGGCGCACTGGGCCGGAGATCGCGGACGAGCTGGGCATCGCGCACGACACGGTCCGCACGCACGTGCGCAATGCCATGACCAAGGTGGGTGCCCGGTCGCGGGCGCAGCTCGTCGCCAAGGCGCTCGGCGACGGTCTCGTCCTGGCCTGAAACGCAGAGATCACGCAACTGCGGTATCGATTCCCCCGCCTCCGGCAGCCAGCATGAGGCTCGTGCTCCCGGAGCCCTGGCCAATCGACGCCGCGTCGACCGCCCCCCGGCTGCTCGCGCTCATCCGCGAGCTCGACGAGCAAGACGACGACGCCCTCCTGGTCGAGCTCGCGCTAGCAGCCTGGCCCTGCCACTGGGCCGAGCGCCAGTGACGGGCGCCGACACGCTCGCGGCACTCGAGAAGATCGGATTCACCGACCGCGATTGCCTGCCGCTGCGATTCTCCTTCGAGGCGTCGAGCCTCCGTGGGGCCGTGGACCTCGCCGCCGAGCTGCGGGCCTACCCCCGGGGCACCGTTCAGCTGCGTCCCGGGGCCCTACGCCTGCGCGGCCGCTGCCCGTGGACGGTGGTGCTGAGGACCCCGTCGATACCGCTGACGTCGGCGGTCATCTCGCGCAGGGAGGGTGAGATGCAGGAGATCGCGAGCAGGCGAGCCGGCTGTCGCTTCGTCGGCTGGACGCCGGTGCTCGACGCGGTCGACGTGAACGGGGCGATCTTCAGGCCCGAGCGGCGGCCGAGCTAGTGAATCGCACGTTCCACGGCTGCGAGCAGCTGGGGGGCGAGGCCGGAGAGCTCCTTCGATCCGTTCCAGCGCCCCGACCAGCTGCCCCTCGAAATTCGCTTGCGGCCCGAAGCCGAACACCAGGAGCTGTGCGAACGGAAGCGTCACCCGATCGGTCACGGCTAGAGCTTGAACGGCTCGGCGCGGCCGCGCCTCATCCCGATGGGATGACCTCGGCTGCGCCCGGGGGCTCGGCGGCGGCCGCGACTCCCCTGCGAAGAGCCAGGCCCACGAACGGGAATATCAGCGTCGAGAGGATGGCCGCCCCCACGAGCGCGGCGGAGGTTGACGCACGCATGTGTCCTCCCTCCGTGGCGATCGTCGTGATGGCGACCACGAGCGGCAGCTCGGTGGCCGAGAAGATCGCGAGCGCGGCGCGCTCCCGGGTGTCGAGGACGCCGCGGTAGAGGAGCAGCGCGGGAGCGCCGCGTACGACCAGGAAGAGACCGAGGAATAGCGGCAGCTTGAGCATCGCGCTTGTGCTCGCCCCCAAGGCGTCGAGGTCGAAGTTCATGCCGCTCGTGACGAAGAAGAACGGGACCAGGAAGCCGAAGCCGACCGCCGTCAGCTTGGATTCGAAGACCTGGAGCTCGTGCCCCTTGAGGGAGGCTCGGGTGATCATGCCCGCGACGAAGCCCCCGAGCAGGATGTCCAGGCCCAGCTGCTCCGTGAGCGCGAGGAGCCCGAAGATCAGCACGACGACGATCCGCACCGCCAGCTGGCTGCTCGCTTCGATCGTGCTCTCGAGCACCGACCATCCCGGTCGCGCGAGGCGAATGGATGCCAGCGCCACGCCCAGCGCCAGGACCACGAAGGCGATCAGAACGACGGCCTCGTGCAACGGGTGGGAGGTCGAGAGGATGAGCGTGATGAGGAGGATCGGACCGAACTCGCCCACCCCGCCGGCGGCGAGCAGGAAGGTCCCGAAGCGGGTCCTCAGCTCCCCGGTGTCGCGCATGATCGGGATGAGGGTCCCGATGGCGGTGGTGGCGAGGGCGGAGCCGGTGTAGAGGAAGGAGATGACGACGCCGGCCGCCGCGAGCAGACCGCCGATGGTGTAGGCCAGCGCGATCGAGAGCATCCAGCCCCAGGCACCCAGGGTGAGGGGCCGCCCGCGGATGCGCTCGAAGTCGATCTCGTAGCCGGCGAAGAAGAAGAGCATCCCCAGCCCGAGGTTGGAGAAGAACCCTATGAAGTCATCGGGTTGGGCGAGGTCCAGCACCTGGGGCCCGATGAGGATTCCCAGGATCAGCTCCACCACCACGACGGGCGGCGCCAAGCGGCGGGGCAGCATGGCAACCGTCGTGGCCGCTACCGCGGCGACCAACACGATGGCGAAGAACGACGATGTGTCGACGTGGATCACTCGGTATCCGCCCTCGGCCGAGTGTGGGCTGCCTGGCCGGGCGGCGCATCATGCGGACGGGGTGAGAACGCTCAGTCGGTCGCGACGACGATGAGCACGCCCGGACGAAAGTCCAGAATGGCGTTGGCGACCCTGTCCGTCGCTGGGCTGGGACGGCCCATCGCGAACACCACGGTGGGCGAGTTGAACTGGACGCCCTCGACCGGCTCCATGCCCGGCGACTCGTCCGGATCGGGTTGTGGAAGACGTGGATCCATCACCGCCCTTTCCATTACCCGCCGAGGCCGAGAAGAATCACCCGCATTGGGCGATGTGCCCGTCGGCGGGCGGCCATTAGCGTCCGGCACGGTTCAGGAACTTCGACAGGAAGGCAAATCGTGAGCGACAAGCCCATGTTCTTCTACGCGGGCGTATACGACGACGTAGCCGACGCCGACGCCGACTACGAGTCCATCAAGGCCCTGCATTCCGGCGACGCCATCGGCTCGTACGACTCCGCGATCATCTCGAAGCAGGCCGACGGCAAGGTGAGGGTCACGAAGACCGAGAAGCCGACCCAGCACGGCGCGTGGACCGGACTCGCCGCCGGCGCCGGCGCCGCGGTGCTCTTCCCCTTCCTGCTGCCCGGGCTCACCGTTGCGGGCATGGCGGGGGCGGGCGCCGGGATGGGGGCGTGGTTCGGACACCTTGCCCACGGCACGAGCCGCGGCGAGGCCAAGGAGATCGGCGCGATGCTCGACGAGGGCGACGCGGCACTGGTAGTCGTGGGGATCGACCACGACGCAGAGCGGATCGAGCAGGCCGCGACGCGGGCGAAGAAGCACGTGCTGAAGCGCTCCGTGGGCGACTTCGAGTCCGCCGAGCAGGACGCGATGGAGGCCATGCAGGTGGCCGAGCGCTAGGCACAGCGCAGGCACAAGCTCGGCATGCGTGCCCCCCTGTCGGGGTAGTGCGGCCTCCCCTTCGAATACGCAGGCGGGTGCACTTTCCACAACCCGCGGCAGCGGCGACCGTTCCTGGCGCATGCCTACGTCGACGGCCACGCTCGCCGGGATCGAGCTTGAACTGGGCGGGGGCCGACGGCGTCCCCCGCCCACTCCCTCCGGGCTCGTTCGCCGCCCACGCCTCGTTGACCGTCTGCTCCAGTCTCGAACGACACCGCTCGTTCTGGTGGTGGCGGCCGCGGGCTTCGGCAAGACGACCTTGCTCTCCGAGTGGGACGACCGCGATCCGCGCCCGTTCGCTTGGATCGGGCTGGACGACCGCGACAAGCACGCTGAGCGCCTCGTCGGCGCGATCGCCCAGGCTTTGGACGAACCCGGCGGCGGTCCGGGTGTGCTCGTCGTCGACGATTTCCACGTCCTTCGCCAGCCCGACGCACTGAAGGCGATCACCGGCCTCCTCGATCGGCTGCCGGCGGGGGCCCAGCTGGCACTGGCTTCGCGGACCCGGCCGGCGCTGCCCACCGGCCGCCTTCGCGCGCATCGCAAGCTGTTGGAGCTCGGAGCTTCCGAGCTCGGCATGACGCATTCAGAGGCCGCCGAGCTGCTAGCCGCGGCGGGCCTGAGTCTCGGTTCCCACCAGGTGGAGACCGTCATGCGACGGACGGAGGGATGGCCCGCCGGCCTCTACCTGGCGGCCCTTGCCATCGGAGACCAGCCGGATGCCGACCGAGCGCTGGCGAGATTCACCGGCGACGACCGGCTCGTGGCCGACTACCTGCACGACGAGCTTCTCTCGCAGCTCCCTCGCGATCAGCTCGAGTTCCTGCTCCGCAGCTCCGTCCTCGACACGCTCTCGGGGCCGCTCTGCGACGCGGTTCTCGAGCGCGACGACTCCGCGAGAGTGCTTGCTGCAGCGGCGCGCTCCAACCTGCTGCTCATGCCTGTCGACCGACGGGGCGAGTGCTACCGCTACCACTCGCTCCTCGCGGGGACGCTGAGGGCCGAGCTGCGGCGGCTGGAGCCCGACCGCGAGCGCGGACTGCATCTGCGCGCCAGCGACTGGCACGCCGACCAGGGGGAAACCGATCGGGCGATCGCCCACGCCGTCGCAGCCCACGACGTGACGCGCTCCGGGGAGCTGCTGTGGGAGAACGCGAGCCGCCACCTGCACGGAGGGGACAACGCGAGCGCCCGGCGCTGGCTGGACTCGTTCACCGACGAGGAGATAGCGGCGACGCCGACCCTGGCTCTGGTCGCAGCCGCCGCCCACCTGACCGGCGGAGACGGAAATCGACTGCGGCACTGGACCGCTGCCGCGGCCAGAGCCACGGAGCAGGAGGCGGCCGGCGATCCCGCGTCCCGGCTCGAGGCCGGAGTCGCGGTGATGAGCGCTGCCCTCGGCGAGCGGGGAATGCGAGCCATGGCCGAGGATGCCGCACGGGCATACCTGCTCCAGTCGGGCGGCAGCCCCTGGCGCGCGACGTGCCGCCTGATCGAGGGCGCGGCGCGACAGCTGACGGGAGAGCGCGATCGTGCGCGCGCCCTTCTGGAGGAGGGCGCCCAGCGGGCCGCCGTCGGGGCACCGGCGGTACAGACGCTCTGCCTGACCCAGCTCGCTCTGCTGGAACTGGACAAGGGCGACCTGGTCACCGCCGAGGCGTTCACCGGCCGCGCTCGTGCCCAGGTGGAGCGCCTTGGAATCGGCGACTGTCCCACGCAGGCGTCCGTCTTCGCGGTGTCGGCGCTCGTCCGGGCAACCGGTGGCCGCGTGGCGGATGCCACGCGGGACTTGCGCCATGGCCGGCGCCTGCTGAGGCTG
>Ga0126312_10001353_pt1 | contig 15956 bp, 18 predicted proteins | sample Plot104A_FD_92537 | JGI IMG/M metagenome (GOLD analysis project Ga0126312, IMG submission 92537) | Serpentine soil microbial communities from UC McLaughlin Reserve, CA, USA - Plot104A | ecosystem: Environmental > Terrestrial > Soil > Grasslands | place: USA: UC McLaughlin Reserve, Lake County... | reverse complement strand
TCGCGATGATGGTGCACGGCTCTCAGGAGTTCGTGTGGGGGGAGCCGGTCTGCGCCGGCGACACCATCACGACCGAGACCCAGGTGGAGGACATCTCGGAGCGCGGCGGCATGGGCTTCTACGTGTTCCGGTCGCTGTCCCGCAACCAGGACGAGCAGGAGGTCGTGCGCGGCACCTGGACGAACATCGTCAGGGGGGTGTCGTGAAGGTCGAGCTCAAGGTCACCCCGGACAAGTACCTCCCGCACCGCTACGCGGGCGCGTCGGGCGACTTCAACCCGATCCACATCGACGTCGACTTCGCCAAGCAGGTCGGGCTGCCGGGCAACATCCTGCACGGCCTGTACACGATGGCTCAGGTCGCGCGCGCCAACGTCGACGCCGCGGGCGGGGACCCTCGCCGGCTGAAGCGCCTCTCCGTGCAGTTCCGGGGAATGGGCTTCCCGGAGCAGGAGATCACCGTCACCGGCTCCGTCAAGGAGGAGCGCAACGGCCGGGTGGTCGTCGGGACCGAGGCCGAGCAGGGCGGGAAGCGGATCATCCGCAACGCCGAGGCCGAGCTCGAGACGGGCTGAGCGGCGCCCCCGGCGCCCCCGGCTACCCTCGGAGGCGCCCGTCACAATTGGACGAGATGGAGATCAACGAGCGACAGAGCTTCATACTTCGCAAGCTCATCGAGGGGCACGTGGTGCTCGAGCATCCGGTGGGCTCGAAGTGGATCGCCGCCCAGGACGACGTGCCCTGGGGCCCCTCGACGGTACGCGCCGAGCTCGCCCTCCTCGAGGAGACGGGCCTGCTGGAGCACCCGCACACGTCCGCCGGCCGGGTGCCGACCGATCGCGGCTACCGCTTCTACGTGGACGAGCTCCTGGCGGAGGGCAAGCTCCCGGTCCCGCGCAAGGTGTTCGAGCTGTCGACCATGCGCCGCGAGGTCGACGAGGCGATGCGCGTGACCACCGAGCAGCTCTCGCAGGTGACGAACTTGCTGGCGCTCGTGACCGCTCCCCCGATCGACACGGCCACGATCCGCCGGGTCGAAGTCCTTCTGCTCCAGCCCCAGGTGGCCATGGTCGTCGTGATCACCTCGACCGGAGGCGTCACCAAGCGCGTCATCTCCTACGACGAGCCGCTCGACTCCGGGCTCGTCGACTGGGCGGGCAGCTATCTGAACGAGGCGCTCGGAGGCATGGACATCGGCGCGCGAATGCTCCAGGCCAAGCTGGCGAGTCCCGAGCTGCCGGCCCGCGAGCGCGAGTTCCTCGCGGGCCTGTCCCCAGCGTTCACCGAGCTGGAGGACAGCACCTACATGGAGGGGACCGGGCGCCTCATCTCAGAGCACCGATTCCAGGAGCTGTCGCAGATCGGCGCGCTGATGGAGGTGCTGGAGCACCGGCGCGCCCTGCTCGGCGTGCTGCGCAAGTCGCTCACGGAGCCGAGCGTCTACCTGCGGATCGGCAGCGAGAACGCCGCCCCGGAGCTCCGCTCGCTCAGTCTCGTGGCCGCCAACTACGGGCTCGCCCGGCGCAATCTCGGCGCGGTGTCCGTCATCGGGCCGGTGCGGATGGACTACCCGGGCGCGATCATCGCCGTCCGCCAGGCAGCGCGTGAGCTGTCCCGCTTCGTGGCCGAGGTGTACGACGAGTGAGGCGCGACCCGTACGAGGTCCTGGGCGTCGGCCGGGAAGCCGGGGAGGGGGAGATCAAGAAGAGCTTCCGTCGGCTCGCGCGCGAGCTGCACCCGGACGTGAACCGCCACGATCCGGAGGCGGAGGAGAAGTTCAAGGAGGCTGCCGAGGCCTACGAGATCCTCTCGGACGCCGAGCGCCGCGCGACCTACGACCGCTTCGGCTTCGAGGGCCTCGAGTCGCGCGGGTTCGCCTCCGCGGCGCACGGCTTCGGCTCGTTCGCCGACATCTTCGACGCCTTCTTCGGCGGCGACCCGTTCGGCTCGACATTCGGCCGCGGCCCGGGCAGGGTGCAGGGCGGGGACGTAGCCGTCGAGGTGGAGGTGTCGCTGGAGGACGCGGCCCGCGGCACGACTGTCGATCTCGCCTACGAGCTCGTGGACACCTGCGCGCGCTGCGGCGGCAGCCGGGCCGAGCCCGGATCGCAGGTCGAGACCTGCCGCAACTGCGGCGGGGCCGGGCGCGTGCGAGCGGTCTCGCGGACGGCCTTCGGCCAGCTCGTGCGCGAGCACGCCTGCGAGGTCTGCGGCGGCGAGGGCCGCGTGCCGTCCGAGCCGTGCCGCGAGTGCGGGGGCCGCGGCCGGCGCGCGGTGCGCAAGTCGCTTCAGGTCGACATCCCGGCCGGGATCGCCGACGACCAGCGCATCCGCCTGAGCGGACGAGGTCACGCCGGCGAGCGCGGCGGGCCGCCGGGCGACCTCTACGTGCTGGTGGGCGTCGCCGAGGACGAGCGCTTCCTCCGCGACGGCAACGACCTCGTCACGGTGGTCGACGTGCCCGCGCCCGCCGCGGCGCTCGGCGCGTCGGTAACGGTCCCGACGCTCGACGGCGAAGAGGAGGTCGAGGTGCGGGCCGGCACGCAGCCGGGGACGGTCGTCACCCTGCGCGGCCGCGGAATGCCCACGATCGGCCGCGGGCGCCGCGGCGACCAGCGCGTGGTGCTGAACGTGGTGATCCCGCGCAACCTCAGCGAGCGCCAGCGCGAGCTGCTGGCCGAGCTGCGCGAGTCGCTGACCGACGAGAACCTGCGCGAGCCCGAGGAGGAGTCGCTGCTGTCGAAGGTGCGGCGAGCATTTCGCTGATCCGTCTGTCCATCCGGGTCCCGGCGGAGGCGTCCGAGCAGATGACGGCCGCTCTGACCGACGTCGCTCCTCAGGGCTTCGAGCAGGTGGATGGCGAGGGCTTCGTCGAGTTCGGGCTCTACGGGGCGCCCGGGGAGCTGCCGGCGGTCCCCGAAGGCGAGGCGGAGGTGGCGGGAATGCGGGTACTCGTGCGGAGTGAGGAGGTGACCCCGGACTGGCGGGAGCTTTGGAAGCGCTTCCATCGGCCGGTTCTAGTTGGGGGCCGGCTGTGGGTCCGCCCGCCGTGGGCCGAGCCGCACGAAGGCGCCCTCGACCTGGTCATCGACCCCGCTCAGGCCTTCGGCACGGGCGCTCATCCGACAACCCGCCTGACCCTCGAGCTGCTGCTGGAGCTTGAGCCCGACGGCTCGCTCGCCGACCTCGGCTGCGGCTCGGGCGTGCTCGCGCTGGCGGCCGCGCGACTCGGGTTCGGGCCGGTCGTCGCAGTGGACAACGAGCGTGCTGCGCTCGAGGCCACGCTCGAGAACGCCAAGGCCAACGGGGTCGAGCTCGACCGCGTCGAGCGCCTCGACCTGCGCGAGCAGCCGGCGCCGTCGGCGACCGCGGTGACGGCCAACCTGACTCGTCCGCTGCTGCTGCGCGTGGCCCAGCTGATGCCGGAGCGGCCGGATCGGCTGATCGTCTCTGGCCTCCTCGAGGGGGAGGAGAACGACGTGGCCGCGGCGTTCGCGCCGCTGCGCGAGCGGCGCCGTCTCCGGGCGAGAGGCTGGAGCGCGCTGCTCTTGACGAGTTAGTGGACCTCCCGGCCCACTAGTTAGCATCGCCGCCATGACCGGCGAGCGCGTCCGATGCGCTTCGTAGACCTCTCGGCGCCGATCGCCCAGAGCCCTGCGGAGACGCCGGAGGGCCTTCGCACCGACATCGAGTACGTCGACCACGCGGGGGGCGCCGAGCAGATCGAGCAGCTGCTCGGCGTGCCGGCGCGGCTGCTGCGCGACGGCGAGGGCTGGGCCGTCGAGACCTTCACCCGCTTCGGCACCCATAACTCGACCCACGTCGACGCGCCCCGCCACTACAACTCGCGCATCCAGGGCGAGCCCGCGCAGGCGATCGACGAGCTCCCACTCGAGTGGTTCTTCGGCCCCGGCGTAGTGCTCGACATGAGCGCCAAGGAGGACGGCGACACCGTAGACGTCGCCGACGTCGAGACCGAGCTCGACCGCATCGGCCACGCGCTCGCCGACGGCGACATCGTGCTGGTGCGGACGGGACGCGACGCGAGCTACGGCGAGCCCGGCTACATGGCCCTCGGCCCCGGCGTCACGGCCGGCGCGACCGTCTGGCTCTACGAGCGAGGGGTGCGGGTGATGGGAATCGACGCCTGGGGCTGGGACGCGCCGCTCTACATCCAGGCCCAAGAGGCGCTCGAACGCGGCGAGCCGGGCGTGTTCTGGGCCGCCCATCAATGCGACATCCCCTACTGCCAGATCGAGCGCCTGATGAACCTCGACCGGCTGCCACCCACCGGCTTCCAGGTGGCCTGCTTTCCGTTGAGGATCGTCGGCGGGAGCGCCGCCCCGGCCCGCGTGGTGGCCATCCTCCCCGAGTAGCACACGCGCGGCACGCCTCCGGCGGGCATCTAGACTTGAGGTGTGTCCCTGCTCGAACAGGTCCAAGACGACGTGAAGGACGCCCTCAAGACGGGCCAGAAGGAGCGCGTGCACGCGCTGCGGCTGATCGCGAACGAGCTCCAGAAGGCCGCCAAGGAGAATGCACTGCGGGGTGACCCCTCCGGGCCCACCCCTCGTGAAGAGGACGTCGAGGTGCTCCAGCGCGAGCGCAAGCGTCGCCTCGAGGCCGCCGAGGCGTACCGCGACGGTGGGCGCGAGGACCGCGCCACGGCCGAGGAGCGCGAGGCCGAGATCATCGCCTCATACATGCCCGAGCAGCTGTCGGAGGACGAGCTCGGCGCGATCGTCGGGGACGCGGTGGCCGAGTCGGGCGCCAGCTCGCCGAAGGAGATGGGAAAGGTGATGGCGCTGGTGATGCCCAAGGTCAAGGGTCGCGCCGACGGCAAGCGCGTCAGCGCGGCCGTAAGGGAGAAACTCTCGGCCTAGTGCGAACCCAGCTCGAGCTACCCAACGAGGTCGCCGCCGAGCTCGCCGGGCCGGGCGACGCGATCATGAAGACGCTCGAGCGCCACCTCGACTGCGAGGTGTTCCTGCGCGGCAACGTGCTCACGCTCGACGGCGGCGACGACGACGTGGCGATGGGTCGCACGGTGGTGGGCGAGCTGTCGGACCTCGTGCGCCAGGGCCACGAGATCGCCCCCGGGACGGTCGAGGCGATCTCGAGCGCGCTCGACCGCCACGAGAGCCCGGGCCGCATCCTCGAGGACGTGGTCTGGCGCCACCGCAGCCTCAAGGTCGCGCCCAAGACGGTCAACCAGAAACGCTACGTGGACGCCATCCGTCACTCCACCATCACCGTGGGGATCGGTCCGGCCGGCACCGGGAAGTCGTTCCTCGCGGTGGCGATGGCCGTGGCCGCGCTCTCGCGTCGTGAGGTCAACCGCATCGTCCTGACCCGCCCGGCGGTCGAGGCCGGCGAGCGGCTGGGCTTCCTGCCCGGCGACATCGCCGCCAAGGTCGACCCCTACCTGCGCCCCCTGTTCGACGCCCTCTACGACATGCTCGAGCCGGAGAAGGTGAACCAGCACCTCGACCGCGGCGTCATCGAGGTGGCCCCGCTGGCATTCATGCGGGGCCGGGCTCAACCGCTCGACCGGCAAGTGCTCACTCCGTCTGGATTCCGCGAGATCGGGTCTCTGAGCGTCGGCGATCTGGTCATCGGCTCCGACGGCCGTCCGACTCCGGTGCTTGGCGTCTACCCGCAGGGTCGCAGGGAGATCTTCCGTGTTCGCGCCCAGGACGGCGCTTCGACCACGTGCTGCGCGGAGCACCTGTGGTTCGTCACGACACCGGACGATCGTAAGCATGGCAAGAGCGGGCGTGTCCTACAGACGCGGGAGATGATCGGACGCCTCCGGCGCCACCACCAGCATCGGTTTGAGCTCCCGCTCGTGAGCTCGCCGGTCGAGCTCGAGCGACGCGACGTTCCGCTCGATCCCTACGCGCTCGGACTCATGCTCGGCGACGGCTGCCTGACCACGTCGACCACGCCCAGCTTCACGACCAGGGAACCCGAGCTGGCGGTCTCGCTGGAGGCCGCGCTTCCACGAATCGAGCTCCGACCGAAGAGCCTCCTCGACTACGTCCTGCATCACACGGAGGGACACCGCGGCGGTGTGATCGTGTCCAACCCTGTGACCGTCGCGCTGCGCGACCTCGGCCTGGCCGGCACGCGCTCCAGCACGAAGTTCGTGCCGGATCTCTATCTCTACAGCTCCCCCGATCGGCGCCTCGCTGTCCTCCAGGGCCTACTCGATAGCGATGGTGGGCCGGTCACTCAGCGTGGTCGCACATGCCGAATCCAGTACTCGACGTGCTCTGAGCGGCTGGCCGACGATGTCGTCTTACTGGTCCGCTCTCTCGGCGGAGTCGCGTACCGTAGGAGACGAGTCGCCGCCGGTCGTCCTCCAGGCCGGGCGAACGGCCGGCCCGTCCACCATCGCACCGACGCGTTCGTGCTCGACATTCGGCTCCCTTCCGGGCTCGAGCCGTTTCGGCTCAGGCGCAAGCGTGACCTCTATCGACGGCTCGGTGGCGGCCGGCCCATGCGGTTCGTCGAGAGCATCGAGCCCGCCGGCGAGGCCGACACGGTCTGTATCCAAGTTGCCGCCGCCGATTCGCTCTACGTCACCGACGATTTCCTCGTGACGCACAACACGCTCAACGACAGCTTCATCATCCTCGACGAGGCCCAGAACACGAGCCACGAGCAGATCAAGATGTTCCTGACGCGGCTCGGCTTCAACTCCAAGATGGTCGTGACGGGTGACATCACCCAGATCGACCTGCCTAAGGACCAGTCGTCCGGGCTCGTCGTGATCGGCGAGATCCTGAAGGACGTGGAGGGGATCGACTTCGTGCGCTTCGGCGGCGAGGACGTGGTGCGCCACAAGCTGGTCCAGCGGATCGTGGCCGCCTACAACGAGTACGCCGAGAAGCGAGCGCCGGCGCTCCGCGAGGCGCGCCGGCAGCCGGGCTAGCCGACCGACACGCGCTTCGTGCGGCAGTCCGGCATCGAGCTCGAGGTCCTCGTCAAGGACGTCCCCGGCGGCTCGGGGAGACACGCCTCCGCTTCGGACGGAGGGGGGCGCTCCGGAGCGCCCCTCAGCGGCGAGGCACGGACGGGCCAGATCACGCGCGCGGCGGCCGCGGCGCTCGCCGCCGCGGGCGTCGAGGACGGCCACCTCGCGATCGCGCTCGTCGGGGAAGGCGAGATCCGCCGCCTGAACCGCGAGCACCGCGGCGAGGACAGCCCCACCGACGTCCTCTCGTTCCCGATCGACGAGGCCGGCTTCGCGGCCGGGGCGCGCGAGCTGGGGGACGTGGTGATCTGCCCCGGGCACACCGAGGACCTCGACGAGGCCGTGGTGCACGGCGTCCTCCACCTCTGCGGGTACGACCACGAGACCGACCGCGGGGATATGCTCGCCCTGCAGGCTCGGGTGCTCCGCGACCTGTGACACGCTCAGGCTTCGTCGCCATAGCCGGCCGTCCGAACGTGGGCAAGTCGACGCTCGTAAACCGGATCGTGGGCGGCAAGGTCGCGATCGTGTCCGACAAGCCCCAGACCACGCGGCGCGAGATTCGCGGCGTGGCGTCGGGCGAGGACTGGCAGCTCGTCCTCGTCGACCTTCCCGGCGTGCAGCGGCCCCGAGACGTGCTCACGGAGCGGATGCAGCAGCAGGTCGAGCGCGCGCTCGGGGATGCCGACGCCGCGCTGTTCCTCGTGAACGGCGAGCAGCAGGTCGGCGCAGGCGACCGCTTCATCGCCCGCGCGCTCCGGAACGTCGGGCTGCCCGCGGTGACCGCGGTGAACAAGGTCGATCGCTTGGACCGTCCGCGCACGGCCCTGGCGCTCGAGGCGGCCGCGGAGCTCGGAGTGGAGGGGGATGTGTTCCCGGTCAGCGCGCGCTCGGGCGCCGGGGTGGCCGAGCTCGTCCAGCACCTGGTCGAGCTGCTGCCCGAGGGACCGTTCCTGTACCCGTCCGACGCGACGAGCGACCTGCCGGAGGCGGTCCGGCTCGCGGAGCTGATCCGCGAGCAGGTCCTGCTGCGCACGCGCGAGGAGCTGCCGCACGCGGTCGAGGTCGAGATCGAAGAGCTCGAGCGCCGCGACGACGGCCTCCTCGTGGTGCGCGCTCGGGTGTGGGCGGAGACCGAATCGCAGAAGGGGATCCTGGTAGGCCGTGGCGGCCGGATGGTGAAGGCGGTGGGCACCTCGGCGCGCAGGGAGATCGAGCGCGAGACCGGCGGTCGCGTGCACCTCGACCTGCGCGTGCGCGTGCGCCGCGGCTGGCGGCGCGACGAGGGCCTCCTCGACCGGCTGGGCATCGAGTGATCGGCGTCATCCGAGCATTCCTCCGAGACACGGGAGAGCGCGTGTGCGACGAGACGCGCGGCACCGACCACGGCGTCGCGATGCTGACGCCGAGCCTGCCGCTGGTCTGGCAGCTGAACGCCCTCTACGTGGACGACCCTGGCGCCGGCGCGGCGGAGCTCGAGGCGGAGGCCGAGGAGGTCCAGGGCGAGTTCGGCCATCGCAAGCTCGTGACGCACGACGAGAAGCTCGGCGCCCGCCTCGCCCCCGAGCTCTCCGCGACGGGCTGGAACGTCTTCCGTCTGCTCATCATGGTCCGCCGGCGCCCGCCCGACCACGGCGCGGAGCCCGGCAGGGCGGCCGAGGTGGCGCGCGACCAGGGCGCCGCGGCGCTCGCCGCCTTCCGGCGCGAGCAGCCGTTCGGCTGGCAAGACGAGGCCGTCCGCCAGCTCGCCGAGATGGACGAGCGCTACACGCGAGTCGTCCGTGGCCGCGACTTCGCCGCGCCTCCCGACCGCCCGGCCTGCGCGTGCCGTCTCTACTCGGATGGCCGGTTGGGGCAGGTCGACGAGGTCGGCACGCTGGAGGAGCGGCGCGGTCGCGGCCACGCCCGAGCGGCGGTGCTGGCGGCTGCCGACGCGGCCGCCGCGGGCGGCCTCGAACCCGTGTTCCTCCAGACCGACGCGAGCGACTGGCCGCAGCGGCTCTACCGCAAGCTCGGCTTCGACGGCATCGGGTCGGTGTACGAGTTCCTGAAGCTCCCTATTCGCGCATAGCCATAATCCAGTGGTGGACTTCAGCAAGGGCCCGATCCCCTGCATCGTTCAGGATTCGCGCACCGGCGAGGTGCTGACCCTCGCCTACATGAACGAGGACGCCTACGAGCGCACCCGCGAGTCGGGCGAGACCTGGTTCTGGAGCCGCTCGCGCGAGGAGCTCTGGCACAAGGGGGAGACCTCCGGCAACGTGCAGCGCGTGATGGAGCTGCGCTGGGACTGCGACGCCGACGCGCTGCTCGCACTGGTCGCGCCGGCCGGCCCCGCCTGCCACACGGGCGAGCGCACGTGCTTCCACAACGGCGAGCTTCGGCCGGTCCCCGGAGAGGCGCTGGCAACGCTGGAGCGCACGATCGCCGCGCGCCGGGCAGAGCGGCCAGAGGGCAGCTACACGGCAGAGCTCCTCGACCATCCGGCGCGCCTCGGCGAGAAGGTGCCCGAGGAGGCGGGCGAGGTGGCGCGCGCCGCATCCGACGAGTCCGACCAGCGCCTCGCCGAGGAGGCCGCCGATCTGCTCTATCACCTCGCGGTGCTGCTGGCCTCGCGCGGGCTCACACTCGCGGACGCCTATGAGGTCCTGAATGGCCGTCGCGGTTGAGCTCGACCTGAGGCCCTCGCTCGAGGAGGTCCGCGACCTCGCGCGCGAGCACACCCTAGTGCCGCTGCGGCACACCTACGTCGCCGACTGCGAAACGCCCGTCTCTGCGTTCCTGAAGCTGCGGGGCGGCGGACCGTCGTTCCTGCTCGAGTCGGCCGAGCAGGGCCAACGGGTGGGTCGTTGGTCGTTCCTCGGCTTCCAGCCGCGCGCCGTGATCCGGCTCGACCGCGGCGATCACCCCGAGCCCTACCGGCTCGTGGCCGAGGAGCTCGAGCGCTGGCGGATCGCCCCGCTCGAAGGACTGCCGCCATTCGCAGGCGGGGCGGTCGGGGTGTTCGGCTACGACCTGGTGCGCTCGGCCGAGCCCAGCGTCGGCGAGCCTAACCCGGACGACACCGGCGTCCCCGAGCTGGCGCTGATGGTCACCGACGTGCTGCTCGCCTTCGACCACCTGCGCCACGAGCTGACCGTGCTGGCGAACGTCGTCGCCGAAGGCGACGTCGAGCGCGCCTACGAGGAGGCCGCCGCGACGATCGCCGACGTTCGCGAGCGGCTGCGCGGCCCCGTTCCGGTCATTGCCGGACCCGACGGAGCTCGTCGCGAGCCGCCCGAGTTCTTCTCGAACCTCGGCTCCGACGGCTACGCGGCGGCGGTCGAGCACGCGAAGGAGTACATCCGCGCCGGCGACGTCTACCAGGTGGTGCCGAGCCAGCGCTGGACGGCGAACTGCCCGGTCGACGCCTTCTCGATCTACCGCGGCCTGCGGGCCATCAACCCGAGCCCCTACATGTTCTTCCTCGACTTCGAGGACTTCCAGATCGCCGGCGCGTCGCCCGAGTCGCTCGTCAAGGCGGCCGGCCGACGCGTCGAGCTGCGCCCGATAGCGGGGACGCGACCGCGCCTCGGCTCCGACCAGCGGCTCGCGAACGAGCTCCTCGCGGACCAGAAGGAGCGGGCGGAGCACGTGATGCTCGTCGACCTCGGTCGCAACGACCTGGGCCGCGTCTGCGAGTACGGGACGGTCTCGGTCGACGAGCTGATGGCGATCGAGATCTACTCGCACGTGCTCCACATCGTCTCGTCGGTGTCCGGCACGCTGCGAGAGGGAATCGGCCCTATGGACGCGCTGCGCGCCTCCCTCCCCGCCGGCACGCTCTCGGGCGCGCCGAAGATCCGCGCGATGCAGATCGTCGACGAGCTCGAGCCCGTGAAGCGCGGGCCTTACGGAGGCGCTGTGGGCTACCTCTCATACACCGGAGAGCTCGACACGTGCATCTACATCCGCTCGGCGCTCGTCAAGGACGGCCAGGTGTACGTGCAGGCGGGCGCGGGGATCGTGGCGGACTCCGATGCGCGCTATGAGACGCGCGAGTCGGAGGCGAAGGCCGGGGCGGTGTTCGAGGCGATCCGGCTGGCCTGCGCGCAGGGGGACTGGGAGTGACGAGCGTCCTCGTCGTCGACAACTACGACTCGTTCACGTACAACCTCGTCCAGTACCTGGGGGAGCTTGGCGCGGAGGTCGACGTGGTCCGCAACGACGTGCCCGAGCTGCTCGAACGCAGCCCCGACCGCGTGATCGTGTCGCCCGGTCCGTGCACCCCGGCGGAGGCCGGGCTGTCGATCGAGGCGATCCGCCGCTACGCCGAGGCGGGGACGCCCGTGCTGGGCGTCTGCCTCGGCCACCAGGCGCTGGCCGCCGCCTATGGCGGCAAGGTGGTCCGCGGCGAGCCCGTCCACGGCAAGACCGTCGAGGCCGAGCACGACGGCAGGACGATCTATGCGGGGCTCGAATCCCCGCTCGTGGTCGGTCGCTATCACTCGCTCGTGGTCGATCCCGACCTGCCGGCCTGCCTTCTGCCCTCGGCCAGCGCCGGCGAAGTGGTGATGGGCCTCCGTCACACCGAACTGCCCGCCGAGGGTGTGCAGTTCCACCCCGAGTCCGTGCTCACTCCGCACGGCAAGCAGATCCTGGCCAACTTCCTGCGGGATGCCTAATCCGGTGCTCACCGAGGCGATCGACCGCCTCGCCGACGGCGAGGACCTGTCCGCGGACGACGCGGCGCGGGTGCTGCTCGAGGTGATGGAGGGGAACGCGTCGGAGACGCAGGCCGCGGGGTTCCTGATCGCGCTGCGCACGAAGGGGGAGACGGTCCACGAGATCGCCGGCCTCGCGAGCACGATGCGCGCCCTGGCGCTGCGCGTGGAGGCCGGCGACGACCTCGTCGACACCGCCGGGACCGGCGGCGGGCGGCCCACCTTCAACGTCTCGACGACCGCCGCCTTCATCGCGGCCGGCGCGGGCTGCCTGGTGGCGAAGCACGGCAACCGGTCGACCACCAGCCAGTGCGGCTCGGCGGACGTCCTGGAGGCGCTCGGCGGGCGCGTCGACCTCGAGCCGGAGGCCATCGCGGACTGCATCGAGTCGGTCGGGTTCGGCTTCATGTTCGCCCCGAAGCACCATCGGGCGATGCGACACGTCGTGCCTGTCCGAAAGGCGCTGGGAGTGCGCACGAGCTTCAACTTCCTCGGTCCGCTGACCAATCCGGCCGGCGCGCGCTGCCAGGTGATCGGCGTGTCGGACCGCGCCAGGCTGGAGACCATGGCCGGGGCGCTCGGAGAGCTGGGGACCGACAGGGCCCTGGTAGTGTCGAGCGCCGATGGCCTCGACGAGTTCTCGGTCTCGGGGACGACGCGGGTGGTGGAGCTGAACGAGGGCCGGCTCGCGAGCTACGACGTGACACCGGAGCAGATGGGGCTCGAGCGGGCGGTGGACGGCGCCGTCGGCGCCGGCACGCCCGAGGAGAACGCGCGCGTGTTGCGGCGCGTGCTCCAGGGCCGGCCCGGGACGGAGCGTGGGCTGGCGCTCCTGAACGCCGGAGCGGCAATCTACGTGGCCGGCCGGGCCGACTCGATCGCGGCCGGAGTGCGCCGCGCCGAGGAGTCGATCGACTCGGGCGCCGCCCGCGAGGTGCTGGAGGGCTGGGTGGAGCGGACGGGCGGAGGCTCGGCGTCGTGAGCGCAGCCGCGGTCGAGGTCCTCCTGCGGAAGCTCCGCTTCGCGAGCGCCGCCGCGGTCGAGCTCCTCGGGCGGAAGCTCCGCTTCGCGAGCGCCGCCGGCCGGGTCACGACCTACGGCGCCGGGGGCCGCGCTTGAGGGTACGGCTCGAGGAGCTCGTCGGAGCCACCCGCGACGCGGTCGAGCGCCGCAAGCGCGAGCGGCCCCTAGTCGAGCTCGAGCGCGAGGCCGACGTGCTTCGCGAAGGACGCCCGTTCGCCGAGGCGCTCTCGCGGCCGCGCACCTCGCTGGTCGCCGAGCACAAGCGCCGCTCGCCGTCGGCCGGGAGCATCCGCGAGGGCGCCCGCTGCTCCGAGCTGGTGCGCGCCTACGAGCGTGGGGGCGCGGCCGCGGTGTCGATTCTGACCGAGGAGCCCCACTTCGGCGGCTCGCTCGCCGACCTCCGTGAGGCGCGCGCCGCCACCGAGCTGCCCATCCTGCGCAAGGACTTCACGATCGACCGCTACCAGCTCTACGAGGCCAAGGCGGCGGGCGCCGACGCCGTGCTGCTCGTGGTCGGCTCGCTCGAGCAGCACGACCTGGCCACGCTGTACGCGGAGGCGCGGGCGCTCGACCTCGATGCGGTCGTCGAGATCCACGACGGCGAGGAGCTCGAGCGGGCGCTGGAAGTCGACTGCGACGTGATCGGGATCAACAACCGCGACCTCGAGGACTTCAGCGTCGACATCCAGCGCACGTTCGACCTGCTCGCGGACGTCCCCGCCGGAAAGGTGGTCATGTCCGAGTCCGGCATCCAGCTCCGCCAGCAGATCGAGGAGCTCGAGCAGGTGGGTGTTGACGCCGTGCTGATCGGGGAGGCGCTGATGCGGGCGCCGGACCCCGAGGCCGCGGTGCGGGAGCTGACTCGCTCCGAGGAGCCGACCCAAGCCTGAGAGCCTCCGATACAGCCCAAACAGGCTTCGAGGTTAGGAGGAGCGCCACAAGGGGGAACTCCGGAGGCAGCCGACGGCGTATCCCTACCATGGAGGCACATGGCGACCGTTCCTGAGCTGGACCCTTCCCAGGTCGCGGAGCTCGGTGAGCGGCTGCGCGAGAACGTCGCCCGCGCCGTGAAGGCACCGGACCACGTGCTCCGGGACGTGCTCGTCGCGCTGTTCGCCGAGGGGCATGTGCTGATCGAGGACTATCCGGGGGTGGGGAAGACGGCGCTCGCCCGCGCGCTGGCGCGCTCGATCGACGCCGAGTACGCGCGCGTCCAGTGCACCGCCGACCTCCTCCCCGCGGACGTGGTCGGCACGAACGTGTACAACCAGCGAGAGCACCGCTTCGAGTTCCGGCCCGGGCCGGTGTTCGCGAACGTCGTGCTGGTGGACGAGGTCAACCGCGCCTCGCCGAAGACCCAGTCCGGCCTCCTGGAGTGCATGCAGGAGCGCCACGTCACCGTCGACAAGCAGACGCACGAGCTGGCGCGCCCCTTTCTGGTCCTCGCCACCCAGAACCCGATCGAGTACGAGGGCACCTACCCGCTGCCCGAGGCGCAGCTCGACCGCTTCATGGTCAGGGTCTCGCTCGGCTACCCCTCGACCGACCAGGAGAGCGACATGCTGCTCGACCACGCGGAGCGCGATCGAGTGCTCGACCTCGAGCACGTCGCCGACGTCGGCGACGTGCTGGCCGCCCAGTCCGCGGCCGCCGCGGTGCATGGCAGCGAGGCGCTGCGCCGCTACGTGGTGGGAATCCTCGACGCGACGCGCGCGGACCCGCGGGTCGAGCTCGGCGCGAGCCCGCGTGCCGGCCTGATGCTCTTCCGCGCCGCCAAGGCGCTGGCCGCGCTGGAGGGGCGCGACCACGCGCTGCCGGACGAGGTCCAGCGGCTCGCCGGGACGGTCTTGACCCACCGAGTGCTGCTGGCGCCCGGCTCGAGCGACGGCGAGCGCGCCGCGGTCGTCCGCGACGCGCTGGAGCGGGTGCCGGCGCTGTGAGATGAGCGCGACGTCGGGCGACGCTGCCGGCGGACGGCGCCTCGCGATCGCTCGGCCGGTCTTGGCCGCCCTCCTCGGCGTGGGCCTCTGCCTGGCGGCCGCGACCTTCGACTCGGTGTCCCTGTACGTGCCGGGCGTCGGGCTAGTCCTGGTGGCGTTGGGCACGGTCGCGTGGGTGGAGCTCGCCGCGCGGGGCGCGTCGGTCACGCGCCGAGCGGGTCCGCACACGATCCTCGAGGACGATCCCTATCCGCTGCGGGTCGAGGCCTCGAGCGGGGCGCTTCCGCCGCCCGGCGGCGAGCTCCTCGAGCCGCTCCTGGGCTGGCCGGTGCCGATCGCGGGGCGCTGGACGCGACGGCTGCGAATCAACGTGCGCTTCTCACGCCGCGGGCGCCGCGTCCTCGACCCGGACGTGCTCGTCATCCGCGATCCGCTCCGGCTGTACGTGCGCGAGCTGATGGGAGCGGGTGGGGAGGAGGTGCTGGTGCTGCCGCGGGTCGCGCCGGTGACCGCTCCGGGCGGGGGCGGCGCCGGTGTGGGCGAGCGCGGCGCGCTCGGCGCCGAGCATGGGCTCTCCGGGCGCAAGCTCGACGCCTCCGCTGCCGAGCTCGAGATCGACGGCCTGCGCCCCTACCGGGACGGCGCCCCCGCCTCGCGCATCCACTGGCCGTCCGTCGCCCGTCGCGGCGAGATGCTCGAGCGCCGGCTCGTCGCTGAGCTCGACTCGGCGCCGCTCGTCCTTCTCGACGCGTCCGCCCCGGCGAGCGAGGAGGCGCTGGACAAGGCGGTGCGAGCGGCGGGGTCGCTGTGCGTCTGGCTGGCCAGGCACGGCGGCTGCGCGGTCCTCTTGCCGGGCGACCGCCGCCCGATCGAGATCGGACACGACATGAGCGCTTGGAGCGGCGTGCACATCCGGCTGGCGCTGGTCGAGGAGAGCCCACCCCCTTCGGCCAGCTCGCTGGGGCCGCGGGCGGGCGCGGTGCTCTGGGTGACGGGCGCCGACCTCCGCAAGGCGCCCCGCGCGCTGGAGCGCATGCCGGCGGGCGCTCGCTACATCGTCATCCCCGATTCGCTGCCGGGCGTGCCCGCCGCCTTCGAGGTCGCCGGCTGCACCGGCTGCCTGCTGGACCGTGCCCGCAGGAGGGTGGCCGCGTGAGCGGGCTCCTTGCTCGGCCCGCGCCCGCTCCAGCCGGTCCCGGAGCCGCGATTCCCGCCGTCGCTCGCGAGTCCGCCCCAACGCGCGACTCGCTCGCGGTCCGGCTGGCCGTCTTCGCCGCGCTCGGCGCGTACGGCACAGCGCACTGGGGAACGC
>Ga0126312_10001352_pt1 | contig 15957 bp, 15 predicted proteins | sample Plot104A_FD_92537 | JGI IMG/M metagenome (GOLD analysis project Ga0126312, IMG submission 92537) | Serpentine soil microbial communities from UC McLaughlin Reserve, CA, USA - Plot104A | ecosystem: Environmental > Terrestrial > Soil > Grasslands | place: USA: UC McLaughlin Reserve, Lake County... | reverse complement strand
GCTCGACGCGCCGATCTTCGACCTGGCCCGCGAGCTCGAAGGCCACCCCGACAACGTGGCGGCGGCGATCCACGGCGGCTTCGTCATCTGCGGCGACGGCGAGCCCACCCGCATGGATCCGCCGCCCGGGCTCGAAGCCGTGGTCGCGATCCCGCCCGAGCCGGTGCCCACCGGCGAGGCGCGCGCGGTGATGCCGGCCGAGGTGCCGCTCGGCGAGGCCGTCCACAACGTGGCGCACGCGTCGCTGCTCGTCCTCGGCCTGGCGCAGGACGACTTCTCGCTGATCGGCAAGGGGCTCGCCGACGCCGTTCACCAGCCCCGGCGCCGCCTGCTCTACCCGCGCTCGATGGAGCTGCTCGAGCAGGCCGAGTCGCTCGGTGCGGTGGGCGCGACGATCTCCGGCGCCGGCCCGGCTGTGCTGTTCTGGTGCCACTGGCAGCAGACGGGCAACCTGATGGAGGCGCTAAAGGGAGCAGCGGCCGACTGCAAGGTGAAGCGCGTGCAGTTCGCGCCGGGAGGTGCGGACGTGCGCGAGCTCTAGCGCCTGAACGAGCCCGCGGGGATGTCAGCATTGCGCAATGGCCGAGCCCGAGGTCCTCGCCGCCGGCGGCGTCGTTATGCGCGACGGCCGCGTGGCCGTGGTGCACCGGCCGAAGTACGACGACTGGTCGCTGCCGAAGGGCAAGCTGGACCCCGGCGAGGGGTTCGAGGAGGCCGCGCTTCGCGAGGTCGAGGAGGAGACCGGGCTGCGCGCGCGCCTGGGAAGGGAGCTGCCGAGCACCGAGTACACCGACAACAAGGGCCGGCCGAAGCTCGTTCGCTATTGGGAGATGCAGCCGATCGATGGCGAGTTCACCCCGAGCGGTGAGGTCGACGAGCTCCGCTGGCTGGAGCCGGACGAGGCGGAGGAGCTCCTCAGTTACCCGCACGACCGGCAGCTGCTGCGCGCGGTCCGGGAGCTCAACCCATAGAGGCGGGTGCGGCCTCGGGGGCTCAGGCGCTGACGAGATCGGGGCGGCGGTCCGCCCACGGCCGCGCCGCCTCCAGCTGGGCCGCCAGCGACAGCTGGAGATCCTCACGCGCGGGCGGGCCGACGAGCTGGACGGCGAGCGGCAGCCCGTCGTCGCCCTGGAAGAGAGGCACCGAGATCGCCGGCTGCCCGGTGACGTTGAAGATCGCCGTGAACGGCGTGAAGCGGCCGGAGGCGCGGAAGTCCTCCCAGGGGTCGTCGCTGCACGAGTCGATCTCGCCGATCGGCACCGGTCGCTGGCCGAGCCCCGGGGTTAGCAGCACGTCGTGGTCGCTCCACATCCCGACGATCGCCCGCGTCTGCGCCTCGAGCCGGACCTTCGCGAGCGGGTAGTCGAGGCCGCCGTAGTCGTTCACGCCGCGCCAGATCTCCCATGACAGCGGCTCCATCAGCTCGGCCGAGGGCTCGCGGCCGCTCACGATCCCACCGAAGTAGGCGGCCATCGCGATGTCGGTGCAGAACACCCTCACGAAAGCATGCTCGAGCTCCTCGCCGTGCCCGGCCCACGGCGGCTCTACCTCGTCGACCTCGTGGCCGAGCTCGGCGAGTAGATCGGCTGCGTCGCGGACGGCCTGCTCGGCACGCGCGTCGAGCTCGGCCTCGAGCGGCGGGGTGGTGGTCAGCCGGATCCGCAACCGCCCCGGCTCGCGGCGCGGTGCCGTGGCGAAGGGCTCGGCCTGCGGCGGCGGCCAGTTGGCGTCGCCCGGCTCGTAGCCGGCCAGCAGGTCGAGCAGCTCGGCCGTCTCGGCCACCGTCCGCGTGAGCACACCGTCCTGGACCAGGAAGTCCTCGCCGAGGTCGGGGCCGCGCGATATCCGCATGCGGTTGTTCTTCAGGCCGACCAGCCCGCAGCAGGCCGCGGGGATGCGGATCGAGCCGCCGCCGTCGGAGCCGTGCGCGACCGGCACCATGCCCGCGGCCACGGCGGAGGCGGAGCCGCCCGACGAGCCTCCGGGCGTGCGCCCGGGGTCCCACGGGTTCCGCGTGGGCCCGTGACGGCGCGGCTCCGTTACCGGCAGGATCCCGAACTCGGGCAGGTTCGTCTTGCCGACCGGCACGAACCCGGCGTCGCGGATGCGGCGGACCACGAAGGCGTCGTGCTGGGGAATGAAGTCGCCGAAGAGATCGGAGCCGGCCGACATCGGCCAGCCCTTGGCCGGGGCGCCGTCCTTGATCGCGATCGGCACGCCGGCGAACGGCCGCTCGTCGCCCTGGGCGATGGCGTCGGCGGCGGCGAGCGCACCCTCCGGGTCGACGTGGACGAACGCGTTCAGCTCGCCGTTGAGCTCGCCGATCGCGTCGAGCGACGCCTGCACGAGCTCGCGCGAGCTGACCTCTCCCGACCGCACCATCCCGGCCAGCTCGCCGGCAGGCTTGAACAAAAGCTCCCTCACGCCGGCACCAGCTCGCTGCGTAGCGCCGCTACGCGCTCCCTCGGCTCACCCAGGTCGAGCCGCTCGAGAAGCTCCTCGGCGAGAGCCAGGTAGTCCGCCCCGAGGTCGGGCGCATAGTCGATGATCGAGACGCCGCGCTCGGCCGACTCCGCATAGCGCACCGAGCGCCGGATCACGCTGCTGAGGACCCTGTCGCCGAAGCGGTCCTTGAGCTGCTGGAGCGCCTCGCGCGCGTGAATCAGGCGCAGGTCGGCGATGTTGAGCACAACGCCGAGCCAGTCGAGGTCGGGATGCAGCGACTCCTTGGCGAGCTCCACGACCTCGAGTGCCTGCTCGACCCCCTGGAGCGAGAAGTACTCCGCCTCGCTCGAGATCAAGGCGTAGTCCGCCGCGACCAGGGCATTGACCGTGAGGAGGCCGAGCGACGGCGGGCAGTCGATCAGGACGAGGTCGTGGCGGCGCTTGACGTCGCGCAGTGCCCGCTTGAGCGTCAGCTCCCGGCCCATCTTGCCGCCAAGGATCAGCTCGGCCTCGGCGAGGCCGAGGTTGGCGGGGAGCACGCCTCCGAGCACGGCGTCCACCGCACGCGCCTGGCCGGCCAGGACATCGGCCATGGTCGGCGACGCGTCGGCGGGCACGTCGAAGTAGTCGGACAGATTCCCCTGCGGGTCGAGGTCGACGCAGAGCACCGCCAGGCCAATCCGCGAATACACGTCGGCCAGGCTCCTAACGGTGGTGGTCTTGCCCGTGCCGCCCTTCTGCGACAGGACCGTGATCGTGGTGGCGGTCGGAAGCGTCGGCATCGGGCCCGGCCGCACACTACCTGAGAGGCGAACGGCTGGAACTCGCTTTATAGTTGCCGCTCCCTACCCGTCGCGCGCCCGCTCGAAGAAGGCGCGGATCTCGAGGAGGCACCAGGTGGAACCCGTCTATTCGCCCACGCAGGCCTACCGCCCGCGGAGGGCTCCATCGACCGTCGAAGACCGCGACGCCTGCGCGCTCTATGCCGCGGTCAACAAGCAGGCGCAGGCCACGCACGAGGCGATCGAGACCGCCCTCATGGCGCTCGAGAAGATGCTTCACCGCGCCGGCAACGTGGACGGCGAGGGAGACGGTTGCGGTGTGCTCGTGGACATCCCGCGCGAGATCTGGGCGGAGGCGATCCGCGGGGGCGGCCACGCCTCGAGCCTCGCCCTCGACGGCCGCTTCGCGGTGGCACACCTCTTCATCCCGCGGCGCGGCGGCAACGTGACCCAGGTCCAGCAGACGGCCCGCGACATCCTGAGCCGCATCGGCTTCCGCGTGCTGGCGGAGCGGGAGAACGTGGTCGACACCACGGCGCTCGGTCCTCAGGCGCGCGAGGAGGAGCCGGTCTTCTGGCAGATCGGCGGCCTGATCGAGCAGCCACGGCTCTGCTTCGAGCTCGCGATCCAGCTCGAGGTGGAGCTCGACGTCCATGTCGCCTCCTGCTCCACGAGCACGGTGGTCTACAAGGTCCTCGGCGCACCGGCCGCGCTGGGCCGCTACTACCCGGACCTACACGACGGCCGCGCCAAGACCGCCGCGGTCTTCGGCCACAACCGCTACTCCACCAACACCTGGCCCAGCTTCAAGCGCGTCCAGCCGTTCGGCGTGCTCGGCCACAACGGCGAGATCAACACGATCGCCCGCCTTCGCCAGGAGGCGAACATGCTCGACGTCCCGATCACGGTCGACGGCTCCGACTCGCAGGATCTCAACCGCACGATCGAGTCGCTGATCAACCGCGAGGGCCTGTCGCTCGTCGAGGCGATGGAGCTGGTGCTGCCGCCGATCGTCGACGAGATCAAGGGGATGCCGGGCGAGCTGCGCGGCTTCTACATGTACCTGCGCCAGGCCTTCGGCCCGTTCTCGCAGGGGCCGGTCGCCCTTCTGTCGCGTCACGGGGACGAGTGCATCTTCTCCGCCGACGCCCTCGGCCTGCGACCGCTCTGGCACCTCGAGACCGGCGAGTCGCACGTCTTCTCATCCGAGCCGGGAGTCGTGCCCGTATCCGAGACGGTGGGCGAGCCCAAGCCGCTCGCCCCGGGCGAGAAGCTGCTCGTTCAGATCGAGCGCAAGAAGGGCGAGGCGCGGCTCCGCCGCCACCACGAGCTGCAGCAGCTCTGCGCTCGCCGCTGGCACGAGCGCACGGCCGTCGACAGCGACGGCACCTTCGCCGGCGCCATCCTCACGGGCGGCCCCACCGCCGGCGCCGAGATCCCCGGGTACACGAGCGCCGGCCCGTCCGAGCCGATCAAGGTCGAGGACCGCGTCCTGGGCGGCTTCGGCTGGCAGCGCGAGGACATGAAGCTCGTGCAGCAGATGGCCAACACGGGCGCCGAGCCGATCGGCTCGCTCGGCTACGACGGCCCGCTCGCGTGCCTCTCGCCCGAGCGCCAGAACCTGGCCGACTTCTTCAAGGAGTCGGTCGCGGTCGTGACCAACCCGGCGATCGACCGCGAGCGCGAGGTCGAGCACTTCTCCTGCCGCGCGGTCTTCGGTTCGCGCCCTGGGATCCACCGCATCCCCGACGAGGCGGGCACGATCGAGACGTCCTTCCCGGTCCTGCTCGGCGGCCACGACGGCCTCGCCCCGCTCTCCGACCAGAGCTACCGCGCGGTGGCGCGCGATCACGAGACCTTCCTGCTCGAGGACCTCTGGGAGGCCTTCCGCGGCCGCGGCAAGGTGCTCGACCTCTCCTGCCTCGAGGCCGAGACGACCCAGGGCGCCATCGAGCGGCTCAAGCAGGAGGCCACGACTGCCGCCCGCGGCGGCTGCGAGCTGCTCGTCCTCTCCGACCGGACGGTCTACGAGGGCGACCGCCGTTACCTCGATCCGCACCTCGCGCTTGCGGCCGTCGATCTGGCGCTGCGCGAGCACTATGTCCAGGGCGGCGAGACCAACCTGCGGCGCCGTTGCGGCGTCGTGTTGCGCTCCGCCGCGATCCGCAATGTGCACGACGTGATGGTCGCCCTCGGCCTGGGCGCAGACGGAGTCTGCCCCTACGTGATGGTCGAGGTCGCGCTGATGGATGACTACGAGGACGACATCTCGAACCTCTGCTCGGCGCTGCGCAAGGGGGTCGAGAAGGTCATTTCGACGATCGGCATCCACGAGGTGCGCGGGTATGCCCGCCTCTTCTCCTGCATCGGCGTCAAGCCGGAGCTCACGGCGATCTTCGACACGCCCGCCTACTTCGGCTCGGAGAGCGGCGGCACGGGCTTCGCCGAGCTCGACGCCGACGGCGACGAGCGCCAGCGGATCCTGTCAGGCGACGAGGACTCGAAGCCGGCCAAGACGTTCCGCTTCTACCCGAAGGTCTACAAGGCGGCGGTCGCGGCCGCCAACGGGGCCGGCTCGTACGAGGACTACTCGGAGAAGGTGCGTCAGCTCGAGCTCGAGAACCCGATCTCGCTGCGCCACATCGTCGACCTCAAGTCCGACCGCGAGCCCGTGGCCGAGGCGAGCGCCGAGGTGGGCCTGCACTCCTACCCGATCGTGATCTCGTCGATGAGCTTCGGCTCGCAGGGCGAAGTCGCCTACCGCGCCTACGCCGAGGCCGCCAAGCGGGCCAACATCATCGCGATGAACGGCGAGGGTGGAGAGATCCAGGACCTCTACGGCAGGTACCCGCTATGGCGTGGCCAGCAGGTCGCATCCGGACGCTTCGGCGTGACCAGCGAGATGATCAACTCGTCGTACCTGGTCGAGATCAAGATCGGCCAGGGGGCCAAGCCCGGCGAGGGCGGGCACCTGCCCGCCAAGAAGGTCACCGACAAGGTGGCCCAGGCGCGTAACGCCACCACGGGCACCGACCTCATCTCGCCGTCGAACAACCACGACCTCTACTCGATCGAGGACCTCGCCGAGCTGATCGACGAGCTCAAGACCGCCAACCCGGACGTGCGCGTCTCGGTCAAGGTCCCGGTCGTGCCGAACATCGGCACCATCGGCGTCGGCATCGCCAAGGCGGGCGCGGACATGATCACGCTGTCCGGCTTCGAAGGCGGCACGGGCGCCGCGCGCTCGCACGCGCTGCGGCACGTGGGGCTCCCCTCGGACATCGGCACGCGGGCCGTCCACCTGGCGCTGATGGAGGCGGGCATCCGCAACCGCGTCGAGATCTGGGCGGACGGCGGCTATCGCCACGCGCACGACATCGTGAAGCTCCACTGCCTCGGCGCCAACCGCGTCGGCTTCGGCACGCTCGCGATGGTCTCGCTCGGCTGCACGATCTGCCGCGGCTGCCAGCTCGACACGTGCCACGTCGGCATCGCCACGCAGATCGAGGACCAGGAGGAGGCCGAGCTCAAGGGGCTGAAGAAGTTCACACCGCAGGAGTTCGAGCTCGCCTCCGAGAACTGCGCGCGCTTCTTCCAGGCGATGGGCGAGGAGGTTTGCGAGCTCACGGCGCAGCTCGGCTTCGAGCGCGCCCAGGACCTGGTGGGCCGCTCCGACCTGCTCGTGCAGGCGCGCCAGCTCGACGGCGTAGACGTCGAGGAGCTGATCAAGCCGATCGACCAGATGCTCGACCTCGAGCCGCTCGACCTGCCCGGCCCCGAGGACGACCGCGAGGCCGCCGGGCTGATCGCGGCCCGTCCGATCCGGATGAAGGCCAAGGCGGCGTCGGCCAGGCTGGCCGCGCTCGCCGGCGACATCTCCCCCGGAAAGATCATCGAGCAGGAGTGGGACGTCGGCGACACCGGCCCCGTCGACGCGGACGACCGGGTGCTCGGCACCGAGCTGGCGGGCGAGATCGCGCGCATGCGGATCTTCAAGGGCGGTCCCGAGGCGAGCGAGGACACCCTCGCCCGGCTCCGCTTCAACGGCGGCTCGGTCGGCGGCCAGGGCCTCGGCGCCTTCAACGTCTACGGGGTCGACATCACCATCGAGGGCGGCGCACAGGACGGCGTGGCCAAGACGATGCTCGGCGGCAAGGTCGCGGTCATGAAGGGCAAGAACCGCTTCGGCCGGCGCGTCAACGGGTCCGTCGGCAAGTCGTTCGCCTACGGCGCCCAGCGCGGGCGGCTGTTCGTGCAGGGTGACGCCGACTCGCGCTTCTGCATCCGCCTCTCCGGCGCCGACGTGGTGATCGCCGGCGAGCCGGAACAGCCCCTCGACGACTCGCTCGGGTGCCTGGCGAGCCGGGCCAACATCAAGGGCTTCGCGTTCGAGTACATGACCAACGGTCGCGCGGTCGTGCTCGGCGACCCGGGCCCCTGGTTCTGCGCGGGCCAGACGGGCGGCCGTGTGTACCTGCGGATCAATCCCGACTGGAATCTCACGCGCAAGGCGCTCGAGGCCCGCAAGGGCGCCGGCGCCAAGGTCAGCCTCGAGGACCTCGACGCGCAGGGAGCGCTCGACGTCCAGGAGCTGCTGGGACATTACGCCGACGAGCTCCGGGCGACCGACCAGGACGACGAGGCCGATCGAATCGCGAAGCTAGCCGCGGAGCCCCAGGCCAACTTCATCATGTCGGTTCCGATGCAGGAGCAGACGGACCCGAGCATCTCGACGGAGTAGGGCTCAGGCCGCAGGTAGATCTGCTTCCCGCTGGATGCTAGGCGGCTTTGTCGTCGGCCTTGGCGGCGGCCTGCCAGGACTCGTAGCCGCCCGTGCGGTCCCAGATGGACGTGAGGAGCTGCGAGAGCTGCTCGCGTTCGCCGGCGTCCATGCCGTCCAGCAAGTCCGCCTCCACCTCGTCCATCACCGTCGAGACCTCGTCGAGCACCGCCAGGCCCTTCTTCGAAACGTCGACGAGGTGGCGGCGACGGTCCTCGGGGTCGCGGCGCCGGGTGGCGTAGCCGCGCCGCTCCAGGTCGTTGAGGATCGCCACGAGGTTGGTGGGGTCGAGGTGGAGCTGCCCGCAGAGGGACTGCTGGGTGAGCTCACCGCGGTCGCGCAGCTCGATCAGCGCGGCCACGTGGCGGGGCCGGATGCCGAGCGGCTCGAGCGCCTCCGTGAAGCGGTGCATGGTGATCCGGCCCAGCTTGATCATCAACAGCGTCGGCCATTGTTGGGCGATCCCGGGCGGCGTCCTCGCACTCGCTTCCTTTTGCATAAGCCCAAAGTTAGCACGGACCAATCCTTTGTGATAGCGAATGATTTGGTATCGTCATCCGATGCTGCGGCGAGCCACCGGCCCGAGCCCCCGCGTCGTCCTCGCCGTGCTCTCCCTCGGGGGTATCTCGTACGCCTTGCTCCAGTCGCTGGTCGTCCCGGCTCTGCCGCAGATCCAGCAGTCCCTCGACACGACCGAGAGCGCCGTCGGCTGGGTGCTCACCGCCTACCTGCTGAGCGCCTCGGTGGCGACTCCGATCATCGGCCGCCTTGGCGACATGTACGGCAAGGAGCGGCTGCTGATGATCGTCCTCGGGATGCTCGCGTTCGGAACGCTGATCTCGGCGGTCGCCTCGTCGCTCTGGCTGATGGTCCTCGGCCGTGTGATCCAGGGCGCGGGCGGCGGCATCTTCCCGCTTGCCTTCTCGATCATCCGCGACGAGTTTCCCAACGAGCGCGTGCCGGGTGCCATCGGCCTGGTCTCGGCCCTCCTCGGAATCGGCGGCGGGGCCGGTGTCGTCTTCGCCGGCGTCGTGATCGACAACCTCTCCTATCACTGGCTGTTCTGGTTCCCGCTTGTGGCGATCCTGGCGACCGTCTACCTGACCTGGCGCTACATCCCGGAGTCGCCGGTCAAGTCGCCGGCCGACATCAACTACCGTGCCACGGCCCTGATGACGGTCGGGATATCGGTCGTCCTGCTCGCGATCACCGAGACCAGCACCTGGGGCTGGGGGTCGCCGAAGACGCTGGGCCTGCTCGCCGCCGGCATGGTCGTGATCGCCCTCTGGGTCCGCGAGGAGCTGCGCTCACGTGAGCCGCTCGTCGACATGCGCATGATGACCATCCGCGGCGTCTGGACGACCAACACCGTGGCCTTCCTGATCGGCGTCGGGATGTACTCGTCGTTCATCCTGCTGCCCGAGCTCGTCCAGGAGCCGACGAGCACGGGCTACGGCTTCGGCGCCTCCGTCACGGTGGCCGGGCTCTACCTGCTGCCGGCGACGATCGCGATCGTGGTCGTCGGGCAGATGGCGGGGATCCTCGAGCGCCGCATCGGCTCCCGCGGCTCCCTGATCGGCGGCGTGCTGTTCGCCCTCGCCTCGTATGCCCTGCTCGTCTTGAGCCGCAGCCAGGAGGCGGAGATCTACCTCGCCGCCGGCCTTCTGGGGATCGAGATCGGGCTGTCGTTCTCGGCGATGGCCAACCTGATCGTGCAGAACGTGCGCCATGAGCAGACCGGTGTCGCCACGGGCATGAACGCAGTGACGCGTACTCTTGGCGGCGCCTTCGGCGGGCAGCTGGCCGCGACCTTGCTCGCGAGCAACCTGGCCGGCGGTCTGCCCACCTCCTCCGGCTTCACGCAGTCCTTCCTGATGTGCCTGGTCGCCCTGGCCGCCGCGCTGGGCTTCGCGCTCTGGGTGCCGCGGCGCAACGCCAACGAGGTCGCCTCGGAGGAGGCCCGGCTGGCACCCGCGTCGCGCGCGGAGCCCGAGCGCAGCGCCGCCTGAGCTCAGCGCGGCCTGCTCGTGGAAAAGCGCTCGAGCCCGTCGTCGGGCACTGGAGCCCAGGCCGGCGCCGAGTCGACCCAGGAATGCCAGCTCGGGCGAACGCCGGGGTCGTCGTCGAAGGCCCCGAAGCGCACGCTCATCTGCGCCGGGTCGTCGGGGTTGCGGCTGAACAACTGGGCGCCGCAGTCGCGGCAGAAGGACTTCTCCCAGCCCCCGTCCGGATGGCGCCACCACGTGACGCGATCCGCGCCGCTCACCATTCGAAGCATCTCCCCGTGGATGCTCGCCTGCACGGAGTAGCCGACGCCGGTCCGGCGCGCGCAGCGGCTGCAGTGGCAGTAGCCCGCGGCGGCGGGCGGCTCCGTCAGCTCGAAGCGGACTCCGCCGCAGAGGCAGCCCCCCGTCAGCCTTCGATCGGTCACGGCGGTCAGGGTAGTCTCATGCCGTGCGGATCACGACGGTCCTGGCCGTTGCCTGCGTCGCGGCGCTCGCCCTGCCCGGGGCGGCCGGCGCCGCCAAGCACACCAACATCCTCTGCCTAAACAAGGCGGGCACGGAGTACGTCGTCAAGTATCGGCCGAAGACCTGCGCCGTGTTCGGTCCGGGCGGCGCGTTCGCCGGTGGTGTCAACCTGAAGCGGATCCGCTGGCGCTCGTGGAACCGGCCCTCGGTCCGCGGCAGGGCGAGGGAGTGCGGGTTCCACCTCCCGTGCGAGAACACGAAGGTGCGGATCAGGGCGTATCGGCGCAGGCACGCCTGCGGCCGGGTGGTGTTCACCCGGCTGAAGGCGACGAGCGCCCTCGGCACCACCATCGTGCGCCTCAGGCGTTGCCCCGGCGACGCTTGATCGAAGACTGGATCGCCGGCTACGAGCGCGCCTGGCGTACGGCTGGGACCGAGCCGCTGCGCAAGCTCTTCAGCGAGGACGCGACCTATTGGATGTCTCCCTACGAGGAGCCGCTCGTCGGCCTCGAGCGCATCGGCGAGATGTGGGAGTCCGAGCGCGAGGGACCGGACGAGGCGTTCTCGATGGCCAGCGAGATCGTGGCGGTGGACGGCGATGTGGCCGTCGTGCGCGTCGACGTGCGCTACAGCGATCGCGAGTATCGCGACCTGTGGCTGATCCGCTTCGCCGACGACGGCCGGGCGGCCTCGTTCGAGGAGTGGCCCTACTGGCCGGGGCAGCCGCTCGCGGCGCCCCGGTGAGCCGCCACACGGTCCTCTACGACCGCGACTGCGGCTTCTGTCGCTGGGCGCTCGGCTGGGTCCTGCGCTGGGACCGGAGGCGGGCCCTGCGGCCCGTCGCCCTCCAGGATCCGGAGGCGGACGTGCTGCTCGCCGGAGTTCCGGACCGGATGGCCTCCTGGCACCTGGTCGACCCGGCCGGCGAGGTGCGCTCGGCCGGGGTGGCGCTTGCCCCGCTGTTCGGCCTGTTGCCGGGTGGAGCGCCTGCGGCGGCGATCGCCGATCGCTTTCCCGGCGCCGCGGAGCGCGGCTACCGCTGGGTGGCGGAGCACCGCAGCTGGCTCGGCAAGCCGGTCACGAACGGGATGAAGGCTCGCGCGGACGCCCTGATCGACCGGCGCGGCTGAGCGACGAAGGGCCCGCTGCGGGCCCTTCGACTCACTCCTTCCTCAGCCGGCTCAGCCGACCGCTGTCCCGACCGCCTCCGGCTCGCGCTCGCCGCTCAGCGAGACGAAGTAGAGCCGGTAGCGGCCGAGCGCGATCTCGTCGCCGTCGTTCAATTCGGCATGGTCCACGCGCGCGCCGTTGCGGAAGACCCCGTTGAGGCTGCGGTCGTCGAGGATCCGCGCCCCGGTGTCGTCCCGATACAGCAGCGCGTGCCGCCGCGAAACCGTGGGGTCGTCGAAGCGGACATGGGCGGACAGGCTGCGACCGACGCGAGTCCAGCCATCCTGGAGCGGGAGCACACGCACACGATCGTCGTCCTCGTAGGCGAGGTAGTCGCCATCGGAGACGAGGGCGTCGCGAGCCTCCTCGAGCCAGTCGGGTGGACCGTCGACGGCAGGTGCAACCGGGGCTTGCCCGCTCGCGAACAGCGACGCGCGGGTGAATGTCTCGCCTCCGCAGTCGGGGCAGGTCGGGACCTCATCCAACTCGTGGAGCGCGATTCCGAAACCACAGGCCTCGCAGCTGAACGAGCCGGCCCCTGCCAGAGTCCCGGCGTTGAAGGCTTCCATGGAAATCTCTCCTCAATGCCTGGGGGTTGTGCAGATGGTAACGACCGGTCGACAGGCGTGTGAAGTTTTTGCCGCTAATTGCACGGTTTGCCGCTAATTGCACGGAATTCGCCGCCTATGGCGCAGGACCGATACCCGGGCGGGCCGTTTCATAGTCCTGCGAGCGGAGGATTGTCCGGTCTGTGCCCGAAACTTGCAGCCATGCCCGACCTCGGCTCCATGCTTCTCAGGCGGAGCCTTCATCGACTGGGCGGCGGCGGCTCGAGCTGCTCGTCGTGCCTGCGCACGCCGCTCGCCGGCGAACGTCTGCACGAGCTCGACTCGGGCCGGCTGCTCTGCGATCTCTGCTTCGGCGCGCTGCCGGACGAGCACCGCCTGGCGGTCCGTTCGGAGCGCGTCGGCGCGAGCGAGCGCCCGCTCGCTGTCGTCCCCAGGGCCGCCTGAGGAATAGGCACAAGCTCCCCGCATAGAATCCCGGCGCCATGCGCCAGGTGACCGTCGACGTCCACATCACCGCGCCGCGCGAGGAGGTGTTCGACTTCGTGGGCGACCTCGCCGGCCGCCCCGCCTGGACCGACCACTACCTGAAGGACTACAGGCTGGCGCGGCCGAACCCGGTCGGGCTCGGCGCTGCGGCGCGCTTCATCCTCCGGGCCCCGCTCGCCAAGGAGTACGTCGAGCTCGCGATCGTCGAGTACGACCGGCCGCGGCAGATCGTCGAGGGGGCGCGCGTCGGCCGCCGGGGACGCAACCGCTCCCTCGCCGTCTGGGAGTTCTCCGAGGACGCCGGCGGGCTCACCCATGTGGAGCTGACCACCCTCAGCGAGCCCGCGACCGTCATCGACCGCTTCCGGGAGACCGGTGCTGCCGGCTGGGTCAAGCGCAACACCAAGATGGCGCTTGAGCGCCTACGACTCGTGTTCGAGGATCCGCCCGCCCGGCCGCTGGCGCGCGCCTCGGTGGCCGGCTACGAGCCGCAGAAGGCGGCGCGCTTCGGCGCGCACACCGGGATGGACCCGGCGCGGCCCCGGCGTCCCGGCACCGAGCCCTCCTAATAGGATTCGCGCCCGCATGCGTCTGCGCTTCAAGACCACCGCGGCCGCCTGCGCGCTGGCGCTCGCCGTGCTGGCGGGCTGCGGGAGCAGCGGCCAGGGCACCGAGGAGCCGGCGCGCGAGGGGCTCTCCCTGGGCCTCGCCGGTATCGACTACAACGTGTTCATCACGAGAGAGCTCAACCCGCAAATCCCGCCCGACGACGCCTATTACAACGGCCCGCTGCCGAAGAAGGGCGAGGCGCTCTACGGGATCTTCGTCCAGGCCTGCAACAACGGCAAGGAGTCGCTGCCCACCGCGAGCAACTTCACCGTGGTCGACAGCCAGGGCAACGAGTTTCGCCCGACCCCGCTCCCCCAGGACGACGCCTTCGCCTACCAGCCGACTCGCCTGGACCCCCATCAGTGCGAGCCCGAGTCGGGCAGCGTGGCCCAGCTCGGCCCGACCGCGGGCTCGCTGCTGCTGTTCAGGCTGCCGATCTCGAACACCGACAACCGGCCGCTTGAACTGGAGATCAGGGCGCCCGCGTCGGTGCCGAACCCAAAGCCGGAGAAGCTCACGTTCACGCTGGATATCTAGCCAGGTCGTAGGTCGTAGTTGGTAGGTCGTAGGAAGGAAGATCCCTACCACCTACGACCTACGGTCTACGACCTGATCTATAGCGCCGCGTCTAATACCACCTTCGCCGCGGGCGCTGCCGTCGAGCCGCCTGCTCCGGCGCCGACGAACATGACGCCGACCGCCAGCTTCGGCCTGCCCACCGGGGCGTAGGCCGCGAACCAGGCGTCCGTCTTGCTCGGGTCGCTCGACTGGTTCGAGTCGGGACCACGCGTGTTTTCGAGCTCGGCCGTGCCGGTCTTCCCGGCCACCTTTACCCCGGGGATCGCGGCGGACGTGCCGGTTCCGTAAGCGACGACGTCCACCATGAGACGCTCGAGCGTCTTCGCGACCCGCCTCGTCGTGACCCGCTTCGGCGCGCGGCGTGCCGCACCCTCCTGCAGCGTCGGGAGTATCCGCAGCCCGCCGTTCGACACGGTCTGCGCGATCGAGGCCATCTGAAGGGGGGTGGCGAGGACCTTGAACTGGCCGATCGCCGTCGAGCCCACCTCGAGCGGCGTGTTGATCCGGCTCGCCGGGGGCAGGGTGCTCGGCAACTCGCCCGGGAAGACCGGGGGGCGGTTGAAGCCGTAGCGCTCGGCCGCCGAGACGAGCCCCCGCGCTCCGACCTTGACTCCGAGCGGCGCGAACACCGAGTTGCACGAATGCGCGAAGCTCGCCTCGAAGCTGCCGCCGCACGATTCGCCGTTCGCGTTCTCGAGATCGACACCGTCGATCACGGCGTGCGTCTCCACCGGGAACTGGTCGCCGAGCCTGACCTTTCGCGCCTCGAGGGCGGCGGTGGTGGTCACGATCTTGAAGGTGGAGCCCGGCGGCTGGGGGGCCGAGAAGGCGACGCCGGCGAGGGCGCGGACCGCTCCGGTCCGGGCGTCGAGAGCCGCGACGCCGCCGAAGCGGCCGCCCAGCGCCGTGACCGCCGCATTCTGAAGGCGGGTGTCGATGGTCGTGCGGACGGCCTTGCCGGGCCGCGCCTGCGCGCGTGCGAGGAGGCGGCGGCCGGCGATCAGCTGGCCGCCGGGACGCCCGGCGAGGTCCTTCTCGAACACGCGCTCGAGGCCGGATTGACCGACGGGCCAGCCGCGCGGGAAGCCGCGCGCGTACGCCGCCTGGCGCCCGGCCCTCGTGCCGGCGGGCTCCACGCGTCCCGCGATCGAGTCCGCCAGTGGTCCGACCTCGGACGTGCGCGAGCGCGCCGGGCCCTCGGCCAGGACCTTGCCGTCGCGCGATACGAGACGCCCGCGCGCGGGCGTCTCCGTGGTCCGGGTGAGCTTCTCGCCGCGCTCGAGGCCGGGGAAGACGAGGTGCGGCTGCCAGGCCACCTTCTCGTTCACCACGGGGACGAGGAGCTCCTTTCGCACCTCCCCGAAGGCGCGCGTGCTCACGTCCACGGGAAGCCGGATCGCTCCGCCCGTCTCGCCCTGCGGCTTGCCCACCCGCACCGCAGTGGCGGTGGCGGTCGCAGCCGCCCCCGAGTACTCGCGGCGCAGCTCGGCCGCGGTCCAGCGTGCCCTGGCGTCGTCGGTCAGGAGCCGGCGCATGTGCGCGTAGTCGCCGCGCTCCCAGGCTTCCCCGAAGGCCTCGGCCGTCTTCTCCGCTCCGGAGTCGATGCCCGAGCCGACGATCGCCCCGGCGGCCAGCGCAGCGGCGGCTACCCCGCCGAGAATAGGGATGGCACGGTGGGTCAGGCGCCACCTTTGCTCGGTCGTCAACTCATTCACGCGAGGCCCGAAGCGATGGTAGTCCGCCCAGTACCGTTCGCCCGCGTGACTTCGGTCGACTGGATCATCCTCGGCTTCACCGTGCTGATGGCCGTGTGGGGCTTCATGCAGGGGCTGATCGTCGGCGCGCTCTCGCTTGTCGGGTTCGTGGCCGGGGCGTTCATCGGCTCGCGGCTGGCCCCGCTGCTCCTGTCGGAGGGATCCCACTCCGAGTACGCGCCCCTATTCGCCCTCGTCGGCGCGCTCTTCCTCGGCGGCCTCCTGGCCTCGGGCCTGGAGGTGCTGGGCTTCCACCTCCGTTACCGGCTCGGTGAGGAGCTCGGCTTCCTCGACGGACTCGCAGGCGCGGGG
>Ga0126312_10001351_pt1 | contig 15986 bp, 15 predicted proteins | sample Plot104A_FD_92537 | JGI IMG/M metagenome (GOLD analysis project Ga0126312, IMG submission 92537) | Serpentine soil microbial communities from UC McLaughlin Reserve, CA, USA - Plot104A | ecosystem: Environmental > Terrestrial > Soil > Grasslands | place: USA: UC McLaughlin Reserve, Lake County... | reverse complement strand
TGACAGGGAACTCATGGCCGGCCTCGGGGAGCGCATCCTGCTCTTCAACGTCGAGTCGGCCTCCGAGCTCGAGCACCTCGACAGGCTCGCGAGCACTTACGGCAAGCGGGCCCGCGTAGCCTTGCGGGTCAACCCCGACGTGGATGCCGAGACCCACGAGCACGTCGCCACGGGAAGGGCTTCGGACAAGTTCGGCATCCCGGTCGACGAGGCGCTCGCGCTCGCAGAGAGGGTGGGAGAGTACAAAAGCGTCGACCTCATAGGGGTCCACCAGCACATAGGGTCCCAGATCACCAAGCTCGCGCCCTTCACAGGGTCGGTCGAGAAGAGCGCGGGGCTCGTCGATGAGCTCAAGGGTCGGGGCTTCGATATCAAGTTCTTCAACATCGGCGGTGGCCTCGGCATCCGCTACAAGGACGAGGAAACCCCTACTCCGAGAGAGCTCGTAGAGGCCGTTCGCCCCGCCCTCGAAGCTACCGGGACCAAGATTCTCTGCGAGATGGGACGCTTTATAGCAGGCGATGCAGGCGTCCTCCTTACCCGGGTCGTCTACCGCAAGAGGAGCGGGGAGAAGGACTTTATAGTGGCCGACGCTGGTATGAACGACCTCCTGCGCCCGAGCCTCTACGACGCCCACCACGAGGTGCGCTCCGTGAACGAGGACGGCTCCGTCGCGAACGCCGACCTCGTAGGTCCGGTCTGCGAGTCAGGTGACTACCTCGCGCGCGACCGCGAGCTGCCAGACGCCAGGGAGGGAGACCTGCTCGCGATCATGTGCGCCGGCGCCTACGGCTTCTCGATGGCCTCGAACTACAACTCCCGCCCCCGACCGGCCGAGGTCCTCATAAGAGGGGACAGATGGGCCGTAGTCCGCGAGCGCGAGACCGCCGCAGACCTCGTGAAAGGCGAACTCGTCCCTGCGTTCTTGTAGCTAGTCAGCACGCTCCGGCCTTTAAGGCCTCCGCTCATCAGCCCGGCGCTTTTAGCGCCTTGTCAGCACGCCTCGGCCGCTAGTCTAGGCCTCGCTTTCAGCATTTCAGCTGATTGGCTGACCAGCTCTCTAAACGCGGCGGTTGAGCAGCAACGGTGAGAGGCGCGGGCTCTTGTGCGCAAGGAGCGCGTCCACCGAGAAGGCTTTTGCTGCGGGGCTAAGCAGGATCACTATCGAGATCAGGGCCACAAGCACGTTTATGGTAAGGAGCTCGGGCGCCCCCAGGCCCATGCCGAGCCGCACGCCGCCCTGGGAGAGCGTGATGACCAGGCTCATGGCTACGCTCCCGATGGCCGCGATGTTGGTGAGGAGACCGAAGATAAGGGCTATCCCAAGCGCCAGCTCCCCCACGCGCATGAGCTGGGCGAAGATCTCTGCGTTGGGCACGACGACCCCGCGCATGAAGTCCTGGAAGAAGGGGGGCGCCTGCGAGACGAAGCCTCCTGCCTGCAGGCTGGTCGCGAACTGTTGCGGGAACTCGGGGTTCAGCAGCTTCTCAATGGCGCCGTTGAGCCAGACGGCCCCTACCAGTACGCGCACCCACACCATAGCGTTCACCGCGCGGCTCCTCTCCGAGGGTACAGGATCTACTCTATTCTACGTACGCGCGCAGCAAAGGGATGGAGAACCGAATTGCGTTGTGTTGCGTATGTAGCTGTACGAAACCACAGAAAGGGAGCGGCTTGGAAGAGAAGATCTCGCGCAGAGGGTTCATACGCCTGGGAACCGCCCTCGGGGTGAGCGCCGCAGGTGCATCCGTGCTCGCAGCCTGCGGAGGAGGCGAGTCGGGAAGCAGTGGTTCGGATAACGGGTCGGGTGGCAGTGGAGGGGGCGGTCCAACCGAGTCCTCGGGCGGCGGCTCGAACGAGGCGCAGACCTCAGGGGGTCAGGCCATCGCAAAGACCTCCGAGGTAGCGGCAGGGGATGCCATGGAGTTCAAGGACTCGGGGAGTCCGGCCGTGCTCGTTCACCTCGAGAGCGGGGACTTCGTCGCCTACTCGGCGGTCTGCACGCACCAGGGCTGCACGGTGGCCTACAAGAACAACAAACTCGCCTGTCCCTGCCACGGCTCGGTCTTCGACCCTGTCACCGGGGGCGAGGTGGTCAACGGGCCAGCTCAGCGACCCCTCCCCGAGATACCGGTCGAGGTTCGAGGCGGGGAGGTGTTTCGCGCCTAGCGGCGCGCTCTCAGCACGCTCCAGCCTTCGGCTTCCGCTTTCAGCACGCTTCGGGCCTTTAAAAAGGCCCTCGCTTGTCAGCATTTCAGCTTTTATATGAACTTTCTGACTAGCTGAAAGCGAGGCCGCAAGGCCGAAGCGTGCTGAGAGGCGCCTGGCTGCAAGCCAGTGCGCCGGGCTGACAAGGCGCTAAAAGCGCCGTGCTGAGAAGCGAAGCCCTTATAAGGGCTGAGCGTGCTGACAAGCTACCCGGCGGAGTCGGGTGGCGAGCTGACTGGCTGACAAGCTAATATTCAGTCATGGAGGAGCGCATCGGGCTGGGAGGGGCGGCGGCCGTCCTCGACGTACCTGCCGAGACGGTCCAGCGGCTGGTGGACGAGGGGCGCCTGAGCGCGGAGCGTGATGAGGGGGGAGGTTACACGTTCAGCCTCTCCGAGATCGTGGAGCTCGCGCGCGAGCTCGGCGCCGATGCCGCGGAGGAGGTCTTCGAGGGGGAGGTGATCGGGGAGGAGTCGCCTGGCTCTACTCGCCTCCCCGCTGTCCCTTTCGAGCGCTACGAGCGGCTTCTGCAGCAGGGCCAGGACTACAAGACCCGCCTCGAGGAGCGGAGCAGCCAGATGGAGGAGATCCGTGAGGAGCGCGACGCCGCCCGCATGGAGATAGACCGCCTCTGGGCGGAGATCGAACGCCTCAACCTCGTCGAGTTCCAGCGCGAGCTGCAGGAGAAGACCATCTCGACCCTCGAGGAGGAGAAGGAGAGGCTCGAGACCGAGAGGGAGCGCCTGATCCAGGAGCGCATCGAGCTGGTAGAGGAGAGGTCAACCCTGGCCGAAGACCGCGTCCGCCTCGAAGCCGAGCTCAAAGCCCTGAAGAACCGCGGCTTCTGGTCGCGTCTCTTCGGCGGTTAGCGGCGCGGGTCCACATCTTTTGGTAGGGTTGGCCGTGCTACGTTAGACTAGGAGGCTTGTGATGTACCACCCTACCCGCCGTGAGTTTCTAGTCCGAAGCGCGTTGCTCGCGGCAGGTGTATCCACCCTTCCTCTGCTACGTCCCACGACCTCGACGGCGCAGGGGGCCATCCGCGCCGAGGATCTCGTAGACGCTGGGGAGTCGTTCGGGCGTGGCACTGGTAGAGGGGTGACGCAAGGCGCGGCGCCCGGAGGGACCGCCTTGCGGGCCGCTCGCGGCGGCGCTTTCACCTCCCGCGTGCTGCAAAGCTCCATCGGGTTCACCCACGTAGGGCTGCACTGGTCGGCGGCAGTGCCGTCGCAGGCAGAGCTCGTTTTCGAGCTGCGCACCAGCCAGGATGGCTCGAGCTGGTCCCCCTGGAGCGCGGCGCGCCTCCAGCGCTTGCCGGAGGAGACGCAGGTAGGCGACTACTTCGCGAGCCTCGTCTACGCCGGTGGCGCGCGATTCGTGCAGTATCGCGCCACCTTCCAGACCGCCGGTGGCGCGAGCCCCAGCCTGCGGAGGGTGACGGCAACGGTTATCGACTCGCCGGCCACTACGATATCTCTCTCCTCCGCGGCCACCGACCAGCTGCCGGCCCAGTCTGTAAGCGACGCCGACTCGGGCCGCGATCTCACCGTGACCTCGAGGGAGCAGTGGGGGGCTAACGAGAAGCAGCGCTTCAGCCGGCGCAACAAGGAGCTCTGGGCCGAGATGTTCGTGCCGGCCAAGAAGCTCATAGTCCACCACACCGCCACCCGCAACGACTACGCGGATGCCGCTGAGGCCGCTGCTGAGGTGCGTGCGATCTACTACTACCACGCCGTAACCCAGCGCTGGGGCGACATCGGTTACGCTGCTCTTGTAGACAGGTTCGGCAACCTCTACGAGGGCAGGCACGGGCGTGGAGAGGGAACGGGCCGCGAGTACCTTAGCGCCGGCGTCGTGGCGGGTCACGACACGGGGTACAACTACGGCAGCGCTGGCGTCGCGCTCCTCGGCGACGCCACTCAGGGCAACTGGCCGATGACCGCGGACAACGGCCCGATGTGGGACGCGCTGGTTCGCTTCGGCGTGTTCGAGGCGGGACGCCACTACCTGCGGCCCCTCAACGCCGACGGCACCGCCGCCTCCTCCAGCTTCCTGCGCTCGGACAACGTGTGGACTGCCAGCATGCGCAACGTCTCGGGTCACAAGGAGACCAACAGCACGGCCTGCCCTGGGGAGACCGTGATGGCGCTGCTCGACGAGCTGCAGAGCGCCGTCCACTCCGGCCTCGCCGACACCAGCCGCACGGGCGTCACGCTAACCAACGTGAGGCCCGGCGGGCGCGAGACCAGGGTGGGCACTACCATCGCCTACGAGTGGGTTGCGGAGCAACCGGAGGGCGGTTGGACGCTGGTCGGCTACGAGTACTGCGCCGAGGGCTGGTACAAGCCGGCCAACAACATCAACATAACGTACCTGAGCGGCTACACCTCGGAGGCCCAACCCCGTCAGGCCTGGACCAGGGTTGGCGCGCAGACGACCAGCAGGTCGTTCACCCCTACCAAGGCGGGGCAGTATACCTTCCACGTGCGGGCGGTCCTCAGGAACGACACCACGGGGACCGAGCGCCGTGGCGCCTACGCTGGAAGGCACACTTACCTTGTGAAGTAGATCCCCGGGGCTCCGCGCGTCCGGCAGTATACTCAGAAGATCACGGCTCGGGGCTGCCAAGGGGAGTCATTTATGCGCGGCGACAGAGGAAGGGCTGGGGGCGTGACGTACACTGCCTGGTTCGATGAGATCGGCAAGGACGACATCGCCCTCGTTGGCGGCAAGGGCGCCAACCTCGGCGAGCTGAGCCGCGTCGGGATGCCGGTGCCGCCCGGCTTTGTCCTCACCACGAGGGCTTACGACGCTTTCGTCGAGGCGGCCGGGCTCGGAGGCGAGATCGTCGGCCTCGCCGCGAGCGCGGATGACCCCGGCGCCTTCGAGGCGGCCGCGCGGAGGATCCACGATCTCTTCGCCGGGGGTGAGATCCCCGAGGACCTGGCAGGCGAGCTCGAAAGTGCCTACAGGCGGCTGGCGAACGGGGGAGCCGTCGCCGTCCGCTCTTCCGCCACGGCCGAGGACCTCGCGGGGGCGAGCTTCGCGGGCCAGCAGGAGACCTACCTCAACGTCCGCGGCCCGGCGGCGCTCGTCGAGGCCGTAAGGGGTTGCTGGGCGAGCCTGTGGACAGCGCGAGCCATGGCCTACAGGGAGCGCCGGAACATAGAGGCGCCCTCCGTGAAGCTGGCCGTGGTGGTCCAGCGGATGGTGGAGGCCGAGGCTGCGGGGATACTCTTCACGGCTGATCCCGTCGGCGGCCGGCGCGACAGGGTGGTCATAGAGGCGTCGTGGGGGCTTGGCGATGCCGTCGTCGGCGGGCTGGTGACCCCCGATACGCTCGTGGCCGAGAAGGCGAGCGGGCGTGTGATCTCACGCGAGACCGCCCTCAAAGAACTGATGACCGTCTACGCCAGAGGCGGCACGGAGGAGCGGCCCGTGCCCGAAGAGCGGCGCCAGGAGGCGGTGCTCGGCGATGAGGTAGTTGCGGATCTGGTGGACTACGGGGTACGCATCGAGGAGCACTACGGGGTCCCACAGGACATCGAGTGGGCGCTGGCAGACCAGAGGCTCTTCATCCTGCAGGCGCGTCCCATCACCAACCTCCTGGCCCAGCCGCTCGAAGGCGTGCGCTGGGAGCCGCCCTTCCCCGATTCTGCCTGGTGGCGCCGGCAGGTTGTCGAGAACCTCCCCGAACCGCTCTCGCCGCTCTTCGACGAACTGTACCTGCGAGAGGGGCTCGAGCTCTCCATCGAGGCAATGATGGAGCTCTTCATGCCGCATTTTCGCCTCGAGGACTTCGCAGACAGGCCCTTCTTCGCATCGATCAACGGCTACGCCTACACGCGGGCCAACTACAAGGTAAGCTGGGGCAAGGTCCCTATCATCCTGCGCGCCACCTTTGAGGAGTTCCGCATGATCTTCGGAGATGCGATGCTTGCTTACTGGCGCGAGCAGGCACTGCCCTCCTACCTGGCGAAGATCGAGCGGTGGAAGGCGGTAGAGCTGGCCGGCGCCTCCGACGAGCGACTCCTTGCCGGTGTGCGCGAGCTGGCTGTTGAGGATGCCCGCTACTGGTTCGCCTGCGCCCTTATGATAGCCCGCGCGAAGGTAACGGACGCGCTGCTCGGCCGCTTCCTGGCGGTGCGCGGGAGCAACCTGACCAGCGGAACCTTACTCCGCGGCTTCCCTTCCCCCACCGTCGACGCCGAAACCGAGCTGCAGGTGCTCGCCGAGCGGGTCCGCGCATCCGAGGAGCTGCAGGCCATCGTCACCGACACGCCCGCGGCAAACTTGCTGGAAGCGCTAGAGGGCACCCCTGCCGGCAGGGCCTGGCTCGCCGCCTTCGCCCGTTACCTGGCCCGGTACGGCCACCAGGTCTACAACCTGGACTTCGTGGTGCCAGCCCAGGCCGACGACCCGATGCCCGTACTGCTGAGCCTCAAGGTGATGGCGCGGCAACCGGGGGGCGACGCGCGGGCGCGCCAGAGGGCCATCGCCGCGGAGAGGGACGCCGGCGCGGAGGAGACGGCGAGAGCCTTGGATCCCCTCAGCCGGCGGCTGTTCCGCGCTCTTCTCGGCCTGGCGCAACGCTTCGGACCGGATCGGGAACAGGCGCTCTTCTACATGGGCGCGGGCTGGCCCACCCTGGGGCGCCTCGCGCTCGAGCTGGGCCGGCGGCTCGCCGGGAGCGGCTCTTTGCTCGCGGCCCAGGACGTGTTCTTTCTCGAGACCTCGGAGATCGAGGCCGCCATCGCTGCGCGGGAGGGCGGCGAGGCCGTGCCCGAGCTCGCACGCCTGGCGCGCGGGCGGCGCGAGCTGCGCGAGTCCCGCAAGCGGCTGCACCCGCCACCCGTGGTGCCGCTCGACCACAGGCTTCGTTTCGGTCCCATCGACATGTCGGCCTGGGAGACGCAGCGGCGCAACGAGCCGGCCGGCCCGGTTCTGCGGGGCTTCGCGGTCAGCCCCGGTAAGGTGAGAGCTCCGGCCAGCGTCATCCGCTCGCCAGAGGACTTCTCGCGGATGGAGCCAGGCACGGTCCTGGTCTGCCCCACCACTACCCCCGCGTGGACACCGCTGTTCTCCCAGGCGCGCGGGCTCGTTACCGACGTCGGGGGCGTCCTGGCGCACGGTTCCATAGTGGCGCGCGAGTACGGTATCCCTGCAGTCCTCGGCACGGGAATCGCGACCACACGTATAAGGTCCGGGCAGAACATCACGGTGGACGGTGACGCCGGCACCGTCACCCTCGTGGACGGCACTGCAGAGACCGCGCAGGAAGAAGGGGCGCGCGATCTCCCGCGAGCGAGAACCGTCGCACTCGTCGCCCTGGCCGTCGCAGCGGCTCTCGCGGCCGCAAGGTGGAGAAACCGCAGCTAGTCAGCATTTCAGCCCGCTCCGGCCTAGCGGCCTCCGCTCGTCGGCCAGTCAGCTAGAAAGCTGAAATGCTGAAAGCGAGAGCCGAAGCGTGCTGAAAGGCGCCCGGCTTAAAGCCGGTGCGCCGGGCTGACAAGCGCGCATATTGGATGCTCGGGGAGCATCCAATATGCGCTTCAGCTAGAGTTCCACTCTGTATGGAGCGAGGAGGGATAGAACGGCTGGTGCTGCGGGCGCGTGGGTTGGCCGCGCTGCGCGGGGTTCTGGACTCATCAGCCGCGATGGACTTCGTTGCGTTGATCGAGCTTCTGGCGGAGGAGCGATCGGAGGCCACCGCCGTGGCCGAGACCTTTGGGAGGTTGTGGGAGAAGCTGGCGCTCGAGTCCCTCCTCCCCGATGCCTGGCAATCACATCTCGTCGGACGCCTTCTTGACTGCGAGACCCCCTTCAGCCTAGCCGCCGAGAGGGGGGAGATGAGCCTGTCGCTCGTCGAGCAGGCCCGCAGAGACCTGCGCACGCTACAGGAGCTCTTCGAGATCGAGGCCCTACCCCTGCTCGAGATGGTAGAGGGTGCCGCGCCAGGGCTCGGCGGCGTCTGGGTCCCCTGGACCGATCAAGAGCGCGCCGGTGGAGAGTCTCCCCGCTTCGCGCTAGCCAGGAAGCTCCTCGCCTCCGGTGACTGGGGAGATCTTGCCGAGCTTCTAGCGGATTACTACGCCAGCCACGGCGCGGGGCTCTTCGGACGCTACAGCGCGTTCCGCTGGCGGGAGGATGGTCTTCAGGCCGTGGAGGAGCCGGATCCCGTACGCCTCGTCGAGCTCGTCGGGTACGAGCGCGAGCGGGAGCCATTGCTCGAGAACACCAGGCGCTTCCTCGCCGGGCTTCCGGCCCACCACGTCCTGCTCTACGGTCTGCCCGGCACTGGCAAGTCCTCTACCGTAAAGGCGGTGCTCAACGAGTACGCGGACCGGGGTCTGCGGCTCGTAGAGGTGGCAAAGGAAGACCTCGGGGAGTTGCCGCGGGTGCTCGAGACCTTGCGGGGACGCGGGCCACGCTTCGTACTCTTCGTGGACGACCTCTCGTTCGAGGAGCACGAGGTCGAATACAAGTCGCTCAAGGCGCTCCTTGAGGGGAGCATCGAAAGGACGCCAGAGAACGTCAGGGTCTACGCCACCTCCAACCGCCGCAACCTGGTGCGCGAGCGCTTCTCCGAGCGCGAAGACGACGTACACGCCCGCGACACGGTGCAAGAGAAGCTATCTCTGGCGGCGCGCTTCGGGTTGCGCATCACCTTCAGCGTCCCTGACCAGGGAAGGTACCTCGAGATCATCGCCAGGCTGGTAAGACAACGCGGCATAGAGGTCCCTGAAGGGGAGTTGGTCGAGCGCGCCATGCTCTGGGATCGCTGGCACGCCGGCCGCTCGGGGCGCACTGCCCGCCAGTTCGTGGACGAGCTGGAGGCGGAGCTGGCATAGTCGGTTTGCAGTAGGGGCGGTTTGCAAACCGCCTCTACTGCAATGCGCGTTAGACCGCTCTGGGAGGTGCCTCGTTCAGGCTCAACCAGTAGAGCTTGAGTTGCTCCACGGCCATGACGAATTGCTCGAAGTTCACGGGCTTGCGCACGTAGCTGTTGGCCCCGAGGCCGTAGCCGTCGAGCATGTCCTGCAGCTCCTTCGAAGAGGTAAGGATGACCACGGGCAGAAGTCGAGTTCGCGCGTCGGCCCGCAGGCGCCGCAAGACATCTAGCCCGTCTATCCTTGGCAGCTTGAGGTCGAGTAGGATCAGCCGCGGCATGACGCTGGTGTCCCTCCCCGCGTACGCGCCGGTAGCGAACAGGTAGTCGAGGGCCTCTACACCGTCACGGGCAACCACGACCTCGTTGATGACGTTGTTTTTCTTCAACGCCCGCAGGGTCAACAGCTCGTCGTCGCGGTTGTCCTCGACAAGGAGGATGACCTTGGCCTTCATCTCGCCGCACCTCCGCACGGCCGATAGGCAATTCTTCGTCCCCAGGCGAGCATCACCGCTGTGGAGAGCCTCTCCAGAGAGCCCTCCCGGCGCCGTCCAGCCGCGCCGGCTCGTCCTGCGGTCTCAACGGTTCTCGCTGAGGGTGTGTACTTCGCGCATCGCTCTCCCTTTAACCTTCTTGGATCTCCGGGTGTCGTTATCATAGCTCTGCCCGGGGCACTCCCACATCACTCAAATGAGTGATTTTTTCACGCCGCGTCGAGGGGGCCGCCGCAGGAGAAACGGGCCGGCCCTCAGGAGGGGGGCATGGGAGGCCGGCCCGCCGATGTGAGGCTGAGCCGGATCTACATAGGAGGGGGGTAAATACGATACCGGCTCGCTCCTTCAGATGATTATGCCACCCCCGGCGCCGGGTCCACATCACTCAAATGAGTGATTTTTCGGACATCGGGTCTCAAGGAGGTTCATGCTGCCTACGGCTCGGGTTTCCGAGAAGCCCTTGTCTAGGCAGTCTCACAACCTGCTCACCTCGCGGGGACGGGGCGACGAGCGTCCCCGTTCACTCCCGACCACAGCGCGTAGCCCAATAGCGCCTATCCCAGCCCTAGCAGCAACGGTAGAGCGTATATCAAAATCAAAGCGCCGATTTTCTCTGGGAACAGCGCATGGCCAGCGGCAACGCTCTCCATGGCGACGGCAGCACCCTCGCGCGTACGATAGCTGCCCCCAACAGCAGCAGCCCCAACTCCGATCTTTATTGCCCCTGATCCGGGATGTCAATAGAATGTGGACGGTTGGGTGGATGTGATGGGGGCGGCTTTGCTGGCGTTGGCCCCTGCAAGGTAGGTATCTGATGGGCGTGCCGCTCAGGATCTTGCTCGTCGAGGATTCGGAGAACGATGCCCTGCTCTTGTTGAGGGAACTGCGTCGCGGCGGCTACGACCCTCTCTGGCAGCGGGTCTTCACCGCTGCGGACATGGAGGCTGCTCTCGAGGAGCGGGGCTGGGATCTCGTCGTCGCCGACCATTCCATGCCGGCCTTCAGCTCGTTGGAGGCGCTCAGGCTGCTCAGAGGCAAGGGTTTCCTGGATCTGCCTTTCATAATCGTGAGCGGCCAGATCGGCGAGGATGTAGCGGTGGCGGCTATGAAGGCCGGCGTCCACGACTACATCATGAAAGACAACATGGCCAGGCTCAACACCGCCATCGAGCGGGAGCTGCGCGAGGCGGAGAGCCGGAAGGAGCGCCGCCGGGCCGAGGAGAAGTACCGCTCCATCTTCGAGAACGCGGTTGAGGGCATCTTCCAGACCACGGCCGAGGGGCGCTTCGTCACGGCCAACCCCGCGCTGGCCCGCATGTTTGGCTACGAGTCATCCGAGGAGCTGCTCGAGGAGGTCTCTGACGTGGCCGAGCAACTCTACGCCGAACCCGAGCGCAGGGCAGAGTTCGACCGGCTGGTGCGGCGGGACGGCTTCGTTAGCGGGTTCGAGGTGCGGACTTACCGCAAGAACGGGAGCGTGATGTGGGCCTCCGTGAGCGCGCGCGCAGCCCGCGACGCCGAGGGCGAGATAATGGGCTATGAGGGCACTGTGGTGGACATAACCGAGCGCAAGCGGGCGGAAGAGGCCCTGCGCCAGAGCGAGGAGCTTTACCGCAGCGTGGTGGAGCAGGCCGCCGAGAACATCTTCCTCGTTGACGTGGAGAGCAGGCGCATCTTGCGGTCTAACCCTACCTTCTCGGGGTCGCTGGGCTACTCGCCGGGGGAGATCCGCCATCTGACGCTCTACGACGTCGTCGCCCACGACCGCGAGGGCGTAGACCGCAACATAGAGCGCGTCCTCGCAAAAGGGCGCCATTTCATCGGCGAGAGAGCGTATCGGCGCAAGGATGGGTCCTTGATCGACGTGGAGGTGAGCGCCAGCGTCATCTCTTATGATGGCAGAGAGGCCATGAGCGTTGTCGCCCACGACGTTACGGAGCGCAAACGGGCCGAGCGGGCCCTGCGTGAGATCAGGGAGGCCGAGCGCCGCAGGATAGCGCGCGAGCTGCACGACATCGTCCTCCAGGACCTCACCTACGCCCTCCAATCGCTGCGAGTCTCCTCCAGGATGCCAGCAGGAGCCAACCGCGACCAGGAGACCGACCGGCAGGTGGAGGCTCTCAGGAGGGCGGTCGAGGGTATACATGACGCCATATACGAGCTGCGGCTGGAGAGCGCCCAGGAGCAGACGCTGGTCCGCACGCTGTTCTCCATAGTGGAGCTGAACCGCCAGATGGTCCCCGAGTGCGTCTTCGAGCTGGTAGCGGACGAGGCGTTCCCGGCCTCGCTCTCGGGGCACGCTGGGCTCGAGGTCGCGCGCATAGTCCAGGAGGCGCTGGCCAACGTCAGGCGCCACTCGGGGGCGAGCCGCGCCACGGTCACGCTGGAGATCGCGGAAGGCGAGGTGTGGGTGGAGGTAGAGGACGACGGGAGGGGGCTCGATCCGGAGAGGCCGCCGGGCGTGGGGATCACGGGGATGCGCGAGCGCGCGCTCGCGCTCGGAGGCGAGCTAGAGGTGGAGGGCGAGAGGGGCGCGGGGACGCGCGTTCGCCTCAGGGTAGCGCTCTCCGTCCTGACCGGCGAGGACCCCGAGTACTCGAAGGCAAGGTAAACTCCTGTTATATTCGTTCTGCCGCCGGACGAGCCAGCTGAGGAGATCAGATGCAGCGTCTCTTGCTAGTCGAGGATCACGCCGCGTTCAGGCAGACCCTCGCGCTCGTGTTCGACCAGCAGCCGGATTTCGAGGTGGTGGCGCAGGCAGGATCGCTCGCCGAGGCGCGCAGGGTGATGCGACGCCGCGAGGCCGACCTCGGCGTCATAGACCTTGGCCTTCCCGACGGCGAGGGCTTCGAGCTGATAGAGCAGCTGCGCGAGGCAAACCCTCACTTCGCGGCGCTGGTCCTGACCGCGAGCATGGACAAGGCCGAGCACGCGCGGGCCATAGAAGCCGGGGCCGCGGGCGTTCTACATAAGTCCTCCGAGGTTGAAGACATCATGGGCGCCGCGAGGCGCCTCGCCGCGGGGGAGACTCTGATCTCCCCTGACGAGCTCGCCGAGATGCTCCGTCTCGCAGGGCAGAGCCGCGATGGCCGGCGCGAGGCCCGCGCTAATATCGAGCAACTCACCCCGCGCGAGATGCAGGTGCTGAGAGCCCTGGCAGAGGGCCTGACCAACAGACAAATAGCCGAGCGGCTGCACATGAGCGTGGATACCGAGCGCACCCACATGATGAACATCCTGAGCAAGCTCGGGGTGCACTCGCGGCTGCAGGCCCTCCTTTTCGCCGCCCGCTACGGGCTCGTCGAGATACGCTAAGGCGCTTTTCGGAATCTTCAGAAATGCGCGCCTGTCAGCTAGTCAGCACGCTCGAGTCTGTAGGGCTCTCGCTCTCAGCCATCAGCAAGACAAGTGCTCAAGCTGACTGCTATAGCCCTACAGGAGCAACTCTCCCTCGCACACATACTCGGCAGGTCCTGTCATGTAGACGGACCCGCCTTCCCACTCTACCTCGACCACTCCGCCGTCGAGCACGACGCGCACCGGGCCTCGCGCGCGCCCGCCCCGCACCGCCGCCACCGCAGCGGCGCACGAGCCAGACCCAGAGGCCAGCGTCTCGCCCGCTCCGCGCTCCCAGACCCGCATCCTGACCTCGTGCTCAGCCCTGACGTAGACGAACTCGACGTTGGTCTTCTCGGGGAAGAGGGGATCTCTCTCGACCTTCGGGCCTACCACCTTGAGATCCAACGCCACTACCTCTTCCTCGCTTCCGCAGAGCGCTACTGCGTGGGGATTGCCCATGGAGACGCGCAAGAAACGAAAGCCATGCAGCTCGACCTCTGAGTCGAAGGCGGGTACGCCCATGTCCACCCTGGAGAAGCCCCCGCCGAGCATGACTACCTTCTTCACCCCGGCCCCGGTGTCCACCGTGAGGGCCTCGCCCTCCACGAGCCCATGATCCTTCGCGAAGCGGGCGAGGCACCGGAGGCCGTTGCCGCACATCTCGGAGGGCGAGCCGTCGGCGTTGTAGTAGACCATTTCGAGGTCTGCGACCTCAGAGGTGCCCGGGACCAGTATCCCGTCGGCTCCCACGCCGAAGTGCCGGTCGCACGCCCTGCGCGCGAGCTCGGGGAGGTCGAGGTCCACTACCTCTGCCTGGCTGAAGACTATGAAGTCGTTGCCGACACCTTGCATCTTGGTGAAGCGCATACTTCGCTAACGCCCTTCCCCACCTTCCAGGTCAACTCCAGGCCACCGTCTCTGTGCGCGACTACGGTGAGGCCAAGACTAGTGTACACGGCCAGATAGCGCTCGGTGCGTGCACGCTCGTGTGCACACGAAGGTCCTCCATCTCCTCCAGGGTGCGCTCACGGAGCATCTCAGGCGAGATGGACGATATATGGAAGACGGCCCTCTTCCTGCAGTTGCTCTTGCCTGCAGATTCGCTACCATGTGGGGTGCCGACCGCTTGACAGGAGGGGGAGCGGTCGGCCTTTCTTGCTGTAGGCCCAGCTATGGAGAAGGACCGGGTTGGATAGCGAGAAGGGGAAATCTGCACCAAGGCCCGGTCCTGTAATCTAATACGGCCGAGCCCTGGATTCCTTTAGGAGGGGGGACTCTGTACCCAGCCTCCCCCTACTATACGCCGCCGGTGAGAGAGTGCACATCCCTCAAATGAGTGATTTTTCTCTAGCCCACATGGGCTAGATGGTGGCAAGAAAGGGCCTAGGAGACACTACGGAGGGTCTCACGGGGCGGTCTCGCGCTCTATGCGCTCTACCTCCTCGCGGGGGATGTGGACTGCGCCGGCAAACTTGTCGGCCTTGATCACTCCGCGGTCCACCATCTCCTGGACCCTCGTGCGGCTGAGGCCTAGATATTCGGCTACCTCCACCACGGTTAGATTCGTGCGGTCCTTGTCTTCCACCTTAAATCCCTCCTACGGTAAAGGGCCGGCGCTCCTACAGTAGTAAGGATACCCCGGCGCGGTTGATCTCGGGCGCTTCTGTGAGGAGTGCGGGCGGGACTGGCGGATCAGCCCACTGAGGCCGCCACGGCCCTCGCACCCCGAGGAGCTCCTCGTCCCACTGATCGCCGCCCCCGAAGGGCTCGACGCAGTAGCCGCTGTAGGAGGACACCACCGAGGCGTAATCGTCCACGACGAACAGCTCGGATAGGCTCATGTCCAGAGCTCTGGCTATCCGGTAGAGGTTCGCGATTTCCGCGTTGCGCTGACTCCTATCGATGCCCGTACGAACTCTTGCGGGTGAAGGCAACACCAAGCAGAATGAGGGCCGCTCTCAGCCGTTCACCATATAGCGAGGTAGGACTCTCGATGCGTTTGCACTCCGCCCCGAAGTCGGGCAACAGCTACAAAGTCCGTCTGCTCCTGGGACTGCTGGGCACTACGTGCGAGATAGTCAACTACGACACCAAGGACGGCGAAACGCATACACCGGGGTACCTTAGGAACGTCAACCCGGACGGCAAGGTCCCGGTCCTGGAGCTCGAGGAAGGGACGATGCTCCCTGAGTCCGGCGCGATCCTTTGCTACCTCGCCGAGGGCACGCCATACCTCCCCGAGCAGAAGTTGGAGCGGGCGCAGGTCTTACGCTGGATGTTCTTCGAGCAGTACAGCGTCCTGCTCTACCTCTCCCGGCCCCGCCTCTGGCGCATGTGGGGCCTTGAGATGACGGACCAAAGAAGGGCAGAGCTCGAGCACCTCATCGAGCAGGGTTACAGGGCCCTCGGGGTGATGGAGCGGCATTTGGCCGAGCGTGAGTTTTTCGTTGGGGATAGCCCCACGGTCGCCGACGTCGCCCTCTGTGTGTACCCGCGCCTCTGCCCGGAGGGCGGCTACGACCTCGAAGGCTTCCCTGCGGTGCGCGCCTGGCTGGAACGGATCGCTACGCTGCCGGGCTACGTGCCACCGCCCTCGTCAGGGTGAAATAGGGGATCAACCGAGTTTCGGGCTAGAACGCGTCCTAGGAAGTGCTCATCCAGGATTTGGCATAGCGCCGGCTCATCTCGATGGGAGGGCTGGCTTGGAAAGCCTACTTCTACGCCTTGATCGGGGAAGACGGGGGCGACCCACCGCGAGATGAGTATCCTCTCCATGATCGCCTACCTGTCTTTCATCAGCGGTGCTCTCGTGCTGGTAGCCTCGCTCCTCGTGAGCCTCATAGTGAGGATGATTCTAGACCCGGCTTGTCAGGAAGGCCAAGCCCGGCGCTGGTATAACTGACGTGACGGAGAGCTCGGAAGGGTGGTGCCTGGCATGGAAGACAGGAGGGAGGTCTGCCTCGAGGAGGAGGTAGCCCGTCTCGCGCGCTCGGGGATGAGCGTGGCTGAGATCTCGCGCGAGATGGGGGTGGACGAGGGTTGGGTGGAGAGCATAG
>Ga0126312_10001350_pt1 | contig 15994 bp, 14 predicted proteins | sample Plot104A_FD_92537 | JGI IMG/M metagenome (GOLD analysis project Ga0126312, IMG submission 92537) | Serpentine soil microbial communities from UC McLaughlin Reserve, CA, USA - Plot104A | ecosystem: Environmental > Terrestrial > Soil > Grasslands | place: USA: UC McLaughlin Reserve, Lake County... | reverse complement strand
TCTAGTCGGGAGAGCGCGACAGCAGCCACCACACGAGGAGAACGGTAGCGAGCGTGCCACAGCCGGATACAACGAATACGGCGCGGGGCGAGATGAGCTCGAGGAGAGGTCCGCCCACGGCATAGCCCAGCCCCTCGGCGAGGAACACCCCACCAAAGTAGATGCCGAAGACCCGACCGAGCATAGCCCGTGGCACTGCCTTCTGGAGCAACGTGTCCGCTGCAACGTTCTCTACCCCGTTACCTACCCCGCCAGCGCCCCGGAAGAACATGGCGAGAGCGAGAAACGGCGCGAGGCCGGTGGAGAGCGTGGCCATACCTTCTAGCGCCAGACCGAGCAGGATTATCGAGACGGGCGTAGCCCGCACGCTCCGGCGAAGCAGCAGGAGCGGACCGAGTATCATGCCGATGCCGTGCGCCGAGGCGAGCAGACCGTATCCGGCCTCCCCCGACCCCAGGGACTCCCTCGCCAGGAAGACCAGCGCGACGCCATCCAACGCCAGGAAGGTCACCCCGAGAAAGAGGCCGAGGATCGCGCCCCGCACCAGCCGGTGGCGGACGACGTAGAGCATGCCTTCCCTCGACTCCCTCAAGAAAGCCCTCGCCTTGACTTCGCCGGAAGGGGGTAGCGCGGGGAGCCGCGAGAGGAGCAGGACGGAGACGAGGAAAGTGAGGGTGTCAAACGCCAGCGCGCCGCGCGCGCCGATGAGGGCGAACAGCGTGGCGCCGGCCGCGGGACCCAGGGCGAAGCTCAGGTTCGCCGCGGAACCGAGGAGGGCGTTGGCCTTTGTCAGGTCATCATCGGGGACGAGGTCGGGCACGGCGCTCCGTCCGGCCGGAAAGAACAGGGTAGAGAGCGCCGAGGCGCCGGCTACGAGCGAGATCAGCACAGGAAACGGCGGCAGGAACAGAGTTATGGAGCCGATAAGCGCGGCCTGTCCGAGGTCGCAGAGGATTATGAACCGCCGCCCCTCCGTGCGGTCCGCGAGCGTGCCTGCCAGGGGACCGAGGAGACGAGGGAGCGACTCCGCCAGAAGCAGCAGCCCGACTGAGACGCCGCTGCCCTCCGACTCGTAGACGTAGAGGACGAGAGCGGCGAAGGTTACGGCGCTGCCCGAGTAAGAGACGAGCCGCGCTACCCAGAAGTACCCGAAGGCGGGGTTGCGGAACTAGCAAGAACCGGCCCATACCGGCTCATCTTACCGGACGGTACCGGCGCACAGCGTCGTATCAGGCAGCAGGCTCCAGGTTACAGGCGAAAGCTAGGTAGGCTTTCGAATGGGTGGCTCAAGAGGTCCCCTGAACCCTGTAGCCAAGGCCTCTAGGCCTGGATGTTGGTGCTCCGCCAGAGGGTGTGCTCGCCGAGGCCCTCGGCCTCGGGGAACTCCTCTCCCCTGGAGAGCTGGATGCGCAGAGGAGGGAGCATGGTCCCCCTGTCGCACACGTAGGTGCCCGAGAAGGGAGCCTTGTCGCCTGGCCTGTAGATGTGGCCGTAGGGCCTGTAGCGGGCGAGTATGTCCTCGAGGTTGGAATCCGTCACAGCGTCACCGCCCTCGCTTCGTTGAAGCCGGGTGTCTCTAGCAGGGCCTTCAACACCTCTTCGGGGACGGGCTCGTCCACGGTCACGGCCATCGCGGCGCGTGAGCCGGGTTTTCCGCGCCCTACGGCCATGTTCCCGATGTTGATGCCGTGCTCGCCGAGGATAGTGCCTAGCTTCCCGATCATGCCCGGCACGTCTTCGTTGCGGATGAACAGCATGTGCTTCTCTGGGACGATGTCCATGTCGAAGCCCATCGCCTCGACCAGCCTTGGCTGGTGGCGGGGACCGACGAGCGTGCCGCTCACGACGTTATCTCCTTCGCCCCGCAGGACCACGAGGCTTGTGTAGTCGGCGCTCTCAGGGACCCGCGAGGTCTCCAGGTGCAAACCTCTCTCCTTCGCGAGAAGCGGCGTGTTCACGTAGTTCAGGGGCTCGAAGACCATAGGGGCGAGGAGACCCTTCTGGGCCGAGACATCAAGGAGGCGGGTGTCGTAGTCGGCGATCTCGCCCCTGTACTCGACCCTGAGAACACTTCCTGGCCGGTCCGCGAGCTGGTAGAGCAGGGTGCCGAGCGCCTCGCACAGCCCGGAGAACTGCGCGACGAAATCGGCCCCCTCGCCTACAGGGACCGGCGCGTTTATGGCGTGCATCGGGACAGCGCCCCTGAGCGCCGTGGCGACCTGCTCGGCTGCGGTGACGCCTGCCCTGTCCTGGGCCTCTGCAGTGCTCGCCCCGAGGTGCGGCGTCACCACTACGTTGGGCAGCGAGAAGAGCGGGGAATCTGTAGTTGGCTCCTCCTCGAACACGTCGAGCGCCGCGCCGGCTATGGTCCCCTCCTTGAGCGCGTTGTAGAGCGCTACCTCGTCCACGATACCACCGCGGGCGACGTTTATGAGGTAGGCGCCCGGCTTCATCATCTGCAGGGCTCGCGCATTTACCATGCCGAGCGTCTGCGGGGTGCGCGGCACGTGCAGCGAGACGAAGTCAGAGTACTCGAAGATCTCATCCAGGCTCTCGGCGCGCTCGATGTTCATGGAGCGCATCCTCTCCTCCGAGACATAAGGGTCGTATCCGATAACCCTCATACCCATCCCCACCGCGCCCCTGGCGACGATGGTCCCAACGTGCCCGAGCCCCACGAGGCCAAGGGTCTTCTCCGAGACCTCGACGCCCTTGAAGGCGCTCCGGTTCCACTCCCCGTTGCGCAAAGAGTTGTCCGCCGCAGGGACGCGCCGCGCGGCGGCGAGCATCAGGGCGAGGGTGTGCTCGGCGGCGGCCACCGTGTTGCTCTCAGGGGCGTTGGCGACGAGGACGCCGTGCTTTGTAGCCGCCTCTATGTCTATGTTGTCCACCCCGATACCTGCGCGCCCGATAGCCTTGAGGTTCTCCGCCCTCTCTATGACCTCTGCCGTGACCTTCGTCGCGCTGCGGATTATGAGGCCGTCGTAGGCCTCGATCCTCTCGAGCAACTCCTCTTGAGAGAGCCCGAGGAGCACGTCAACCTCGAACTCATCCCTGAGCAGGTCAACGCCACGGTCGGCTAGCTTCTCAGTTACGAGAATTTTCAAGCGACCACCCCACTCCTGGAGAAGACGCGCTGGGCAGCCCCTACACCCCTTCCGAGCTCGAGCGGAAAGCCGAGCGACTCGAGCGCCAGCTCCGCAGCCGCAACCGTCGCGATGATGTCGAAGGCGTCGAAGTAACCGCAGTGGCCTATGCGGAAGATCCTGCCCTCCATCGGTCCCTGCCCGCCAGCTACCTGTATCCCATGCTCCCTGAAGAGTATCTTGACGAACTGCTTGCCGTCTATCCCCTCCGGAACGTAAGCCGCCGTCACCGCCGAGTTGAGGTCCTCGTCAGGTCCGAAGAGCCCGAGGCCCATGCCCTTGATACCTTCTCGCGCCGCCCGCCCCAGCAGCACATGACGCTCGAAGACGTTCTCTATGCCCTCATCGAGGAGCTGCTGCAGCGCGATGTCGAGCTGGATGATGATGCTGACCGCGGGGGTCCAGGCCGTCTGCGGCGGGTTCTTGGCGTAGGCCTTCTTCGCCGCCGTCCAGTCGAAGTAGTAGCGAGGCATCCGGCTCTCCTCGTGCGCCCGCATCGCGCGCTCGCTGACGCTCACGAAACCAAGTCCTGGCGGCGTCATGAGGGCCTTCTGGCTCCCAGCAACCACCACATCGACACCCCACTCATCAGTCCGCAGGGGACAGGCGCCGAGCCCCGAGACGGCGTCGACAACGGAGATCACACCCTCCGTCGCCCGCGCGAAGCCTTGGATGTCGTTCACGGTGCCCGTCGAGGTCTCGGAGAGAACGCAGATGGCCGCCTTTATCTCCGAGTCCCCTGCGAGCGCTTCGGCTACCTCATCGTTGTCTGCTTTTGCGCCCCACTCGTAGGCGAGCTCCGTAACCTCGAGGCCGAAGGCCCGGCTCATCTTGACCCAGCGGTTTCCGAAGTTGCCGTTGTTGACAACGAGAACCCTGTCTCCCGGCGAGAAGAGGTTCTGGATCGCCCCCTCGAACGCCCCCGTCCCACTCGCCGCATACGTGAACACGTCGTTCTCGGTGAGAAAGACCTTCTTCAAGTTCTCGTTCACCCGCGTGAAAACCTCGCCGAACTCTGGCGTCCTGTGGTGGATTATGGGTAGCGCCCCCGCAGCCGAGACCTCGGGCGGGATCGGGGTGGGACCTGGAGACATAAGACGGTACTTGTTCATCATGGGGTTGGGAGCTTCCTTCCTTGCCGCGAACAACTCCTGCTTATTCTAGACACTGTCTTCCTAGATGGCTACATAATGGCGCAGGTTATTTACAAAGTGTTGCTTTCTTGGTCCTAGTGTAGCTCGACGGGGTCGCCGAGGCGCACGGTGCCTGCTTGATCGTGGATCAGGTTCTGCCCGAAGAGCACCTTTGTTCCGGACCTGCGAAACCGGGCCAGCGTACGCAGAGGTTCCTTGCCGGTAGCTGCGGTGCCCTGGTCCACTGTGGTTATGGCGCACCGCGCGCAGGGCTTGACCACGCGGAAGGTTATGGGACCGATGCGCAGCGCTCTCCAGCCGTCCTCGGCGAAGGGCTCGCAGCCACCGACCACCAGGTTGGGCCGGAAGCGGTTCATGGGCAAGGGACGCTCGAGCCTGGCGTTCAGGTCGTCGAGTGAGGCCTCTGAGATCAGAAGGAAGGGGAAGCCGTCGGCGAGACCCACCCTATCCCCGCTCTCCCCGTAAGCCGGGTCCACGGGGCGAATAGAGTCCTCCGGCAGATAGACCATCTTGCAACCCACGTCCAGAAACTCCCCGAACCAGCGGTCCGCGTCTTCGCCGACCGTAGAGACCTCCACGAGGTCATCCCATACCCGCGCGAGTCGGAGCCCGGCATCCCGAGGCTGGAGCGGCACCTCGAGGGAGGGCATGTCAGGCGCGTCGACGACGAGGCGGTCAGGCTCGATCCGAACCCGGATCAGGGCCATCCGCGGATACCGGCGCTGCGACATGAACTGTCCTGCTTCATCGACGAGCATCCAGCGGCGGTCGAGGCGCAACCCACGCTCGTCTACCTCCGATGCTTCGAGGGCGACGCCCCCTGTGGACTTTATGGGGTACACGTAGAGCCCGCTCAGGTAGATGCCAGACGGTGTCTCAGCCAAAGCCGGATCCATCGAGCGCGGGCAGGGCCGAGCGGGCGTAGCGAGCGGCGTAGCCTGCGCCGGCAGGATCAGGGACCTTGTAGGGGTCTCTTCTCTCCATCTCGTCAGCCTGGACACCGGTCCGAATTCTGCCTTCCGCCAGGTCTATCCTGAGGGTATCTCCGTCGTGCAAGCGCCCGATGACGCCCCCCGCGGCGGCCTCCGGAGAGAAGAGGGAGATCCAGGTCCCCCCGGCTCCGGCAGGTGGGAGCCCGTCTGTGATGACCGGGACGCTCGCTTCGAGCCCGCCGGCGGCCAGGGTCCGCGCGAGGAGATCCAGGCGCAGGAGCCCTGGCCCACCCCGCGGCCCACAGCCACAGACGACGAGCAGCTCTCCGGCTACGATCTCGCCGGCTTCGACGGCCCTGGCAGCCTCCTCTTCGGAGCCGAAGACCCGGCACGCTCCCGCTACCTCCTTCACGCCTGGCGGGGTGCTAGCGATGGCCTCCACTCCGGAGGCCCGGCCCGTAACGAAGCTCAGCTGATTTCCTTTCTTCGGTTCCCTGCGGGTCGGTTCGGGCAGGACTTCCCTCAGCTGCCCGTCGACCGTACTCACGTCGTTCAGGGCATCTCCGAGGCTAGAGAGGAGGTCGGCTGCGCTCATCGAGCCGGATGGAATCAGCGTTGGTGTCTCGGGGGCGAGCACCCGGATCACACGCGGGAAATCCAGCTCCCCGGCCTCCCTCGCAATGGCCGCGAGATGGACGAGCAGCTCCGGTCCCGCGCCCGCCGCGAGCCCGGCCCGCAGCGCGTTGGCGAGCGAGAAGCCGTCTACGAGTCCCCTGACGCGTGGCCCGCCGTCGAGCACGATGGCGACGGCGGCCTCGGCCGGGTCCCTGGTGAGGGGCGCGAGGCCCAGAGCATAAGGAACGATATCGAAAGGTATTTCCCACCGCGGGGCGACGACCGTAGGGAGATTCAACCTCAGCGCGGCGAGGAGGAGCCCGGCGAGCTGCCCGGCGCTCCTCCTCAGGCTGATCAGCAGGCCGTCGAGCCGCCGAACGGAGCAGAACGTCTCGAACCAGTCAGCGACCCACTCTCGTTCGAGCACCACGCCACGCCCTGGGCTTGCTCCCGGCGCCTCCAGCCTCACCGGCCGGCCTCCTGCGTCTATGATCGGATCGCGGAATGACCAGGTCGCCAGGCCCACAACGCCGATGCGCGGCGTGCTCTCGGAGGCCAACCCTACGTATGGAGCTTTTCGAGGAGGATCTCGCGCACCCTCCCGCCGTCGGCGTTGCCACGCGTTGCCTTCATGACCTGGCCTATAAGAAACCCGATTACCTTCTGGTCTCCCTCTCGGACGCGCTCGGCCTCCTCCGGGTTGGAGGAGATGACCTCGTCAACGATGCCCCCTAGCTCGCCGCTACCCACGGCGGCCAGGCCCTCGCGCTCGACCACGGCGGAGGGAGATTCACCCGTCTCGAAGATGCGGTCGAGCACCTCCTTGGCGGCGGAACGGGAGATGGTACCTTCTCCGACCAGGCCGATCAGGTCAGCCATCCGCTCGGGGCTTACCCTTGACTCGGAGATCTCGATCCCCGCCTCGTTCAGCCTTCCGCGCAGCTCGACCGTTACCCAGTTGGATGCCTGCTTGGGGTCGATGCCGGAGACGGCGGCTACCTTCTCGTAGAAGACTGCGAGGTCGCGGTCGCCGACGAGAACACCGGCGTCGTACTCGGAGAGGCCGTACTGCTCCATAAAGCGGGCGCGCATCTCGTCCGGCAGCTCGGGGAGCCGGCTCCTTATCTCGCGCACCCAGGCCGGGGTGATCTCCACCGGCAGGAGGTCCGGCTCGGGGAAGTAACGGTAGTCGTGGGCGTACTCTTTGCTCCTGAGCTCGTGCACCTCGTCGTCTTCAGGATCGTAGTGGAGCGTAGTCTGCTCTACGCGGCCGCCGCCCACGAGGATCCTGCGCTGGCGCTCGAGCTCGCGCGCGAGGCCCCGCTCGACGAAGCGAAAGGAGTTCATGTTCTTGAGCTCGGTCTTGGTACCGAATGAACCGTCGGGGTTGCGTATGCTGACGTTTGCGTCGCAGCGGAGCTGGCCCTTCTCCATATCCGCCTCGGAGACGCCTATCGCCCTGAGGATCTCCTTCAGCTGGTTGGCGGTGGCGCGCGCCGCCTCGGGCGAAGGTATGTCTGGCTCTGTAACGATCTCCATCAGGGGGGTGCCGCCGCGGTTGAAGTCTACGAGCGATCCGACCGAGCCGTGCATCCTGCCCGACTCGCCGACGTGAACGTTCTTGGCCGCGTCTTCTTCGAGATGCAGCCTGGTTATGCCTACCCGGATCATGCCTTCGGCGGTCGGAACGTCGAGGTAACCGCCGGTGCAGATAGGGGCGTCGTACTGTGAGATCTGGTACCCCTTGGGAAGGTCGGGGTAGAAGTAGTTCTTGCGGGCGAAGACTGCCCGCGGGGCGATCTCGCAGTTCAGCGCGAGACCCGCCATCACGCCTAGCTCTATGGCCTTCTCATTGGTGACGGGCAGGGCTCCAGGATGCCCGAGGCATACGGGGCAGGTGTGGGTATTGGGCGGCTCGCCGTAGGTCACCCTGCAGCCGCAGAACATCTTGGTCGCGGTCGCCAGATGGACGTGAAACTCAAGCCCTATGACCGCCTCGTAGGTTCGCTCCTGCTGTACTTCCAAGTGAACGGCCCCTCGCGTCTCGGATGCCTCGTGCAGATAATTCTAGCACCGCCGGGGAGCGGCGCCGACGAGGCCCTCTACCGCGCCAACCGGGCGGCAAGAGCCTCGGCGCGTGAGCTAGGGCTTCGGCTCGAAGCGGAAGTCCGCGACCTCTTCGACGACGCGGGCCGCCCTCAGCAGCGAGCCTTCCGTAAAGTGGTCGCCCATGAGCTGGATGCCGACGGGGAGGCCCTGTGAGAGGCCGCCTGGGACGCTTATGGCCGGCAGGCCTGCCAGGTTCACGGGAACAGCGCATATGTCATTGGCGTACATGGCGAGTGGGTCGTCCACCTTCGCCCCGATCTCGAACGTCACCGAGGGAGCGGTCGGCGAGAGCAGGACGTCGTAGCGGGAGAAGGCGCTGCGAAAATCATCTGCGATCTTTGTGCGAACCTTCTGCGCCTGAGCGTAGTAGGCGTCGTAATAGCCGCTGGAGAGGGCGTAGGTGCCGAGCATGATGCGACGCTTCGCCTCGTCCCCGAAGCCCTCTTCCCTGGTTCTCCTGTACATCTCGTGCACGCCGTCCGCGGGCACTCGCAGCCCGTAGCGCACGCCGTCGAAGCGGGCAAGGTTAGAGGAGACCTCCGCAGGGGCGATGATGTAGTAGGCCGGAAGCCCGTATCCAGAGTGCGGCAGGCTCGCCTCCCCCACCTCGGCCCCCGCCCCCTCGAGCTCACCGGCTACCCTCTCGACGACCTCGCGCACGCCCGGCTCTATTCCCTCGCCCATCAGCTCGGGCACCACCCCTACCCGCAGACCCGAGATCCCGCCTTCTAGTCCCGCCAGGTAGTCGGGGACCTCGACGTTGGCGCTCGTCGAGTCGCGGGGATCGTGGCCTGCGATGGCCTGCAAGAGGAGCGCAGCGTCGCGCACGTCGCGGGTCATCGGCCCGACCTGGTCGAGCGAAGAGCCGAAGGCTATGAGCCCGTGGCGCGAGACGCGCCCGTAGGTAGGCTTGAGCCCGACGATGCCGCACAGAGCGGCCGGCTGGCGCACCGATCCCCCCGTATCCGTACCAAGAGCCCACCAGCCCTCTCCGGCGGCCACGGCTGCCGCCGACCCGCCAGAGGAACCCCCCGGCACGCGGTCGAGGTTCCAGGGATTGCGGGTAGTTCCGTAGGCCGAGTTCTCCGTCGATGAGCCCATCGCGAACTCGTCCATGTTGGTCTTGCCGACCATGACGAGGTCCTCACCGAAGTTGAGGAGCGCCGAGGCATCGTAGAGCGGCTCGAAGCCATCGAGGATCTTGGACCCGCAGGTAGTTCGGACGCCGCGGGTCGAGAGCACGTCCTTGACCGCCATGGGCACGCCCTCCCAGGGTTTGATCCCACCGTCTCGCAACCGCGCGTCCACGCTCTCGGCTCTTCTGATGGCCAGCTCCGGGGTCGTCGTGATAAAGGCGTTGATCTCCCCCTCCACCTCATCGACGCGCCCGTTGGCGACCTCGGCGGCCTCGCGAGCGGAGATCTCCCGCGCCCTTATCTTCTCCGCCAGCTCGTAGGCTGTAAGCTCCTGCAACTCGTTCATCTCAATCAATTCTCGGGACGGCGAAGAGGCCGTCCACGGGCTCGGGGGCAGGCGACAGCGCCTCTTCGAGCGTAAGCTCCCCGCGTGGCTCGTCGGGGCGAAAGACGTTGGTCAGGCTCAGGGCGTTCGTAGTCGGCGGCACGTCCTCCAAGTCGAGTTCCTGGATCTTCTCGATACTGTCGAGGATCGCGCCTAGCTGCTCGCGCATCTTCGCCACCTCTTCGTCGGTAAGGCCCAGACGTGCCAGGTTGGCCACGTGGCGCACCTGCTCCTCTGATATCACTTTCACCTCCAGAGCCGCTGTTTATAAGCCGGCTAATCTTAACGCACCGCCGAGAGTCGCCGGTCAGAGACATTGACGGAGCGGTCGCCCGTACCGCTCGAGCACCCCGCGGTCCACCTCGACACCGATGCCGGGTCCCTGCGGCACGGCCACCATCCCGTCTCTCATGGAGATTGCGCCGTATATAAGGTCCTCGCGGAAGGGGTGCGAAGAGGTATCGTACTCGAGCATTGGCTCTTCCGGGTTTAGCGAGAGTGGGGTCGGCGGCAGCGTGGCGATGAGCTGCAGCGAGGCGGCCAGCCCCACGCCGGAGCCCCAGACGTGCGGTGCCACAGAGGTGTTCCACGCCTGGGCCATGGCCGCGATCTTCTTGCACTCGGTGAACCCCCCGGAAGAGCATAGATCCGGCTGCAGGATGTCCAGAGCGCCCTCAGAGATCCAACGCCGGTAGCCGGCCTTGCCGAAGAGGTTCTCCCCGGCGGCGAGGTACGTGTCCGTCAGGTTCCTCAAGCTCTTGTACCCTTCCAGATCCTCAGGCGCCAGCGGCTCCTCGAAGAAGTGGACCCTGGCGTTCTCGCACTCGAGGAGGATGCGCCGCGCCGCGGGGGCGTCGTAGGCGCAATTCGCGTCCATCATGATGCGCGCGTCGGGCCCTACGGCCTCGCGCACCGCGTGAACGTACTCGATGTCGGTCTCGACCCCGAAACCAACCTTCAGCTTCAAAGCGGAGAAGCCCTCCAAGAGGTGCCGCGTGGCCTCCTCAACGCCTGCCTCCACGTGTCCTTCTCCCTCGCGCCGGTAGAAACCGGTCGCGTACGGGACCAACTCGGAACGAAACGCGCCTCCGAGCAGCTTGTGGATCGGTCGGTCCATTGACCGGCCAATGACATCCCAGAGGGCCACGTCCACCCCGCTGATGGCGTTGACGGCGGCGCCCCCTCCGAACGGTCGCGTGCGGTTGAACGTCTCCTCCCAGAGCACCTCGACGTCGAAGGGGTCCCGACCAATGAGCATCGGCTTGAAACAGGACTCGACGAACGAGGCGGCGATCTCCGGCGGTTGCAGCCCGTGGCACAGGGACTCTCCCCAGCCGGAGATCCCCTCGTCGGTTTTGACCTCCACTACCATCGCGCTACGCCTGTCCACCCATCCCTGTGAGAACGCGAAAGGCTCCTCCAGCGGCGTAGAAAGAACGTAAGGAATCACGTCGGTGATCTTCATGCGGTCCTCCTCAGCGGCGAAAGGCAGCAGCTGCCTGGAGCGTGTTGTAGAGGAGCATCGCCCGCGTCATCGGCCCAACGCCGCCGGGGACTGGGGAGATCCAGGCGGCTTTGGGCTCGACCTCATCGAACCTCACGTCGCCGACAAGGCCAGCCCCGTCGCGCCGGTGGATGCCGACGTCCACGACAGCAGCTCCCTCCTTCACGTGATCTGCCCCAACCATCTCCCTCCGCCCTGCGGCGACGACGAGAACGTCAGCCCGCCGGGTGACCTCGGGCAGATTCTCTGTGCGCGAGTGGCAGATGGTGACGGTAGCGTTCTCGCGCAGGAGTAGTTGAGAGAGCGGTTTGCCGACCAGATTCGAGCGCCCGATGACGACAGCCTCGCTCCCCGCGAGCTCTATAGCGTTGCGCTCGAGCAACCGGATTATGCCGTGCGGGGTGCAGGGCAGGAGACCAGGCAGGCCGAGGGCGAGCCGTCCGGCGCTCTCGGGGCTCAGACCGTCCACGTCCTTGGCCGGGTCTATGCGCGAGATCAGGGGCCTGGCGTCGAGGCCCTCGGGCAGTGGGAGCTGGATGAAGAAGCCGGAGACGGATGGGTCATCGTTCAGGCCTTCGACGAGCGTGGCGAGATCCTTCTGGGGAACGTCGGCCGGGAAGCGGTGGACCCGGGACTCGATGCCGACCTCGGCGGAGTCGCGCTGCTTAGAGGAGACGTAGGTCACGGAGGCGGGGTCTTCTCCGACCAGGATCACGTCGAGCCGCACGGGTACGCCGCGCTCTCCGAGCTGTGCCACCTCCGCGGCGACCTCGGCGCGTACCTCGGTGGCGGCGAGCTTGCCGTCAAGGATCTTCGCCACGAGGAACCTAGAGAACCGCGAGCAGCTTCGGGGCCACCTGCTTCTTGCGGCTCATCACGCCGGGCAGGTCGATGACGCCGTCCTCGGCGCGGGAGTTGAAGGCCCGCTCGACGGGCGCACACTGCCCGACGCAGAGTAGCTCGGTGCCGCCGCCTATGATGTCCGTGACCATGAGAGCCGCGAAGAGGTAATCGTTTCTACTTCGTAGCTTCTCGAGAGCGCCGAGTAGCTCCTCTCTGCGCTCGAGGAGGCCGCCGCCAACCGTCTCGACCTGCGAGATGCTCATCTCGCCCGAGCTCGTCGCATACTCCTTTGCGTCGCGGCCAACGATCTCCTCTGCCGACAGGTCCGAGACGTCGGAGGAGGCCTCGAACATCTCCATCCCGAACTCCCTGGCGTCGAGGTCGAGCAGCTCCTCAAGGTACCTTACTACCTCGTGGTCGCGCCCTGTCGTGGTAGGAGAGTTCAGGATCACCGTGTCAGAGAGCACCGCTGCGAGGAGCATCGTAGCGGTTGACCTCTGGGGCTTCAGACCTGCCGCCTTGAACCGCTCGACGATCAGGGTAGCAGTCGAGCCCACGGGGTCGAAGGTAGCTGGGATTGGGGTGCTCGTCTCGATGTCGCCGATGTGGTGGTGGTCGAGGATCTCGACTATCTGCGCCCGCTCCACGCCCTTCACGCTCTGCCCGACCTCGGCGTGATCCACGAGCAGGACGCGCCTCGGCTGCGGGTTCAAGAGATCCGTGCGCGAGACCACCCCTATGGGTATGTTGTCTTCGTCCACCGCTATGGCCGACCGGTAGTGGACCTCCATGACCTGCGCGGTTATATCGGTGATCAAATCCTCAGGGTCAACGGTGAGGGGATTCTCCGTCATTACCTCCCAGCAGGGGACAGAGAGCTGGATGAGGCGACTCGTTACATATGAGTCCAGCGGGGAGAGGGCGACAGCCGTCCCCCTCTCACGGGCCATCGCTAGGATCTCATCGTCGGGACGGTCCCCGTTGGAAGCAACGAGGATCCCCGCTCCGAGCTCAATCGCCCGCCGCTGACCCCTCGGCCTGTCGCCGATTATCACGATGTCCCCAGGCTTTATCTCCTGCCCCATCGAGTCGACGCTCCGCGAGATCACCCAGAGCTTGCCGTGGGAATCGTGGTCCTCTTCCCCGACCAGCAGCTCGCCTTCGAGCACCTCGACCATGGCTCCCACGGAGACGGGGCTATCGGCGAAGGTAGAGGCCTCCCGCGACTCTCTGATGTACATGCGCGCGAGGTCTCGCTCCGTCACGATCCCTACAAGCGTCCCGTCCTCGTCCACTATGGGGACCTGGCCTATGTTTCTCTTGGACATGGCGATCCCAACGTTGCGCAGAGGGTCGTTCCTGTTGGCGAGCACGAGCTCCTCGTGCATCACGTCCTTGACCCTTAGCATGATGTGCCTGAGCAGGTTAGGGCTCTCCGCCCCGCTCATCTTCAGGGCCCATCTCGTCTGGGGATTTGCCTCCCCAAGCCTAGCCGGCGCGTAGAAGTTGTCGGGGTCGACAAGGTTCTTGAACTCGGCGTAGGCGATGGCAGAGGCTATCGAGTCCGTATCAGGGTTCTTGTGCCCCGTTACGTATACGTGAGACATCGCATCCCTTCCCTCTTAGAACCGAGATCCCGAGCCAAACCCGCCCGGAAGACGCTCCCATGCTACGTATTGTAACTTACATTCGTCGCCGCGGGCGAGCCCGCTCAAGCCTTCGAGAGCGGTGCGATCTCCGGTACGAAGACCCTCTCCTGCGCTCCGAACCTGACGACTACCCGGCCGCCCCCTGCCTCGACGACCTCGCCCACCCCGAACTTGGCGTGCCTTACCCTCTCTCCTGCTCGGAAAGCAGGGGCTCCAGCCCTCTCGAGCGCATCCCTGCGGGGCAGCGCCGCACCCCACCCTCCACCTCCGGCCCGGGTGCCAGAGAGGGTGCCAGCCTTGAGCGCCTCCGGTATCTCGGATAGGAAGCGCGAGGGCATCTGGTACTCTCGCTCGCCCCAGCTCGAGCGTAGCTTGGCGTAGGAGAGGGTGAGCGTCGCACGCGCGCGCGTAATGCCGACGTAGCAGAGACGCCTCTCCTCCTCGAGGTTCTGCTCGTCGAGAGAGCGGGCGTGGGGGAAGGTCCCCTCCTCCATCCCGACTACGAAGACGTGGTCGTACTCGAGCCCCTTGGCGTTGTGCAGCGTCATCAGGGTCACCTGCCCGCCCCCTGTATCGAGAGCGTCCTGATCCGAGTAGAGCGCCTGCTCCTGCAAGAAGCCATCGAGCGTGGGCTCGGGCTCGACGCGTTCGTAAGCTCTTGCCGCGTTTATGAGCTCCTCGAGGTTCTCGAGGCGAGACTCGGCCTCGATGGTGCTCTCGGCCTCGAGCTCACCCTTGTAGCCCGACTCCTCCAGCACGGCCCCGATCATCTCCGCGGGAGGCACCTCCGCCGCCGCGACCCGCCACCCCTCGAAGAGGTCGCGCACGGCCCTGCACGCCTTCTTCGCGGCCCCAGTGAGGTCAACGGCCTCCGCCTCGGCCAGCGCCTCGTAGAGCGAGATGCCGTTCCTGCGCGCGTACTCCTGCAGCCTCGCTACCGAGGTTGCGCCGAGGCCCCTCTTCGGGACGTTGATGATCCGCTCGAGGGCGCCCGAGTCGGTGGGGTTGGAGATCACCGCGAGGTAGGCCATGGCGTCCTTGATCTCAGCCCGCTCGTAGAAACGTACCCCCCCGACGATCTGGTAGGGAACCCCCTCACGCACCAGCACGTCCTCGAGGGCCCGGCTCTGGGCGTTCGTCCTGTAGAAGACCGCGACCTCGCGCGGCGAGACACCAGAATCAACGAGGCGCTCGATCTCAGATACCACGAACCGCGCCTCCGAGTACTCGTCCGCCGCCGTAAAGATGCGGATGCGCTCTCCCCTGTCCCCAGCGGTCCACAGCTCCTTGGGCTTGCGCGAGGCGTTGTTCGCCACTACGGCATTGGCCGCGTCTAGTATCGTCTGGGTCGAGCGGTAGTTCTGCTCCAGCTTGACCACCTTCGCCTCTGGATAGTCCCGCTCGAACTCAAGGATGTTCCGTATATCTGCTCCTCGCCACGAGTACACACTCTGATCGTCGTCTCCCACGACACATAAGTTACGATGTGCCGCAGCCAAGATATTAACGAGCCGGTACTGGGCGTGGTTGGTGTCCTGGTACTCGTCTACGTGGATGTACTTGAAGCGCGTCTGGTAGCGCTCGCGGACATCGGGGAAGATCTCCAGCAGCGCGACGGCCTGCATGATGAGGTCGTCGAAGTCCATCGCGTTGCTCTCGTAGAGGCGCTTCTGGTAGAGGTCATAGACCTCGGCGACGTTCTCGGCGATGTAGCCCTCGGTCGAGCGCAGGTAATCATCTGGGGTCATCAGGACGTTCTTGGCGGCGGAGATCTGGGCCAGAAAAGCCCTGGGGTTGAACCTCTTCAGGTCCTTGCCGAGCTCCACTATGCAGCGTTTGACGAGCCGCACCTGATCCGCGCCGTCGTAGATCGTGAACTCCCGCCTGTACCCGAGCTTCTCCGCGTGGGCCCTGAGGATACGGGCGCAGAAGGAGTGGAAAGTCGAGACCCACATCTTGCGCGAGTCGGGACCGACGAGGAGCGCGACCCTGTCCTTCATCTCCCCTGCGGCCTTGTTGGTGAAGGTTATAGCCAGGATCTCTTCCGGGGCCGCGAGTCCCTGGTCGAGGATATAGGCCACACGATGGGTGAGCACGCGGGTCTTCCCGCTCCCTGCTCCGGCGAGGATAAGGAGGGGTCCCTCGGTGTGCTTCACGGCGTCTAGCTGAGTCGAGTTTAACGATTCGAGGAGCACCAGAGAAGGAGTATACCAGCCAACATTGCGCTTTAAGCGGTCAGCGCGCTCGAGCCTGTAGGGCCCTCGCTGTCAGCGATCAGCAAGAAAAGAGCTTGCTAAAAGCTGACTGCTGATACCTGAGGGCGCGGTTTGCAAGGAGGTTCATCCTCTTTGCAAACCGCTCTAGAGCGAGTTTTGCAAACCATGTTCGCTTACACCTCCTAGCGGCCGTCGGAGTAGGATGCGGGCGTTCGTAAACGCCCCAAACGCCTGGAGGCCGCCATATGCCCCCACCACGCTACCCGTCCGACCTCTCCGACGAAGAATGGGCCATCCTCGAACCG
>Ga0126312_10001349_pt1 | contig 15994 bp, 12 predicted proteins | sample Plot104A_FD_92537 | JGI IMG/M metagenome (GOLD analysis project Ga0126312, IMG submission 92537) | Serpentine soil microbial communities from UC McLaughlin Reserve, CA, USA - Plot104A | ecosystem: Environmental > Terrestrial > Soil > Grasslands | place: USA: UC McLaughlin Reserve, Lake County... | reverse complement strand
CTTTGACGACCACGTTGGCCGGGAGCGCTTCGCCCGGGAACGCCGTCTGCATCCGGTCGTACGTCTGCACGGCCGACAGGGACTTCGGGAACGTCTCCACGCCCGGCTTCGCCATCCGGAGCTGAAGCGCGGGCAGCGCGAGTACAACCAGCAACCCGGCCGCGAGAGCGGCCGACAGTCGGGGCCGACGCATGACGCGGTCGACGATCCCGCCCCAGATCCGGCCCTCGCCGTCGTCGCGGCGCAGCCGGCTGACGAACGGAATCCGAATCCGGTCGACCCGGTCGCCGAGCCTCGAGAGCAGCGCGGGCAGGACGGTGAGCGAGCCGAGCATCGCGATCGCGACGACGAGGATCGTCGCGACGCCGAACGACGCGAAGATCTCGTCGCCGGTCAAGAACATGCCGGCCATCGCCGTCATCACGGTCAGACCAGAGACGAGCACCGAGCGTCCCGATGTGGCTGCAGCGGCTTCCAGCGCAGCGCGCTCGCTGCGGCCCGCGGCGCGTTCCTCCCGCTCGCGCCGTAGATAGAACATCGAGTAGTCGACGCCGACCGCGAGCCCGATTAACAGCACGAGTGCAGGCGCCTCGTTCGCCACGGGGAGGATGTGGCTGGGCAGCGCGATCAGTCCGAAGGTTGCAAACACCGCCGTCAGCGCGAGCAGCAGCGGAATGCCCGCCGCCACGAGCGCGCCGAACGCGATCACGAGGATGATCAGCGTGATCGGAAGCGACAGCAGGCCGGCCTTCGTGAGGTCGTCAGCGAACGCGGTCTCGACCGCTTTGACCGAGCTCGCGTCGCCGAACTCGCCGATGAAGAACTCCGGGTGAGCCTTCTGTGCCTCGTCGACCTTGGCCAAGACCGAGTCGATCTTGTCCACAGCGTCGTCGGCATCACCGCGGATCTGGAACTCGACCAGCGCCGCCTGCCCGTTCTCGGCGATATGTGGTGAGCGGACGTTCTGGACGGCATCCAGGCTGGAGACATCCGCGACGACGTCCTTGATCGCCGCCCGGAAGGCGGGATCAGTGGCCCGAAGCGAGCGGCTTTCGATGAAGACGCTCTCACCCGCAGGCTGCTTGAAGCCCGCGTCGAGGATCTCGTCCATCCGGCCGGACTCGCCGGGTCCCGGGGCGTTCGGGTCGATGAACTTCGTCCCGACGGCGCCGCCGAGAAAGACGGCCACGACGACGAACGCGAGCCAGCCGAACGTCGCCGTTTTCCAATGATCGGCGCTCCAACGCCCCATGCGTGCGGCAAGGTTGTTGGGCTTCGTAGCGGACATGTTCTTCCTCCTTCGCGTCCGGGGGGTCATGCGAGCGACGGTAAAAGCGCGGCGGCGCACGTACATCGTCGGAAGGCCGGAAATCGGGCTCGGACCTACCGACGATCGCGTGTCCTACCGAGGTAGGAGGCGGTGGGACAGCTTGTGGGCTACGGAGGGCCTTTTCGTGGTCGGGCTTGCGGTCGCCTTCCTGCTCGGGAACCTGAGCCACGCCTGGCAGGCGGCTGTCGGCCTGGTCGTCATCGTCAGCAGCTTGGTAGTCCTCGTCTACCAGATCCCTGGACACACGACGAGCGAACTCGTCTTCCTTCCGATCGACTTCGCAGTCGCGTGGGTCGCCGGCTTCGCCCTCCGTGAGCGCACCGAGCAGGCCGAGGCGGCGGAACTGCGCGCCGGCCTCGCCGAGCGCGAGCGGGACGCGGCGGCGCGCGTCGCCGTTGCCGAGGAGCGCGCGCGGATCGCGCGCGAGCTCCACGACGTCGTCGCCCACGCCGTCAGCGTGATGGTGCTCCAGGTCGGCGCAGTCAGGCACAAGCTTCCCGACTCGCTGGGCGAGGACCGCGACGCGCTCAAGGGCGTCGAGCGAGCCGGCCGGACCGCGCTTATCGAGATGCGCCGCCTACTGGGCGCGATGCGTGACGGCGAAGACGAAGCCGAGCTCGTGCCCCAGCCGGGCCTCGACGGCCTCGAGTCACTGCGAGAGGAGATCGGTCGCGCCGGACTGCCGGTCGAGCTGCACGTCGACGGCGAGCCGATCGCGCTGCCGCGCGGGATCGACCTCTCGGCCTATCGCATCGTTCAGGAAGGCTTGACGAACGCGCTCAAGCACGCCCGCGCGACCAAAGCCGACGTAACCGTGCGCTACCGGCCCGGCGAGGTGCAGCTCGAGGTGCGCGACAACGGCGTGGGCAGCTCGACGACCGACGGCCTCGGCCACGGGCTCGTCGGCATCCGCGAACGCGTCAAGATCTTCGGCGGAGAGATGACCGCAGGATCCGCCAACGGGGGCGGCTTCGTCCTCAACACGCGCCTCCCACTCAGCCGCGACCGAGCATGACGATCCGGGTGCTCGTCGCTGACGACCAGTCGATGGTCCGCGCCGGCTTTCGCATGTTGCTCGCCCGCGAGCAGGACATCGAAGTCGTCGCCGAGGCGAAGAACGGACTCGAGGCGGTCGACAAGGCGGCCCGCTTTCATCGAACCGTCGTCTTGATGGACATCCGCATGCCGGAGCTCGACGGCCTCGAGGCGACCCGGCGCATCCTCGCCGCCGACGACGCTACGCGGATCCTCATCCTCACAACTTTCGACCTCGATGAATACGTGTACGAAGCGCTGAGCGTCGGCGCGAGCGGCTTCGTCCTCAAAGACGACCCGCCCGAACAGCTGCTCGCCGCGATCCGCACCGTTGCCGCCGGAGACGCGCTTCTCTCACCCACGATCACCAAACGCGTGATCAAGCAGTTCGCGCGCATGCCGCGCCCAACGCCCCCCAAGGAATTCGATGAGCTGCCCACGCGTGAGCAGGAGGTCTTCCGCCTGATCGCGAACGGCTTGTCCAACACCGAGATCGCGGAAGAGCTCTACATCAGCGACACCACCGTCAAGACGCACATCACGCACATCCTCCAGAAGCTGAACCTCCGCGACCGCGTCCAGGCAGTCGTGCTCGCCTATCAAACCGGACTCTTCGCGGGGGACTCGCAGCTGCCGGTCGGTGGCGACGAGAGCGCGGCGGACTGAGCTCCTGCGAACCCCGCCTTCGACTTCCGCCTCCCGTCCCGTTTGGGGGCAGCTTTGAAAGAGTTCGCCCATGCCTGAGGACTACTTCGGCGAGCGCGTGGCAGAGCGGTACGACGAATCGGAAGCCGACATGTTCGAGCCTGCGGTCGTCGATCCCGTGGTCGACTTCCTCGCCGATCTGGCCGGCCACGGCGCGGCGCTCGAGCTCGGCATCGGCACCGGCCGCATTGCACTGCCGCTCACGCAACGCGGCGTCCGCGTGCACGGCATCGACCTCTCGGCGGCGATGGTCGCGAGACTGCGCGCGAAGCCGGGTGCCGAGGACATCGGCGTGACGATCGGCGACTTCGCCACGACCACGGTCGAGGGGACGTTCTCGGTGGCCTACCTCGTCTTCAACACGATCATGAACCTGACAACGCAAGACGAGCAGGTTGCGTGCTTCCAGAACGTCCCCGGGCATCTCGAGCCGGGCGGGTGCTTCGTGATCGAGGTGGGCGTTCCCGAGCTCCAGCGGCTCCCACCCGGGGAGACCGTCCGGGCGTTCCACGTCAGCGCCAAGAGGCTCGGCTTCGACGAGTACGACGTCGGGTCGCAGGGTCTGATCTCCCATCACTACTCGGTCGTCGACGGCAAGCTCGAGGTCAACTCGGTGCCGTTTCGCTACGTGTGGCCGTCGGAGCTCGACCTGATGGCGCGGCTCGCCGGGATGACACTGCGCGAGCGCTGGAGCGACTGGAGGCGTGAGCCGTTCACGAGCGACAGCACCAAGCACGTCTCGGTCTGGGCGAAGACGGCTTAGCCCTCACGCGCCCGCGCCGATGACTTTCGGCGCCAGGCGCCGTCTCAAGGGCAGATCGTGAGTAGTCAGCTGACTGCCGCACGCGGCTTCATGGCCGGCCATGCCCGTGTGCTCGATCGGCGGCGCTTCGAGCTGCTCTTCGAGGGCGCGGACGCCACGCCCGTCCTCGCCGCGCTGGGCGCGTACCGTAACCCCGACGGCGGCTACGGGCACGGCCTCGAGCCCGACCTGCGCGCATCGGAGAGCCAGCCTGCCGCGGCGCTTCACGCCTTCGAGGTCTTTGCCGAAGTCGCGCCAGTCACGGCGCCTGAGGCCGTGGAGTTATGCGACTGGCTGGACGCCGTCGCGCTCCCTGACGGAGGGCTGCCATTCGCAATGCTCGCTCGACGCCGGCGGCTTCCGCGGTTGTGAGTCGCCGAAGACGTATGCCGATCTGGGCGGTGGCCAGCATAAGTTCGCCGTGCGCGCCGAGGACGGGGACGGCAACATTGGAGCTTCAGCCGAGCATCGGTGGACGATCGCCGAGGTAGGCGAGAATCCAGAAACTCGAATCCTCAAGCATCCACCGCCGCGCACGACGGAAACCTCCGCCGCCTTTGTCTTCGTAAGCGACCCGGACGTCACATTCGTTTGCACGCTCGACGGACGATCGGAAAACTGCACGAGCCCGCGTGTCTACTCCAAGCTCACGCAGGGTATGCATACGTTCGCAGTTCGAGCGCGCAATCGGGAGGGAACGTCCGGCCCGAGCGTGAGCTACCAATGGTCGATCGTTGCGCCTGCCTACCGGGACCCACCAGTCACGACCATCGGAACAGCGCCCGCGAAAAGAAGTTTCAATACTTTTGCGACTTTCACCTTCTCCGCGAACGAAAGCAACGTTCGTTTTAGCTGTTCCCTCGACGGCGGTGCGTTCGAGCCCTGCGCAAGCCCGCGGACATACAACAATCTCCGGGACAACGCGGACCACACGTTCGCGGTGCGTGCGACCGACGCGGCCGGGAACACCGGCAAAGCCGAGGTCTACAGCTGGGAAATCGCCCCCGGCTGACGCGCGGCGCGGGCAGCAACGACGACCCTCGCAAGATCTCGCCGCTAGGAAACGTTCCCGACGACTGAAGTCTGCAGTCGTTCGCAGCTCCAAGTCCGCTTAGGCGCAGGGCTGCTTCGATCGAAGACCGTTATCTCGTCTGCGTCAGATACGACGTCGCCAAAGACCTCTGCCGTACGTCGAGGCGGCGTGTCGTCGAGCGCGGGTGAAGAGATCAAGAGGCAGCTCGCCCAGCACCCCGTCGAGAGTAAGCTGGAGCGGCGGGTGATAATCGCCAACGCGGTCGCCAATCAGGCGCGGCCGCCGTTTCGGGATGACGTCCGCTCGCGCAAGCTGACGATCGCAACCGGCACCGGCAGAGTGCACGGAGAAATGTTCGTGCTCCGCAGCTGGGGCCTGGCCGCGCTGCCGCTCCGAGCGTGATGGCGAGCGCACGTCTTGATATGGCAACCGGCCCTATGAGAACATCGTTACGAACGCAACGAGACTCCTCGGGTGGTCTCGCTGGACTGCGGCGTCGGACCCGGGATCAACCGAAAAGGAGGCTTAGGCATGCCTGAGGATGACCGGATCGAGTTTCCGGAGGACGAGGAGACCGAGGAGATCACGCAAGAGGAAGCAGAAGGCAATCCGGAGCTCCGTGCCGACCCCTCTGCGTCCAAGGAAGAGGTTCTCGACGATGAGGATCCGGGGAGGTTCGAGGAGCTCGAGGTCGAGGCTGCCGAGGATCTCCTCGCCGAGCAAGACCCGGACGACGAATCCGGCGGTGCGGCACCGATTAGCCGGCATCAACGACGCGCGCTCCGGCTGGCACTGACGCAGAAGGGGATCCGAGAGACCCCGCCCGGCAGCAACGTCAACATGTACAGCAAGTACTTCGGATTCGGCGCCCAGTTCTGGTGCGCTGACTTTGTCGCCTGGTCGCTCGACAAGACAGGGAACCAGGACAGGAAGGTCCCGTGGGGCTACCCGTCCGCGGTGGAGAACATCACCCGCTGGGGAAAGCGGAATGGGAAGATCCACAGTCGGCCCCAGAAGGGCGACATCTTCACGCGCAAGGACGGGAAGCACACCGGCTGGGTCTTGAGCTCGCAGGGCACGAGCTTCATGACCATCGAGGGGAACACCAGCGGCCCTGATGGAAGGGTCATCTACGCGGCCTCCCACGCCCGGGACTCCTCCAGTGGAATGTACTTCTTCGTGCGCCACCACTGGGAGTAGCCGTTTGGGGCGTTTGCTGCAGGAGAGCCGAACTCCGGTGTCGCTCGTGCCCGAGCGCTTGATCGTCGACGCTGCCCGCGACCAGGGCATCCCGCTTGATGAGCGGGAGCCGGAGCCCATGGCCGCTGTAAGGGATGCGGTTCTCGACGAGGCTGCAATGGCTCGGCGCGTGCTGGGGAGCGCGATCGAACGGTGGCGGGAACTGGCCCCGAGCTGGATCCGGCTCAACTTCACGATGCAGCACCAGCTGCAAACGGAATGGTGTTGGGCGGCGACGTCGGTAAGCGTCTCGGCCTACTACGATCCCCAAACCGGCTGGACGCAGTGCACGATGGTGAACGCCGAGAAGGAGCTCACGATCTGCTGCGAGAACGGCTCCAGCACGGAGTGCAACCAGCCCAACGTGCTCGACGCGCCCTTGAGCCGCGCCGACGTCCTGGATCACAAGCAGCAAGGGTCGGTCGGCTACGACATGATCCGACAGGAGATCGATGCGGGCCGGCCACTTGCCTGGCGGATCCGGTGGAATGGCGGCGGTGGCCACTTCGCGGTGATCGAGGGCTACCAGGGCTTCGGAGATGAATGGGTCGCTGTCGACGATCCCTGGTTCGGCGCAATCGATCTTCCCGTTTCGACGCTGACCGGAGGGATGTACCAAGGAACGGGATCCTGGTCGCACACCTATTTCACGCGCCCGCAGTCGGTTCGCCTCCTCGAGCCCGACGAGATCCGGCTGGTGTTGGACACCCGGGAGCGGCTGCCGGCCGACGACTCGACCGTCGTGGGTGAGGGGCGATGACCCTCCGAGTGCCCGAACCAACGAAAGAGAGCGTCGAGACGGTGCGCTCACACCTCTCGAGGTTGGTGGGTCGCACGGCATTTCGCCAGCGGGCGCTCGCCCGTGCCAACCCCGCCGGGCTCGCCCTGGCTGCACCACATGACGTCTACTCCCTCGGCCTCAGCGATCTCGCCGGACCGGCGTCCCTCGACGCGGCGACGGTCGTAGGTCGGCGCTTCATCGTCATGGACGGCGACAAACCTGTCGCGAGCGCAGAGTTAGCGGACCAGGACAAAGGCTCCGGCTTCCAGGCGAACGAAGGGCCCTACGTCGAGTCGACCGCGGCTGCAATCGAAGACGCCGAGGAGGATCCCGAGCTTGCCAAGGACAACTACGAGGTTCGCGTGCTGCGCATCCCGGCGCTGTATTTCATGGCACTTTGGCTGAAGCACGAGCAGGGCGGGGCCGACGTACTGATCCCGCTCGATCCGACGCCCGTGCCACTCGAGGCGGGGCGCAAATATGCGTCGGCGGAAATCCTGTCGGAGCTCGCCGAGCTCGCTCGCACTCGACTCGCGTCCGACGACGAAGATGAGCCTCCCCCGTAGGCCACGGGAACGCTTTTGGTGAAGTGACCACACGACAGACGACACGGCCCGGCTCCAGCGACCGAAAATCGCGAATGGCGAACGAAGCGATGCAGCTAGCCGGACTCCAAACCGGCGACCTCCAGGTGCGATCCAGCAGGTCACTGACGGACGAAAGCCGTCGCCGCGCGTGCCGGCCTACCTCCTTCTCCCATCGATCGGCGAGTCGCTCCAACTGGCGGAGACGGTGCGCGCGCTCCTTGCACAGGGAGCCGCAGTAGAGGCGAGGGCGGCCGGGCCTGCTCGGCCACGGGCTCGAGCTCGACTAAGACACGTTCCGGACGGCGCTCGACCCCGTCGCGTTTGTCGCCGCGCATGCGGTGACGGGCGGACCCGCCCCCAACGCTGTACGTGAGTCTGTCGCGTCGGCGCGCGCGATGCTCGACGAGCGGAATCGGGCGGTCGAGGACGATCGCGCCGCGCTTGCCGACGCGGTCGCCGAGCTCGCGGCCCGGGTCGCCCTCCTACGCGAGCGGGTCGCCGCTGAATGAGCGCGCCCGCCTTCGCTACGGCGACGACGTCGACTCACTTTCCGCTCCCGCTCCGTCGCCGATCGGACGTGATGAGCACGAGTGGGTGCCACTGCGGTTCTCTCATACCCGCAGAGCTCCGTGTAGCTCGCCGTGATCGCGCACCTTGTCAGGTCCGTTGCCGGCGCGCCCCTCCGTGACGCTACGCAAACCCACGCCCCGCGCAAGGCCATGTCGTCGCCGAGCCGGAGCCACCCGGGCAGCGCGAGCGCGGCGAGGAGGGCCAGCGAATCCTCTCGGCGCTCAAGTGAGCCGCTGTCGGGCGTAGTTCAGGCCGGTTCGGCGAGGACCGGCTAGGACGGGCGGAGGGCACCCCCTGGAGCGCGCCCGAGTCGCGCGGTCCTGGTTGCGCTGGCCGCGTTTGCGGCGGTTCGAGCGCGACGGGCTGCCCCGTACCGGTTCGCCGCCCCCGCACCGACGCGGAGAGGCTTCCGAGTCCTTGCCATGCTTGACGGCAGCGAAGGCACGACATACGTTGGCGGCAGAGGAGCATCGGATGCCTGTTCACACGGTCGCGGAAGATCCCCGCCGGTATGGCGTCCGGAAGATTGGCGGGCCACGTCCTCGCGCCGGTTCGTGCACGACGAGGAGGCGGCAGAGCGCCTCAGCAACCGGCCGATGAGCGGAGGGCGGACGGAGCCGGGGAGCCCGCCGGGCCCGAAGGTCTTCATCAGTTATCGACGCGAGGACACGGCCGCACATGCGGGGCGCCTGTACGACGCGATGGTTGCTCGGTTTGGCCAAGGCAACGTATTCATGGACGTAGACATGGCGCCGGGCGTCGATTTCGTAGAGCGAATTACCGAGGCGGTCGCCGGGACGCATGTCCTGATCGTCGTCATGGGCCCGCGTTGGGCGACGGTCGCGGATGAGCAAGGCAGGCCACGTATCGCCGATCCCGAGGACTTCGTCCGGCTTGAGGTCGAGACTGCGCTCAAGCGTCCGGATGTGACGCCGATTCCGGTGCTCGTCGCCGGAGCACGAGTGCCGAATCGTGACGACCTTCCACCGGAGGTGCAGTCGATCACGCGGCGCAACGCAATAGAACTCAGCGATGGGCGCTGGGGCTACGACGTCGGTCGACTGATCGCCGCCCTTGATCGACTCCTCGCGGATATCTCCTCTCCCGAGCGCAGCAGCCGTGCCGAAGAGTCGGCTTCGGTGGACGCTTCGCGGGCTTCGGGCGAGCACGCACCGACACCAACCGTCGGGGCCATCCCATCCATCGAAGCGAAACCCACAGCGGCGCGATGGTCGAGGAGGACGTGGCTTCAATGGGCGCTCATAGGGGCGGTGTTGATCATCGCGCTCGTGGTCGCGATCGCCCTCTTGACTCGTGGAGGCGGCGCCAATGGGTCAAACGAAGACACCGATCACGAAGCCCTTCTCGAGCTCCTCCCGGCCAACATTCGACCAACCTGCCGCGACGAGCAAGGGCAACGTTGGATGATCACCGACGCGGAAGCGACCGCGCAGGCGCTATGCGGAAGCCCCAATTCGGACTACTACCTGACCTATGGCCTTTGGCCGAGTTCTATCCAGGCCCATGATTGGCTCAGCCGCGCCCGCGACCCCGGCACGGTCGATTGCCGGACGAGTACGACCGAGGCGATCAAGAACATCATCCCTCGCGCCACGACGGGGTGCGAGGACAAAGTCGAAGCTGACGACAACGGCGGCGAAGGCATCGGGATCTGGTGGAACGAAGACGGCTCACGTGTCGCTGCGTGGTTTTTTTGGCCGAACCATGATCAAGATGCGGCTTTGATGCAGTGGAAGACGATCGCGACGGCGCCGTAATGCCAAGGTGCGTAAACGCTACGGCGGGTAACAATCCCTCAGCGGCGAGAAGATCGTAGGGACTGCTATTCCGATTCCTAGCGTCTTCGAGCGCAGCCTATCCCGGCCGTGGAGTCCCACGCTCGCGCCGATCGGTGCGGGGGTGCCCCCCGGCGTCGACGCTGCGTCCCATGCCCCGAGGTCGAGGCAGTCGGGGCATGACGGTGCCCAAAGAGCGCGCCTGACGGCGCCCCCGCGCAAACGACCTGCTAATCGCGACTTTCAGGGGCTCTATCAAGGGCTCCGATCAAGGCTTCGACGGCGCTGTGATGGTGCCCTCGCGCCGGTGCTACCGATCATGGAGCGCTCCTACGAGCCTCCATAGGGCTCCATCATGGTGCGCCCGCAGATGGAGGCCGCTCACCAGGCGCGACCCGTCGGGCCCCCTTGGGACTCCTAGTGCGGCCAGTGAAAAAAGGCACAGCAGCGCTCATCCGTGCCCAAAGGAAGGCGAATTTCCGCGCCCCTGCGCTCTTTTTCCCTGCTAACAGGCACTTTTCGAGGTACGGATAGGGCACGAATGGGCGCGGAACAACGCTAACCATGCCGCCCGAGCTTCCCAACCCGGCCCGAACCCCGTGGCCCCCTCGGAGTCCCAGACGCGCCGGAAAAGGCGCGTGGCGGGATGCCATTCGGCGTCGCGGCCTCCGCGGTTGGCGTCTCGCGGAGAACGCTTGGCCGCTGGCTGGCGGGGCCGCTGCGGCAGCGCCTCGAACAGGGCGACTCGCAGCTCCGAGCCCTCGACGATCCCCGCTTGGAGCCGGCGATGGTTGCGGTTGTTGCCCCCGCCTCATGATTGGAGGGCGCCGGCCTGGTTGCTGGAGCGCACTGACCCCGAGCGCTGGGCTCGTCGTGCCCGGGCGCGGCCGCGCCGACCGAGCCCCGCCGGTCGACCCTTCCCCGTCCGACCCGCTCGCGGAGGTCGATGAGCTGGCGTGCAAGCGGCGCAAGATGGGTGGCCGCCGGTGAGGACCGACCGAAGCGGTCGGCCCAGGTGATCACCTTGAGGACAGGCTTCGAGTGCGGACTCGCGTTGGGCCTTTCCGACACACAAGTGTTGCCAACCGCCGTGACGATTCAGGCACACGGGAGAGTGAGGGGAGGCGAACAGGACGTGCGCTAACCCTCCTTGTAGCGCATCGTAGGAAGGAGGAAAATCAGGGAAAGACCAGGAGGTCAAGTTGTCGGCGAGATCGAGGTCGCTCCTCCGGTTCTGCGCGCTGGCCGTGCTCAGCGTCGGCATCCTCTTCGCGCCCGCCTCGGCGCAGGCGGCAACCACCACCACGCTCGCCTGGGGCTGCGGCGGTGGCGGTGGCGGCGGGTGCGCGGTGCCGGCCGGTCTCACTGACCCGATCGCGATCGCCGCCGGCGGCGATCACGGCCTGGCCGTGAAGGCGGACGGGACCGTCGTCGCCTGGGGCTGCGGCTTCAACTTCGGGCAGTGCAACGTTCCGGGCGGCCTCGCCGGCGTGACCGCGGTCGCCGCCAGCCTTGCTCACAGCCTCGCGGTGAAAGTCGACAGCAGCGTCGTAGCCTGGGGTTGCGGCTCGTCCTTCAACCGCGGGCAGTGCACTGTGCCGGGCGGCCTCGCCGGCGTGACCGCGGTCGCGGCCGGCACCTATCACAGTCTCGCCTTGAAGAGCGATGGGACCGTCGTCGCCTGGGGCTGCGTCGGCGCAGACTCGGGGCAGTGCACCGTGCCGGACGGTCTCGTCGGCGTGACCGCGATCGCCGCCAGCACCGTTCACAGCCTCGCCTTGAAGAGCAATGGGACCGTCGTCGCCTGGGGCTGCGTCGGCGCAGACTCGGGGCAGTGCACCGTGCCGGACGGCCTCGCCGGCGTGACCGCGATCGCCGCCGGGCGCACCCAGAGCCTGGCCTTGAAGAGCGACGGCACCGTCGTCGCCTGGGGCTGCGGCTTCCTGGACTTCGGGCAGTGCAACGTGCCGGGCGGCCTCGCGGGCGTGACCGCGATCGCCGCTTCCTACGGGCACAGCCTGGCCCTGAAGGGCGACGGCACCGTCGTCGCCTGGGGCTGTGGCGCCGGCCACGATTTCGGCCAGTGCAACGTCCCGGCCGCTCTCGCCGGCGTGTCCGCGATCGCCGCCGGCGACTTTCACAGCCTGGCGCTGGCCGAGCTGCTCGACCAGACGATCACGTTCGACCCGATTGCGGACAGGACATATGGCGACCCTGGCTTTATCCCCAACGCGACAGCGTCCTCGGGCCTGCCCGTCTCCTTCAGCGCGAGCGGCGCCTGCTTTTTCTTCGGCGGGGTCGTTTACATCACGCGCGGCGGCTCCTGCACGGTCACCGCATCGCAGCCGGGCGGCCTGAACTTCAATCCGGCGCCGGATGTCTCGCGGACATTCACGATCGCTAGGGTGCGCCAGTCGATCACCTTCTTCCCTCCGCTCGAGACGAAGACGTTCGGCGACCCGGACTTCGTTGTCTCGGCGTTTTCGAGTTCAGGCCTGCCGGTGTCGTTCGCTGCGAGCGGGAACTGCGCGGTCGGCGGTGTGACCGTGCATCTGACCGGCGTCGGTTCCTGCACGATCACCGCTTCGCAAGCGGGCGACATGACCTACGAGCCGGCAGCGGTCTCGCAGACGTTCGCGATCGAGCGGGCTATCCAGACGATCTCGCCCCCTCCACCCGCGCGGTGCAGGGTGCCAGCGGTCGTCGGGAAGCGTCTTGTATCGGCCAAGCGGATGATCGTTAGCAGGCGCTGCCGCACCGGCAAGGTCGGCTACGCCTACTCGCGCAAGCGTAAGAAAGGGATCGTCATCTCCCAAAGCCGTCGGCCTGGACGCGTGCTGCCGGCGCGCTCGAGGATCAACCTGATCGTCAGTCGAGGCCGCAGGCGCTAGGTCAGCAAAGTGCGGGGACCGCCCCACGCGAATCCGCACTCTAGGACAGGCTCAGCGCGACAGGTTCCAGCGGAAGATCTCGTGCGTCCGCTGGCGGTTGTTCGGCGGCCTCTCGAGCTCACCGAGGGCCGCCAGGAGCTCGACCGGCACCGCCCGGCAAAGCGCTCCGCGCCGTCGGTGGTGATCGAGGCGGGGCCCGAAGACTAGGAACCTTCTCCGGCGACCGTCCCGGCCTTGCCGGCCCGTGGCCGGGCCGGTCTCGCTCTTGCGGTTCGAGAGGCGCCGAAGCTCCGGTTTAATTGCTCTCCTGGACGCGTCGCGCGAGGTGCATCATGTACTCGTCCAAGTTGAGCGGGTTCGCCGTCGTCCGCCGCCGGGTCGGCTGGTCGCCGCTCACCGGCTGGTAACCGGCGAAGCCGGACTCCAGCACGCCTTCGCCGCCCGTCAGCCTCGGCAGCTGCCGCTGGAGGTCATGAGCCCGAGCCGCGGGCAAGATCGTCTCGATCGTGCAGAGCTTCCTCAGCAGCGACGGCGTCTTGATGGCAGCACCGAGCTGCGCCAGTGCGGGCATGACCGCCCCGATCGTGTTCGCCGGGATCTCGAGGTTGACTCGGACGATTGGCTCGCAGACGGCCGTCCCCGCGTATTCGAGTGCACGCATCGCGACGATCGGCGTGAGCTTTCGGAAGTCGGCGGCCGTGCTGAGCGGTCCCCGTCTTGATGGAGGGCCGTCAGGGACGCTGTAGGTGCACTTCGTCATCGTCAAAATGCAGTCTGTGACCTGCCAACCGAAGAGGCCCTCTTGCAGCGTCTGGCGGACGTACTTGCCCATAGTTTTCTTGAAGCTTTCGACCGTCTTGTAGAGGTACAACGGGAGTGTTCGAACGTCGACCTGCACTCGGAAATCGATCCCCGAGCCGTTAGGCGCAGGATCGATGCGTAGCCCGACCGTGGCGAGAAACGGATTCGACTCCGCGCGGAGGACCTCGACGGCCTCGCCGGTGCGGATCGGCCGCTCGATGCAGATCGTCGTCGTCTCGCGGAACGTGACGTCGAGGCCGAAGTCGCTTGCCAACGTCGCCTGGATGACCTCCTTCTGGACCTCGCCGTAGAGCGACACGGACAGCTCCTGGCGGCGGTCGTCCTGCCGCACGTCGATCAGCGGGTCCTGCTCGGCGAGCTGGGCGAGTGCGACGCGGAGCGCCCCTTTGTCGTCCGGGTTGCGGGGAACGACCACTGTCTCGAGCGTCGGCGGGGCGAAATGATGATGCTCGAGGGCCGGCCGCGATCCGCCGACCACGTCGCCGATCTGGATCTCACCGAGACCCCAGAGCTTCCCGATCTCGCCGGCGGACACCGACGCCCGCGGGACGGCCGAGCCGCGGTCGAAGACTCTGATCGCGGTCACCTTCTCTTCGGCGTCGCCGCCGAAGTGCAGCCGATCGCGTGTTCGGACGGTGCCCGAGAACATGCGGACGTAGGCAATCTTGTTACCGGCAGGACCGCGCTCGATCTTGAAGACAGTCCCCGACACGGGGCCGTCGGTGTCTCTTGCGGCCGCAGGCAGCAGCTCCGCGATCGCGGCCATCAGCGAATTCACACCCGCGCCCGTGATCGCCGACCCGAAGAGGACGGGATGCACTAGCGCCTGCCCCGTCTGCGTCGCGAGCTCCTCGCGCAACCGTCGATACGGGATCGCGTCGTCCTCGACGAACGCGGCCAGGATCGAATCGTCCTGCTCGGCGAGCACCTCGGTTAGCCTCGTCCGGAGGGCGGCGTCGCCCGCGCCCCACGGCGTAACCCGGGCAGCTCGTGTTCCGAGGCCGTCGACGGATCCCATCGCGACGATCGCAGGCGTCAGTCGCTCCGAGATCGCCTCCAGCACGCGCTCGTAACCCGCACCGGCGCGGTCAATCTTGTTCACGAACAGGAGCGTCGGAATGCGCAGCCGCTGGACTGCCCGCATCAGCAGGCGTGTCTGCGGCTGCACGCCCTCGGCGGCGGAGACCACCAGAACCGCACCGTCCAGGACACTCAGAACCCGTTCAACCTCAGCGATGAAGTCCGGGTGGCCCGGCGTGTCGATCAGGTTGACGGTGACGTCGTCGATGACGAACGACACGACGGCCGACTTGATCGTGATGCCGCGCTGCCGCTCCAGCGCCAAGAAGTCGGTCTGTGTGCTGCCGTCATCGACGCTGCCGATGTCGTCGATGACACCGGCCGCGTACAGCAGCCGCTCGGTGAGTGTCGTTTTACCGGCGTCTACATGCGCCAGGATCCCCAAGTTCAGCGTTCTGCGAAGCAAGCGTCATACCCTCCGGATAGGTCGCAAAGGCCTTCTCGATGGACATGAACGCTGCGCGCATCTCCGCTCCTCGGGTCGATCGGCGTTGCAACTGGAAGTAAAGCAGCGACCAGACTCGGCGCGGGCGATCTTAGCTATGCTCAGATTCTGAGCTACTCTCAGATTCGATGATCTCCGTTCAGGAACGAGTCGGCGCCAAGCGTGGTCGGTGGACGGTGGCCGATGTCCCCGACCAGTCCGGGCGGACCGCCGTCGTGAGCGGTGCTAACGTCGGGCTGGGACTCGCGACCGCGAGGTTGCTGGCCTCGCGAGGAGCCACCGTTGTTCTGGCCTGCCGTGACATCGTCAAGGCCGAGCGGGCCGCCGGCCGCATCCGCACCGAGGCCGGACGAGCAAACGTCGACGTCGTGCGTCTCGACCTCTCCTCCATCGCCTCGGTCCGCGAAGCGGCCGACGAGGTCCGCTCCGGCTACCCGCGCCTCGACCTGCTGATCAACAACGCAGGCGTGATGGCGGTGCCCTACCAGCGGACCGAGGACGGCTTCGAGCTCACCCTGGCGACCAACCATCTCGGGCACTTCGCGCTCACCGGGCTGCTCTTGGACCGGCTGCTGGCGACCGCCGGTTCGCGGATCGTGACCGTAAGCAGCGTCGCCCACCGACGCGGCCTCATGCACTTCGGCGACCTTCAATCCGAGCACCGGTACAAGCCGGCGGACGCCTACGGCCAATCCAAGCTGGCGAACCTCCTCTTCACCAACGAGCTCCAGGCTCGCCTCGAGGCCGCCGGCGCCGGCACGATCGCGCTCGCCGCCCATCCCGGCAACGCTCGCACCGACCTGTGGCGGACGAGCTCGCGCCTCGAGCGCGTGCTGATCAGCCCCCGACTGCGCCTGCTCAACTTCTGGCTCGTGCAG
>Ga0126312_10001348_pt1 | contig 15997 bp, 20 predicted proteins | sample Plot104A_FD_92537 | JGI IMG/M metagenome (GOLD analysis project Ga0126312, IMG submission 92537) | Serpentine soil microbial communities from UC McLaughlin Reserve, CA, USA - Plot104A | ecosystem: Environmental > Terrestrial > Soil > Grasslands | place: USA: UC McLaughlin Reserve, Lake County... | reverse complement strand
TGCTCGGCGAGCCGCTCGCGGAGGCTGTCGGGGATGTGGGGTATGTGCTCGGCGACGGAGCCCGGCACGTGCTCGCGGACGCGGTCCGTGACATCGGACAGGTCGCGCATGGCGGAAAGCCGGGGAAGCCCTGGCGCCTTCGACACCGCGTACCGCGCGGCGAGCGCCAGCGCGGCGCCCGTCGCGATCGCCTTCGGAGCCGAGAGGCGACGCCGCGGCGTCTCGTCGACGAGTGCGGCCTCAACGGCCGCGGACGCAACCCTGCTGAGGTCGACCCTCATCCCCGTGTCCTTCCCTCAATGACGCAGCGCCTTGTACGTGGCCACCGCCACGATCCCGCCCGCGATCGTCGCGGCCGCGAGGGCCCGAATCGGCGACGGCCGGTTGCCGCCGACGCGATCCGTGACGGACTTGACGAGTGGGCCCATCACGACTTGGACGAGCCGCGCTTCGAACGGCTCGAGCTCGACGAGCGCGACGGGTCTCCGCCGTTGGAGCTCTTCGAGCTCCGGGACCGGTTCGTGGTGCGCTTGCTCGACGAGGACGAGCCGCTGCTCTTGCTCGTCGAGCGGCTCCGGCCGCTGCTCGAAGCGCCGGAGGACCGGCCGCGGCCGCTGCTCGAAGCGCCGGAGGACCGGCTCCGGCCGCTGCTCGAAGCGCCGGAGGACCGGCTGCGGCCGCCGGATGACCTTGCTGCCTGGGCTCGGCTGCTGCTGCGACCTCGCGAGCTGCTCCTGCCGCCCGACCGCGAGCCGTTCTTCTCGTCGCCCTCGGAAGAGGTGACGTCGCCGTCCTCGATGGTCCCGCGCCAGGCGCCCGACTCCTCCTCGTTCATCATCACGTGGGCCTTGAAGCGGTGCAGGTCCGCGCGGATGGCGCGCTTGACGTGGCGTGCTCCGCGCGCGAACTTCTCGATCAGCGAGCCCGGCTCGACGTCCACGTTGACCTCGATGCGGGTCAGGCGCGGGGCGAGCTCGTGGAAGGTGGCGACGCCGCTGTGGCTGACCCCCTGGGTGACGTGCCACTGGATGCGCTCGTCAGGGCGCTGATCGTCGATCTCCGCCTCGAACTCCTTCGAGACGCCCCAGATCTTCGACTTGAACGAGACGTGGGTCTCGTCCTCCTGGCTCACGCTCGTTACCCGGTGCATGAAGTCGGGCCACTCCTCGAACTGCGTGAACTCGTTGTAGGCGACCGAGACCGGAACGGGAACGTCGACGGCCTGCTGGACCGGCATCCGCCGACCCTTGCCCGCGCCGGGAGCCTCGTTCTTCTTGCCGCCGCCACCGCCGCCGTCGTCACCCACGCCGGGGATGAGGCGCTTGCCGGCCTCCTTGGCGATGCCGGCGGGGCCGCCCGAGTCCTTGACCGTCTTGTCGACTACGTCGGACGCCGCGCCGGTGACCTTGTCACCGGCCTTCTTGAGCGGCTTCTCGAGGACCTCGCCACCGTTGGCCAGGCCGCGCTTGGCGCGCTTTGCTCCCTTGACGGCCAGCGGTGCGGCGGCCGCCAAGCCGGCGCCCAGAGCGATGCCCGTAATGCTCGACACGCGACCGTTCTTGTTCTTGCGGACGCTCTCCATCACGTTGTGGGCTGTTTCACGCGCGACCTTGCCAACAACGGTGCCGATCGCATCGCCAAGATCCTTGGCCATTGAAGCCTCCTCAGGTCTCCTCGGTTCCGGACAGGTACCCCTTCGGGCGCGGCCCGACGCCCTTTTGGCTGCAGGACGCACCACCCGATAGCCACTGCCGGCGAGGGCGGGGGTTTGTCGCGGCGAAAGTGGGGGCACTCAAGCGTCACCTCGACACCGGACTCAGCCAGGAGGCGTCAAATTATGTTGTGGCTCATCGTGGCGATCATCCTGTTCGTCATCGCCATCGCCGGTGGCGCAATCGTCCACCCGATCCTGTTCGCCCTGGGCATCGTTGCCCTGGTTCTGGCCGTCACGCACTTCCGGAGCGCGTACTGACCGACGGCGGATCGCTGGCTGCCCGCGCGCACGGCCACACGAGGAGCAGGGGTCTGAACGCGCGTCCGGGCGTTAAGGGCCGGGCGGAGGAGCTGGAATCGCGACGGCCTGGGCGTGGAGACCGGGGTCGTTGTCGTCGCGGTCCGCCAGCGTGGCCCGGCGACGATCGATCGCTTCGATCAGCCGATCGGCGAGGGGGTTGTGCGTGAGCGAGCCGCCGCCCTCGTTCCCTGTCGCCGTCAGGCGTGTGATCGCGGCAAAACCGACGATGTCGCTGAGGTGCTCGACCGGTTCCAGCATCGCGCCGCAGCCGGGACAGAGCCTTCCCGCGTGGTCTGGCGCAGCGCCGGTATCCAGGCGCGTCCTGCACGGGACGCATTTGTAATGCGGCATCGGGGCTCCCTTCGAGGTCAGTCCAGCATAACATGATGCTTTCTTCTAGAATTTGCTTTCTATTGTGGTTCGCGACTCGCCGCCCCCTTGGAGCTTCCTGACGAATCACGCGCAGGTGTTGCTATGCGTCGCGCGCGACCCGCAGATGCGCTTGCGCGAGATCGGCGATGCCGTCGGGATCACCGAGCGGGCCGTCCACCGGATCGTCGTCGAGCTCGAGGCCGCCGGCTATCTCAAGCGCACGCGCAACGGGCGGCGCAACCGCTATGAGGTGGCGCTCGACCTGCCGCTGCCGGACCGCGTGGCGCAGCACCGGAAGGTCGACGAGCTGCTGCACGTCCTCAGCGAAGGCCCGTCCGTCGGCGCCGAGACTCCATCGTGACGAGGCTGAGCGCCGGCCGTCGCGCGGGATTGATCCTGGTCGGAGCATCGCCGGATTCGGGCTTCTCGCTCTGGCGCTGGGGGACGATGGAACCCCTACTTCGGGGGCGTGGCGCACGAGCAAGTCGCCCGGATCCTGTTTCGCTACCACGGCGCCTCCCCGGGCCGACTGGAGCCCCGATGCACCCAGGGGCCCCTGAACGACGCCACGGGGAAGAGGGCCCCGCGGACGAATCAGCGGCTGGCCCCGCGGGTTTCGATCATTTGCCGCGAGCTCCACGCCTCAGCGCAGACGCGCTTCGGTGTTCTTCGAACCCGGGGCTGAAGTCTTGCCCACAGGGCCAGCTCCACCACGCACGATACTCCCTTTCCGAATCGGCGCGAACGGCATGATCGGCGGCCTGATCGGGGCCTGTCGGTCTCGCCTCTAGTAGCCGCGTTCAACCCACTTGACCCAGGCTTCACGCGCGGCCACCCGCTCGTCGGCCGCGGCAAGGCCACCGGCCGCATCGCGCTCGCGCTCGGTGCCATGCGCGGCCCGGTGAAGCTTGCTTCGCCACCGCCGGTCTTCCTTTGCGGCATCCAGGCGCCTGATGGCGTCCCGGTGACCCTCGCTGCCGACGCGGGTCGTCTCGGGGAACCTCATAGTCTGCCCTCACTTCCGGCTTTGCTCGTCGCCGCAGGGCGAGGCAACACCTCCCGAGCGACCGAACCGCCACCGTAGACCCCCGGGCGCAAAGCGAGCTAAAGCCGGCCCGCGCACTCGCAAGATGAGAGGCTGGACCGGTGCGCTTCGAGCAGACGTTCACCGTGGCGAGCTCGCCCGAGTCGGTGTTCGACTATATGACGAATCCCGCCAATCTGCGCGATTGGCAGACGTCGAAGACGCGGGTCGAGGTGCTGAGTGAGGGCGAGCCCCGGGAGGGCTACCGGGTGCGGGAGTGGACCAAGGCACCCGGGGGCAAGGAGTTCGTTCAGGTCGTCGAGTTCACCGAGTTCGACCGCCCCCGCCGACTCCACGTCCACGTCGTCGAAGGCACCTACCCCGTGGACGGCACGTGGGACTTGAGCCAGGCCGGCGACGCCACTCGGGTCGACTTCGTCGCCGAGGGGCCGCTTCGTGGCATGATGCGGCTGGCGGCGCCGATCGTCACGCGCCTGATGGCACGCCAGTTCGCGACCTATCACGAGAACCTGCGTCGCAACGTCGAATCGCGCGCCGCTTGATGCGTCGGGCTCAGCCGGCTTCTCGCTCCGGGCCTAGCCCGAGCCGGTGGGGAGCCGGCCTCCCTTGATCCGCGCCACGAGGTCGTCTGACTCCTCGCGCAGGAAGGTGCCGTCCTCGAGCTCGAGCGCGGGCAGCACGTTGACCCCGGTCGCCTTCTTGTACTCCTTCCGGTTCCAGCGGAACAGCGGCTCCTTGACGACCTCGTAGTCGAGGCCTGCCTCGTCGAGCGCGCTCTGGACCTTCCAGCACGGGTGGCCCTTGGCCTTGGCGAACGTCACCGGACAGCGGTGGAGCTTGATGGCCATCGCGCGGGACGATACCGCCGAGGCGGGCATACGCGTGCCGCCGGTTCAGCGTATTCCAGGTCGGCGCCGTCGGGGCCGTGGAAGGCGAAGTCGGGCGCGAGGACGCCCGTTTTCTACAAGACAGGCAGCGCTTGCCCTGGTCCGATCTTGGCATGAGGAACACACCATGAAGATCGAGTTTCTGTCCAGCGTTGCCGTCATCGCCGCCGACCCTCCTGCGAGCCGCCGGCTCTACGTCGACACGCTCGGCCTGCCCCTCGCCGCCGGCGCCGACGGGGAGTACTTCCACAGCGAGGAGCTCCCGGGCTGCAAGCACTTCGGCGTCTGGCCGCTGCACCAGGCCGCGCAGGCATGCTTCGGGACGCCCACATGGCCCGCCGATCGCGCTGTCCCGCAGGTCAGCCTCGAGTTCGACGTCGCCCACGCCGGCGCCGTCCAAGCGGCGGCGGACGAGCTGGTCGCAGCGGGCTACGAGGTCCTTCACCGCGTTCGCGAGGAGCCGTGGGGGCAGACGGTCGTCCGCCTCCAGTCGCCCGAGGGCTCGATCGTCGGCGTCAGCTTCGCACCCTCGCTGCACGAGTGAGGCGCGAGGCGATGTCGACTTCGGCCCGTCGTCGGCGCGGAGCCTCAATGGGCGGTGCCCGGCTCGAACGGGATCCCGCTGGGTGCCGTCGTGTTCCGCCGCCTGCGGTTCGCGCATTTTGCGACGATTTCGACCCGACCGATGCCCGCAGGCGTGACGCAGCGGCGTGGGTGAGCGGTGCTCACCACTCCAGCGAGCGGCCGGCACGGCGTGAGCCGCGCCGTGCCGCCAGGGCATGCAGGTGACGCTGTCAGCGCTTACCGCGGCTGCTGCTCGATCTGCAGGCCGCGCTGAATGACGGTGATCGCCTCGGCGGTCATCCGCTCGTTGATCTTCGGCCCCGGGATGGCGGCAGAGCCGTGGAAGGTGCCGGGGACGAGGTGGAGCTCGGTGGGTACGCCGGCCTGGACGAGGCGCTGGGCGTAGGCGATGGCTTCGTCGCGCAGCGGGTCGAACTCGCTGACGCAGACATAGGCGGGCGGGAGGCCGGTCAGGTCCTGGGCGCGGGCCGGTGCGGCGTAGTGGGAGACATCGGGGCCACCCCGACGCCCCGGGCCGCCCAGGTAGAAGTCCCACACGATCGGCAGGTCGGACCCGTTGAGGATCGGCGTGTCGGTGAGTTCGGCCACGGACGGGGTGTCGAGGCGGTCGTCGAAGGCCGGGACGCGCAGGAACTGGAAGCTCGGCGTCGGCCCGCCGCGGTCGCGGGCCATCAGGCTCACGCCGGCCGCGAGGTTAGCGCCGGCGCTGTCGCCGCCGACCCCGATCCGCTCGGGGTCGATGCCGAGTTCCGCGGCGTTCTCGACCGTCCAGAGGAAGGCCGCGTAGCAGTCGTCGAGCCCGGCCGGGAAGGGGTTCTCGGGGGCCAGGCGGTAATCGACGGACACCGCGACCGTCCCCGACTCGGCGGCCATGGTGTACGTGAGGCCGTCATTGCCGGCGACGTCAGCGCCAATCCAGCCGCCGCCATGAAAATACATCGAACCGACGCTCGCGCCGATCGGCCGGCTGCTCGACCACTGCGCCAACCACGGCCGCACCCGCCCGATCTCCCTGCGCGCCTTCCACTTCCGGCTCGCCCACGGCGGCGCCGCCCCCTTCACGCTCGCACCGCTCGCCCGCCACTTCGACCCCACCGACCCGCTCGAACCCGCCGCAGCCCAAGAGCACGCCGACCTCGTCGCCGACCTGATCGTCCGCGCACTGGAAAGCGACCCGGCGCAAACGGCCGAACCAAATCCGGCGGCCTGACGATCAGGCGAACGGCGCCCTCTTCCTTCCGGGCACGGCGCGGCGCTACTCCTGAAATGGAGAGCGAAGGACCGCTGCTGCTTCGATACGACCGCGCAGGGCAAGTCCGGACGTGTCCGCCGGCTGCGATCTCCCCGCTGACGCGACGCGCACCGCGATGGGAGGGCGCATGTCGTGCCGGCGACGCGGTTGCTGGTCGTCCGCGGGTTCGCGCGCCATCTCGCCGCTATCGACCCGCGAACCACGGTCCCGCCGACCGGGCTGATCAGGCTGCGGCGGCACCGCCGCCGCCGCCATGGCCCGAGAACCCGTTCCTGTTAGCGTCCGCGTACTCGCGCGTCTGGGCCCTACCACAGAGGAGAAGCCATGACCTCCGAGGCTTCCGCACCGCCCGTCGTCCTCATCCATGGCCTTTGGCTAACACCGCGCAGCTGGGAGGGCTGGAAGGAGCGCTTCGAGAACCGCGGCCACCGGGTGCTCACCCCCGCCTGGCCGCACATGGAGGGCGAGGTGGAGGAGCTGCGCCGCGACCCTTCGCCGATGAACGGGCTCGGCGTGACCGAGATCGTCGACCACTACGACGCGATCGTCCGCGGACTCGACGAGGCACCGATCATCATGGGGCATTCCTTCGGAGGCCTCATCACCGAGCTGCTGCTCGACCGCGGCCTGGGCGCCGCAGGCGTGGGCATCTCGCCCGCGCAGATCAAGGGCGTGCTGCGGCTCCCGCCCGCTCAGATCCGCGTGACCACGGCCGTGCTCGGAAACCCCGCCAACAAGAACCGGACCGTGGAGCTCAGCCCGAAGCAGTTCCACTACGCGTTCACCAACACGCTCATGACCGAGGAGGAAGCACAAGCGGCCTACGAGCGCTATGAGGTCCCCGGTCCCGGGCGCGTGCTGTTCCAGGCGGCGTTCGCGAACTTCAACCCGAACGCAGCGACCAAGGTCGACGTCCACAAGGATGACCGTCCGCCGCTGCTGGTGATCGGCAACTCGGAGGACCACACGGTGCCGGCGTCGGTCGCAAGGGAAGCGGCGCATCGGCTCGCGAAGTCAAAGGCGGTCGTGGACTACAAGGAGTTCATGGGCCGGCCTCACTTCACCGCCGGAGCGCCCGGCTGGGAAGAGGTCGCCGACTACGCGCTCGACTGGGCGATGCGCCACGTCGGCTCGCGGGAGCCGGTTACGGAGTGACTCGACAGCTTGGTCAATGTCGACGAGGCGCCGGGCAGCATTCGGGAGGACAAGAGCAGCGGACAGAGGACAGAGGCGCGCTCGATGACCTCGCTCCAGCACGAGCCGTCCGCCCAGGCTCGTGGACGAGCACGATGTTCGGTGATGTGGTCATGAGTCGATGCTTTCCCTTGGATGTCGAACGTTGATCAGCCGAACTGCGGCCCGGACAGCTCGCTGCGGAAGGTCGCGATCTCGGTGACGGCGGCCCAGACGTAGACGAGGGTTGTCGCCTCGATCTCGCCGTCGGCGGAGCGCGCCCTCGCCTCGATCGACGGCCTCCGCAGGCTCCGCCGACATGGCCGACCTTCACGCAGGTCCAGCAGAAACGCGTGGAGCTCGATTGCCGTGGTCATGACCGATCCTGCACGGCGAGGACTGCGACGCCGGACGGCCGCGTGGCCCTGCCGGCCTGTACGACGGCTGTACCGAATAGTCCCGTGTCCTCGTTCGTCGAGTGATGCCGCTCGGCGAGGTGTCGACCGAGGGAGCGGACCAGCAGGTACGGCAGCGCGAGCACAGCGCCGGCGAGCGCAACAACGGCCGCAAGCGCGGCGGTCGCGACGACCACGAACGCGATCACGGCGACCGGCCCGATCAGGAGCAGGAACACCGGCACGAAAACGACGGGGGCGGCGATCCATTCGCCCTATAGCTCACGACTCCACCACCTTCCTGGTACGAGGGGATTTGTCATGAGACGAGGGTCCCGGAGGCGGGGCGCTCGCATCGGCCAGTACGCCAGCCTGACTGGCCAGTCGCGCTAGGCGGCGTGCAGGTTGCCGACCGGAACCCGTCCGAGCTGGTTGCGCGAGGTGATGTCGAGCTTCAGGAAGACCTTGCCCAACAAATCCCCCCAATCAAAGTCCGAAGCGTCACCGACTGAAATCGTGGTGTCCCCGGTTCGAGTCCCTCCTCGCACCGGGGGGAGGCGACCGCCCCCTCGCAACACGGTCTCCCGACGTCACGTGCTTGACCCCTGCTTGTTCCCCAGCCGTCCCGCGAACTCATTTTCATCCCGACCCAGGGGCGTCATCTGTCGGATGTGCAGTCCAAAGGCGGAGTGGGCGGTGCCCGGCTCGAACGGGCGACCTCCTGCTTGTAAGGCAGGCGCTCTACCAGCTGAGCTAACCGCCCTCAGGGGGGGCGCCCCCTTTCGGCGGGACGCTACCCGCCTCGGGCGGAAGGCTAGACGGCCGGTCGCCGCGCGCCGGCTCGGCCGGGGACCGGCGGCGGAGGGCTCCCGGGCGGGCCACCGCCTCGGGCGGCAGCTGGTCGAGGAGGCCGCCGATCATCGCCCGCGCGTCGGTCAGCGTCGTCTCGAGCGCGTCCTCCGCAAGCTCGGTGCGACCGGCCTGGACCGCGTAGCGCGCGACGGCCAGGCCCTGGACGATGTTGTCGTTGATCTCGAGCGCCTCCTGGCTGCGCGCCTGTGCGCTCGCCGCCTCGGCCTGGCGGCGCTCGGCCGCCACCGCCGCGAGCAGCAGGGCGGTCACCGCGGCGACCCCGGAGAAGGTCTGGGCAAGCAGAAGCGACTCGTCGCGCGTGCCCTGGACGAAGGCCCCGTGGTGGTTGGCGGTGTACGCAACGGCGGTGCCGGCGACCAGCAGGCTCGCCGCCGACGCGCCATGGGGCCCGAGCCGCAGCCCCGCCCAGATCAGGAACGGGAACGCGACGTAGGCCAGCGGCTTGTCCTCCCCGAACAGGACCAGCGCAACCGTCGCCAGCAGAGCCAGCAGCACCACCGCCTCCAGCCAGCGGTCGCGCGGCGCCTCGCGCAGGTGCCCGACGAAGAGCAGCACGAACGGCGCGACGACCACGTCGCCGCCCATGTCGCCCAGCCACCACACCCGGAAGGTCGAGCCCACGTCGTCCCAGGACAGCTCGCCGCCCAGGCCCAGGCTCGCCACGCCGACGGTCGCGCTGACCAGGGTGCTGAGGATCGCCGCGAGCACGACGAGCGCCAATACGTCGCGCACCCGGCGCAGGGCGCTGTCGAACTTGGCCCGCTGCAGCAGGTAGCCCCCGGCCAGTGCCTCGAGCGTGTTGCCGAGGGTGATGCCGAGGACGGTCTCGATCGGCACGCCCGTCCACCCGTTGGCGAACAGGGCGCCGAGCGCGATCCCCGGCCACACCCGGTAGCCCCACAGCACCACCGCCGCCAGGGCGATGCCCGTCGGCGGCCACACCGCGGTCACGCTGCGGTTGGCGAACGCGAGCGTCAGCCCGAGCTTGGCCGCGCCGTAGTAGGCGCCGGCGAGCACGAAAATCCGCACCAGATAGAGCGCCGCACCGTCGGTGCGCATGACCCTCCTCACAGGGAGAGCGTAACTACGGCGACTGCACGTTCTCGCAGTCGAGCACGCCGTCCTCACGGGCGTCGACGATCGCGGTGTCGTCGCCGGGACCGCAGTCGATCGAGTCCTCGACCCCGTTGCGCGCGTCGATGACGTCGTTGCCGTCGCCCCCGACAAGGTCGTCGGCGTCGGGGCCGGCCGTCAGGCGGTCGTCGCCGGGACCGCCGGTCATGCGGTCGTCGCCGCTGCCGCCGGTCAGCCGATCGGCGTCCGGCCCGCCGGAGAGCACGTCCGCGCCGGTCGCGCCGTTGAGCCGGTCGCGTCCCAGCCCGCCGTCGAGCCGGTCGCTGCCGGCCTGCCCGTTGAGGCGGTCGTTGCCGGCCTGACCGAGGAGGCGGTCGTTCGCCATAGGCGGTGAACGCCTGCGCCGCCACGGGCAGGAACGGCAGATCCTCCTCCGCGTAGTAGCCGACCGCGAACTCATCGTTGTCTCCGGAGCGGAGGAAGCCATCCATGGACCGGTTCTCCATCATGAGGACGACGAAGGTTTCGACCGGCAGCTTGCGCGGCGACGCCGCGGTGGGCGGCGCTGGGCCGCGGCGGCCTCGGCCACGAGCACGTCGGGCGACACGACGGTCGCCATCCCCGCCGCCAGCCCGGCCGCCATCGCCGTGCGCTGCAGGAACTCGCGGCGCCGGAGCTCCTCCGTTCCGTCCATGGTCGCACGCCGTTCCACAGCAGGAGCACCGACAATGTCGCGCATGGACCTGCGACTCAGCGACAAGGTCGCGCTCGTCACCGGCGCCTCGCAAGGGCTGGGGCGCGCCATCGCCGCCGCGCTCGCCGCCGAGGGCGCCCGCGTGGCGATCAGCTCGCGCTCGCGCGATCGCATCGACGCGACGGCCAACGTGATCGGCGCCACCGGCTTCGTGCACGACTCGCTCGACCTCGAGCACGGCTCCCGCCTGATCTTCGAGGTCGAGCGGACGCTCGGGCCCGTCGACGTGCTCGTCCTCAACACCGGCGGACCGCCTCACAGCGCCGATTCGCTCGCCCACGACCGCACGACCTGGGACGAGGCCTACCGCGAGCTGGTGCTCGGCCCCATCGCCCTCGTCGAGCGCGTGGTCCCGGGCATGCGCCAACGCGGGTTCGGCCGCATCGTCAACATCTCGTCCTCCTCGGCGCAGGAGCCCATCCCGGGCCTCGTCCTCTCGAGCGCGCACCGCGCGGCGATGCTGGCGACGTTCAAGACGCTGGCCGCCGAGGTTGCCGGCGACGGCGTCACGCTCAACACCCTGCTGCCCGGGAGCTTCGGCACGGAGCGCCTCTACGCCCTCATCGGCGGCGAGGAGAACGCCGAGAGCGCCGCTGCCGCCATCCCCGCCCGGCGCCTGGGAACGCCCGAAGAGCTCGCCGCGGCGGCGGCGTTCCTCTGCTCGGAGCCCGCGTCCTACGTCACCGGCGAGGCCCTGCGGGTCGACGGCGGCCTCACGAAGCGCGCCTGAGCGGCAGGCCCTCGGGGCCGCACGGTGCCGGCGTGCCCTCCTCGACCCGTGTGGACTCGAGCGTGCCCAGCGCTTGCGCCATCGCCGTCGGTCGGTCGAGCCGGGCACGTTCTCGTAGGGGTCGTCGAAGAACTTGATCATCACCAGCCCGGCGCCCAGCATCGTCGTGACCGACACCATCAGCATCGCCTGCACGAACGCGCGCTCGCGGCGATCGGCGAAGAACAGGACGTAGATCACGACCAGGACCGACCCGACGCCGAGCAAGGTCCACACCAGGCCGGGGATCAGGGGCCGCGCCTCCTGCAGGCGGTCGCGGCGCCCGCCGATCCGCTCGAGGCCGAGGGCGGTCCAGTTGAAATCGGCGTTCCCCTGTTTCACCGAGCGGGGCTGTTCGCTGGCGATCGTGCGATCGAGGCGGGCGATCCAGAAGACGGTGACCGGGCTCGCGTGCCCGTCGGCCATCGCCGGCCACTCCTGGTCGATGACCGAGCGCGCGTAGCAGACCAGCTCTCCGTGCAGTCGGGCGGCGATCGGCCTCGTAAAGGCATCGGCGTCGTGGTAGAGCGACGCGGTGGCGGTCGCCTCCCGCTCGGCCGCGCTGCGGGCGCTGTTGTAGCTTTGGAACGCGAGCGGGAAGACGAAGGCCAGCAGTACCGCATAGGCGGTCCCGGCGACCGTGAAGACCCCGGAGGCCTGCGTGGTGTCGTGGAAGTAGCTGCCCTCCGGCGCGCGGCGGCGCACGAGCAGCATCAGGCCGGCGGTGACCGTGTTGGCGGCGACGAGAAGGAGGATGGCCACGGTCGGGCTCACGAGCGCGGGCACCATATCCCCGTGCGTGATGCCCCTGAGGCGGGTAGATCGAGCAGGTGACCACCGACGCATCCTTTCCCGAGCTGCAGGCTCTGCTTGACCGCGGGCGCGACCAGGGCTGCCTGAACGCATCCGAGGTCGACGAGGCCACCAGGTCCCTCGACCTGCCCCCCGAAGAGCTCGACGCCTTTTACGAGCGGATGGAGGAGGCGGGCATCGACGTGTCCGACGACTGCGCCCGGGAGCGACCGGAGCAGGCGGCGTACACGCTGGCCGACCTCAGCCACCACACCACCGACGCGCTCTCGCTCTTCCTCAACGAGGCCGGCCGCTGGCCGCTGCTCACGCCCGACCAGGAGATCGAGCTCGCCAAGCGGATCGAGCGCGGGGACCTGCAGGCCAAGGAGCGCATGATCAACTCCAACCTGCGCCTGGTGGTATCGCTCGCGCGGAAGTACCAGGGGGTTGGCGAGCTCTGCCTGCTCGACCTCATCCAGGAGGGCATCCTCGGTCTCATTCGCGCGGTCGAGAAGTTCGACTGGCGCAAGGGCTTCCGTTTCTCCACCTACGCGACGCTGTGGATCCGCCAGGCGATCCAGCGCGGGCTGGCCGACCGCGGGCGGATGATCCGCCTGCCCGTCAACGTCGCCCAGCGCGAGCGCAAGATCGCCCGCACCGAGCGCGAGCTCGCCGCCAAGCTCGGCCGCGAGCCGACGGTCGATGAGATCGCGCGGGAGGCCGAGCTCGACCCCGAGGCGGTCAGCGAGATGCGCGAGGCCTCGCGCGTCGTCGCCTCGCTCGACCGGCCCGTGGGCGAGGAGGGGGACGCGTCACTCGGCGACCTCCTGCCCGGCGAGGGCGCTGCGCCGGCCGAGGAGGTCGAGGTCGAGCTGCGCGAGCAGGCGGTGCGCGACACGGTCGCCGCGCTGCCCGAGCGCGAGCGCGAGGTCATCAAGCTCCGCTACGGCCTCAACGGCGACCGGGCCCCCCAGCCGCTGACCCGGGTGGGCGAGCAGCTGGGTGTCTCGCCCGAGCGCGTGCGCCAGATCGAGGAGCGGGCGCTCGCCCACCTCGCGCTCCGCCGCGAGCTTCAGGCGTTGCGCGAGGCGGCGTAGCTACGAGCTAGCTGCTGCGGCTGCCCGAACGCGAGCGGCCGCCGCCACCCGAGCGCGAGCGGCTCCGCGAGCTGCTTCCGCCACTGCGGCTCCGCGACGACGAGGAGGTGCTCCGCGCGGAGCGGCTGCGTGACGAGGCGCTGCCACTGCGCCGGCCGCTGCTCGAACGGCTGCGCCGGCCGCTCCCGCCGTTGCGCTCGTTGGCCGGGATCGATTCACGGACCACGGCCCTGGTCAGCGTCGGGATCTGCCTCTGGAGGAACGACGCCATGCGCTCCTCGTCGCGGCGGATCGAGCGAGCGAGCTTGGCCGTCTCCTTGTCCCCGACCTCCTCGGCCAGGGTCTCGATCGTGCTGTAGGCGGCGATCTCGGCGGCTTCCTCGACGAACTCGTCCTTCGCGTTCTTCAGCAGCTTCTCGTCCTCGCTCGTGCCGCGCAGCGCCTGCAGCGGCCCCTGCGCCATCGCGAAGGCCTTGCCGAACACGCTCGAGATCGCGGTCGAGGCGTCGATCGCGACGTCGGGTACCGGCGCACCGAGCTGCTTAATGCGGCGCTCGACCTGCCGCGCGTGGCTCTTGGTCTCGGTCAGGTGCTTCTGCAGCCGCTTCTTGTACGGCGGACGGGTCGTCATGCCGATGTGGGCCTGCAGCGCGGTCTCGAGCTGCTTCTCCTTCCCGTACGCCTCGGTCAGGTACTGCACCAGCTTGAGGTCTCGTGCTGTGAGCTCCTTTTCGGCCATACGTGGGCTCGACTCCTTTGGTCGCTCTTACGGTCTCTGTGTGCGCTACCCGGCGTCGCGGGTTTTCAACGTCGTCACAGGCGTACGCGCCAGTAGGGTCGGCAGCCATGGCACGAGGGGAGCGGATTCGGCGGCTGGAGGGCAGCCACCGCTACGGGCTCGTGCTCGTGATGATCATCCTGCCGATCGCCTTCTCGCTCGCCGCCCCGCCGGACGAGCCGTGGGCGCGGGCCCTGACCGTCGTGCTCTTCGCCGTCGCGATCATCGTCACCCTGGCCGTGGCCCACGCGAAGCGGGGGATGCAGCTCAGCGCGCTGGCGCTGCTGGTCGTGGTCGCGATCAGCGCGGTCGTCGACGCGATCGTCGGCAGCTCGACGTCGGCCGGCGTGACCCGCGGGGTGCTTGGATTCCTGATCGCGCTCGCGCCGTTCGCCCTGGCGCGGGGGGTCATTCGCCACCTGCGGGCCGAGCGCACGGTCACGCTTGACGCCGTCTACGGTGCCATCGCCATCTACCTGCTCATCGGCGCCTTCTTCGCGACCATCGACGCCGCCGTCGGCCAGCTCGGCTCCGACCCGTTCTTCACCCAGACCCACGACCCGGGCTTCGAGCAGTACATGTACTTCAGCTACGTCACCCTCGCCACCGTCGGCTACGGCGACTTCACCCCCGCCACGTCGCTCGCCCGCGCGCTCTCGGTGACCGAGGCGCTGTCGGGTCAGCTCTACCTGGTGACCATCGTCGCCGTGCTCGTGTCGAACGTCGGGCGACGACGGACGGGGGATTCGGGTTAGCGGATCTGCAACCCGGAGATCGCCCGGCTGATCACCAGCCGCTGAATCTCGGACGTGCCCTCGAAGATCGTGTAGATCTTCGCGTCGCGGTGCATGCGCTCCACCGGGTACTCGCGCGTGTAGCCGTTGCCGCCCAGGATCTGGATCGCCCGTTCGGTCGCCCACACCGCCACCTCGCCGGCCTTGAGCTTGCTCATCGAGCCCTCGGCCGCGGTGAACTCCTTGCCGGTGCGTCCCATCCACGACGCTCGCCACACGAGCAGGCGGGCGGCATCGATCTCCATCTTCATGTCCGCGAGCGCGAACGCGATGGCCTGGTTCTCGATGATCTTGCGCCCGAACTGCTCGCGCTCCTTGGCGTAGTCGAGCGCGTACTCGTAGGCTGCGCGAGCGATCCCGAGCGCCTGCGCACCCACGGTGGGCCGGCTCACCTCGAAGGTCGACATCGCCGCCTGCTTGCGCGCCCGCGTTCCCTCGCGGGCACGGGCCACGCGCTCGTCGAGTTTCTCCTTGCCGCCGAGCAGGCAGTGGCCGGGCACCAGGCAGTCGTCGAGGAAGACGTCGGCGGTGTGCGAGGCGCGCAGCCCGTGCTTGCGGACCTTCGTGCCCATCTCGAGGCCCTTGGTGCCCGGCGGGACGACGAACGCGGCCTGCCCGCGCGCGGCCAGCTCCGGATCGACCGACGCCACGATCACGTGCACGTTGGCGATGCCGCCGTTGGTCGCCCACGCCTTCTGGCCGTTGAGCACCCACTCGTCCTTGGCCTCGTCGTAGGTCGCGCGCGTGCGCAGCGACGAGACGTCCGAGCCGGCGTCGGGCTCGGAGACGCAGAACGCGCCGACCTTGGGGTCCACCGCGGTGCCGTAGCACTGGGGCACCCATTCGCCGAGCTGCTCGGGGGTGCCGGCGGCGAAGATGCCGGCGGCAGCCAGCGTCGTCCCCATGATCGCCATGCCGATGCCGGCGTCGCCCCAGAACAGCTCCTCGTTGACGATCGGCAGGGTCAGGCCGGTCGGGTCGGCCCAGAACTGCGCCAGGCCCTCATAGCCGTAGAGCCCGATCTTCGCCGCCTCGGCGATGATCGGCCACGGCGTCTCCTCCTTCTCGTCCCAGTCGTGCGCGGCGGGTCGCACGGTGCCTTCGGCGAAGCCGTGGACCCAGTCGCGGATGTCCTTTTGGTCCTGGTTGAGCTCGAGGGAGAACCTCGCCTCTCCGAACTGCTCCTGCTCGCCAGCGGCGGTTGTCGCCATGTCACCTCGCGGGGGCGACGCGCCCCGTGGTCGTCGTTGCCGGTCGGCGGGCCCGCTCGGGCAGGGGCCCGCTGGCAGGATCGCGGTAGCTGCCGTCCACGCGCATCAGTCCCCACACGATGAGGCCCAGGA
>Ga0126312_10001346_pt1 | contig 16003 bp, 15 predicted proteins | sample Plot104A_FD_92537 | JGI IMG/M metagenome (GOLD analysis project Ga0126312, IMG submission 92537) | Serpentine soil microbial communities from UC McLaughlin Reserve, CA, USA - Plot104A | ecosystem: Environmental > Terrestrial > Soil > Grasslands | place: USA: UC McLaughlin Reserve, Lake County... | reverse complement strand
TCTGCGCCCGCCCGGGCCGCGGCGAGCATCGCCGCCAGCTCTCCGGCCTCCGGGTGGCGAAGGTCGACGGTGACCTCGGCCTCGCCCGGCACCGCTGTTGGGATCCCTGGTCGCAGCGCCAGGGCACCGGCGGTGGCGACGCCGTCATGGTCACGTCCGATCCTCTCGACGCGCAACGCCAGCTCGGCGGCGGCCAGGCCGGCGTCCCGCCGCGCCTCCATCGGAGTCGTCCCGGCGTGCGAGGCCCGGCCCTGGAAGCGGAAGCGGTGGCGCTCCACTCCGGCGCAGCCCCTGACAGCGGCGGCCCGCAGGCCCTCCGCCTCCAGCACCGGCCCCTGCTCGATGTGGAGCTCGAGGTACGCCGCGAGGCGGTCGCGGCGGCTTGCCGCCTCGGGGGCGCGTTCGAGGTCGATCCCGCTCTCCGCCAGGACGTCGGCGATCGCACGGCCATCTGCGTCGCGAAGCCCCCGAAGGTCTGTCGGAACGAGCGTTCCCGCGAACGCCGAGCTTCCGAACAGGCTGCGGCCGAAGCGGGCGCCCTCCTCGTCTGCCCAATCGACGAGCGTGAGCGGCCTGGGCGGATCGGCCCCGGTCTCCACCCACGCTCTGAGCACGCCCACCGCGACCATCACCCCTAGCGCGCCGTCGAGCCAGCCGCCGTCCGGGACGGAATCGAGGTGCGAGCCAAGCGCGAGCGCCGGCTCGCGCGCGTCGCCGAGCGACGCCCACAGGTTCCCGGCCGGATCCATCTCGTGAGCGACCGCGAGCTCGGCGAGCAGCTCGGCGAGGAGGCCCCGAGCCTGCCGCCATCCGGCTCCCCAGCAGAGCCGCTGCGCCCCGCGCGGCCCGCCTGTATGGCGGTCCAGCTCGCGCAGGTCGGCGATCACCCTCGCCGCGTCGATCGCGGGCCCTGCGCTCACGTCGCCAGGCGCTCGCGCCGCAGTGCCTGCGCGAGACAGTGCGCGCCGCCGCCGCCAAGCGTGAACATCGAGAGGTCGGGCTCATAGACGGTCAGACCACGCGCTCGCATCGCCCCGTTCAGCGGCGCGGCCCCTGCGGCCGACACGACCCGCTCGTCGCCGAGGGAGATCGCATTCGCCCCTAGCAGGAAGGCCTCCGACGCGGAGACCTCGATCAGCTCGAAGCCGCAGCTTCGAAGCCAGCCGACGAAGCCCGCCGAGAGGACGTCGGCGCAGGCCGCGACGAGGCGCTCGGTCAGCACGCCGAGCAGCACGTCGATGTGGACGAAGCGCTCGGGAATCGGCTCGACGCGAACATCCCAGCCGTCCTCGGTGAACCAGCCGGCGAGCTGCCTGGCGGCGGGCTCCTGCGTTCGCCCCTCGCCAGCCCCGATCACCGCCCGTCCCGGCTCCAGCAGCATGACGTCGCCGCCCTCGAGCGCCGCGGCGGTGATCATGCCGCGGATCGGGATCCCGCTCCGCTGGTAGAAGCGGATCGCGGGCGCGTACTCGCCGCGGCGCCACCACTGGCGGGGCTGGGCGATCACCGCGCCGTTCGGCGTCATCGCGCTCGAGTCGCGGGTGAACACCTGGTACGGGAGCGAGGGATCCGGCTCGAGCCGATGGACTCGCACCCCAGCGTCCTCGTACGCGGCGACCATCTCGGCGTGCTGGCGGCGCGCGATCTCGCGATCGAAGGTGCGACCGCTCTCCAGCGTCGCCCGGGAGATCGCGCTGGTCGGCAGCCAGCGAAAGTTGTCGGGCGGGCAGACCAGCACGTCGAGCAGGCGCCCGTGCTCTGAGTCGACCCCCCAGTGAGGAGCGGCAGGGCGGTCGCTCACTCCAGGACCACCCTGATCGTCCGCAGGCTCCGGTCCACCGCGCCCCTGACCCAGCCGCCGTGCTCGACCACTTCGCGGATGTAGTCGACGGTCTCCTGGGTGAGCCGCTCGCCCGGCAGGACGTTGGGGATCCCCGGCGGATAGGAGGCGAGTGACTCCGCGGCGAGCCGACCGACCGTCTCGGCGAGCGGGACCGGCTCCTGAGGCCCGAGAAACGCTTGCCGCGGCGGCATCTCCAGCCTCCCCCACGGCGGCGCCGGGGTGAGCGGGCGCTTAGAAGGCTCGCCCTCCGCGCCCAGCGCGTCGACCGCGCGTCGCAGTGCCGCGACCAGCCGCTCGGCACTGGCCACGGCGTCCTCTCCCATCCCGAAGACGGCCACGATCACGTTCTCCAGGGCCAGCTCGAGGTTGATGTCGTCGCGCTCTCGCATCATCGCTGCGAGCCGGGTGCCGGTGCTGGGGGTTCCGCGAACGTCCACCGCCAGGCGCAGCGGGTCCCACGCGTATACGCCCGGCCTGCCCACGAGCCGCTGGTCGAGGACATCGAGGCCGGGAATCCTCCGCACCTCTGCCCGGGCTCTCTCGATCCCGGCGATGGTCTCGGCGAGCAGCTCCGGACCGCGGATGGCGGCCTGGCGGCGAGCGGCGTCCAGCGAGGCGGTGAGGAGCGCGCTCGGGCTCGTCGACTCGGTCAGGGTGATGCAGCGGTCGACGACGTCCGCGTCGATCGCGCTGCCCTCGCCGAGGTGCAGGATCGCCGACTGGGTGAGGCTTCCAGACAGCTTGTGCACGGAGGAGAGAACGAGGTCCGCGCGGCACTCCAGCGCGCTGTCCGGCAGCTCGGGCGAGAAGCGCAGGTGGGCGCCCCAGGCCTCGTCCACCATCAGAGGCACCCCATGCTCGTGAGCCACCTCGGCGAGGCGGCAGACGTCGGCGACGGCGCCGAAGTAGGTCGGGGAGACGGTCAGCGCCGCTACCGCATCGGGAGTGGCGGCTAGCGCGCTCGCAAGCGCCTCCGGGGTGAGGCAGTGAGCCACACCCAGCTCCGAGTCGATCTCGGGAGCCACGAACGTCGGCTCCAGCCCCGCGAGGATGATCCCGTCGACGGCGCTCGAGTGGACGCTTCGCTGCGCCACGACCCGCCGTCCGGAGTGGCGAAGGGCGAGGCACGCGGCGTGATTTCCCTGAGAGGCGCCGCTGATCAGAAACCAGCTTCGCTTCGCTCCCCACGCCTCGGCGGCGAGGCGCTGCGCGCGCTGGAACGGAGAGTCGGGGCCGACGTCGATCCCCTCGATGCCCGCCGGGACGTCGTGCCCGAAAGCTGCCTCGCCGAGCGCTTCAACCAGCGCCTCGTCGGTCCCCGCGCCTCCCTTGTGGCCGGGGACGTGGAACCGGCCCGGCTGGCGGCGGGCGTACTCGACGAGCGCCTCGAGATAGGGCGCCTCGCGCTGATCGCCAGGCATCCTTGGACTCTAGCCTTGGCGTGCCGGTCGCATTCGCGAACCGATTCACGAGGCATCCCGTCACAGCGGCTTGACGAAGATCGACGTCCAAGGCCCTGGTACCGTTGGGGGGTCCTCGATGGACGACGATCACCCTCCTCGAAGTACCAGGCACGTAGGGCTCCCTGACCGGAGCGAGCCCCGCGTGCGCCGGACATGAAGGTCCTCCTTCTCGTCCTTCTGGTGCTGCTCGTCTTCGTGAACGGCTTGTTCGTGGCGGCCGAGTTCGCGCTGGTCCGCTCGCGCCGCTCGCGCCTCGAGTCGCTGGCCCAGGAAGGAGCCGCAGGGGCCGAGCAGGCACTCGCTCAGGTCGATCGGATCGATGAGTACCTGTCCGCCTGCCAGGTAGGGATCACGATGGCCTCGATCGGGATTGGCTTCATCGCCGAGCCGTCGTTGAAGGAGATCCTCGAGCCCGCCTTCGGAGGCTTATCGCACGGCGTCGCGGCAACGCTCGCGGTGATCATCACGCTGGTCTTGGTGAACTCGCTCCACATCTCGGTCGGCGAGCAGGTCCCGAAGCTGCTCTCGATCAAGCACGCCGAGCGCACCGCCCGCCGCCTCGCCGGTCTGCTGGCGGCCTTCCGGGTCGTGAGTGCCCCTTTCACCACGGCCCTGAACAAGTTGTCGAACACGATCGCCCGCCTGTTCGGCGTTCGCCCCGGCGAGCTCGAGGTGCAGCACACCGAGGAGGACCTGAAGGCGATCATCCGCCAGTCAGCAACCGGCGGCTCGCTCGATCCGGGAGAGGCGGTAATGCTTTCGGGCGTCTTCCACCTGCACGAGCAGGAGGCGCGCGAGGTGATGACGCCGATCCCGGCGGTGGTGACGGTGAACGCCGAAGAGACCGTCGACGACGCGCTCCAACGGTGCATCTCGTCGGGGCACACGCGCCTGATCGTGATCGAGGACGACAACCCGGATCGGGTGAGGGGGGTGATCCACAACAACAGCCTCGCCCGCCTCTACATGAACGCCGGGCCGGACACCCCGATCGAACCCGCGATCCGCGAGGTGCCGATCTTCCCCGAGACGAAGCCGCTGGACGACCTGCTCGCCGAGCTCCAGCGTGCGCGGAGCTCGCTGGCCGTCGTCTCCGATGAGTACGGACGCACGGTCGGGATCGTCACGGTCGAGGACATCCTCGAGGAGGTCGTCGGCGAGATCGAGGACGAGACGGATCCGCGCGCCACCTCGATGCGCCGGCTCACGGACGGCGACTGGTACGTGCGGGGACACGTCTCGCTCGGCGACCTCGAGGACATCGGCATCCGGCTGCCGGTCTCCTCCGATGCCTTCAATTCGATCGGCGGCTACGTGTTCTCCGAGCTCGGTCGCCTACCCAAGCGCGGCGATCGAATCGTCTCCAACGGCTACGAGATCCGGGTGGAGTCGGTACGCGAGAACCGGATCGTCGCCGTCCGCATCCGCGGCGCCCCGGGGGCCGAAGGGCAAGCGCCCGCGGGCCAGGCTCCCGCTGCGGCCTGAGGCCAGCACTTCCAAGCCGCTCGTAGCGGCTTTTCTGGCCTTGGCTTCCGTCCGCGAGCGGCTCTAGCTTGCGCGCTGTCCGGCTCAGCCAGCTAAGCAAGGGGCAGCAATGTGGGTCATAAAGCTCACCGATAAGCAGCTCGAGGTCCTGAGGGCGGTGCTGCGGGCCGAGGAGCATCTCGGCCCCGCGCTGCGTGGAGCCCTGGAGGCGCTCGAACTGGCACGCTGGGACGATCTCCCGGAGGCGCAGCTTCCGTGGGAGGACGTCACGGAGACGGCTCGGCGCCAGGGGATCTCCGAGGCCGACGTGATCTGGGATCTCGCCGGCAAGCGCAAGCGCACAGCGGCTTAGGCGACTATCCGTACTCGAAAAAACCAGCGCCGCTCTTGCGGCCGAGCCGGCCCTCCCCGATCAGCTCTTCAATCAGTCCCGGCGCACGGTAGCGCTCCTCGCCGGCGTCGTCGAACAGGCTCTGTCCGATTGCGGCGGCGACGTCGAGGCCTACGAAGTCGAGCAGCCGCAGGGGACCCATCGGATGCCCCGCTCCGAGCTGCATGCACGAGTCCACGTCCGCCGCCGCCATCCCGGTTCGCTCCATCAGGCGGACCGCGTCGAAGAGGTAGGGGAAGAGGAGCCTGTTTACGACGAACCCTGGCTGATCGGGAACCTCGATCGGGGTCTTGCCCAGCGCTTGGCACCACGCCAGGGCTCGTTCTCGCACGCCCTCTCGTAGCCCGTCCGGCAGGCAGAGCTCGACGAGCTCCATGCGCTGAACCGGGTTGAAGACGTGCAGGCCGAATACCCGGTCGGCGTGGCCGCTTCCCGCTGCCAGCTCCGTCACCGGCAACGAGGAGGTCGTGCTGGCGAGGTCGGCTCCGGGGCAGGCCTCCCCGATCTCGCCGAGAAGCTCGGCCTTCGCGTCCATCTCCTCCACCACCGTCTCGACGATGAGATCGCAGTCCGTCAGGTCGGTCAGCTCCGTTGTTACCCGTATCCGTCGCGGTGCGCCTGCCTCGACCTTCGCGCACTCGGCCTCGGCGCGCTCCTCGGCCCTCCACGCGGAGGCATCGCTTCTCGCCCACAGCCGCACCTCGCCGAGGGCGCTCGCGCTGGCCGCAAGCCCGCAGCCAATCACGCCGCTGCCCGCCACCGCGGGACGCTCATAACGCTCCGAATCGCTCACCCTGCCCTGGTTCCTATCACGCTTCGCCCGAGAGGTGATGCGCTCAACGTCCTGGACGCAATCGAGCGGGGCATGGGTGCCGGACCGAACCCGCTGCGACGACCCACCTGGGACGCGTACCCTCAGGAGCATGGAGCACGAGGGGAGGCCACCTCGCCCGGTGATAGGGGCCGCCGCCGGATTCGTCGTGGCCGTGATGGTCCTCGGGGCGTTCTCGATGTGGACCGTGATCCCGTTCGGCTGGATCTGGGTCGGGTCGAAGCTCTCCAGTACTCAGCAGCCCTCGGGCGGCCCATACATGGTCGTCTTCGTGGGCATCGTCTGCTCGATCATCGCCATGGCGTGGCTGCTCTCCCGGCTCAACCGCGTGTATATGCGGATCACCGGGAGCCACCGGCTGCCGAGTCGCTACCTGCCGGCCTGGCGGAAGAGCCTCAGCGACGAGCGTGAATCCCCCCACGGCATGTCCGTGCTCGAAGGGGTGATCCTCATCTCGGTCCTGTTGGCGGCGCTCGCGATGGCGGCGTGGTTCTTCGTCATCGCCGGCTCGCCGCTTCCCAACCAGTAGCCTCGAGGCGAGCGCGCTGAGCGGGTTGCGCTCGCATTCGTGTTCAACCCGCTCGAAGCCCTCGCGCTGGTTGACTCGTCAGTCAACCGATTCGTTATCTTCTCTCTCGGCGCCGCTACCACCCCGAACGGAGGCATCCCATGGCGAGCAACGGCAAGTTCCAGGGCCGTGAGGTCGTGATCGCGGAGGCCGCCCGGACCCCGATCGGCCGCGGCCATGAGGAGAAGGGCTACTACAAGGACGTCCACGCTTCCACGCTGCTTTCGAGGACCTTCAAGGAGCTGGTCGATCGCGCTGGAATCGAGGCCTCCGAGGTCGAGGACGTCGTCGCCGGCTGCGTGCAGCAGTTCGGCGAGCAGGGGATGAACATCGGCCGCAACGCCTGGCTCGAGGCCGGGCTGCCGGTCGAGACTCCCGCGACGACGATCGACCGCCAGTGCGGCTCCGCTCAGCAGGCGGTGAACTTCGCCGCCGCGCTGATCGCCTCGGGTGTACACGATGTGGCGATCGGCGGCGGGGTCGAGCACATGGGCCACATCTCGTTCGCCGACAGCATGGCGGTGCAGCAGGAGCACGGTCTTGCCTTCGCGCCCGAGCTCCTCGAGCGCTACAACCTCGTACCTCAGGGGATCTCGGCCGAGATGATCGCCGACAAGTGGGAGATCCCCCGGTCAGAGCTCGACGAGATCGGGCTGCGCTCTCACCAGCTCGCCGCCAAGGCGACGGAGGAGGGCCGCTTCGAGCGCGAGATCGTCCCGTTCTCGGTGAACGGAAGCACCTACGTCGCCGACCAGGGCATCCGCCCGGATACCAGCCTCGAGAAGCTCGCCCAGCTCAAGCCGGCCTTCAAGGAGAACGGCAAGATCACGGCGGGTAACTCCTCGCAGATCTCCGATGGGGCGGCCGCGGTCCTGCTCATGACGCCAGAGAGGGCCGGCGAGCTCGGACTGAAGCCGCGGGCGAGGATCGTCGACGAGACGACCGTGGGCGTCGACCCGGTGATGATGCTCACCGGGCCGATCCCGGCGACGAGGAGGCTTCTCGAGCGGAACGGCATGAAGATCGGCGACATCGACCTGGTCGAGATCAACGAGGCCTTCGCCTCGGTGGTCGCAGCCTGGCGGCGCGAGCTCGAGCCCGACATGGACCGGGTAAACGTGAACGGCGGCGCTATTGCGCTCGGGCACCCGCTCGGCTCGACGGGCGCCCGCCTGATCACCACGCTCCTGCACGAGCTCGAGCGCTCCGACACCGAGTGGGGCCTCGTGACGATGTGCTGCGGCGGCGGCCTCGGCACCGGCACCCTGATCCAGCGGCTCTGAGCCCGGACGAGCACCTCCGCTTGGTCGACCCCGTCCTGCGGCGGCTGATCGACGAGGGCGGGCCGCTGAGACCGGAGGATCGTCGCCGCGGCCGTCCCGGGGACGCCTACGGAGCGCTGGTGCGCTCCATCGTCGGGCAGCAACTCTCCACCAAGGCCGCCCGTTCCATCTGGTCGCGTATCACGGGGCTCTTCGGCGGGGAGACCCCGAGCCCGGCACAGATCCTCGCGGCGCCGCCGGCCTGGCTTCGCGACGCGGGCCTCTCCGGCGCGAAGGTCGAGTACCTGCGCGATCTCGCTTCTCGAGTCGAGGACGGCCGCCTTGACTTCGACCGGCTCGAGGAGCTCTCGGACGCGGACGTGATCGCGGACCTGACCGAGATCAAGGGAGTGGGGCGCTGGACGGCCGAGATGTTCCTGATGTTCCACCTCGGCCGGGCGGACGTCATCTCCACCGGCGATCTCGGGATCCGCCGCGCCGTGCAGCTGGCCTATGGCCTCGACGAGCTCCCCGGCCCGCACGACCTCGAGCGGCTCGCGCAGCCCTGGCGTCCCCACAGGACGCTCGCGTGCCTGTATCTGTGGCGCTCGCTCGACAACATTCCCGGCCCCGTGCCGTGAAGGCCTCGAGCGGTCCGACGCTCGGCGACACGGCCGGCCGGCTCGATCCGCAGGCGCGCGAGGCGCCAGCGCCGGATCGTCGAGTCTTCGCGCCGGGTAGCACCGGGTAGCGTTGGCCGCGATGAGCGACCGGGGCGGGGCCGACTTCAAGGCCTTCGAAGCCACTGGCTGGACCGCCCAGGCCGGCACCTACGGCGAGCTGAGCGGCCAGATCACGAGTCGCTTCGCCGAGGCGCTCCTCGACGCCGCCGCGGTTCGCCACGGCGCCCGCGTCCTCGATGTGGCGACCGGACCGGGCTACGTGGCCGAACGGGCGGCGGCGCGGGGTGGCGTCCCGGTCGGGATCGACATCGCCGACGGCATGCTCGCCGTGGCGCGAGAGCGCCACCCCGAGCTCGAGTTCCGGCACGGAGATGCGGAGCAGCTTCCGTTCGACGGCGCGTCGTTCGACGCCGTCGTCGGCAACTTCGTCGTCAACCACCTCCCGCAGCCTGAGCGCGCAATCTCTGAGGCGCACCGTGTGCTCGCGAAGGGCGGCCGCTGCGCGTTCTCGGTCTGGGGCGGGCTCGAGGGAATGCCGGTCATGGCCTTGATCGGCCATGCGATCGATGCGGTGGGAGTCGAGGGCGACGAGGAGCCGGCGGGGATTCCTCCGGGCCCCGATCCCTACCGCTTCGCCGATGCGATCGAGTTCCGGTTGTTGCTCGAGAGAGAGGGTTTCTCGGAGGTAGTCGTGGAGCCCGCCGAGCTGGTCCACCACGTGGCCGACGCCGAGGCGCTCTGGAATGGGTTCTTGGGCGGAAGCGTGCGCGGAGCGACCTTCGTTCGCGCGCTCCCGCGGGCGGTGCAATCTCGAATCCGTGAGGCCCTCGACGGGCTAGTGGAGCCCTACCGCGTGGGCGATGACCTGGAGTTGCCGGTGGTCGCGATGGTCGCCTCCGGACGGAGGACGTGAGCTGGCGTGAGGTCACGGACTAGGTCGAAGCAGGCAGCCTCCCGCCCACGAACTGCACGAGGCCCGCGAGCCGCTGGCGGACGCTCTCGAAGCCGCGCTCCTTGAGCGCGGCCACGATCTCGCGAGATTCGAACACCCGCATGCCGCTCGCGAGCTCGATCAGGGGCTTCAAGGGGGGCAAGGTCAGCTTGCGGCGAGCGGAGGTCATGAGCGCGATCCGCCCGCCGGGGGCCAGGACCCGGCGCATCTCGTCGAGCGCTCCGAACGGGTCCGAGAACAGGTGGAGCGCGGCGAAGCAGCAGACGCCGTCGAAGCAGGCGTCCCGAAACGGGAGGCTCGTCGCATCTCCCCGGACGAACGCGAGGTTGAGGATTCCCGCGGGGGCGGGGTCCTGGGCAGCTCGGGCAAGCATGGTGCGAGACGCGTCGATGCCGACGGCGAGCCCGCCCTCGCCGACGGCGCGAGCGAATTCGCGGGTGAAGTTGCCCGGCCCGCAGGCGACGTCGAGGACGACGTCACTCGCTCCCAAGCCGAGCAACAGCCTCGCGATCTGGATCTCCTCCCCCATCCCGGGGCCGGTGAGGCCCTTGACGGCACGGGCAAGCGCCGGTCGCCACCACCGCTCGTAGATGGCCGGGACGAGGCGCGTCGTCATCAGGCGCTGCGCCGCCCCGGTCGACTCGAGGTCCCCACCCAGCAGGTCCAGGTACGCGCCCCCGCCCGCCGGCTCCTCGACCGCCCGCGCCGCGGCCTCGGGAGTCAGCAGCGCCCGCGTGCGGCTTATGGGCTCGCCGTGCTCGGGCTCGGCGGCCATGGAATCAGTGCGAGGCCGGGGTCCCGGGGCCGACCCCGCGTGGCTCACCGGAGTGCAAAGCCAGCTCGTTGAGCCGCTCGATGTGGCGCTCGCCTTCTACGCGGACGGGATCGTCGGGCGGCAATCCCTCGACCAGGCGGCGGATCCGGTTCCGGATCTGAAGCGCGAAGTGTGGGGTCGCGGGCCCGGCGAGGGCGCGGATGTCCTCGACTGTGACCCGATGGCCAGGAGCCATGCGATCGGCTCGCTCGACTTCGCTCATCCGCCCGCGTTCCCCCTCGTGCTCATCGCTTCCCCGGCACGGAGCCCTCGTTCTCCGGCGTCCCGGGCGGGCCGGCCGTCCGGCCGCCACTGCGGGTACTCACCGGCGCCGCCTCGGCGAGGTCGTCGACCTGCGCCTGGAATCCGACTGAGATCGCACCCTCATCGCCGATCACCCACACGTGGTTGTACACCGCGCGGGTCGGATCGTCGAGGTATCCCGGCTTGAGGTCGAGCAGGTAACCGCGCAGTGGCGCCGGAACCTCATCACGATCGTCCGTGAGCAGCAACGGCCCCCAGCTGCCGCTGCCGGAGAGCGGCGCGGCCGCGGCGGCATCTAGCGGCCGGGACCCGGTTGCGATCACGAACCCGTGGCCGGGGTCGTTGATGTCCCAGCCAAAGCCCCCGCAGGACAGACAGCGTGCGAACGCGATCGCGTTCTGCACGGGGTCCTCGGCACCGATCCGCTTTACGCCGGAAGCCGCCTTCTCGACCCCCGCCAGGGCCTTTTCCGAGATCACCGAGGGAGGACCGAGGACGTATACGGGCACTCCCCTGTGGCGCTTGAGCGCCTCCAAGGTGGGCTTCGGCGCCGCCTCCTTTCGAAGGAAGAGCACGGGATCCCCCGAGCGGGCCGCCCAAGCCGCCGCGGGCATCGCGAACTCGGGCTCGTCCGAGCTCGCCAGCAGCACGTGGTCCGGCTGCTTGCCGGTCAGCTCCTGGCGTAGCCTGTCTATCGCCGCCGCGATCTCCGCCGGGTTTGAGCCTTTGACGTCCTCGCTGCGGACGCCGCCCACGGCCGGAGCAGCGCCGATCCTGAACACCTGCCTTCCGCCGGTCTCGGCTGTCCCCTCGGGGGCGAGAACGCGGAGCGCGTCCTGGGTGAGGTCCGGGATGGTGTTGGGGCCGGCGATCAGGATCGGGGCACCGATCGGCGGCGCGACGAGGCTTGCCGCCGCGAGTCCGCCCTGCCAGTCGTCGCTTCGCACGAGGGTTACCGCGGCGGGCTCGTTCACTCCGCCGGTCGAGGGGAACACCGCCAGCGCGACGCCGGCGGCGTCCGCGATCGGATCCACGCCGGCGACCCGGGTCGTGTTCTTGGTCGCAAATGCCGGGAAGCCGAGATCCTGCGTGGCCTCCGGCTGCTGCTCGGGACGCTGCTTGACGATGATCCTCGGTGCGGGAGCCGGCGCGGCCTCCTCCTCGTCCCCGCCGAGCGACTCGATGAGGAAGTAGATGCCGGTGCCGATCGCAGCGATCCCCAGCACGGCGCCCGTGCCGAGGGCCACCCGCCTGGACCGGAAGCGAAGCACGGCGGGGAACACTAGATGACCGATTTCGTGGCCTCGCTCCCAGGCTCAGCCGTGCCGCGGAATTGGACCACCCGATGCACCCGCCATCGCCAGCCAGGACGGTGGCGCTTGCCCAGGAGGTAAACTGGCGTACCGGTTGACTGACCAGTCAATCGGACATGGCCCCTGCTTCAAGGAGGCTCATACTCGGATGGACTTCGGACTCAGCGAGAAGCAACGGGAGTTCAAGGCCCTGTGCCGCAGGTTCGCGCGGGAAGTCATTCGGCCCGCCGCGCCGCGGCACGACGCGGAGGAGTCGACTCCATGGGAGGTGATCAAGGCGGCGCGGGAGTGGGGCCTTCATGGCATCGATCACCTCCAGCGTCTCGCGAGCGATCCCGATGGGCAGTTCTCGGTGATCTACGCCGAGGAGCTGCACTGGGGCTGCGCCGGCATCGCGCTTTCGATCACGGGGTCGACGCTCGCGGCAGCGGGGCTTGCCTCATCCGGGACGCCGGAGCAGATCGCGAGGTGGATCCCGGAGTGCTTCGGCTCTGGCGAGGAGGTGAAGCTCGGCGCGTACGCCGTCACGGAGCCACAGGCCGGGTCCGACGTGAAGAGCCTTCGCACGACGGCGCGGCTCGAAGGCGATGAGTGGGTCCTCAACGGCACCAAGGTCTTCATCACGAACGGTGGGATCGCCGATGTCCACGTCGTCGTCGCGACGGTGGATCCCGAGCTCGGTCACCGCGGCCAGGCTTCGTTTGTGATTCCCAAGGGCATACCTGGGCTTCGACAGGGGAAGAAGGAGTCAAAGCTCGGCATCAGGGCCTCCCACACCGCAGAGGTGATCCTCGAGGACTGCCGGATCCCGGCCGAGAACCTGCTCGGCGGCATGGAGAAGCTCGAGCGCAAGCTCGCGCGAGCGCGAAAGGGGGAATCCTCCGGGCGTGGCTCGGCGGCGCTGGCCACGTTCGAGCTCACCCGGCCCATCGTCGGCGCGTCCGCGCTCGGCATCGCGCAGGCGGCGTACGAGTGGACCCTCCCCTACCTCAATCAGGACTCCGCCGTGGACCCTCTCGAGGAGTACCTCGATGAGAGCTCGACCGCCGGCAGGCCTCCACTCGAGCGCCAGGGCGTCCAGCAGCGCCTCGCCGACGTGGCGACGGAGATCGAGGCGGCGCGCCTGCTCGTGCGGCGCGCCTCCTGGATGGGTCGTAACGGTATCCCGATGACGGGCGGTCAGGGCTCCATGTCGAAGCTCAAGGGCGGCGACGTGGCGGTGTGGGCTACCCGAACCTGCATGGACCTGGTCGGTCCCTATGCGCAGACGCGGGACTGCCCGCTTGAGAAGTTCTTCCGCGACGCCAAGATCTACCAGCTCTTCGAGGGCACCGCGGAGATCCAGCGCCTGGTGATCTCCCGCATGCAGGCGGCCCAGTACCGCGAGCGCGTCGCTGAAGGCAAGGTCGCCGGCGATGCCGCCAAGCCAGGCGCCTACGGGAATGGTGCCGGCGTCCCACACGAGCAAGGCGGGGTCGAGGCCCTCACATAGACCGGACTAGCCGGCAAGCCCTCCCTGGCCGGCGCGGCGAAGGCCGGAAATCGCCTGAAAGGTCGCTTGCACCAGGCATAAGCAGTGTGAAGGGCCGCTCGCAAAGCGGTTCCTAGCTGGTACGCTGCCGCACGCTTGAGGCCGAATCCGCCCGCCCTGAACGGGTGGAGCGGGGGAACCAAACCAAGGGGCGAATGGTCCAGGGCCTGGTGGCTCGACGGGCCAGGCGCGACGCTTCAGCGCTAGCCCGTCAGCTAACCCCGTAGGCCACCGAGCCATAGATGAGCCAACCGAACAGCCGACCACGCCCGGACTCCCGCCTGCCGCTGCTGGCCCTCGTCGTCCTTGTCGCCGCGCTCGGCGGGCTCTGGCTCGCTGGCGGGGCGCCGGCGCAGGACCTCCAGTCGCGCCTCGAGCAGAAGCGGAGCCAGCTCCAAGATGCGCGCTCCCGCGAGGGCGTCCTCTCGACGACGATCCAACGCTATGGCGAGCAGCTGGACCAGCTGCGCGGGCAGGTCGCGACGCTGCGCAATCGCGAGGCGATCGTGCAGGCGGAGCTGGAGAAGACGGAGGCGGAGCTCGGGCGCGCCAAGGACCGGCTCGAGGCGCTGCGCGAGCGGCTCGGGCGCTCGCTGAAGGTGCTGCGCGAGCGGCTAGTGGCGATCTACGAGTCCAGCAGCCCGGATACCCTCACCGTAATCCTGAGCTCGCGGGGGTTCGACGAGCTCCTGAGCCGCTACCAGTACCTGCGCCGGGTGCAGTCCGAGGACGCCTCCCTCGCCGAGCGGGTGCGGGGACTCAGGAACGAGACGCGGCACACCGTAGTCACCGTGCGCGCCGCGCGCGACGAGATCGCCGCCAAGCGCGCGGAGCTGGAGCGCACGCGGACCGAGCTCGAGGCCCGGGAGGGCGACCTCGTGGGTGCGCGGGCCAAGCAGGAGCAGCTCCTATCCCAGGTGCAGGGCACCGAGCAGCAGCTCGAGGGAGACGTCTCCGACATCCAGGCCGAGATCCAGGCCCAGCTCCAGGCGGCGCAGGAGGCCGAAGCGGCGCAGGAGGTCGAAGCGGCGCCGGCCGTCCCGGCCGGCCCCGTGCAGGGCGAGAGCTCCTCGGGATTCATCTGGCCGGTGAACGGGCCGGTTACGTCGCCATTCTGCGAGCAGCGCGCCTGGGAGAGCTGCCATCCGGGCATCGACATCTCGGTTCCCAGCGGAACGTCGATCCTGGCCGCCGCCTCCGGCACCGTCGCGATCGCGGGGCCGGAATCGGGATACGGCAACTACACCTGCATCGACCACGGAAGCGGGATCTCTACCTGCTACGCGCACCAGGCGTCGATCTCCGTCTCGGTCGGCCAGGACGTCAGCCAGGGACAGGCAATCGGGGTGAGCGACTGCACGGGGCTCTGCTTCGGACCGCATCTCCACTTCGAGGTGCGCGTGAACGGCACGCCGGTGGACCCGCTGGGATACCTGCCCTAGCGGATCGCTGACGCAGTGTTGGCGTACCATCCTCTGTGACGGTGGCCACGCTGACCGAGACGCAGCCGGCCAGCCGCATCAGTCACGCTCGCGCTTATCTGGCGGGCACCGGGGCAACCGGGGCGCTGATCGGGGGGGCCGCTCTGGTGCTGCTCTCGCTGGCCGCATTCGTCGCCTTCAGCGGGCTGCCGTTTGGCAGCTTTGGCGGGAACTCCGGCAGCGCCTACCTCGGGACCGGGGCCAGCCGCCCGGCGGCGGCAGCCGCCGCAGCCCTCGGTGCCGCGCCCCGCGCCGTGGCCGCGGCTCCCGTGCGGAGAGCGCCGGTCGGGTCCGCAGGCACGGGGAGTGGGCCGAGCGGGAGCGGTGCGCCGGGCGCGGGTGGGCGGGCCGGGGAGCGGTGAGACGCCCACCGGCACCAGCGCTAACACGCCCACTGACGCAACGCTTACGACCACGCCTCCCGATGGCGGTTCGGGACCGGCCCCGACTACCGATGAATCCCCTGCGCTGACGAACACCGCAGACCAGCTCGACCAGACACTGTGCGCGCAGAGCGTCTGCACGGGCGCATCGAATCAGACCCAGAACGTCACCAAGCCGGTCGACGACACCGTGACGCAGACGCTAGACCAGGCAGGCGAGGCGGTGGGCAACGGCGACCTCGGCAACGACCTCAACGGCACCGTGAACGACGCGGTTAACGGCCTGCTCGGCGGCGGCAAGTAGACCCCTCCCCGTTCAAGGAGATGTGGGTGCTCGCCGGGTGACCGCCGGTGCTGTCGACTCGCGACGGCACAACGGGGCGTGACGCGTTAGTGCAGATTCCGCTCCAGCCATCTGAGGGCGACGCCGTGGAGCTCGGCGTCGTGCTGTACGGAGCGATGATGTCCGCCAGGCAGCACGATCAGCTTATGCGGCCCCGCCGCGCGAGCGTGGAGCTCCTCCGATGATTCGAAGGGGATCTGCTCGTCCCCACGTGCGTGGATCAAGAGCAGCGGCTTGGAGCCCATGAGCTCTACCGCCTCGCGCAGGTCGTACTCGCCGAGCCAGGCCTTGAGCGAGGCCTCGCCGCCGGGCTCGACCCGCATCTCGAGCGAGCCGTCCCGAAGCCCCCGGATCAGGTGATCGGCCCTGGCCGGGCAGATCGCGATCGCGCCCGC
>Ga0126312_10001345_pt1 | contig 16007 bp, 18 predicted proteins | sample Plot104A_FD_92537 | JGI IMG/M metagenome (GOLD analysis project Ga0126312, IMG submission 92537) | Serpentine soil microbial communities from UC McLaughlin Reserve, CA, USA - Plot104A | ecosystem: Environmental > Terrestrial > Soil > Grasslands | place: USA: UC McLaughlin Reserve, Lake County... | reverse complement strand
CTCACGCCGTCGAAGGCCGTCACCTGGCGGTGCTTGACCATGCGCGGGCGCCTGGTCAGCGCGCGCCAGATGACCGTCGGCATGTCCACCGGGCTGGCCCGGCGCAGCACGGCGCCGGCCAGGGTGCCGGAATCGAGCTCGGCGCCCTCGGCGATCTCGATCGGGCGGCGGTTGAAGTACGTGTACGGATGGGCGTTCTGGACGATCAGCGTCACGCCCCGCACCATCCGGTCGTCCCAGCCCACGTCGATCAGCGGCGGGTCGAACAGGTAACGCCGCGTGAAGATGTCGAGCGCCGCCCACGTGAAGTACCACTCCCCGAACTTGGCCTTGCGGTAGGGGTGGGCATCGACGCGCTCGACCACGCTGGCGTCGAGCCCGAGCCCGGCCGAGAAGGTGAAGTGCCGGTCGTTGACGAGCCCGAGGTCGACGCGGCGCGGCTGCCAGTCGTCGGCCAGGCGGAGCAGGTGCTCGGTCGCGTCGACGATCTCGTTCGGGATCCCGAGGACGCGGCAGTAGACGTTGGTCGAGCCGCCCGGAAGGACCGACAGCGGCGCGCCCGACCCGGCGAGCCCGTGTGCGGCCTCGTTGACGGTGCCGTCGCCGCCGAACGCGACCACGACGTCGTAGCCCTCGTGCGCCGCCTCGCGTGCCAACGAGGTGGCGTGGTCGCGGCTCTGGGTCTCGACCGCATCGACCTGGTAGCGCCCGCGCAGCGCATAGACGACCAGGTTCTTCAGCCGGTCCGAGACCGTCGTCGCGTACGGGTTGACCACGATCAGCATGCGCTTGGCGGGCGCCGGCTGGGCAAGCGTCTCCCCGAGGCGCTCGAGCTCGGCGAGGGGGGCGATGGCCACGAGCGGGGGTAACACCGGCGGTGGCGGCACGTTACGTGCGTTAGCGATCGTTCACCATGAAGGGGATGATCCTGGTCACGGGCGCGATGGGCAACGCGGGCAGCGCCGTCGCCCATGCCCTGGTCGAGGCGGGCGAGCCGGTGCGCGGGCTGGTGCGAGCAGGGAGCGAGGCCGCGCTTCCGGACGGCGTCGAGCCCGCGGTGGGCGACCTGAACGACGCCGACAGCGTCGCGCCCGCGCTCGACGGCGTCAGCGGGGTGTTCATGCTCTCCGGCTACGCGGGCCTCGAGCGGACGCTCGCCGACGCCCGGGCGGCCGGCGTCGAGCGCGTGGTGCTGCTCTCCAACGCCGCCGCGCCGAGCGGTGACACCAGCAACGCCGTCACCCGCTACCACATCGAGTCCGAGGCGGCGGTGCGCGAGTCTGGCCTGGACTGGACCTTCCTGCAGCCGCGCACGTTCATGACCAACGCGCTGCAGTGGGCGCCGCAGATCCGCGCGGGAGACGTCGTGCGCGCCCCGTTCGGCGGCGTGCGGGTGGCGACGATCGATCCCGCCGACATCGGCGCCGTCGCGGCCGCGGCCCTGACCGGCGAGGGCCACGCCGGCAAGGCCTACCCGCTGACCGGGCCGGAGTCGCTCCTGCCGGGCGAGCGCGTCGCGATCCTCGGGGAGGTCCTCGGACGCGACGTGCGCTTCGAAGCCCAGTCCGACGAGGAGGCGCGGGCGGAGATGGGCAAGGCGATGCCGCCCGAGTACGTGGACGCGTTCATGGCGTTCTTCGCCGAGGGCACGCTCGACGAGTCCGAGGTGCTGCCCACCGTCGAGGAGGTCACCGGCCGCCCGCCGCGCAGCTTCCGGGAGTGGGCGACGGAGCACGCCGACGCGTTCCGGTGACTGGCGTTTCGCCGCGATGCCCGCCGCGCTCGCCTACGGGAGCGCGCGAGCGCGGTCGCTGCTCCTCTAGCTCACCGCCCGCACGAGCGCGGTCACCGCCGCGGCGAGCAGGATCACCACGATGATCGGCGCGCGCAGGGCGACGGCGATCGCGGCAGCGGCCAGGCCGGCCGCGCGCGCGTCGATCACGAGCGACTTCCCGTCCGCGAAGGTGTCGACGACCACCAGGGCGGCGAGCAGCGCCGGCGCGAGCAGCGCGATGATCCGCGTCGCCCAGCGGGGCAGCTCGCGCCCGCCGACCAGCACCGGCCCCGTGGCCTTGATCGTCGCGCTGACGAGCGTGAGGACGCCGATCGTCGTCCAGACCGCGGTCATTGGCGCAGCGCTCCCATCACCGCGGCCGCCGACGCGGCCACGATGGGCAGGCCGGGCGGCACGATCGGCACGAGCGCGAGCGCCAGCGCCGCGCCGCCGATCGCCACCTCGAGTGACCGCCGGTTGCGGAGCTCCGGCGCGAGCAGGACGAGGAAGAAGGCCGGGAACATCGCGTCGAGCCCCAGCTCCTTGGGATCGCCGATGGCCGACCCGGCCACCGCGCCCACGATGGTGCCGCCGACCCATCCGACGAACTGCGGCAGCGTCGCGCCGATGAGGATGCCACGGTCGAAGCGGCCCTCGTCGTTGGCGAGCGCCCACGACGCGTCCACCAGCGTCTGGCCTTCGGCGGCGCGCCGCAGCGGCCCGCCTTTGAAGGCCGGCGCGGCCGCGATGCCCATCGGCAGGAAGCGCAGGTTGACGAGCGTTGCCGCCAGGACGGCCGCGAGCACGGTGCCGCCGTCGCCGAGCACCGAGGTCGACGCGAACTGCGCCGACCCCGAGAACACCACCAGCGACATGACGATCGGCGCGGCGGGATCCCAGTGCAGCGAGACCGCGAGCACGCCGAACGAGAGGCCGACGGCGAAGGTCGGCAGAACGAGCGGCAGCCCGGCGCGAATGCCCGCCCGCAAAGGGCTAGTTACGCACGCCGGCCCGCCGGCCTGCGGGGGGCTGGCCGCCGCGCGCACTCATCAGAGGAACTTCCGCCAGCGGAAGAACGCGAGCATCCCGACCAGGAGCACGAGCATCACACCGATGATCACGAAGAACGGGCCCAGGTGGCCCTCCCCCGGCACGCGCACGTTCATCCCCCAGATCGACGCGATCAGCGTGAGCGGCAGGACGACGACCGAGATCGCGGTCAGCACCCGCACGGTGTCGTTGACCCGGTGCGAGATCACCGACTCGTTCGTGTCCTCGAGCCCCTCGATGACTTCCTTGTAGTTCTCGAGCATGTCCCACACCCGTTCTGAGGCGTCGACGATGTCGTCGAAGTAGACGTCGAGCGTCTCGGAGAAGTACTTCTGCTTGGTCTTCTCGAGGTCGCGCAGCACCGTCCGCTGGGGCCGGACGATCTTGCGGAAGTTGATGATCTCCTGCTTGGCGTTGGAGAGGTCGCGGACGATCTCCTCCGAGCGGCCCTCGAAGATGTCCTCCTCGAGCCGCTCGAGCTTGTTGCCCATCTTGCGCAGCATCGGGAACGAGGCGTCGACGCAGTCGTCGACCACCTTGTAGAGGAGGTAGCCGGGGCCGCGCGAGAAGAGCTGCTCGCGGACGTCCTCGCGCGCGCGGCAGCGCTCGAACAGGTACTCGAGGGGGTCGAGCGTCTCGTTGGGCAGCGTGATCAGGAAGTCGGGCCCGACGAAGATGTCGACCTCGGCGGCGTTGAGCCGGGCCACGCGCTTGTCGTAGCGCGCGAAGTGCAGCACGATGAACAGGTAGTCGTCGTACTCGTCGATCTTCGGCCGCTGATTGCGGGAGATGACGTCCTCGTAGTCGAGGGGATGGAACTCGAAATGCTCCTCGAGCCAGGTGCGGTCGATCGGGCGCGGGCGCTCGATGTTGATCCAACGAAGGCCCTCGGCCTCGATGGTCTCGACGTTCGGGGTCTCAGGCGGCGGCGGGGTGGCGACGACGTCCCCGCGCGTGCGGGTCCAGCGACGGAGCCTGGGCTTCGGCACGTTGGGCATGGGGACTTCGGGGCTCGTCGGTTCGCATCGATCCGAAACGAAGTTTAGCTTCGACGGCCCGTGGTAATCTCCCGCGCCACATAGCTGGACACATCCAGAGGGGTGGAGGGACTGGCCCTATGAAGCCCCGGCAACCCCCCGTAAAGGGGACGGTGCCAATTCCTGAGAGATGTGGCCGAGGTATTCCAGAACACCTCCGCCACACCAGCGGAGGTTTTTCATATGGCAATCGAGGCTTTGCGATGCAAGGAGTGCGGGGCGGAGTACCCGCTCGACGCCCGCTACGTGTGCGACCGGTGCTTCGGTCCGCTCGAGGTCGCCTACGACTACAGCGCGCTCGACGTGGCCGAGGTGCGGCGGAAGGTCCAGGCCGGCCCCCGCTCGATCTGGCGCTACGGGGACTTCCTGCCCTTCGAGAGCACGCCGCGACCGGGGCTGACCACGGGGACCACCCCGCTCATCCGCGCCGACCGGCTCGCGGTGCGGCTCGGCCTCGGCGAGGTCTATGTCAAGAACGACGCCGCCAACCCGACGCACTCGTTCAAGGATCGCGTCGTCTCGGTCGCTTTCGCCAAGGCGGTCGAGCTCGGCTTCGACGTGGTGGCCTGCGCCTCGACCGGCAACCTCGCCAACGCCGTCGCTGCGCACGCCGCCCACGCCGGCCTCGACTCCTACGTCTTCATCCCGGCCGACCTCGAGGAGCAGAAGGTCCTCGCCACCGGGGTCTACGGCACGAACCTCGTGGCGGTCAACGGCAACTACGACGACGTCAACCGGCTGTGCACGGAGATCTCGGGCGAGCACGCGTGGGCGTTCGTCAACGTCAACCTGCGCCCGTACTACGCCGAGGGCTCGAAGACCCTGGCCTACGAGATCGCCGAGCAGCTCGCATTCGCCCTGCCCGACCGCATCGTGGCGCCGGTCGCATCCGGCTCGCTGTTCACCAAGATCGGCCGCGGCTTCCAGGAATGGATCGACCTCGGACTGCTCGACGGCGAGCTGCCGGCGTTCAACGGCGCCCAGGCCGCCGGCTGCTCGCCCGTCGCCCGTGCCTATGCCGATGGGCACGAGGTCTGTCAGCCCGTGCGCCCGAACACCATCGCCAAGTCGCTGGCGATCGGCAACCCCGCCGACGGCCCGTACGCGCTCGAGCTGGCGCGCGGCACAGGCGGTGGCATCGACGCCGTCAGCGACGACGAGATCCGCGCCGGCGTGCGCCTCCTGGCCGAGACGACCGGCATCTTCACCGAGACCGCCGGCGGCGTGACGATCGCGACCCTGCGCAAGCTGGCCGAGCGCGGCGACATCGGCGCCGGCGAGCGCGTCGTCGCGGTGATCACCGGCGAGGGCCTGAAGACCCTCGACGTCGCCCGCGGAACCTTCGAGCGGTGGGAGATCGAGCCGTCGCTGGACGAGTTCGAGGCCGAGCGAGCCGGTAGGGTTCCGACCGCGACCAGGTAGATGGCGGTCACGGTCAAGATCCCCACCCAGCTGCGGTCGGTCACCGAGGGCGAGGCGGAGACCGAGGTCGACGGCGGCACCGTCGGCGAGGTCCTCGACGCCCTCTTCGACCGCTACGGCGACCTGCGCGAGCGGATCTGCGACGACGGCGAGCTTCGCCGCTTCGTCAACGTGTACGTGGGCGGCGAGGACATCCGGTTCGGCGACGGCCTCGAGACCCAAGTCGCGGATGGGGCCGAGGTGACGATCCTGCCCGCGGTCGCCGGCGGCTGACCTGGGCCCCTAGTCCCGGACGATCAGCACGGGGCACCGGCAGTGCTGCAGGATCGACTCCGACGTGCTGCCGAGCAGCCGCGCCTTCAGGCCGGACAGCCCACGCGAGCCCACGACCACCACGGCGGCCTCGTGCTCCTCGGCCATGCGGGCGACCGTCTCTGCGACGTTGCTCTCGTCCTCGGTGGAGACCGGCTCGGCCTGCAATCCCACCCGGCGCGCGCGCTCCGCGCCCTCGGCGGCGACGCCGGCCGCACGCCTGGCCATGAGGTCGTCCACCTCGGCGACCGCACCGAGGTCGACCGGTGCCGCCGGCCCGCCGATCCCGCCCGGGTCGGGGAGCACCGACGCCAGCCCGGGTTCCCACACCGTCGCCACCACCACGGGCCGGCCGGGGAACAGCGCCGCCGCCCGCGCCAGCGCCGCCTTCGCCTCCGGGGAGCCGTCGTAGGCGACGAGGATCGGGGCGACCGCGGCCATTGCGGCGAGCCTACAGCGGCCTCGAGCGGCGAGCAGGCGGAGCCGCCGCTGCTCCCACTGCGCGAGCCACGCCGGCACGGATCTGGATAGCAATTGACCGTACGGGCTGGCTCATGGCGGGTAACCCGAACCTGTGATCCTCGAAGTCCCCCAGCCCACCGAGCCGGCTACGCCGGCCGTCCCGGACGCGCCCGTGACGCCCGCCGATCCCGACCCGGGCTCGCCCGCGGCCCCGGAGGAGCCGGCGACGGTGCCGGCCCCGGAGGAGCCGGCGACCCCGATCGATCCCGATCCGGGGCCCGAGCCGGAGCCCCGACCGGATCCGTAGGCGTCAAGCCTCGTCGTCGCGGATATCGTCAGCGACCCGCTCCTTGAACGGCTTGAGCTTGTCGTAGAGCTCCTCGGGCGGGACCTCGTCGTGGGGCTCGGACTCGCCGACCAGCCATGGCGCGGCCTCTACCGCCGTGCGCCATCCCGCCTCGTCCGGGTCGCTGTCGCCCGCGGTGGAGTCGTCCTGCGGAGCGGGCTCGACCTTGTCGAGATAGACGTTGGTGTACTGCCCGCGCTGCTGCTCGTGGAACTCGATCCGCGCGGTCTGGCCCTCGAGCTCGCGCGCCCGCTTTCCGATCTGCTCGCGGAAGGTCGTGTACTCGTTGCCGTCGCGATCGCGGACGACGTAGCGCACGTTGCCCCCACGGGTCTCGACGTCGCGGACTTCGTCGAGGTGGACCACGGCTTCCATGATGCGCTCCGGGTACCCGGAGGAGCCGCGGCGCTACCCGGCCGCCTCAGGCGTACTCGTCATGGCGGCGAATCCAGGTCTGAAACGCCTCGCCCTCGTCGCGTCCCTTCGGCGCCCGGTCGAGGATCGGGTAGTAGCCCATCAGGAACTCGACCCCGCGGAAGGTGGTCCCATAGCTCTGGTAGACCGCGCCGTCCTCGCGGGTGAAGGCGCTCATCGCCGGGATTTCCGCGATGTACTCGGCAAGATCCGTCCCGGTCGCCTCGGCATTGTGACCGGCGATCGGCGGCAGGTCGCCCTCGGGGGGCATGTTCTCGCGCACCTGCTCCACGTGGAGGGATGCCCCGACATCGAAGCTGAAGTCGTTGTTGGCCGACGAGACCCAGGGAATGCTCCAACCCATCCGCTCCTTGTAGGCCTGAAGCCGTTCGATAGGGGCCCGCGAGACGAGCAGCAGCGTCACGTCGCGGGCATGCAGGTGCGGCAGGAGCCCGTCGAAGCCGTCGACCATCGACGAGCAGGTGGGGCATCCCGCCTCGTAGGTCGGGCCGTACATGAAGTGGTAGACCAGCAGCTGTGAGCGGCCGTCGAAGAGCGCGGGGAGGGTGCGCGGCCCGCCCTCGGCGTCGAACCGGTACTCCTTCTCCATCGCGACCCACGGCAACTCGCGACGCTGGCGGGCCAGCTCGTCCGCCATCCGGGTGTGCTCCTTCTCGCGGGCGATCAGCTCGTCGCGAGCGACCTGCCACTCGTCGCGGCCGACGACCTTGTGATCCGTCATGGTGTGGTGTCTCCCTATTTCGCGTGCGGCGGCTTTCGCCATCGTGATTGAGACACCGCGGGCGACGAGAATGGAACGCTCGATCCCTTTCGCTCGCCGACGGGGTCATTACCGGTGATGCCAGAAACCGATCGCATCCTCGTTCGCGCCCGTGCCGGGGACGAGGACGCGTTTGCCGAGCTCACCGATCCCTACCGCCGTGAACTGCAGCTGCACTGCTACCGGATCGTCGGCTCGGTCCAGGACGCCGAGGACCTGGTGCAGGAGACGCTGCTGGCCGCCTGGCAGGGACTGGAAGGCTTCGAGGGCCGCTCCACGGTGCGGGCCTGGCTGTACCGCATCGCCACCAACCGCTGCCTGAACGCGCTTCGCGACAGCGGGCGCCGCCCGCAGGAGGTGCCACCCATGGTCAACCCGCCCGAGCCGACGCGTCGGACGGAGCCGATCTGGCTCGAGCCCTACCCCGACGCCCTGCTGGAAGGCGTGGCGGACGTCACGGCCGGACCGGAGGCGCGCTACGAGACCCGGGAGGCGATAGCGCTCGCGTTCGTGGCGGCGCTGCAGCACCTCCCGCCACGCCAGCGCGCCGTGCTCGTGCTGCGAGACGTGCTCGGCTTCAAGACGGCCGAGACGGCGGAGATGCTCGACAGCAGCGAGGCGGCGGTCAAAGGCGCCCTGCAACGCGCGCGAGCGACGCTCGAAGCCCACCTCCCGGCCGGCGACCGCGAAGGCGCGTCGCTGCCGGACTCCCCGCACGAGCGCGAGCCGGTCCGACGCTTCGCCGACGCCGTGGAGGGCGGCGACATCGACGGCATCGTCTCCCTCCTGACCGACGACGCTTGCCTCACGATGCCGCCGTACCCCTTCGAGTACCAGGGTCACGCGGCGATCGGCACGTTCCTGCGCGACCGTGCCGGAATCCGCGGTGCCCCGCTCCGCCTCGTGCCGACGCGGGCCAACGGCCAGCCCGCGTTCGGCTGTTACCTGCCCGACCAGCAGTCGACCGTCGCGCGCCCGTATGGGCTGATGGTGCTCACGCTCGAGCACGACCGCCTGTCGGCGATCACCTGGTTCGGCGACAGCAGCGTCTTCGCGTACTTCGGGCTGCCACGCACTCTTCGCAGTGAGATGTCATGGTCATGTCTTTGCCATGTCAGCAGGTAGCTGTTTGCCTCGTGAAGGGCGCGACTTCCGGAACGGCATACGAGCGGCTGCGAGATGCGATCGTGCAGCTCGAGCTCGCACCCGGCGCGGGGGTGTCCGAGGCGCAGCTCGTGGACGGCTTCGGGTTCTCCAAGGCGGCGGTGCGAGCAGGGCTGGCGCGGCTGCGGGCCGAGGGCCTGGTGGTCGCGGAGCCACGCCGCGGGCACGTCATCGCGCCGGTGACCATGCGCGACGTGCTCGAGATCCACGAGCTCCGGTTGCTGCTCGAGCCGCCGGGGACCGAGGCGGCCGCAGGGCGGATCGAGCCCGACGAGCTGGCGCGCCTGCAGAGGCTCGCCGAGCCCGCGCTCGACTTCGACCAGGCCGAGTCGCTGCGGCGGTTCCTCGCCGCCAACCGCACGATCCACCTCGCGATCGCCGAGGCCGCCGGCAACCGGCGGACGGCCCGGATCCTCGAGCGGCTGCTCGACGACAGCGAGCGAGCCCGCCTCGTGGCGCTCCGCGCCGGAGCGGGGGGCCGCGGGGTCCGCGCCCGCGAAGAGCTGCAGCTCGTGCTCGCGACGCTCGAGAAGGGAGACGGTGCGCGTGCCGCCCAGCTCATGGCCGACGCGATCGGCACGTTCCGCGACGAGCTGGTCGAGTCGCTTCAGCGCGCGGCGCTCGACGTGCCGATCTCCGGGCAGACTGCACCGAGTGTCGACTGAGTCAGCCTGAGGCTGACGGACTCGACACTCGCCTGACGCCGGCGAGCGCGTAGCGGCCGAGGCGTCAGGGTGCGGCGGCGGCGAGGCGGACGGCGAAGGCGACGAGGGCGCCGCCGGTGACCCACTCGATCCACGCCTTGACGCGCGGCCGGCGGAGCGCCTCGCGCGCGAGCCCGACCAGTCGGACGAGACCGGTGAACCAGGCGATGTAGATCGACGCGAAGAGCGCGGACAGCGCGAGCGCGACGGGCAGCGTCGAGCCGCTGTCGGGCAGGAACTGGGGCACGAAGGTCAGGAAGAACAGCGCGACCTTCGGGTTCAGCGCGTTCGACACGAAGCCCTGCAGGAACGGCCGGCCCCCGCGCGCCTCCTGCTCGGGCTCGGGCGGCTTGCTTGCGGGCGGAGAGCAGCATCCGCACGCCCAGATAGAGCAGGTACGCGACGCCGACGAGCTTGAGGGTGGCGTAGGCAGTGGCCGACGTCGCCAGCAGCGCCGAGACGCCGAGCGCGGCAGCCGAAGCATGCAGCGCCAGCCCGGTCACGCCGCCGAGCATCGTCCATAAGCCGTCGGTCCGGCCGCCGACGAGGGCGTTGCGCATGATCAGTGCCTGGTCGGGTCCGGGAAGAGCGATGAGCACCAGCGAGGCGTGATCGCTTTGATGGGGGCGGAGCCGCCCCGTCACCATGGCGGGCATGAGTCGACCGGTTCGGGTGGTGGTGCTCGTTGCCGGCGCGCTAGCGGTCGGTCCCGCCGGCGCCTCGGGCGACGCGCGGGGACTCGAACGGTCGCTTGCCCATTCCTCGAGGGCAGAGCGGACTTCGACGGCGTGACGATCGTCGGCGAGGAGTTCAGCGCGGCCGGAGACAGCGTGGTCGTGCGCGTGCGCCAGCATGCGACCGGGCCGCAGAGCGGTGCGGCAGTCGACATGCGCTACTACCACGTCTGGACGTTTCGGGGCAGCTCGGTGATCCGGATCGAGAGCATCCGCGAGCAGGGGGATGCGCTCGAAGCGGTGGCGCTGGCCGGATAGGGCAGGCGTGTCGCACGAGGGCGTCGAGCGACTACGGTGGCTCTACGGGGAGTGGGCCAAGGGCAACCTGTGGGCCCTCCGGGACGTCGCCGATCCGGGCATGGAATGGGAGTGGTCGGAAGGGCTCGCGAGCCTCTCCGGCGGGCCGCGCGTCTACCGCGGGCTCGAGGAGATCGGCGAGGCCACGCTCGAGTGGTTGGCCGCCTGGGACTCCTACTGGATGACCGGCGAGGAGTTCGTCCCGGCCGGCGACGAGGTCGTCGTGCAGATGACCGTGCACGCCCGGGCGGCGGACACCGAGCACGTGCTGGAGCAGCGGATGGCGGCGGTCTGGACGCTGCGCGAGGGAAGGGCCATCCACGCCCGCTTCTACGACGACCCGAGCCAAGCGTTCGAGGCAGTGGGCTTGCGCGAGTAGGGGTTTCATGCGACGAGCTCAGCGCGGCACGGCCTCGATGAGGCCGGTGACGGCGCCGGGAATCGCGCTGACCAACTCGAAGCCACCATTCGCCAGCAGGTCGCGCCACTCGCCTGCGGTGCGCTCCTTGCCTCCGAGCATCACGAGCATGATCAGATCGAGGAGCCTCCCGTAGCTCGGCTCGTCGCCCTCGGGCAGCACCTGCTCGAGCACGCGTAGACGACCGCCATCCGCTATGCAGCGGCGACAGTTGGCGAGAATCGCCACCGCCTTCTCGTCGTTCCAGTCGTGGAGAATGCGCGCGAGGACGTAGACGTCGGCGCTAGGCAGGGCGTCGGCGAAGAAGTCGCCGCCCACGATCTCGCAGCGGTCGGAGAGGCCCGCGGCCTCGATCGCGGGCCGCGCTGCTTCCACCACCTGGGGCAGGTCGAAGACGACGCCTCGCAGATGCGGATTCGCGTCGAGCACGGCGCTGAGCAGCGACCCGCTGCCGCCGCCGATGTCGGCCACCACCGAGGCTTCGCTCCAGTCGTATTCCAGGGCCGCCGCAGCGCTTGCGCGGGCGCCGCCGGCCATCGCGCGGTTGAAGGTCTCGCTCCGTTCGGGGTCCTCGGCCAGATACTCGAACATCGGCAGTCCGAGGACGCGCTCGGCCGCGGGCTCGCCCGTCCGCACGCACTCCAGCATCTCGCTCGCCGCCAAGTAGGCGGGCGTGCCCTGCTGCATCGCCATGTAGCGGACCGAGTAGGGACGGTCTTCCCGCATCCCATCGGACAGCGGCGTGGCGACGAACGCTCCTGGCGCGGCCTCCGAGAAGACCCCCACGCCGGCGAGCATGCGCATCACGCGAAGCAGGACGGATGGCTCCGCTCCAACCTGAGCGGCCAGCTCCTCGATCGGGACGGGCCGGTCGCCGACGATGTCCGCCACTCCCAGCCTGGCCACCGTGTGTAGCGCCTGCGTACGCAGGAAGCCCGCCAGCATGTCGAGCAGCTGGGCCCGGACGGCGCCCGGATCGGCCGGCTGCTCCGGTGCGCTCACGGGCACCAATATCCCATACGCGCGACTGAACAGATCAGGCCGAGCGGCTGCGAGGGGGGAGCAGCCGCGCACGGGAGCACACCATCGCCACCCGGTTTCGCTCCGTGCCCGCCCCCGAAACGAAGATTCCGGCCGCGATCACGAGTCCGCGCAGGCGAACGTCGCTGCCCGGCTGCAACGGAGAGCTCCGCGGGCGCCAGACGTCGCACGTGGCGAGGTAGCGCTCCGCATCCGGTTTGCGAAGGACGATCGTCTGCGGCACCTCCGCCGCCCACGGCGTTGCCTCGAGCACGCGCCCGCTGGTGATCACGACCTTTCCGGCGAAGAGCGGGGTGTGCTCGTTGAGATCCTCGAGCGTCGCGTTCTGTGCACGCTCATTCGGTGGGGGATGGCCCCCGCGGACGAACTCGTGGAAGGCGCCGCGCCAGGCCCGGATGGACTGCCGAAAGAGCAGCGGCGAGTGCTTCCACTGGGCCGAGAGCCGGATCCTCAGCAGGGTCTGCTGGATCGCGTGCTCGCTTCCCCGACGCGCGCGAGGAAAGCCCGACACGTCGACGGTGAAGCTCGAGACGGGGTCGGGACCGATCGGCTTGGCCTTCTTCTTCAGGCGCGAGAGGCGGAGGTCGACGACCTGGTCGCGCGGTATCGCCACCGTGCGCCCGATCGTCCTGTCCAGGACGTCGGGCGCGAGCACGACCACGCTCGACGACTCTCCGAGCAGGAAGCCGTTGGTGCGCCCGCCGTCGCGCAGCTGGACGTCGGCGAAGTCGAGCGCAATCGGCTGGTTCCACGCACGCGCGAAGGCGAGGACGCCGCCAAGCGTCGCGACCACGACGAAGATGCCGACACATAGCTGGCCGAAGGTGGCGGACCGACGAAGGACCAGCACGAGCACGCCCGTTGCGGCGAGAGCGGCACCGGCGCTCGCGAGCGCCATCCGGGTGGTCACTCCCGAGGCGAGCGTGAACGCCAACAGCGGCACCACGCCCAGTCCGAGCACGACCACGTAGAGGACCACCATGCGCGAGAGCCGATTGCCTCGGGGCAGCGTCGTGCCTCGACCGCTTCCGATCGTCCACAGCACGACGATGATCACAAGCGCCGCCACCAGGCCGCCCGACAGCACCCGCACCCCGGCGATCAGGACGGTCTCGCGCGGCAGCACGGCAAGCGTCGAGTCGATCGGAAGCCCGAGGCTGTGCAAGCGGGCCGAGATCACGCCGCCGCCGACGAGCGCGACGAAGACCGCGATGCCGGCGGCCGCGCCCGCGAGCTCGAGGACCAACCGGCGCGTGTCTGTCCGGGGCGCTACCTCAGCGCTCGGGCGTTCCTGTCCCGTTCCTCGCATCTAAGCCGCCGCGGTCGCAGACTCGAACCTCCGACGCAACGATGACAGCGCGCGGGGGCGCGGGGCGGGAGGAACCGTTCATCGCATCGCGGTGCGAACGGTGAGCAGTGCCGCGCTGGCGGAGGGGAGCGTAAACCGCTGCTCGCCTCCGCGCGCCCGCACGGGCGTTCCAAGCGGTGGCACGCGGATCCCGTTCGCCGGAAGGCTCCGACCACCGAGGGTGACGCCCTGGCGAGCGGCGACGCCGGGTGCGCGCAGCAGCATGAGGCGGCCGGGCCCATTGGGGCCGGCAAGCCGGATGCGGACAGCGCGACTGGCCCTGGTGCTGCGGTTGATGAGCAGGATGCGTACGACCCCGGTCCGGTCAACCGTCGCCCAGCCCCGCGTCGAGCCCGCATTGCCAATGCGAACTGGGACGAGCCGGCTCGACGCCGGGGCGGCCAGCGCAAAGAGCATCAGGCCGTAATAGAGCGGCCGCGGACGCGCAACCTCACGGTCGCCCGGGCGTCCGATTACCAGTGGGGCGTAATACGCGCCGACCCATGTGTGGACATCGACCTGTCGCACGCCCCGCCTGGCCAGCGCGAAGAGCGCGTCCGGCGCCCAGAGCGCCGCCGCAAACGTGTCGCTCACGCCATTGACGCCACCGCAGACGGCGGAATTGAGCTCCGACACGCGCACCGGCAGGCGACGCGCCCCTGCGCTCGCGAAGTACGGGGAGAGGGCGTCCGTCAGGCCGCGTGATGCGCCGTCGGTCAGGAGCCGCGACCGAAGCTCACGGGCAGGGGTGGCGGCGTTGCAGCTGGTGATGGCGTAGCTGTGGGCGATCAGCTCACCGACGCGGGAGTTGGGCGGGTCGACGAGGGCGGGGAGGGCCCGGAAGAACGCGCCGCTGGCAAACCCCCCGATGGCGAGGCGCGGCACCGGGGCCCGCAGGCTCGCGGACAGCGCGGTCAGATACCGCCGTGCCTCGGTCACGTAACGCGCGGGGCCGTAGCGGAGCCGCTGTCGCGGTCGATGCAGGACGAGCCGGCCCACGCGGAAGGTCCGCGCACGCGCGAACAGGTCGGGCTCGTTGCCGACCTCGAGCGACACCACACCGGGACGCTTCAGTCGCGCCCTTACCGCGCGCACGAGGGCAAGGGCGTTCGCGGGATTGTCGAGGGCGAGGTTGAGTCCGAGCACGACCGGCGCGGCCAACTGCGCCTGACCGCTCGCCAGGCTGGCTACCCACCCCGGTCCGAGGTCGTTGAGCACGCCGTGTGGACGTGGCAGCCGGGCCGGGTTCCACCAGGATTCGTCAGAGGAGTTGCCACCGATCCGCAGCGCGACCGGCGCCTTCTGTGCCGCGCCGAGCGCGGCCACCGCTTGCAGGAATGCGCGGTTCGGCCGGCGCGCGTTGCCGAGATAGGACTGGACGCTCTGGTACTCGATCGACAGGCCCAGGAAGGATCGGGGCATCGCCGGTCCGGGGTGCGCAAGCTCCACCGTGACCGTGACGGGACCTCTGGGGTCCTGGGGCGTGCCCGACGAGCCGCCGTCGACGACCACGACGACCGCAACGCCCGCAATGACCAGGCCGACCAGCAAGGCAAGGCCGATCGCCCGCCGGCGGGGCGGGGACGGGCCGTGGGTGCGCATGCCTGGAACCTAGCCGCCCGCCCCCTCCACGGGCGCAAGCGAGCGCGCAGCCGGCAGCGCAGACAAGGATCTCTCTCCACCGAGAGTTCAGCGTCGCCGTCCCCTGCCGTGGCCGCGGTCGGCGGGCGATCCGGCGCGCCGCGATCGCCGGCGCGGGGAGTCAACTATCGACGCTCCGCCTGCGAGCGGAGGCCCGAGGCGGATGCCGCGGGATGCTGCCTGGGTCATGAAAGCGGCAGCCGATGGAGAGCTGCGAATGACAAGATGCGCGGCCATGGCGCGGCATCCTGCCGAGACGGTCTCCGTGCTCACATACCGCACCGGCATTCAGGACGCCAACCTGGCCGGCAACGTCCACGGCGGCTGGATCATGAAGCTGTGCGACGACGTGGCGGTGATCGCGGCGACGCGCCTGGCCGGCGGACGCGTGGTTACCGCCGCAGTGGACGCGATGAAGTTTCGCTCGCCCGTGAAGGTCGGCGATGTCATCACGCTCCGAGCGACCGTCAACGCCGCGTGGCGAACTTCGATGGAAGTCGGAGTGCGCGTCGAGGCCGAGCACGTGCCGACCGGCGAGGTTGCGCACACCTGCACCGCGTACTTGACCATGGTCTCCTTGGGGGAGGACGGGAAGCCCGTCCTGCTGCCCGCCCTCGAGCCGCAGACCTCCGAGGACGAGCGGCGCGACCGCGACGCCAACCACCGCCGCGAGGGCCGGCTCGCGCGGCCCGGCGAACTGCGCTGAGTGCGCTCTTAGTTTCGATTGCGGTCCCGCGTGCCATTGTCGGCGTCTAGGCGCCAGATGCGTATCCGGTTCCGTCAGGTACGCGCCGTAGGGTGCGTCTGTGGCTCGGCCAGGCTTCCCGCGCACGATCATGGGGTTCCGGGACCGCTTTGCTTCTGAAGCCGCCTGTCTTGACTACCTCGCGGCGTCGCGCTGGCCCGAGGGCTTTATCTGCCCCGGTTGCGGCGGGCTTGGCGCCTGGGTGCTCGAGCGCCGGCACCTCTGGGAGTGCTCGGCTTGCGCTCTTCAGACCTCGGTCACGGCCGGAACGGTGATGCACCGAACGCGCACCCCGCTGCGCACCTGGTTCTGGGCCG
>Ga0126312_10001344_pt1 | contig 16009 bp, 15 predicted proteins | sample Plot104A_FD_92537 | JGI IMG/M metagenome (GOLD analysis project Ga0126312, IMG submission 92537) | Serpentine soil microbial communities from UC McLaughlin Reserve, CA, USA - Plot104A | ecosystem: Environmental > Terrestrial > Soil > Grasslands | place: USA: UC McLaughlin Reserve, Lake County... | reverse complement strand
TCCGCTGGTCCTCCCAGCGCGCGAAGGGATGGGTGCCCACCGCCGCCAGCAGGAGCCCACGCTCCTCGGCGACGCGCGAGACCGTGCGACGGAGCGCGCGCAGCTCTTCCCCGGCCTCGGCCACGGTTTCGCAGGGAGTGGTCGCGATCTCTAGCACCGACTGCATGAGCTCCGGCTTGACCTGGCCGTCGTACTCGGGTGGGATCCCCGCCAGGATCGACTCGATTTCCTGAGCGAGCTCGTAGCCCTCGGGCTCGAGGATCATCAGCTCCTCCTCGACCCCGATCGTGAACGGCGGACCGTTGAAACGGTGTTCGAGCATCAGTAGTGGCCCCCGGCTCCGCGGGTATTATGGGGTTTAGTGGAGGTCAAGACCGCGATCGAGCAGAAGTCGCTGCTTGCGACGCTCACGCCCGGCAAGCGGACGCGGCTGCGGCGTCTTTTGTTCGAGTTCGGGCCGGGCCAGGGAACGCTTCTGTTCCTGCCGATCGACCAAGGGATCGAGCACGGCCCGCGGGACTTCTTCCCGAACCCCGCATCCAAGGATCCGGAGTACCAGTTCAGCCTCGCGGCGGAGGCGGGCTACTCGGCGATCGCCTGCGAGATCGGCCTGGCGAGCAAGTACTACCCGGACTACGCTGGGCAGGTGCCGCTGATCCTGAAGCTCAACGGCAGGACCGACGTCCCTCCCGCCGAAGCGCCCCTCTCGCCCTGCAACGCCAACGTCGAGGACGCCGTCCGGCTGGGCGCCGACGCCGCCGGCTACACCCTCTACGTCGGCTCGCCGCGCCAGGACGACGACCTCATCCAGCTCGGCCACGTGCGCCGCGACTGCGACCGCTTCGGCATGCCGCTGATCGTCTGGGCCTACCCCCGGGGCTCGGCCATCGACAAGAAGGGCGGGCGCGACTCCTTCTACGCGATCGACTACGCGGCTCGACTGGCGATGGAGATGGGCGCCGACGTGGTGAAGCTCAACATGGAGAAGATCGACCCCGAGAAGGACAAGGACTCCCCCGCCCCCTACAACGACGGCGGCTTCACGCAGGAGGACGCGATCCGCCACTGCGTCGCCTCCGCGGGTCGCTCGCTCGTGGTGCTCTCGGGCGGCTCCAAGGTGGACGACGAGACGCTGCTCGATCAGACCCGGTTCATCCTGGAGGCCGGCGGCTCTGGCGTGATCTATGGCCGGAACGTCTGGCAGCGGGAGCACTCCGCGGCACTCGAGATCATCGAGCAGATCAAGGAGCTCATGCTCTCGAGCGTCACGCGCATCCCGTAGCGCCCGACACGGACTCCCCGCGCGCTCACACCTCTCCGGGCGCTAAGGGAGCTGTCCGACTACCGACCCAACCGGGACTTCCAGCTACCTGTGCGCGCGGTGGACGTACCGAAGCGGAGTGGCGGGTCGCGGGTGCTCGGCGTGCCCCCTGTCGCCGACAGGAACCATCCATTCGAGCCCACATTTGTGGGCTCAAACTGGACGGTCCACCGACTGGCGACCATTCGTGGGGTCATGGGGGACGTGGCTCATCGCCCTGGGGTTGTTCCAGCCGTGACGTTGCAATCAGGCTCCATCCTGCTGCTCATGTCGTTAGCGCCGCTGGTCGTTGGATGCGGCGGCGGTTCGGCATCGGTGCCCGCCGGCCACTCCGTGACGGCCAAGGTGCTGCGCGTGGTGGACGGCGACACGATCGAGGCGTCCATCGCCGGCACCGACGAGGACATCCGCTACATCGGCATCGACACGCCCGAGACCGTGAAGCCGGACACGCCGGTGCAGTGCTACGGGCCGCAGGCGAGCGCGCAGAACCACGAGCTGGTCGAGGGCCGCACGGTTCGGCTCGTCTTCGACCGGGAGCGGCGCGACGACTACGGGCGGCTGCTCGCCTACGTATACGCGGGGCGGCGGTTCGTGAACGCGGCTCTCGTTCGCGGCGGCTACGCGCGCCCGCTGACCATCCCGCCGGACACCGACCACGCCGGGCTCTTCCAGCGGCTGGCGTCCCGGGCAGGGAGGGCGGGCAGGGGGCTGTGGGGCGCCTGCTGACGCTGCCGGCGCTCAGTTGACGGCGCCTCGTACCCTGCGCCGTCCGGGTCGAGGGGCATGCTGACGCTGCGGGCGCCCAGGTTGACATATCTCTGCTACGTTCACGCCCAGCCGCCGGCACGGCCGGCCGGGAACCAGCCCGCAGGTCCACCGCTCTTCCGGGAGCCATAGCCGAATGAAGATGCGACAGAGCCCCACCGAGTTCGAGGTGGCCTTCGAGCAGGAGGCTGCGCAGGAGCGCCAGCGCCGTCAGCAGCTTCGACAGCGCGCCGCGAACCGCTCCCGGGCGCGCCGCATCCAGCGCACCGAGCAACGCGGCACCGTCGCGTTCGGCGTTCTCGTCGTCGCACTCGCCCTCACCGTCATTACGGTGATGGTCGTGATGTTCGAGATGCTGGCGTGGCTCATGGGCTAATCGTCGGCGGAAAGCCGGTCCAGAGCGTTGTCCACGCGCTGGCTGGCGCTGTCCGCCGCACCGACCTGCTCCTCCTTGATCGAGAGGTAGACCTCCTTGCGAAAGACCGGGACGTCGCGCGGCGCGGTGATCCCGAGCCGGATCTTGTCGCGGGACACCGCGAGCACGGACACCTCGATCTGCTCTCCGATCATGATGCTCTGGTTCGTCTTGCGAGTCAGGACGAGCATCGTCCCTCCAGTCGAGTGGGCCGGCGGGCACTAGCTGGGCTAGGCAGGCCGGATTGAGGTCAGCCTAGCCAGTCGGGTGGCGATCCGCCACCCCCAACCGTCACGGGTGGTCCGTTAGCATCACGCGCCCGCGGAGGGACCCTCGCAGAACATGGCTCGAAAGCCGCTTCGATCACAGCTGAACCAGATCCGCGCGTGGGTGCGGGAGGGCCGCACCGACGCCTGGATCGCTCACCAGCTCGATGTCCCCGCGGCCGAGCTGCGGGAGTTCCGTCGCCGCCATGAATTGGCCCCCGGGGAGGACGGTGGCGAGGTGGAGCTTCGCGACGAGATCGAGGCAGAGATCGAAGCCGCGATGGAGGAGGCCGAGGAGGAAGAGGCCGAAGACGAAGAGGTCGAAGACGAAGAGGTCGAGGAGGAAGAGGCCGAAGAGGAAGAGGAGGCGAGGGAGGATGCGGAAGCCGGTCGCAGGCGACGGCGACGTCGCCGTCGCCGCGGGAAGCGCCCAGGCGCCGCGCTGCAGGCCAGCTTCGACCACGGCGAGCAGGAGGGCTACGGCCTGTGGCTCGATCCGGCCGTGAAGGACGATCCGGTGTACGCCGAGAACTGGGCCGGGCATCGCGAGGTCGAGGTGACAGTCGAGCCCGACCGGATCGTCATCAAGCGCGTCTGAGGCGCGGCCCCAGGCGGCGTCGCGAGCCGTCCTCGCTCCTGCCGTCCCAGGCGGCCGGGGACGCCTTGGCGAGCTGCGCGACGAGGTCCTGCAAGGTCTGCAGCTCGCTCGAGGAGATGTCGCGCGCCAGAAGCGAGCGCATCCGCGCCTGGCGCGAGGCCATCGGCTCGTCGGAGAACAGGTAGACCGCCAGCTCAGGCTCGAAGTCGGTCGCCGAACCCACTGGCGCATCGGCCCCGCGCCCGGCGCGCCGAAGCGCGCGCATGAGGCGCTCTCCCTGGGGCTCGATCTCCGACGGAGGCAGGCGCCGGGCAATCGCGGCTCGCAGGGCCTGTCGCTGCTTGGGACGCAAGGCCCGGAGCCCCTCGTCGGCCCGGAACTCGGTCGCCGTCCCCCGCACCACCGAGCGCGCCATGTGCGCGAGCGGGCGGCGATGGTGCTCGGGAACGACGCGCAGCGCGAGCAGAGAGGCGAACCACAGGCCCATGAGCGCGAGGATCTCGGCGAGCTGCGGCCAGCGCCCCGAGGGGTGGAAGAGCTCGAAGAGGGCGCCGATCGCGACCGCGACGGCGAGCGCCCGCAGGATGGACCAGTAGGGGAAGTCGATCGGCTCCTCGCCGAGCTGCGAGCGGAGGAAGACGAAGGTGAGCGGGCCGGCGAACGCCGCGAGCACCGCCACCGGCGGGCCGTAGATGCCGATCTCCGGCACGATCAGGATCGCGAGGCCGATGTAGGCGAGCGCCACGACGACGATGCCGAGCACGAACGTGCGCCGCTTGTTCGGCAGGATCGCCATGCTGCTCACGGTCCGAAACAGCGCCGGCATCGCCATCGCGCCGGCGGCGAGCGGGATCAGCCCCGCCGCTTCGCCGAAGTCCCCGGTGGCGTCGTGGACGATCGCCTCGCCGAGCAGGAACATCGCGAGGATGGCCGTGATGCAGAGCAGCACGAAGTAGGCGAGAAGCTGGCCCTGCGCCACCTGGCGCCCGTACTGGCGCTTCATCGCCAGGTAGGCGGCCCCCCTGCGCAGCGGGCGCAGGGCGACCCGGAAGCCCTGTGGAAGGATCGCGACCACGAAGCCGGTTCGCGACGCGAGGTTGTAGACGCCGAGCTCGTGGTGGTCGACGAACCGGGAGAGGATGAAGGTGTCGACGTTCTGGATCACCCACATCGAGGTGACGACGGGGACCCGGCGTCGGCTCTGCTTGAGGATCTCCACCGCCTCGCGGAAGTTCCAGCCGAGCTCGAAGCTGCGGCGCAGAAGGAGCAGGCTCAGGAGCGTCGCGAGCCCGGTGCCGATCATCGGCCCGAGGATCGCCCCCTCCAGCCCCATGCCCGAAAGCGTGAGCGCGACGATGAAGCCGAGGTTGAGCGTCGGGCGTAAGACGTCGACGACCATGAACGCCGCGGGGCGGTGCTCGAACCAGATGACGATCTCGGTCAGCCTGAAGATGGCCAGCGTGCCGGCCGTGATCGTCGCCCACATCACCAGCCGGCCCTGGCCAGGATCGCCGAGCAGTAGATCGGCGATGGGCCGCTGGAAGACGATTCCCGCCGCGGCGAAGAGGCCGGCGAGGGCGACGCAGAGGACGAGCCCGATCCCGAGCGTCCACGGCGGCCGCTCCGAGACGTGGGAGGGCTGCGCGTCCTCGTCCTCCTCGTCGCCCTCGTCGTCCTCGTCCCCCATGCCGAACACGCGGCGAAGCGTCCCGGGCTTGGTCGCCGTGTGAATGACCTGGGTGACGAGGCTCGTGAGGAAGAGCAGCAGGCTGTAGGCGCCGAGGTCGGAGGCGCCAAGGATCGCGCCCACCGCGACGATTGAGCCGTAGTGGATGAGGTTCGTGGCCCCGAGCGAGAGGCCCTGGACGCCCGAGAAGCGCAGTAGCTGGACGCCGAGGATCGCCGCGCTGCCGCCTGGATGGCTGTGGCGCGACGAGCGGCCGTCGCGCTGCTGCTTGCCCTCCCCGCCGGCCTCGCCGCTCACATCCGCCATATCGACCAGTGCTCGAAGCCCCGGTCCGTGAGCCGGCGCAGCCCCTCGGCGTCCTCGCGGAGGGTGGCGAGCACCTCGTCCGGCAAGGCGCTGCGAATGTCCGGGCGGCCTATCCGCCGGCCCAGCGGCCAGTACTCGCGCGCGAGAGCCCAGGCCTCAGGGGGCAGCAGGTGTCGCCGCGCGCGAGCGCGGCGCTCCTCGAGCCGCGTGGCGAGGCGCGTGGGCTGGGTCTTGCGCCCGGTCTTGTGCCGCTCCTGGCGAAAGCGGGCGTGGCTGAAGCCGGGATTGACGCCGGCGAACTCGAATACGCTGCGGAGCGTCTCCGCGCGGCGGTCGCGGAGGTCGTTCTGCTCTAGAACCAGCACCCTGTCGAGCGGGTAGAAGCGGAGGAAGCGCTGCAACTGCATGTGGTAGCGGCTTCGCGCGATGTACGAGCTCCTCGGGTTCAAGAGCGTCTCATGCAGATCCGCCTTGACGCGGCCCTTCGCCACATTGTGAACCCAGTGGGCGGCGATGCGCTCCAGCGGATCGCGGACGATGTAGATGAGGCTTGCACCAGGGACCACCGAGTGCATGCGCTCGGGGACGCCCGCGAAGACCGGATCGGCGGTGTAGTTCGGTGATGCCTCGCCCCTGACCGTGGCGCGCGGATTGAAGCGTGCCCTGTACCAGTCCACCCCCCGGCGCCAGTTCCGCTCCGCGACGAAGAAGTTGAGCTCCTTGGTCTGCGACATCGAGATCTCCGGGTGCAGACCGAGGTAGTAGTGCAACACGCTCGTGCCGCACTTCTGCGCTCCGATCACGATCAGGTTGGGAAGGGCGCCCACGGCGCCGGCCCCATCCCCGCCGCCGCCGAGCGCGGCGTCGGAGCGTCCGGGCGTGTGCGTGGTCTCCATCCGGCTCAGGCTACCGATCGGTCCGGTGGCGGCTCGATGCTTCCCGGCAGGGATTCGGCGGCGCCTGCGGGCACGTCGCCGAGCGCGAGCACGCGCCGCGGGCGCGGGCGCTCGGCGAGGATCAGGCCCAGGCGGCGCCGCAGGAACGCCTGGTACGGAACGTCGGCCAGCTCCGCCTGGCGCTCGCCTGGCGCCGGCAGGTGCTCGAAGCCGACGCCGGCCGCCAGGAGCGGCCCGAACTCCATGCGGTCGGTGATCACGAGGACCTGCTCCGGCCGGTAGGGAACGCCGTCCAGCGCGGACTCGAGCCGGCGCGCGAGCTCTCCTTCGGCCAGGCCCAGCGCCAGCGCCACGGCACGCATGCGGGGGCGCCTCAGGATCTGGCCGCCCAACCTGACAAGCGTCCGTGGGACGCTCGCGATGAAGATCGACGCGCGGCGCAGGCGCAGCGAAAAGGGCGTCCGGTGCTCGTCGGCCGCGGGCATCCCGAGATTGTCGTGACATGCCATGTCAGACAATCCGGGAGCTCGCGGACGCCGAGCACCGGCCGGCCCCGCAATGCCCGCGCCCGCGAGGTCCTCGAGCCAGAGGGCCGCGGCCCCCGCGCCGTTGGGGACGTTCAGGGATTCGAGCCGCTCCCGCATCGCCCGGCGCCGCGCGGCGTCGAGGAGCTCGTCGAGCAGGGGCCCCAGGGCGGGATCGTCCGGCCCCGAGCAGGCGCGGGCGACTCCGATTACGTGCGCGTAGCGGGCGCGCGCGGCCTGGTCGTCGGTCTGGCGCGGCATCGGGACGAAGAGCGTGGGCGGGCCGAGGTGGATCAGCTCGTGGTAGGCGTTGTAGCCGGCCGCCGAGACCGCGAGATCGAACGCGGCGAGGTAGCGGCTCATCGGGTAGGTCGCCTCCAGGCGGACCACCCCCTCCGGCACCTCGCCGAGCGCGGCGAGGCTCGAGGACAACGCCGCAGCCTGAACGCCCTCGTCGGCCGCCAGGCGCCGCAGGCAGCGGGCCGTCGTCTCGCGGACCCCCTCTCCCTGCCCGAGCTGGACCAGCGCGTTGATCCGCCCCGCCTCGAGCCCGAGCTCCCGCTCCGCCTGCTCTCGCGGCAGGAGCTCCGTGCGATCGAGGAGAACGATCGGGGCGACGACCGTGGCCTCATCGCGCCGGGCCGCGGTCGGCCCCCGGTCGGCCTCGGCCGCGAACTCGCCGGGCTCGAGCACCGCGTCGAACAGGTGGCTGCGCCACAGCGGCGCCGTGTCGGACCTCGCCATCCACATCCCCCGCCGGCACCACACGAGCGGCGCGCCGCTGGCGCGGAGCGCCGGCAGCAGCCGCTCGTACGGATGCGTGCCGTCGAACATCACCAGCGCGGGCTTGGCCTCGCCGACCGCCGCCCGCAGCCGCTCGCGGACGCGCCGCGTCCAGCGCCAGTCGTTGCCCGCGCACGGCCGATCGTAGGAGGCGACGTACTCCACTGGAAAGCCGAGTCCGCGCACCACCGGAGCGGCGGCCGACAACGTCAGGAAGAGCGGCTCCAGCGCCGGGTCGAGCCGCCTTGCGATCGCCATCGAGCGGGTGAGGTGCCCGAGGCCGGTTCCGTTCGATGTGACGAAGAGGACCCTGCCCGCCCCGCCGCCGCTCATCGGCGCAGCGGCTCATCCGCCGTGGCGCGCGCGCCGTCCGCCTCGCCCGCCGCCGCGTCGCGCGCCGGCGCCTCGCGCGCACCGGGGCGCTCGTACGCTTGGCGCAAAAGCGCCGCGCTTCTGACGCCGTCGGCCTCCAGGCGGTCGATGATCTCCCGGTAGACCCGGTCCACCTCGTCCTGGCGCCGAGCGCTCAGCCCCGTGCGCCAGCGCTCCTCGTTGGCGGTTCTGGGGCTCATCCGCTGGCGCATGAAGCGCATCATCCGCTTCCGGCTCCTGACGCCGATGAACCTCGCCAGGCGGCGCATCTCAAGGCGACACGCCCGCCCGCCCACCAGCAGCGCGCCGAGCTCGAGCTCGAACAGCCTCTCGCCGGGGACCTCGCGGGCCCCGTCGTCCGCTCGGCGCAGGCGCCGCTCCCACCACTCGAGGCCCTGGCGGCGCGTGCGCGGGTACACGAGCCAGCGCCGCTGCGAGACCCGCGACGCAGATGCATCGCGCCCGTCGCGCACCACGTGGATGAACCGGGCCTCCGGGAAAAGGCGCAGGAGCGTCGGCGCCTGGGCGACGCTGTCGGTGCTCTGCTCGACGTTCCCGGGCGTCCCCCTGGCGCGCGGCTTTCGCCGCACGTCCTGCAGCAGGTCGAAGAAGAGCTGCCGGCACGCCCCCTCGGGGTCGGAGTCGAAGCGCGCAGCGAACGCCTCCACGGCACGTTCGAAACGCTCGCGCGGCACGATCCTGTGCAGGCCCCGGAACCGGTCGGTCTGAAAGCCCCTCCACCAGCGACCCCGCAGCCGCCGCACGAACTGCTGCTTCGAGACCCTGCCGGCGAGCAACCCGGGGAAGCCCTCCTCCTCGGTGTGGAAGCGGCACTCGACGGGAATCAGCGAGTAGTCGCGGTTCCTGGCCACCAGCCGCGCGACGATGTGCGTGCCGCTGCGCCCGGTGCCGCCTACGAACACGACCGGAGCGGGGACCCGCCGCCGCCGTGACTCCTCTTCGCCGTGAGTGGTCCGCTCCATCACTCAGCCCAAGATAGAGCTAGGCGAGCTGGGCGAAGTTGGGCCACAGGGACAGGTCCAGCGCGATCCCGAGATCCGCCAGGCGGCGCACCTCGGGCTCGTAAAGCCGCACGAGCCGCTCCTGGAGCTCGGTTGGTAGCCCCCTGTCGGCGCCGAACGAACGCGCCCCACCGCGCTCGAAGCTCTTCGGGACGAAGTCGGAGTCCACCCGCAGGAACTCGAGCGTCCTGGCGAACTCTTCGCGCGGGTCCCTCAGGCAGCGCTCGTACTGGAGCACCAGGAGCTGCTCGCGCGGAAAGACCTCGAGGTACCGGGCGAGCTGAGTCGCGTAGAGCCCGCGCCTGATCGCGTTCTCCGACCGGTCGGGGCGACGAAAGGCGCCTGAGCGATAGCGGTCCACCGGGTCGCGCAGGAGGACCAGGATCCGCGCGTCGGGGGCGGCGACGCGAAGCTGCTGCGGGACGTTTCGCCCCTGCATGTAATAGGGCGTCCATTCGCCGGCGATCGCCCCGGGCGGGCGCGGGAAGTGCAGCGCGTACTCGCGCGCCAGCTCGCTCGGATCGCGGTCGACGGCATCGTGGCCGAAGAAGTGCATCTCCTTGACGCGCGGCCCGTGGATCCGAGGATGCTGGGCCAGGAGCGAATGCCACCACGTGGTGCCGGCTCGCTGCACGCCGATCCCGACGAAGTTCGGCGGCCCGGTGGACCAGCCGCGGGGGCATCTCGGGGGTCGCCGGCGGCGCCAGCGTGCCACCCGTCGCTCCAGCGGTCGCGGCAATCTCACAACCCGGCAACGCTATCGTCCGCCGACGCGATGACGGGAGAGCAGAGCTTCCCGCACCCCATCTTCGTCGGCGGCAGCGCGCGCAGCGGCACCCACGCACTCGGGCGGCTGGTCGGCGCTCACCCACGCTATGCGCAGATCGAGGTGGAGGCGCGCTTTCACAGCGCCACCGGCGGGCTCTGCGACCTGCTGAACGGCAGGACCGACCTCGACGGCTTCACGACCCGCTGCCTCGGCATGTGGTGGAGGCGCGGCCTCCGCCAGCACCGCGGCCTGCAGGTGATCATCGGTCGGGAGGAGCTCGAGGCGGCGCTCAAGATGTTCGGGATCCGCTTCCGCGAGGACCCCTGGGAGGCTGGCAGACGGCTCGTCCGCGCCGTCCTCGACCCATCCGCGGAGCGTGCCGGAAGGCCGGCCTGGGTGGACCTGTCCGGCTCCAACATAAAGAACGCGCCGACCCTCGCAAAGCTGTTTCCCCGGGCCAAGTTCGTCCACATGGTCCGCGACGGCCGTGCCGTCACTGCGGCCATCCTGCGCAAGCGCGACATGACCGACGACCTGCACCAGGCGCTCGGGCACTGGGAGACTCGGATCCGTCGCTCCCATGCGGGGCTTCGGGAACTGCCTCCGGGGTCGGTGCTGACGATCCTCCTCGACGACCTCACGGCGCACGATCGCGAGCGCACCTACGGCCGGCTGGTGGAGTTCCTGGAGCTCGAGGACGACGGGCCCATGCGGCGCTACTTCGATCGCTCGATCAGCGCCGATCGCGCCCACGTCGGCCGCTGGCGTCAGCGGATCGCTCCGGCGGATGCTCGCTGGGTCGATCGGCGCTACCGCAGGCTCGTGCGCAAGCTGCGGCGCGAGGGCATCGACTGGCTGCCCGAGCCGAGGGACTCGGGGTGATCCCGGCGATGACCGCGACGGGGGAATTCCCGCAGCCGATCTTCGTGGGCGGAGTGGGCCGCAGCGGCACGCACGTGGTGGGGCGCCTGGTCGGCGCCCACCCGCGGTATGTGTGGATCAACACCGAAGCGCGCTTCCACGCCGCTCCCGGAGGACTGCCCGACCTCGTCGCGGGCAACGTCTCGATGAGCCGCTTCCTCGAGCAGGTGCGAGGCCGCTGGTACGTTCGCGGCCCCAACAGGCGCCAGGGACTCCAGCGTCTCGTCGGGCCCGATGAGCTGGAGCGCGCGCTCGCGGAGTTCCAAAGCGCCTTCGCCGACGACCCGATCGGCGCCAGCCGACGCCTGATCCGCCGCCTCCTCGATCCGGCCGCGGCGCGCGCCGGAAAGCCCGCCTGGGTGGAGATCACTGGACAGGTGATCGAGCGTGCCCCCTTCCTCCTGCGGGTCTTCCCCGACGCCAAGTTCATCAACATGGTCCGCGACGGCCGCGCCGTGGTGGCGGGGACGCTGAAGAAGGTGGACCTGACGGACGACCCCATGCAGGCGCTCGCCAAGTGGGGTCAGATGGTGCGGGCGGCCGACGAGGCGATCCGCGCCCTGCCGTCCGGCCGCGTCGTGACCGTCCTGCTCGACGACCTCACTGCGCACGACCGCGACCGGACCCTCGCGCGCCTGGTGGAGTTCCTGGAGATCGACGACCCTGTCCGGATGCGCGAGTACTTCGAGCGCGAGATCACCGCCGAGCGCGCCCACGTCGGCGCCTGGCGCGAGCGGATGGCGCCGGCCGACGTCCGCAAGGTCGACCGCCGCTACCGCCGCCTCGCCCGCAACCTGCGACGCCAGGGCGTCGACTGGGCGCCCGTCCCGCGGTAGGCGACCTGGGCGCCCTGGGATGGGGCAACCAGGCGCCCTGTGGGCGCCACCCTGCCCGTGCCGCCCCGGCTCACCTCGGGTGGCGTTCACTGCCGCCTACCCCCACCTACCCCCCGCCTACCGCCCCTTGCTCGCTTAGCCTCCCCACCTGGCCTAGCCGTCCCCCATGCGCTCCTAGCGTGCCTACCCCCCCGTAGCGACCCCACGCGCTCCTAGCGTTCCCCATCCGCCCTAGCGTCTATGGAAAGAAACTTGCCGCTGGTGAGAGAAACTTGCGCCTGGTGGAAGCGGCTTGCATCGGGTGAAAGGAAATTTCCGTAGGCACGAGTACGGCCGATGGGGAAAATCCGAGGGTGGGCGCCGCGACCGGGGCCCACGGCGGCGGTACCTCGATCCCCGCCGCTGCCCGAAGGCCGCAAGCATGCCGTAGCGGAACGCTGCACCTGAGGGACGACCATCGGCGCGCACATGCCGGGCCACCGGAGGCCGGCTGGCCCTCGGGAAGCCGGTCTGCCTTTGCGCGGCCGCCCCGGAGGCTAGCTGCACGGGTCGGGGCCGCTCTGCCCCGCGCAGTTCCTGAGCTGGTCGAGCCGGACCTGCAGGCGCTGGCGCGCCGAGGCGAGCTCGGGGTGACGCGGGCTCAGGCTCGCCTCGTAGCGATTCCGAAGCTGGTACGGATCGCTCTTCATGTTGTAGAGCTCGAACTGGTCGGGGATCGAGTCCTCGTTCGTGTCGTGCTCGGCGTACATCCAGTGGCGGGTCCGCACCGCCTGGGACTTTGAGTTCTCGAGCAGCACGTCGCGATGGCGGCCGCGCCCGGCATCCTCGGCCAGCGGCAGCAGGGAGACGCCGTCCATGGTGACGAGCGGCTGCACTCCGGCGATGTCGAGGATCGTCGGCGAGATGTCGATGTTGCCCGTCAACTGCTTGCGGGTTACATCCCGGGGAAGTCCGCCTCTGGGGCCCCGAATGATCATCGGGACCCTGGCGCTCTCGTCGTACAGGACCATCTTTCTGGTCATCCGGTGCTGTCCGAGCAGGAAGCCGTTGTCCGAGGTGAACATGAACCAGGTATCGCGCATCTCGTGGGCGTCGCGGACCTGCTCGACGAGATCGTGGGTCAGGCGGTCAACGGCGAGAAGGCTCGCGAGACGGCTGTCGTACTTGAAGCGCAGCTCCTCGATCTCCTTGCGCTTGAGCCTCGGCACCCGGAGGAACCTGGGCTTGTCGGAGACGTCCTTCTCGTTGAACGAGGGCGGCTTGGGGAGCCGCACGTCATCGAACTTCCCGTAGTCGCGGGGGGCCGGGCGCGGGTTGGGAAAGTCCTTCACCTTCGACTCCCCGTGGGGAGCGTGGGTGGCGACCGTCAGCCAGAATGGCCTGCCCTTCTCGGCGGCGTCCCGGACGAACTTGACGGCCTTGCGCGCGAAGACGTTCGTCTGGTACTTCCGCTTTCCCGAGTACTGGCGGATCACCCCGTTGTCGTCCGCCGTCCAGTCGTACATCGTCTTGCCCAAGGAGGTGAACCAGTAGTCGAAGCCGGCCGGAATCGTCTCGGGAGCGTGGTTTGCGACGCCGGGATAGCCGTTCAGGAACTTCCCGATGTGGCCGACCTCGTATCCCGCTTGGTTTAGCGCCACCGCCGTCGTGTTGGAGTCGTCGAACGCCTGGAACCCGCCTCCGGTGCGCGGCGTGTTGCTCTCGACCCCGTGGTTGTGCGCGTATTGCCCGGTGAGGTAGGTGGTGCGAGAGGGGCAGCAGAGCGGAAAGGTGGCGAAGAAGTTCTTGAACTTCACCCCGCGCTTGAGGAGATCGCGCCGTACCCGCTTCATGACCTTGACGTCGCCGCCGACGTTCTGATCGTCCGTGAGCACGACGATGATGTTGGGCCGCTGCGAGCCGGCGGCTTGCTGGGCGGTCGCCGTCGACCCCCCGCCGGCAAGCAAGGCGGCGGCCACGAGGCCGGCGAGCGACGCCAGAGCCGCCACCATCCGCTGAAGTCCCGGGCGGATCTGTGTCCTGGCGATCACGCCCGCTCCCCCGTCGCCGCGAGCGGCCGGCTCGCCCCGCCGAAGAACTCGGTCGCGTACCGAACGACAATGCGCGGCGCCTCCTCCGGAAGGAAGTGGCCCTTGTCCTTGACCACCTCGACCCGCAGGTCATCGGCGTGGTCCATGACCCGCCCGGGGACCCGCGGCGACACGATCGGGTCGCGCTCGCCGAGCAGCAGGAGAGTCGGCACGGAGAGGCGCTGGTCGCGGTAGCGTCCCATTGCGGTTGCAAACGCCTCGCGGCCCAGAAAGGTGCGGTGCAGGAGCGACCCGGCGCGCGCCCGCGTCGAGGCGCGCAGGTCGCGGACATAGAGGCGCCGCTCGCTCCTCTGAAGGCTGCCGCGGCTCTCGGTCCACCGCTTGACTACGCGGGCCGCCAGGTTGGAGCGGTGAAGCAGCGCCAAGCCGGCGGGCGTCGCGATCAGCGCCCCATGGCCGAGGCGGCGGAGCGAATGCAGGCCAGGCGTGGCGAGCGACCAGGGCGTAGTGGTGTTGAGGGCCACGAGGCGCTCAACGAGGTCAGGGCGACGCAGTGCCAAGAGGAACCCGATCCACCCGCCCCAATCGTGGCCAATCAGCCGGAGCCGCTGGATTTCGAGCTCCGCCAAGACGCTGGCCACGTCGTCGGCCATGTTCTCCTTCTCGAACCCCTGCCAGGCGATGTCCGTCCAGCCGAAGCCGCGCAGGTCGAGGGCAAGCACGCGATACCTCTCGGCAAGCTTCGGGATGAGCCGGCGCCACGCGTACCAGTGCTGGGGCCAGCCGTGCAGCAGGAGCACCGGGTCACCCTCGCCCGCCTCGGCGAGGTGGAAGTTCAGGCCCTTGGCGTGGATGAACCTGTGGCGCACGCCGGGCACCTGGGGCATCTGGTGCGCCATCGATCAGTCGCGCGGGTGGAGCGTCCGGAGGGGCATGGTGAAGGTCGCGCGGGACCGGTGCCTGCCACGGGCCCAGCGCGGCCGGGGCATGTTACCGACCGGCATGGAGGGGCTCGACGAAGCCGGTTGCCGAGCCCCAGGGAGGAGGTTGTCGGGTTTGTTACGCATAGGTGCCTTAGCCGACAACCGCCCTTGCCTCCCGGATTGGGTGCGTTCGATGCCCCGCTATCGTGGCGCCCCGATGAGCGGAGCGCTGCCGACGTTCGTGATCATCGGCGCGCAGAAGTGCGGGACCACCGCGCTGCACGCATACCTCGCGCGCCATCCTCAGGTCTCGATGTCGCGACCCAAGGAGCTCGACTTCTTCGTCGAGGACGGAAACTGGGCGCGCGGCGTCGACTGGTACCGGAGCAAGTTCGACCCACAGGCCAGGGCGCGCGGCGAGTCCTCGCCGAACTACACGGCCCATCCGCACATCCCAGGCGTGCCCGAGCGGATGGCGGAGCTGGTCCCTGACGCGAGGCTGATCTTCATGGTCCGTGATCCCGTTGATCGGGTGCGGGCCAACTGGATTCACACCTACTCCAACCGGGTCGAGCACCGGCCCATGCGTGAGGCCGTGCTGGAGCAGGGCTCGGAGTACGTCTCCCGCTCCCGCTACCACATGCAGCTCAGCCGCTACCTGGAGCACTACCCGATGGAACGGATCCTGATCCTCGAGCAGGAGGAGCTTCTCTCCGCGCGGCGCCAGACGCTGAAGCGCGTGTTCGGGTTCGTCGGCGTGCGTGAGAACGTCTGGCGCGAGACGTACAAGGAGGAGCGCCTCGAGACATCGGCGCGGCGGCGAAAGACTCCCCTCGGGGCGTTCGCGGCCCGCCAGGTCTCGCCCCGGATGTGGCGGCGGATGCGGCATCGCTGGCCGCTTTCGCGCCCGTTCGAGCATCCCGAGATCGACCACGGCTTGCGCGCCGAGATCGCCGCGCTCGTGCGCGACGACATCGCCCGCCTTCGCCAGCTCACCGGCCGCGAGTTCGCCAGCTGGTCCGTCTAGCTGGCTAATTCGCCGCGAACTCGGCGGAGCTTCGCCTCCAAGCGCTCGGCGCGCCGGCGCTCCTTCCGCACGCGCAGGCGCTCGGCCAGGACCTTCGCCGCCTGCGCGTCCGCCTGTGCCTCCAGGTCGTCCGCCCGGTCGCGGAAGCGCAGGTGCTGGATCCGCTCATGCTCGACGTCCGTGGCGGCCGACAGCGGGCCGTGCTCGGTTACGTGGGGCTCTTCCACCCCGTGCCGGCGCACGCTCACCTCCACCCCGCTGAGCCAGCGCTCGCCGAAGAGGTTTCCGAGCACCACCGCGGGCGCCTCCCCCGACGCCTCGGCGACTCGGGAGGCGCGGGCGAGCGGCCCGCTGGCGATCGCCTCGATCATCGTGTCCTGTGGAGGCGCCCCGGGCACCGTGACGTGCAGTGCGCCGACGCCCTCCGCGACGAGGAGGCGATGAAGGTCGGCCACCGTGCGCCGGTCCGGCCGGGCGACCGCGGGGATCAGTACCTGAAACGGGCTCGCGCAGAACCCCTCGGTCGAGGGCGGGGCGATCCGCGC
>Ga0126312_10001343_pt1 | contig 16014 bp, 15 predicted proteins | sample Plot104A_FD_92537 | JGI IMG/M metagenome (GOLD analysis project Ga0126312, IMG submission 92537) | Serpentine soil microbial communities from UC McLaughlin Reserve, CA, USA - Plot104A | ecosystem: Environmental > Terrestrial > Soil > Grasslands | place: USA: UC McLaughlin Reserve, Lake County... | reverse complement strand
GATGAACGCCTGTGTCCCCTCTATCCGGCCGGGTCGGCGCTCTTGGACGAGCTTCAGCGGCGCGCGCGATCCCCTTGCCGCCCCGGCATCCGGCGTTGTTCCGCCGGCGGCTGCGCGGCCGTAGCGCGAACCGCCGCAACCGGCGGCGATGAGAACCGCTGCCACACCCGCCATTGCAATCACGATGAATCGCTTCCCGAACATCCCGTGCTCCCTTCACCGTTCGTCGAATCGGTCTCGGAAGCCAAGGACTCCGCTCGCAGCCGCATATTCCCACTGGTGGCGCGTGCGTGCTCGTCGTCGCCGCCGAGGAGACGGCTACTTACATCCGTGCCGCTATCTCACCGCATGCAGCGGGCGAGCTCGCGGACGAGGGGCTCGAACCGCAACCCTATTCTCGTCAGCCGGTACTCGACGGCGGGCGGCCGCGTGTCGAGCACGCGCCGCTCGAGCAAACCTTCGGCTACGAGCTCCGTCAGGCGCGCGGTCAGCGTGGCGGGCGGGACGCGCCCAAGTGCTTCGCGGAACTCGTTGAACCGCGCGGCACCTTCGATCGACGCGTAAAGGATCGAAAGCGTCCAGCGGCGTTCGAGGAGGTCCGCCGCGCGGCGGACCTCCTCGGGGATAGGCTCACACCGCCTGCAGCGCACGGTTCTGCGCCGGCTCGAGCGCAAGCTCGAGCACCTCGTCGACGCTGAGCACCGGGTGGAACGTGATCGCCTTCCGCACGTCCTCGGGGACGTCTTCGAGGTCGGCGCGATTGCGCTCCGGGATGATCACCTCGGTGAGTCCTGAGGCATGAGCGGCGAGCACCTTCTGCTTCAGGCCGCCGATCGGGAGCACGCGGCCCTGGAGCGTCACTTCGCCGGTCATCCCGACCGTGTGCTTCACGGGCCGCTCGGTCAGCAGGGAAGCGAGGGCCGTCGTCATCGCGATGCCCGCACTCGGACCGTCCTTCGGAATTGCCCCCGCGGGCACGTGGACGTGGAACGCATGTCCGCGAAGGTCGTCGGGCCGGAGCTCGAGCTCGTCGCCGTGCGCCCGCACCCACGACAGCGCGATCTGCGCCGACTCCTTCATCACGTCGCCGAGCTGGCCCGTCAGCGTCAGCCGCTCCTCCCCGTCCATCCGCGTCGCCTCGATGAAGAGCACGTCGCCGCCGGTGCCGGTCACGGCCAGTCCGGTCGCAACCCCGGGCACTGCAGTCCGCTCCGCGGACTCCTGCCAGAAGCGCTGCCGCCCGAGCGCGTCGCGCACGAGGGCCTCGTCGAGCGTCACGGGAGGCGTCGCGTCATCAGACGCGATCCGCGTTGCCGTCTTGCGCAGCAGCTTGCCGAGCTCGCGCTCGAGCTGGCGGACGCCGGCCTCGCGGGTGTACTCGCCGACGATCGTCGCGATCAGCTCGTCCGGGATGTCGACCTCGTCGTCGCGGAGGCCGTTCCGCTCGCGCTGGCGCGGCCAGAGGTACCCGCGCGCGATCGCGACCTTCTCGTCGACGGTGTAGCCGTCGAAGCGGATGACCTCCATCCGGTCGAGCAGCGGCCCGGGGATCGTCTCGGCGACGTTCGCGGTCGCGATGAAAACGACCTGCGAGAGGTCGACCTCGACGTCCAGGTAGTGGTCACGGAACGAGTGGTTCTGCGCGGGGTCGAGCACCTCGAGCAGCGCGGCCGATGGATCGCCGCGCCAGTCGGCCCCGACCTTGTCGACCTCGTCGAGCATGATCACCGGGTTCATCGTTCCGGCATCGCGGAGCGCGCGCACGAGACGACCGGGCAGTGCGCCGATGTAGGTGCGGCGATGGCCGCGGATCTCCGCTTCGTCGCGAACTCCGCCGAGGGACATGCGAACGAACTCGCGGTTGAGCGCGCGCGCGATCGATTCCCCGATCGACGTCTTCCCCGTTCCGGGAGGCCCGATCAGGGTCAGGATCGCGCCGGAGCGCTTGTCTTCGGCGATCCCGCGCTCCTGGCGGAGCTTCCGTACGGCGAGGTACTCGACGATGCGCTCCTTCACGTCCTCGAGACCCGCGTGGTCGGCATCGAGGATCTCGCGTGCGAGCTTCGGGTCGAGCCGCTCCTCGGAGGTCTTGCCCCACGGAACCGCGAGCAGCCAGTCCAGGTAGCTCCGGATCATCGATGCCTCTCCCGAGGCCTCGCCCATGCGCTCGAGCCGGTCGAGCTCGCGCAGGGCCTGCGCCAGGACCTCGTCCGGCATCTTCGCTTCGTCGATCTTCTTGCGGTACTCGTCGACGACCGACGCCTCGTCCTCGCCGAGCTCCTTGCGGATCGAGTCGAGTTGCTTGCGCAGGAAGTACTCGCGCTGCTGCTTCTGCGCGCCGGACTCGACGTCCTCCCGAATTCGCCGCCGTACCTGCAGCTCGGCGAGCCGGTCGCGCTGGAGCCTGACCGCAAGCTCGAGCCGCTTGACCACGTCGACCGTCTCGAGAAGCTCGACACGCTGCTCGAACGTCAGGTCGGGCGCGTAGGCGCACGTGTCCGCGAGCGCGCCGGGCTCGCTGACCGAGCGCAGGAATTCGCCGATGCGCGGATCCGCCTCGCGCAGCTCGAGGATCTCCTCGACGAGGGCGCGGTACTCGGTTTCGAGCGCCCGCGTCTGCACCGGCGGCGGCGTCTCGTCCGGCCGTTCCTCGACCTCGACGTAGAGCCGTCCGCCGGCGCCTGTCTCGGCCGCCCCGAGCGACGCGCGGTGCAGGCCGCTCAGCGTTATTACTCGCGCACCGCCGGGCAGGCGCCCGCTGTCGACCACCTCGGCAACGGTGCCGACCTTGGCGTAGACGCCCTCGTGGCGTGGCACGAGCAACACGCGCTCCTCGCCGCCGGCGTCGAGCGGCAGGGTCACTGTCATGTTCGGGAAGACGACGGTGTCGTCCAACGGGATGAGGAGGTACTTGTCCACGATCGTGTTCACACTCCTGAGCTAGTTTCACGCTCAATAGTAGCTTCAAGAATTGAAGCGCCGGCGGCCGTCGCGGCCGCGCCGCCGCCGCCGAGCCATCAGGATGCCCTGCGACAATGAGCGTGCATGCGGACTCCGTGCGTCGGCCGTCTACATGCACGGTCGTACACGAGGAGCACGTCGGCGAGCTTCATCTGACCCACGAGAACGCCGAGCGCCTGCTCTCGAGCGGAAGCTTCTTCTGGGTCGACCTCCATCAGCCCACAGAGGACGACTTCGTGGTCCTGCGCGACGTCTTCCGCTTCCACCCACTCGCGCTCGAAGACTCCGAGCACTTCGGGCAGCGCCCGAAGCTCGATGACTATGAAGATTTCGTCCTGCTCGTCGTATACGGGGCGGTCGGGGACGAGGATCGGCTCGTCGAAGTCCATTGCTTCTACTCCGAGCGCTTCCTGATCACCGTGCGGCGCGACGACGCGCCCGCCTTCGTGAACGTGCGACGGCGCTATGAGAAGCGGAAGGAGCCGATCCGCGACCCGATCTTGCTGCTCTATCGGATCGTGGACGCGCTGGTCGACAGCTTCTTCCCGATCCTCGCGGACTTCGACGACCGCATCGATGAGCTCGAGGACCAGACGTTCCTGCACGCCAGCGACGCGCAGCTGCAGGAGATCTTCGCGATGAAACGGCTGCTCGTCGGCATGCGCAAGGCCGTCACGCCGCAGCGCGACCTGTTCGCGAGCCTGACCGGTGGCGTGGCCGACCTGCCCGGGATGACGCCCGAGGGCGAGCGCTATTTCCGTGACATCTACGACCACCTGATCCGAATCAGCGACCTGATCGACACTTACCGCGATTTGCTCACCAGCTCGATGGACGTCTTCCTGTCCACGGTGTCGAACCGCCTCAACGTCGTCATGAAGCAGCTCGCGGTGATCGCGACGATCTTCTTGCCGCTGACCTTCATCACCGGCTTCTTCGGTCAGAACTTCGGCTGGATGGTCGCGCACATCCGGACCTGGCCGGTGTTCGTCGGGCTCGGGATCGGCAGCGAGCTCGTCGCGGTCGCGCTGCTGATGGCCTTCTTCAAGCGCCGCGGCTGGTTCTAGCCGTCGGAACGGCCGACTCTCCGCGCGCCAGAATCGCGTGAGGAGCGACCCCCAAAGGACGACGCCTGCGCTGCACTGCAGCGGTCAGCGGCGCAAGGCAGCGAACTGCGCGGCCGCGAACGCGGCCACCTCGATGGCGACGGCCGCGAGGAGCAGGCGCGCCGCAGCCGCCGGCTGGAGGATCGCGAGCGTCGCGATCGCGGCCGCCGCGACGACGTTCGCGCCGGCGACCATGGTGATCGGCTCGCGCCACGCCGGGCTTGTCGCGAGTCGGTGGACGACCAGCGCCCAGGCGAGCGTCGCGACGCCGGCGACGATCGGCACGAGGCGCGGCGTACCGAACAGCTCCGCGAGCGGCGCGAACAGGAGGAGCGCGATCGCGCCGGCGGCTGCGCAATAGAGCGCGTCGAGTCGGAGCAGCCTCCGTCCGAGCAGCTCGCCGGACATCGCTCCGATCCTACTCCCGCGGCCGCAGCGCGTCTCCTCGGCGTCACTTCGAGCGGATCAGCTCGCCGTTCGGATCGAGCTCGACGAAGTGGTGCGCCTTCCCGTTCCGGTACGCCGCGCACTGGTTCGCGGGTTTGTCGTCGATGTCCTGGCGCGGGTCGTGCGCCACGTCTGCGACCCAGTCGGCGGCAATGATGCCGAGGCACGGGCCGCGCGACATCTCGACGCCGCGAGCCTTCGAATCGGCGTACGCCTGTTTCGCCGCGCCGACGATCGCCGGCGACGCCTCCTTCCCGCCGCAGCCGGCCAACACGGCGCCCGCGACGGCGATCGCCGCGCCGGTGCACATGCGCGCCGCGCACGGAAGTGGCACGGTCCGTTGTGTACCACGCCGCTGACGGCGTGGCCGGTGAGGGCGAGGCCGCTGCGGCCAGGACCAAGGGGTCTGACCCTGAACAATGTCCGTTGCGGACACGTCTGCCGGCCGTCGCCTTCCAGTCCTGGAGCCACTTTGGCGAAACGGACACGCCCCGGGGTCTGACCCCGACTTGGCCCAAACGGACATGGGAGGTGTGACAAGTCTGCGCCGATCGATCCCCAGGTCCTCACGTCGCCGAGTCCCGACCGGACGCACCCGTGCTGTGGAATCATCCGCGGCATGCCGATCGACGCGCTGACACGCGCGCTCGACGATGCCGGAGTCGAGTATGAGCTCCTCGAGCATCCGCGCACCGAAACGGCCGCAGCCGAGGCACAGGCGCTCGGACTGTCGCCCGACGAGGTCGCCAAGACCCTGATCCTCACGACACCCGACGGCTACGTTCGAGCGGTAATCCCCGCCTCGTGCCGGATCGATCTTCGCAAGCTGGGCGAGCTCGAGGCGACGAGCCGTAAGCATGTCCGGCTCGCGAGCGAGGACGATCTCGTGCGCGGATATCCGGAGTTCGAGCTCGGCGCGGTGCCACCGTTGGGCGGCGATCGTCGCGACGAGGTGGTCATCGACCGCCGCCTCGCCGACCGCGAAACGATCGTGCTCGAGGCGGGGACACACGCGCAGTCGATGCGCCTCAAGACGCAGGATCTCGTGCGCGCGGCAAACGCGCAGGTCGCCGACATCTGTCAGGACTAGCCGGCTGAGCGTCAAGCGCTGGGACTCGTCGCGCCGCGTTTTCGACCACCTCGACGTGCACGCGAGCGACTACGCGGAGAGCGTGCGCTTCTATGAGACCGTGCTCGCGCCGCTTGGGATTCCGAAGTTGTTCGAGCGCGGCGAGTACATGGCGTTTCCGAACTTCGACGTCGCCGATCGGCGACCGCCGACGCAGAGCCTTCACCTCTGCTTCTTTCGCGCGCGCGAGGGAGCAGGTGGACGCGTTTCACGCGGCCGGTGTCGAGGCCGGCTTCCGCTCGAACGGCGCGCCAGGCTACCGCGACTACGGGCCCGGCTACTACGCCGCGTACCTGCTCGACCCGGACGGAAACAACATCGAGGCGCTCTACCGCGACGTCGGCAACATCGGCCACGGCGCGAGCGAGAGACTCACCTGAGGCGGGTTACTCGACGACGATGCCGGCGCCGCCCCGGCGCGGGTCGCCCGCGGCCGCGAGGGTACCGTCCTCCAGCAGCTCGACCGCCTGCGCGCCGCCGAAGAACAGATCCTTCCGCGGCCACCGCGTCACCGGGAACCCGGCCCCCTCAAACGAATCGATGTCCTCAGCGGGCCAGCCGCCCTCTGCGTGCACGATCCCCTCGTCCCAGTGAAGGCGCGGCGCGTCGACGGCGTCACGCACGCCCTCTGCACGCGCGAGGACCCGCACGACGATCTGGAAGATCGCGCCGCGCAGGCGTGCCGAGCCGGCGGAGCCGACGACGAGGCGGGGTCGGCCGTCGGCGAGACAGATGGTCGGCGCCATCATCGACGTCAGGCGCTGCCCCGGCTTGTGCAGCCCCGCCAGGTCGACTTCGCCGAGCATGTTGTTGAGCTGGATGCCGGTTCCCGGGATGAAGACACCCGACCCCGAGCCGGTCGAGCAGCTGACCGCAACGGCGTCGCCTCGTGCGTCGACTGTCGAGATGTGCGTCGTCATCGTGGGCGCGTCGGGTCCGATCAACCGCCGCGCGAGCCCGCCGCGGTAGAGCGCCCTCAGAAACGCGCCCTCACGCGCCGCCGCCTGCTCGCGCATGGCGTCCACGATCGCGCGCGGATCGGAGCGATTCCACCGCTCCAGCAGTCGCAGCCCGTATGCGATCAGGATGCCGCCGCTCGACGGCGGCGGGTTCGACCTGAGCTCGAAACCCCGAAACCCGGCGCTGACGGGACGGCGCCGGATGACGCGATAGCCGGCGAGATCGTCCGGTGAGACGTGCGGTGCGGTCTCGCAGAGCGCCCGCGCCAGGTCACCCGTGTACAGCGCGGCCGCGCCTTCGTCCGCGAGCACTTGCAGGGTGTCGGCAAGCTGGGGAATGCGGATCCGCTCACCGACCTTCACCGAATAGATCGCCCGACCCTCGGGACGGGAGAGCAGGATGCCACTCAGCAGCTCGTGCAGATATGCCTGCGTCGGCGTCACTTCCACGCCTTCGCGGGCCAGCGCGATCGCGGGCTCGATCAGCTCCGCCCACGGACGCGAGCCGAACTGCCGCCAAGCGGTCTCGAGCCCGAGCGGCACACCAGGGACGGCCACGGATGCAGGGCCGATGTGGTACGGAACGACTGCGCCGCTCGAGAAGTCGATGTCGAGTGCGTCCATGGCGGCGGGGTCGACGCCTCCGCCCGGGACGGCAACGAAGAAGTCGAGCAGACGGGTGGTTCGGTCGCCCGCGCGATGGATGAGCATGAACCCGCCGCCGCCCGCGCCGGTCAGCGGCGACTCCGCGACCCATGACGCAAAGCACGCCGCCACGGCCGCGTCGATCGCGTTGCCGCCGTCCCTGAGCACGCGCGCCCCGACCTCGGCCGTCACCGGATGGCCCGCTGCGATCGCTCCGCGCATACTGCGGAGCGTAATGAGCGTCCGTTTCCGTCCAACCGTATGACGTACCGCCTCGTCGTCCGCACGGGGCACCCGGACTTCCTCGACCTGCCCTGGTCCGAGCCGCTCGAGGGGTGGCGGTCGGAGCGGATCGTCCAAGTACAGCGCGGGATCGGGCGTCACGTCGTGCGGTTCGTCGACTACGACGGGGCGCTGTACGCGCTGAAGGAACTCCCCCCACGGCTCGCGCAGAGGGAGTACCGGCTCCTGCGCGGGCTCGCGGATGTCGGGCTCCCCGCGGTCGATCCGGTCGGAGTCGTCTCGCAGCGCGCGAGCTCGGACGAGTCGATCCTGATCACGCGGTACCTGGACTTCTCGCTGCCCTACCGGCGCGTGCTGCAGCGGCCGGTCCTCCCCGCGCCGCTCCCATCCCTGCTCGATGCGTTCGCGCAGCTGCTCGTCCGCCTGCACCTAGTCGGGTTCTTCTGGGGCGACTGCTCGCTCTCGAACGCCCTTTTCCGGCGTGATGCGGGCGCGCTGTCCGCATACCTCGTCGACGCCGAGACCGGCGAGCTGCACGAGGAGCTGACCGACGGACAGCGTTCGCACGACCTCGAGCTGGCACGCGAGAACGTCGTCGGCGAGCTGTTCGACCTCGCGGCCGAGACGGGTGTCGACGATCACCGCGACCCGTTTCAGGTCGCGGACGAGGTCTGCACGCGCTATGCGGGCCTGTGGGAGGACCTCACGGAGGAGGAGACGTTCGGGTTCCACGAGCGGTACCGGCTCGACGAACGGCTCCACCACCTGAACGAGCTCGGGTTCGACGTCGAAGAGATCGAGCTGACGCGGACGCAGGACGGTTATCGGCTGCGCGTGCGGTCACAGGTGGTCGAGCCCGGCCACCATCGCCGGCGGCTGATGTCCCTCACCGGGCTGCGGGCGCAGGAGAACCAGGCCCGGCGCCTGCTGCGCGACATCGACGACTTCCGCCGCGAGCTCGAGGAGGAGGGTGCGCCCCCGGTTTCGGAGTCGGCGCTTGCCGGCGCGTGGCTGTCGACACGCTTCGAACCAGCGATCGCGGCCATCCCGAAGGACATCTGGGGTAAGCGGGAGCCGGCCGAGCTCTACCACGAGCTGCTCGAGCATCGCTGGTACGAGTCGGAACGCGAGGGTCAGGAGGTCGCGCTCGACGACGCGATCCAGTCGTACGTGGATGAGCTGCGCGCGCTGCCGGACGAGCGGCGCGCCATCGCCGCGGACGACTAGCGGTCTTCGCGCTCGCTGCGGTTGAGCTCGTCCGCGAGCGCTTGCAATTCGCGCAGATCGCCAAGGTCTTTCTCGCGGGCAGCTGCCTTCTTCATCGCGATGAGGTCATCCGGCGCAGCGAACCGAATCGAGCGACCTTCAACATCCTGGACGACGGCGTCCGCGCGCAGGCGATCGTACGGCCTCGCTCCCGCGGGATAGGCCAGGATGTCGAGTGGCCCGTACGCCGTACTCAATGTGAAGTTGCCCCCGCCTTTAAGCGTTCTTTCGTCGAGAAGAAAGGGTATGTCCGGCGGCGCTCCACGAAGCTTCGCGTCGAGCTCGGCGAGGGCGCGTGTGAGCCGCGTGAGGTTCTCGTCCGAGCGCTCATACATGACGTCGAGGTCGAAGGTCACACGCGCCGACCCGTGAGTTTGCGCTGCGATGCCGCCGATGACGACAAAGTCAACGCCCGCGTCTGCGAGCGCGAGCATCGGCGGAATGGGGTCGTATCGACTAGTGGCCTTGCCCAACCCGGAGCAGTTCGAGAGAGCGGGCAGCCTGCGTCCCCGCAATGATGCGCTCCTCGGGTGACAGCGCCAGTGTGATCTCGAAGAGGGAGCGGTCGACACCGGAGTCGACCGGCCGCGCTTCGAGCGCCAGCTCTTCGCCGAGCAGATCGAGGAGTCGCGCGAGCGTTTCGACCGTCGGCGATACCTCGTCGCGCTCGATCCGAGAGATCGCGGCCTGGCTCGTGCCGGCGCGCGCGGCTAGCTGCTTCTGCGTCGCGTAGTGCCGCCGGCGGACATCCCTGAGAAGCTGCCCGGGTGTCACGCCGCGAATATATCGGATGTGGTCTATTGGCTGGTTCGGCCGCGGCCATTTTGGCCTGGTTCGGGCCCCCGGGATCGGACCTCGCGGCGCATGAGTACCACCGCTGGTTCTTCCTCGAGCACGGATTCTCGATCTGGGACAACGCGTGGTACTCGGGCCGTTACGTCTCCGTCACCTACTCATGGCTCGCGTACCCGCTCGCCGCGGTCCTCGGCGTGAAGCTGCTGCTGGTGCTGTCGCTGGGCGTCGCCGCGGCGGCGTTCGCGGCGCTCGTGCGCTACCGGCCCGCCGCGTGGGCATTCGCGCTCGTTTGGGGCTGCTTCGCGCTCTCTGCGGCGATGCCGTTCGCAGTCGGGGTGGCGTTCGCCCTCTGCGGTCTCGTAACACTCTGTCACGAGGCTGACGATGCGCCGCGGCGTTGGGCTCGGCTGGCTGGATTCGGCGCGTTTGCCGCCCTGACGTGGGCAGCGAGCCCGCTCGCGTTGTTACTCCTGGCGGTCGTGGTCGTCGGCCTGCGACGGTGGGCGGCGGCGGGAATCCTCCTGCCGCTTCTCATCCTGCAGGTGGTGCTCACGCGCCTTTTCCCGAACGCGGGCCACTTTCCGTTCCCGTGGCAGGAGGCCGCCGCGGCAGCGCTCTTCTGCGCAGGCGCGATCATGCTCGCGCGCGGGCGTGTGCGCGGTTTGTTCGTCGGCTGGCTCGCGCTGATCGCCGTCTCGTTCGCGTTCCCGTCCCAGCTGGGCGAGAACGCCGCGCGCCTGCGGTTCATGGCGCTGCCGCTTGCGCTGCTCGTGCTCCGCGGGCGCCCGCTCGTGCTTGCGGTTCCGCTCGCCGTCGTCGCCGCCGTGTACAACGTCTCGCCGCTCGCGTGGAGCTTCGAGAAGGGGCTCGACGAGCGCGGAGAAAGCGCGGCCTACTGGACACCGGCGATCAAGTTCCTGCACGCGCGCGCCGATGCGAACTTCCGCGTCAACGCGCTGGACACGGTGGGGCACTGGGAGGCGTTCCACCTGCCGCGCAACGGGATCGGGATTACGCGCGGCTGGTTCCGCCAGGACGACTTCCCGCACAACGAGCTGCTGTATGAGAGCTCGCTCGACCCGCGGGAGTACGAGGGGTGGCTACGTGAGCACGGCGTGCGATACGTGCTCGTCCCACGCGACCGGCTCGACTACAGCTCGAAGCACGAGCCCGCGGCCGTCCGCGCAGTCGCGCGCCGGATAGCACAGGCGGGAGAGGTCACGATCTACGAACTGCCGAGCCCGACGGCGATCGTCCCGGGCGCGAACGTGACGCGGCTGACGCACGACTCGCTGACACTGGAGGCGCCGAGGCCAGGCCGCTACGTCGTGCGAGTCCGCGAAGGCGCCGGCTGGCGCGTCTGGGACGCGCCCGGTGCCGGCACCTTCACGCTCGACTTTCCCTAAGGCGACTCGGTCATCGCGCTGCCCCCGCCGCGTCGGACCGGCTCGGCCGCGGCAAGCACCCGGCCCGCGGGCATGAACTCGATCCCTGCTGCGGCGCCGATCTCGCCCGCGTTCGTGAACCGGTGGCCGCGGGCCTCGAGTGGGGCGCGGTCTGGATCCGTCAGGAACGCCGGCTCGACTCCCGTGGTCGCCGCGTTGCGCTGACTGAGCCGCGGATCGGCGATCGCCTGCGGCAGCGTCATCCCGCGGTCGATCCGGTCGACGAGCAGCTGGAGGACGGTCGTGATGATCGTCGCGCCGCCGGGGGACCCGAGAGCGAGGAACGGCGAGCCATTGTTGAGCACGATCGCCGGCGCCATCGAGCTCCGCGGCCGCTTACCGCCCTCGACCCTGTTCGGATGCGTCAGTGAGTCGAAGTTGAAGTCGGTGAGCTCGTTGTTGGCAAGGAAGCCGAAGCCCGGAACGACCAGCCCAGCGCCGCCCGTGGACTCGATCGTGAAGGTGTACGAGACGACGTTGCCCGACTTGTCGGAGGTGACGAGGTGGGTCGTCGTCTCGCCGCCTTCGTACGGGTACGGGTTCCCAGGCGCCACGACCGGCGGATTGGCCGCGGTCTCGAGGATGTGCGAACGCCGCTCGTTTGCGTACGCCTGCGAGAGCAGCCCGCTGAGCGGTACGTCGAAATACGCCGGATCGGCGAGGTACGCGTTCCTGTCGGCGAACGAATACCGCGACGCCTCCAGGAAGTGGTGCAGAGCGTGCTCGCGCGTCATCGATGCCAGGTTTTCGCCCTCGAGAATGTTCAGCGCCTCGCCGACGGTCGAGCCTCCGCTCGAGGGCGGGCCCATCGAATAGACGTCGAAGCCGCGGTAGCGGACGTGCGTCGGCGCGCGCTCCGGCGCGACGTACTGGTGCAGGTCCCGCATCGTCATCACGCCCGCTCGCCAGACGTGGTTTGCCGTCGGCGAGACAACCGGATGCTGCACCGTCTCCACGAGCGCGTCCGCGACCTTGCCGCGATAGAAGCCCTTCGCGCCGAGATGCGCGATGCGTTCGTAGGTGTCGGCGAGCTCGGGGTTCGTGAACACCGTGCCGACGTCGCGGGGCGTCCCGTCCGGGTCGAGGAAGAGCGCGGCGCTCGCGGGGATGTCGTCGAACCAGTCGCGGTTGCTGTCGGCCTGGTCGAACCAAGTCTTGTCGATGACGTAGCCGTGGCGCGCAACGTGGATCGCCGGCGCGAAGACCTGCTTCAGCGACATCGTGCCGTACTTCTGGAGCGCTTCGTCCCACGTCTCGACCGTGCCGGGCACGCCCACCGAAAGGCCGCTGTACCGAGCGGCGTTGAACGGCAGCGGCGCGCCGTTCTCCCAGAACGACATCGGATGCATCGCGGCGGGGGCCGTCTCGCGCCCGTCGATCGTCGTCACGCCGCCTGCGGGCGTGCGGATAACCATGAACCCGCCGCCGCCGACGCCGCACGAGAACGGCTCCGTGACGCCCAACACGGCCGCGGCGGCGACCGCGGCGTCAACCGCGTTGCCGCCGGAGCGCAGGATGCCGACGGCCGCCTCGGTCGCGAGCTTCTCGACGGAAGCCGCCGCCCCGCCCGTTCCGATCGACGTCGGTGGGCCGGAGCCCGAGCCGACGTCCGCGGACGCGCCGACCCCCAACACGAGTGCGCTTGCGACCAACGCGACGAGCAACAGCAACCGACTCCGGCGCATCAGGACCCCCTTGGAACGACGACGGCTCTTGGCGCGCGAACCCTAGCGCCTACTCGCGTCGCGGGTCAGCCGGTGAGGAAGCTCGGCGGCTCGAGCAGGTCCGGGTCGCTGCGAAGACCCGTGTAGCTGCGGCGGCGCGGCGCTCCGAGGCCCGTGGCGACCACCGTCACCCACACCTGGCCGGCGAGCGACTCGTCGACGGTCGCGCCGAAGATGATCTGCGTTTCGTCGGTGGCGGCCTCACGAACGACTTCGGCGGCGTCGTTGACCTCGATCAGCGACAGGTCCTCCCCGCCGGCGATCGAGAGGAGGATCCCGCGCGCACCCGTGATCTCGGTCTCGATCAGCGGCGAACGCAGCGCTCGTTCCGCCGCCTCGCGCGCCCGGTTGTCGCCGTTGGACGAGTAGCCGATGCCCATCAGCGCGCTGCCGCTGTCCTTCATGACCGTCCGCACGTCTGCGAAGTCGAGGTTGATCAGGCCCGGCATCGTGATCAGGTCGCAGATCCCCTGAACGCCCTGACGGAGGACGTCGTCCGCGATCCGGAATGCCTCGAGCATCGACGTCGAACGCTCGAGCACCTCGAGCAGACGGTCGTTCGGGATCACGATTGCCGTGTCGCACGCGGCGCGAAGCTCCTCCACGCCGCGGTCCGCCTGGGCACGCCGCTTCGTCCCCTCGAACTTGAACGGCGTCGTCACGATGCCGACGGTCAACGCGCCGACGTCCCGTGCGATTCGCGCGACGACAGGGGCCGCGCCGGAGCCCGTGCCGCCGCCCTCACCAGCGGTCACGAAGACCATGTCGCTCCCGCGCAGCACCTGCTTGATCTGGTCCGCGCTCTCCTCCGCAGCGCGGCGACCGACTTCAGGATCGGCGCCGGAGCCGAGACCCTGCGTCAAGTTCTGGCCGATGTGGATCTTCGTGTGCGCGTCCGACAGGTGCAGCTGCTGGATGTCGGTGTTCACCGCGATGAACTCGACCTGGTTGAGGCCGGCGTCCATCATCCGGTCGACGGCGTTCAGCCCGGCGCCGCCGACGCCGACCACGCGGATCACCGCGAGGTACGACGCGGGCGAGGGCGCAGCCCGGTGCAGGCGCGGTGCGGGCTCCGGAAGCGGATCGAGGTAGCGCTGAACGGGCTTGGGCTTCGGCTCGGGCGCCCGCGTGCGCTTCGGCTCCGCGCGCGGCTTCGGCTCCGGACGCGTCCGCTCCGGTTCCGGCGAGATCGGGACGACGTTCTCGGTCGACTCCTCCCACGTCGGGACGTGCTCGACGGTCTGCTCCTGCGGCTCCGTCGCCTGCTCGGGCTGGCCGCGTTCGACCTGGCGCTGCGCGGCCTCCGTCGCCCGGAAAAGGTCTGCGAGCGGCCCCTCACGCATGCTGGCGCGCTTTCGCGGCATGGCCGAGCACCTCCTTCGCCAAGTCGCGGTAGAGCTCCGCCGCCTCGCTCGTCGGGTCGTACTTGAGCACCGACTCGCCTTTGACGGGCGCCTCCGCGTAGCGGATCGTCTTACGGATCTTGGTCTGGAACACGAGCTCCCCGAAGTTCTCCTTCAGGATCTCGACCGCCTCCCGCGAGTGGATGAGGCGCCGGTCGTACATCGTCGCGAGGATTCCGGTGACGGCGACGTTCGGGTTCAGGTTGTCTCGCACCATCGAGAGCGTGTTCTGTAGCTGCACGAGCCCACGGAGGGACAGGTACTCCGTCTGCACCGGGACAATCACACCGTCGGCGGCGACGAATGCGTTGATCGTCAGCAACCCGAGCGACGGCGGCGTGTCGATCAGGATGTAGTCGTACCGCTGCTTGACGCCGATCAGCGCGCGCTCGAGCGCACGCTCCCGGCCGATCATCGAGGTGAGAGAGAGCTCGGCGCCGGCGAGGTCGATCGACGAGACGGCGAGGTCGACCTCCGCGCGCTCGACCACCTCCTCGATCGGCAGCCGATGCACGAGCACGTCGAACATCGAGCGCTCGATCTCGTCGGGGTTTAAGCCCTGGCTCATCGTCAGGTTGCCCTGCGGGTCGAGGTCGATCAGCAGGACCGACTTGCCGATCTCGGCGAGCGCGACGCCGAGGTTGAGCGTCGTCGTCGTCTTCGCGACGCCGCCCTTCTGGTTGGCGAATGCGATCACGCTCGCCTTGGGCGGCGCGTGGCCGTTCGTGTCCAGCCGATCGTTCGGATGGGAAAGGAGGCGCACCAGCCCCATGGCTCCCTCGGTTCTGGTCAGTCTAGAAATCTCCTTCCGCGATGGCGGAAGCCTCGCACGCGGATCGGACGCTGCGACGCGTCAGCTGCGACGCATTACATATCACGCTCCTCCCCGTCCCAGTACTCGAGGTGCTCGACGCGGCCGATCACGCCGAGCCCGCGGAAGAACACCTTGCGCGAGCGCGGGTAGTACGCGATGTCGTTCGGCTTTCGCGTCCCGTACGCGAGGTACGTCATGCCGCCGTCGCCGCCGACGAGCCGGTGCGCGACGCGCGTGGCGGGCGGACGGGCGATCACATGTCCGGCACGGACTGCGCGCTCCTGCCGCTCCGCCAGCCCGCGCTCCTCCATGATCGGCGCCGGCCAGAGCTCGAGCGTCCCGGCGCCGTCGAGGATCACGAACACCTCTTCCTCTTCGGAGTGGCAGTGCGGCGGCGAGCCCGTCTGCCCAGAGCCGAGGCGCACCCAGTTGAGACCGGTGTTGACCGAGCCGGCGGCGCGGGCGAGGTCGCGCCAGTTCGCTCGCTCCTCGCCGGCGCGCCAGGCGGGATCCACATCGCCGGCGTTGACGACGTTCTCCGGACGTTCGCCGACGTTCGAGAAGTCGAGCGGCTCCGCCTCCGCCTCGACGTCCCAGGGGTCGTCGGTCCTGCCCTCGACCCACGGATACCCAAGGCGCACAGCGTTCGACCGGGGGAGGAACCCGAGCTCGGTCGGGTGGCGGGTGCCGTAGACGAGGACGTCGAGGCCGTCGTCGCCGCCGCGCAGCGTGTGCTCGTGCTCGTCGGCACGGAAAACGACGCAGTCGCCCGCACCGATCCCGAAGACGGCCTCGTCCTGCCACACGAGGCCGGAGCCCCCGAGGACGTAGACGATCTCTTCGGAGGCGCCGTGCGAGTGCGGCGGCGTCGAGAGGCCGCCCGGGTCGATCCGCACGCGGTTGACGCCGACGCCGACAGAGCCGGCGGCGTCGCCGAGGCGCTGCCACGTCGCAGCCATCTCGCCCCTCTCCCGACGACGCTCCTCCACGTCGTCCCAGTGCACGGATGTCACGCTCCGACTATCGCACCGTCCAGCGCCTCCTTGCACCGCGCGACGGCCGCGACCGCCCGCTCCG
>Ga0126312_10001342_pt1 | contig 16028 bp, 11 predicted proteins | sample Plot104A_FD_92537 | JGI IMG/M metagenome (GOLD analysis project Ga0126312, IMG submission 92537) | Serpentine soil microbial communities from UC McLaughlin Reserve, CA, USA - Plot104A | ecosystem: Environmental > Terrestrial > Soil > Grasslands | place: USA: UC McLaughlin Reserve, Lake County... | reverse complement strand
GCTGCGGTCCGCTCAGCCCGACGCGCTCGCGACGCCGAGGCAGCGAGCACGGTTCCTCTGTGGCATCACCAGCCCGGCCACGAGCCGGGCGAAGCTGACCAGGGACCCGCTCTTCGGCTTACTGTCCGACCGCCGGTTCGCCGACGTGCTCGCCTGGTGCGACGCCGCGGTCGCGTAGCGGCCGCGGCGCGCGGGCGCGATCGTTGACCGCGCCGGAAACCTTCGCGATGCTCTGGACGTGATCGTGTGTTCGGTCTGCGGGCGGGAGAGCCCCGACGACGTCCCCTTCTGCGCGGGCTGCGGGACGGCGCTCGGCGAACCGCCTGACCAGCTGCACGAGGAGCGCAAGGTCGTCACCATCCTGTTCGCCGACCTCGTCGGGTCGACCGCGAGCGCCGAGCGGCGCGACCCGGAGGACGTCCGGACGATGCTGTCGGCCTACTACGCGCGGCTGCGGGGCGAGCTCGAGCGTCACGGCGGCACGGTCGAGAAGTTCATCGGCGACGCCGTGATGGCCGTCTTCGGCGCGCCGGTCGCGCACGAGGACGACCCCGAGCGGGCAGTGCGGGCAGCCCTCGCGATTCGCGACGGCCTGGCAGCGTCCGACGTCGACGTCCGGATCGCCGTCCACACGGGCGAGGCGCTCGTGTCGCTCGGGGCGAGGGTGGCTGCAGGCGAGGCGATGGTGGCCGGCGACGTCGTCAACACCGCGGCTCGGCTCCAGACGGCGGCGCCGGTGAACGGCGTGCTCGTCGGCGAGACGACACACCGGGCGACCGCGCACGCGATCGAGTACCGCGACGCCGGCGCCGTTCACGCCAAGGGGAAGTCCGATCCTGTGCCGTCGTGGGAGGCACTGCAGGCAAAGGCGCGCTTCGGCGTCGACGTCGAACAGGAGCCGCTGTCGGAGCTCGTCGGCCGCGGCGACGAGGTCGAGCTCCTCGCAGGCGCGCTCGCTCGCGTGCGGCGCGAGCGAGAGCCGCAGCTCGTGACGCTGGTCGGGGTGCCCGGGATCGGCAAGAGCCGCCTCGTCGCCGAGCTGCTCACGCTCGTCGACGCGCTCCCGGATCTGATCACGTGGCGGCAGGGGCGCTGTCTGTCCTACGGCGAGGGCGTGAGCTTCTGGGCGCTCGGCGAGATGGCGAAGGCGCAGGCCGGAGTGCTCGAGACGGACTCCGCCCAGGTCGCGGAAGAGAAGCTCGCGGAGGCCGTGGCGGCGCTCGTACCCGAACCAGAGGAGGCGGAGTGGGTCGTCGGCCACATGCGGCCGCTCCTCGGCCTCGGCGGCGCCTCGGGCGCGGACGACCGGCGCAGCGAGGCGTTCGCGGCGTGGCGTCGCTTCTTCGAGGGCCTGGGCGAGCAGCGTCCGGCGGTGCTCGTCTTCGAGGACCTGCACTGGGCCGACGACGGTCTGCTCGACTTCGTCGACCATCTGGCCGACTGGGCGATCGGGGTGCCGCTGCTCGTTGTCGCGACGGCGCGTCCCGAGCTGCTCGAGCGCCGGCCGGGCTGGGGAGGCGGCAAGGCCAACGCTGCGACGCTCTCGCTGCGGCCGCTCTCGGACGTGGAGACCGCGCGCCTGCTCGGCGTGCTGCTCGACCAGTCCGTGCTGGCGGCCGACCTGCAGGGCGAGCTGCTGGCGCGGGCTGGAGGGAACCCGCTCTACGCCGAGGAGTACGTCCGCATGCTGAAGGACGGCCGGTTCAGCGGCGAGCACCTTCCCGAGACCGTGCAGGGGATCATCGCGGCGCGACTCGACGCTCTCCCGGCCGCGGAGAAGCTCCTGATCCAGGACGCGGCCGTGATCGGGAAGGTCTTCTGGTCCGGAGCACTGGCTGCGATCGGAGGTGCCCCCCGCTGGACGGTCGAGGAGGCGCTGCACGCGCTCGAGCGAAAGGAGTTCGTCCGTCGCGAGCGTCGGAGCTCCGTGGCGAGCGAGGGCGAGTTCGCATTCCGACACGCTCTCGTGCGCGACGTCGCCTACGCGCAGATCCCGCGCGCCGGTCGCGCCGAGAACCATCGGCTGGCCGCCGAGTGGATCGAGTCGCTCGGCGCCGACCGCTCCGAGGACCGCGCCGAGATGCTCGCCCATCACTACGGCGCGTCGCTCGAGTTCGCCCGCGCGTCGGGGCAGAAGACGTCGGAGCTCGAGGCTCGCGCGAGGGTCGCGCTGCGCGACGCGGGCGAAAGGGCCGTTGCTCTGAGCGCGTTGCCTGTCGCCCGGAGGCATTTCGCCCGCGCGGTCGAGCTGTGGCCCGAGGACGATCCCGACTGGCCCTACCTCGTGCTCCGGCACGGCCAGACGGAAATCGCGGTCGCGCAGGCAGGTGAGCTGCCGCTCGCGCAACGCGCCCTCGCGCGCCTGCTCGCCGCCGGCGACCGCGAGCATGCGGCGGAGGCCGAGGTCCTGCTCGCGACGGCGGACTGGTTCGCCGGCCGCAACGACTCGACGCTCGACCGCGTCGAGCGGGCGCGCGCGATCGTCGTAGACCTCCCGCCCTCGCCGTCGAAGACGCGCACCTACTCCGAGACCGCCCGCTTCCTGATGCTCGCCGGCCGAAGCGACGAGGCGATCGAGATCGGTCGCGAAAGCCTCGCGCTCGCGCGAGAGCTCGGCCTGCGGGAGCTGCAGGCCCACGCGCTGACCAACATCGGCACTGCGCGGGTCAACAGCGGCGACTTCGGCGGGCTCGACGACCTGCGCGACGCGGCCTCGGTCGCCGAGGAGATCAGCTCCGGGGAGCAGTTGCGCGCGCTCGGGAACGACGCCTCACTGCGGGCGAACCTCGGCGACCTCGGGCACGCGCGGACGCTGTTCGAGCAGACGTCGGACCTCGCCGTGAAGCTCGGAGTGAGCGGCTACACGCTCTGGTGCGAGGCCGAGTTCGCGCAGCTCGACTACCTCGGCGGCGCCTGGGACGACGCCCTCGCGGCAGCCGACGGGTTCCTCGCCAAGGCGGCCGACTACTACATCGGCGTCGTCGCGCGGATGGTGCGGGCGGAGATCCTCGTCGCGCGAGGCGAGGCCGCGGCCGGTGTGGCGGAGTCCGAGCGCGCACTCGCGTTCGCCCGCGGCGCGAAGGATCCGCAGATTCTGTACCCGACGCTCGCGGCGCACGCGCGTCTTGTTGCGCTCACGGGGCGCACTGCCGAGGGGCACGAGTGCGCGAACGAGCTGCTCGGGCTCGCCGCTGCACGCCCGTTCCTCGCGACTCACTGGGTTCTGCACCTCACGCTCGCCCTGGACGAGCTGGGTAGACGCGACGCGGCCGCCGCGGTCGTCGCGGGCCTGACTGCGACGGGCTGGCGCGACGCGAGCGACGCGTACGTTCGCGGCGATTTCGCCGCCGCCGCCGACTTCCTCGCAACACTGGGCGACCGCGCCGACGAGGCATACGTGCGCCTCCGCGCTGCCGAGGGCGGCGCGGGCGCCGCGCAGCTCGACCGGGCGCTCGCCTTCTACCGGGGCGTCGGCGCCTCGGCCTACGTGCGGCGGGGCGAGGCGCTCCTGCCGGCGACCGCCTGAGCAGCCGCGCACCCGCGGGTCGAGACGCCTGCCTCCCGCCCTTCGAGGTGTGGTTTCCCGCACTGTCTGCGGCTCGGGCCGGGCCTAGGTTGCGGGTATGAGATCTGCGCTTCGCACCCACAACGGAATGACCGAGTTGGCGATGGCGATCGGCCTGTACGCGCTCTACGAGGTCGTCCGCGGCTTTGGCTCGACGACCCTCGGCGACGCACGGCTCCATACCGCCGACATCGTCTCGCTCGAGCGCCACCTCGGTCTCTTCGTCGAGCGCGCCGTGCAGCAGGCCGTCGAGGGTCTTCCCGGTCTGCCGATGCTGCTCGGGTTCGCGTACATGTCGCTCCATTTCGGCGCGACGGCCATTGCGATGATCTGGGTGCACCGCCGCCACCGCGAGCGCTTCGCGCTCGTCCGGACGACCCTGGTCGTCTCGACGGCGGTGTCGCTCGCCATCTACGTCCTGTACCCGGCCGCCCCGCCGCGCCTCGCCGGCCTGGGCTTCGCCGACACGGTCACCGACAAGGCCGGGATCAACCTCAGCTCGGACGCGCTCGGCAGCCTCTACAACCCCTTCGCCGCCGTCCCGAGCCTGCACTTCGGCTACTCGCTGCTCGTCGGCGTGACCGTCGCCGTCCTGGCCCGCCGCCGCTGGGTGCGCTGGATCGGCGCCGCCTACCCGCCGTTCATGCTCTTCACGATCGTCGCCACCGGCAACCACTTCATCTTCGACGCGGTCGCCGGTGGGCTCGTGGTCGTCCTCTCGTACTTCGTGGCGAAGGCGCTGCTCTCCGCCCGCCCGGTGCGGCCGGCGACCGTTCGGCGGCCGGCGGCGGCCCGCCCGCGGCTGCGCACGCTGACGCCCGCCTCGTAGGCTCGTCGCTTCGGCAGCCGCGCGGCGGCCCTACACCATGTCCGTGCCGCGGCGGAGCGGCGCCCGGCCCGCGGGCTGCAGCGGAGCGTCCCGGTCGAGCGGTCGCGGGATCGGGCGCGTGACGGCTGCGTCTTTCGAGACGGCGATCGTCTCACCGTGGTGGCCGATCCGGAGCGGTTCGCCCGCGAGCAAGACGTAGGTGGCGTCCGCCTTCGTCGCCTCGACCTTCAGGCACCTGCCCCGGTAGAGCAGCCGGAAGACGAGTCGCTCCAACCGCGCCGGGAGGCGGGGCGCGAAGGCGAGATCCCCGTGGTGGTCGCGCATCCCTCCGAAGCCCGCGACGGTCGCGATCCAGGCGCCGGCGAGCGAGGCGATGTGGAGGCCGTCGCGGGTGTTCTGCTGCAGGTCGCGCAGGTCCATCAGCGCCGCCTCGCCGAAGTAGTCGTACGCGAGCTCGAGGTGACCGACCTCGGCGGCGACGACCGCCTGCGTGCAGGCCGAGAGCGAGGAGTCGCGGACGGTGAGCCGCTCGTAGTAGGCGAAGTCGCGAGCCTTCTCGTCGGCGGTGAAGGCGTCGCCGCACCAGTGCAGCGCGAGCACGAGGTCCGCCTGCTTCACGACTTGCTTGCGGTAGAGGTCGAAGTACGGGAAGTGCAGGAGCAGCGGGTACTGATCCGGCCTCGTCGCCGAGAAGTCCCAGAGCTGGTGTTCGGTGAAGCCCTCGGACTGCGGGTGCACGCCGAGCTCCTCGTCCCACGGCACGACCATGTCCTCGGCCGCGTCGCGCCACACCGCGGCTTCCTCGAAGTCCGCGCCGAGTTCCGCGGCATGGCGCGGGTGGCGCGCGACGGCGTCCGCGGCCGCGTACAGGTTCTTCCGCGCGAGCAGGTTGGTGTAGACGTTGTTGTCGGCGATCGCGCTGTACTCGTCGGGGCCGGTGACGCCATCGATGCGGAAGCGGCCGTGCGAGTCGTGGTGGCCGAGCGAGCGCCAGAGCCGCGCGGTCTCGACCAGCAGCTCGAGCCCGACGTCGCGTTCGAACGCGTCGTCCCCGGTCGCAGCCTGGTAGCGAGCGACTGCGTCGGCGATGTTGGCCCCGATGTGGAACGCGGCGGTGCCGGCAGGCCAGTAGCCGGAGCATTCCTGCCCGCGGATCGTCCGCCACGGGAACGCAGCGCCGGCGAGGCCGAGCTGCCCCGCCCGCTCCCGCGCCAGGTCGAGCGTCGCGTGCCGCCACCGGAGCGCGTCGCGGGCCGCCTTCGGCGCCGTGTAGGTGAGGGCGGGAAGGATGAACCGCTCGGTGTCCCAGAAGGTGTGCCCGTCGTAGCCCGGACCCGTCAGCCCCTTGGCGCCGATCGCGCGGCCCTCGGCCCGCGCGCCGGCCTGCAGCGTGTGGAAGAGCGCGAAGCGGACCGCCTGCTGAAGCTCCGTGTCGCCCTCCAGCTCGACGTCGGCGCAGTCCCAGAAGGCGTCCAGATAGCCGCGCTGCCCGCTGAGCAGCCCGTCCCAGCCCGTGTGCCGCGCCTCGGCGAGCGCGGCGACGACCTCGTCGCGCAGCGCCGGGTACGAGCGCTGACTCGACCACGCGTACGCGAGGAGCTTGATCACCGTCAGGTGCTCGCCGGCTGCGAGGTCGGCCGCCACGGTCACCCGCCCTAGGTCGCCCCTGCTCTCGGCCGCGACCGCCGTCCCGTCGGGACCGTCGATCAGATGATCCATGCCTGCCGCCATCCCCAGCCCGCTGCGGCGCGTCGAGTGGACGAGGACGACGCGCGCGGCGTGGTCGAAGAACTCCTGCGACTCGAGCGGCGACTCGAGGATCGCCGCGGCCCGCGGGTCGGCGGAGCGCGCGGACGACTCGGGCTCGTTCGCGACGAGCTCCGACTGGACGACCACGCGGACCGGCGCCTCGAGCGGCTCGACCTCGTACATGATCGCCGCGGTCGAACGCTGGACGAACGACACGAGCCGCGTCGAACGAACGCCGACCGAGACACCCGCGGGGGACCTCCACTCCACGCGCCGACGCAGGACACCGGCGCGGAGGTCGAGCTCGCGCTCGTGCGCGAGCAGCCGGCCGTAGCGCAGGTCGAACGGCTCGTCGTCGACGAGCAGGCGGATGATCTTGCCGTTGGTGACGTTGACGATCGTCTGGCCCGACTCCGGGTTTCCGTAAGCCGTTTCCGCCTGCGGGAGCGGGCGGAGCTCGTAGAACGAGTTCAGGTACGTCCCCGGCAGGCCGAACGGCTCGCCCTCGTCCAGGTTCGCGCGGAGCCCGATGTGCCCGTTCGAGAGCGCGAGCACCGACTCCGTCTGCGCGAGCACGTCGAGGTCGAGGTGCGTCTCGCGCACCGACCACGGCTCGACCGCGAACGCGGGATGAGCGATCACGTCCGGTCCAGCAGGTCCGCGAGGTCCGAGACGACGATGTCCGCGCCGCGCTCGCGCAGCGCGTTCGCCTGCCCGCTCCGGTCGACGCCGACCACGAAGCCGAACCGCCCGGCGCGCGCCGCCTCGACGCCTGCGAGCGCGTCCTCGAACACCGCCGCCTCGGCGGGCTCGACGTCGAGCGCGCGCGCCGCTGCGAGAAACGTGTCGGGCGCCGGCTTCCCGCGGAGCCGCTCGCGCTCGGCGACGACCGCGTCGATCCGCACCTCGAACAGCTCGTCGATCGCGGCCGCCTCGATCACCTCGCGACAGTTCGCGCTCGAGGAGACGACGGCGGTGCGAAGCCCCGCCTCCCGAACCGCGTGCACGTAGCGGGTCGAGCCCTCGTACGCCTCGACTCCGAGGCGATCCATCAGCGCGAGGACCAGCTCGTTCTTGCGGTTGCCGAGGCCGATCACGGTCTCGGCGCCGGACGGATCGCCCGGCGCTCCCTCGGCGAGGCGGATGTCGCGTGCGGCGAGAAACGAGCGCACGCCGTCGTAGCGCGGCCGACCGTCGACGTGCTCGTCGTAGTCGTGCACGGGGTCGAACGGGACGAACGGCTCGCCGTTGCGCGCCGAGCGCTCCCGGAGGTACGCGTCGAACATCTCCTTCCAGGCGGCGGCGTGCACCTTCGCCGTCTGCGTGAGCACTCCGTCGAGATCGAAGAGGCAGGCGCGGATCGCCGCCGGCAGCCCGAGGGCGGACGTCGCGAGGCCGGGGTCGGTGTCGGAGTCGGCGGCCACGCAGGTGAGCCTGCCCTACGCCGTCGGCAGCGCGCGCCGCGGAGGTGCCGGCGGGCGGTCTCCCTCGGGTGAGAGGGACGGGAGCCACTCGAGCCGGCGCGGCAGGTACCAGTTCCATTCGCCGAGGAGCTTCATCGTCGCGGGGACGAGCACGGCGCGGACGACCGTCGCGTCGATGAGCACGGCGATGGCGAGACCGAATCCCATCTGCTGCATCATGATCAGGCTCAGTGTCGCGAACAACCCGAAGACGGCGACCATGATGATCGCGGCGCTGGTCACCGTTCCGGCCGTGCGCGTGATCGCGAGCCGGATCGCGTCGTCGGTCGTCGTGCCGGCGTCGTGCAGCTCCTTGATCCGGCTCAGGATGAAGACGTGGTAGTCCATCGAGAGGCCGAAGAGGACGACGAACAGGAACAGCGGCAGCCAGCTGACGATCGCTCCGTTCGTCTGGAAGCTGAACACGTCGGCGAGCCAGCCGCGCTGGAACACGCCGACGAGGATCCCGTACGCGGCGCCGACGGAGAGCAGGTTGAGCGCGACGGCCGTCGCGGCGATCACGATCGACCTGAACGTCAGCAGGAGGAGCGTGAACGCGAGGCCGAGCACGAACAGGAACACGTACGGCAGCCGCGCGCGCATCTGCTGGTTGAAGTCGTAGGTACCCGCGGTCACGCCGGTCACGGCCACCTCGACGTCCGGCAGCGACGCTGCGATCGGCGGGATGACCTTCTCGCGCAGCGTGTGGAGCGCGTGGACCGAGGCCGCGTCGTCGCCGTTGCCGGCGATCGCGAACTCGATGCGCGCCACGGTGCGGTCGTGATTGACGTCCAGCGTGAAGGGCGCGTAGAGCTCGCCGGTCGCGAGCGCTTGCCGGCGGGCGACGACGTAGGCGCGCTTGATCTCCGGGGTCTGGACGTTCGGCGCCCTGACCACGACCTGCGCCGGTGTCTGCGACCCCGGAAAAGCGTGCTGGATCCGGTCGTAGGTGCGGACGATCTTCAGGTCGTGCGGGAAGTCGGTCAGGTTCGGCAGCTTCGTGTGCATCTGGGCCGCGGGCAGCGCGGCGACAACGAGCGCACCCGCGGAGATGGCGAGCGCGACGGCAGGACGCCGAAGGACCGCCGCGATGAAGCGGCCCCACGCGCCGTCGTCGCGCACGCGCGAGCGGAGGAGCGGGATCCGGCCGCGGTCGACGTTGTCGCCGAGCCGGTGGAGCAGCGCCGGCAGCACCGTGAGCGACCCGATCATCGCCGCGAGCACCACGATCATCGTGCCGAGGCCGATCGCGGCGAAGAGCGAGTTGCCGGAGACGAACATGCCGGCCATCGCGATCAGCACTGTCGCCCCCGAGATCAGCACCGCCTGTCCCGAGGTGCGGGCGGCGTGCAGGAGCGCGTCGTGCGGAGACCGCCCGCGCCGGCGCTCCTCGCGCTCTCGCCTGAGGTAGAAGAGCGAGTAGTCGATCCCGACCGCCATCCCGATCATCAGGATGATCGCGCTCAAGGTCTGCTGGTCCGTCGGCACGACGTGGCTCGCAAGCTGGTTCAGGCCCATCGCGGCGAGCACGGCGGAGAAGGCGAGCAGCACCGGCAGGCCGGCGGCGACGAACGCGCCGAAGGCGACGATCAGGATCGCGATCGTGAGCGGCAGCGCCGTCAGCTCGACACGGCTCATGTCGCTCGCGAACCGCGCGTCGACCTCGTGTTCCGAGGAGGCCTGCCCGAACTCCTCGACGATCACGCTCTCGTGCCTTGCCTGCACTCGGTCGACCGCGGCCAGGATCGGCGCGATCTTCTCCTTCGCCTTCTCGGCCCTGCCCTGCACGTCGAACTGCACGAGCGCCGAGTGCCGGTCGCGCGACACGAGGCCCGTGCCCGGGTTTCCGAGCGGCGAGACGACGTTGCTCACGGCCGGCTGCTTCGAGAGCGTCTGGACGACGTCGGCGACCGCAGCCGAGAACGCCGGTTGCCCGAAGGCGGCCCGACGTGACTGGACGAGCACGCTCTCGCGCGCGGGGATCTTGAAGTTCGCCGCGTCGAGGATCTGCTCGGCGCGCCGCGACTCGCCGTTCGCGATCGCCCACGGCTTCATCTGCTTCGCGCCGACCGCGCCGCCGACCACAACCGCGAGGACGGAGAACGCGATCCACCCGAAGGCTGCGCGCTTCCAGTGCGAGGCGCTCCAACGACCTGCGCGACCGGAGAGATTCATGGCGTCCATGACAGACTCCCTTGCTCGACGTGGTGCCCCGCAGATCCGCCGCCACGTCGCCTTCTCAATCGCGGAAAGCACGAAAGCCGCGTCAGGGGAAACCACCGATCTTCGGTTTTTCCCCGATGTCGCGGGCAGCGCGGCGCGCGAGCCTTTGACGCATGATCACGCAACCGCGGCGCCGCGACCAGCTGTCGCTTCGGCGCCGTGGGCGCGCGCGTACGGCTCGTGCGCCGAGGGATCTGAGCGAGACCACCGCGCGCCTCGTCACGCTGGACTCGCTTGCGGCCTCGTGGCGCGCCGCGTTCGACGCCGCCGACGCGGCGCTTTCGGCGGCGGATCGGTCGCTGAAGCCGGAGGAGCTCCACGCATTCCGCCGCGGCCTCGCGAGCGAGCGCGGGTCGACGGTCGAGCTGCTCGAGGAGGTCGCACGGATCGAAGGCTCACACGCGACGTTCGCCGAGTTGCTCGTGTCGCGGCCGAACCTGAAGGGGCTGCTCGGGCTGCCGCCCGCCGTGACGGCGTGCGTCTTCAACCTCGACGGAGTCCTCGTCGGCAGCGCCGCTTTCCACACCGCAGCGTGGGCCGAGACCTTCGACGCGCTGATCGTGGCTCGCGTTGAGCGGACGGGCGGGCAGTTCGCGCCGTTCAACCCGCGCGTCGACTACGGGCGCCACATCCACGGCAAGCCACGCCTCGACGGCGTCCACGCCTTCCTTGCGAGCCGCGGGATCAGCCTGCCCGCCGGCACGCCGGACGACCCGCCCGGCGCCGAGACGGTGCACGGCCTCGCGAAGCGCAAGCGGGAGGCGCTCCTGCGGCGCATCGACGAGCAGGGCGTGAGCGCCTTCGACGGCTCGAAGCGGTACCTCGAAACGGCACGGGACGCCGGTGTCCGCCGGGCCGTCGTCTCGGCGAGCGCCAACACCGCGACGATCCTCGATCGCTCCGGCCTCGCGATGCTGATCGACGAGTGCGTCGACGGCAACACGATCGTGGCGGAGCAGTTGCGCGCGAGACCCGCGCCCGACATCCTCGTCGCCGCCTGCCGCCGGCTCGGCATCTCCGCGAGCGACGCGGCCGTGTTCGAGACGAGTTCCGCGGGGGTAGCGGCGGCCCGCGCCGCGGGCTTCGCGCTCGTCGTCGGCGTCGATGCGACGGGCGACGGGAAGGCGCTCGCCGACGAGGGCGCGGACGTCGTCGTCTCGCGGCTCTCCGACCTCTTCGAGCGCAAGCTGCCGCGGCGCTGAACGAGGGGTCAGGCTCGCGCGAGGTCGTGTTGGCCCGCGCCGAGGCGAGCCTCGCCGCGGCAACGCGCTCGGACACCGACCTCGAGCGCGAGATACGCGACGACGTCCTGTTGCGCACGCTCTGGATTCACCCGAGCCACCTGCGCGTCGCCGTCGTCGACGGCGAGGTGACGCTCGGCGGCGAGCTCGAGACGCGGACGGAGGCCGAGCTCGTGACGGCGTACGTGGCGCGGGTGCCCGGCGTCGTCTCGGTCGACGACTCCCGCCTGCGGTGGGCGCGGGACGACCTCGCGCGGGGGCACTGGACGACGACGCCGCCGCCCGTCACATGAGCGCCATTCTCGCGCAGCCAGCCGAGCCGGCGACGCAGGCGGCCCTCTTCGGCGTGGCGTCCTCGCGATGGTGTTCGCGGGGCTCGGCAAGCGCCGGCTGGAATGGCGTCCGCCGCGCAAGCATCGCCGCGCCTGGTTCGGCCGCGGCGGCCGGCCGGCGCGCCTCGCGGCGCTAGCCCGCGCCGCCGCCGACCTGCTGCTCGAGCTCGCCGGCGAGCTTGCAGAGGGCCGCGTTCTCGATCGTCCGCGTGCGCTGCTCGGACAGGTGCAAGCTCGCGGCCACGGAGACGAGATCGACGGCGGTGCCGTCGAGTCCGAAGTGGAGGTTGACGATCTCGCGCTGCCGCGGCGTCAGCCGGCCGAGGGCGTCGCGCACACGCCGTCGCCGGTCGGCGACGAACGTCTCGCGCTCGGGACTCGGCGCCGCCGAATCGGCGACCAGGCTCTCGAGCGGCAACCCGTCGTTCGCCGCCTCCTGGTCGAGCGACATCGGCGTGATCGCGGCGGTCAGCACATCGACGACCGCGTCGTACGAGAGGCCCGTCGCGGCCGCCAGCTCGCCCGGTGTCGGCGGTCTCCCCGTTGCCGCGGCGAGGCTCGCCTCCGCGCGGGCCAACACGCGCCGGCGCTCGACGACGTGCTTCGGAAGCCGAACGAGGCGCGCGCGCTCGGTGAGCGCGTTCCGGATCGCGCGGCGCACGCGGAAGCGCGCGAACGTCTCGAACGCGACGCCACGGCGGGGATCGAAGCGGTCGATCGCCTCCAGGAGGCCGAGCGCGCCCTCCTGGACGAGGTCGTCGAACGGCAGGCCGAGGTCGCGGTAGCGCGACGCGACGGCGTGGACCAGGCCGAGGTGGCAGACGACGACCCGGTCGCGCGCGCCGACGTCTCCACGCGCCGCGGCGCGCAGCAGCCTCCGCTCCTGGACCGCGTCACAACAGCGGCGCTCACGCGATCTGCGACGCCGACGCCCTCGGTCGATTCCGGCCGTCAACTGCTCCTCCTTCGCCTCCACGGTATGGAGGTGCGCGCCGCCGACCATCCGCGAAACGGCGGAGAGGAGCGGCGGAAAACTACGGAACCGTCAGTGCTGTGGCGCGAGGAGCGCAGCGAAGAACGCCGTCAGGCGCTGCGCGTACTCAGCGGGCCGCGCAACGTAGCCGCCCGCGCGACCGGCCTCGGGAATCTTCCAGAGCGCCTTCGGCGCCGTGGGACTGCGCGCAGAGGCGCGTGGCGAACTACCGATCGGCGTCGTCGACGGCTCGGCGCGCTCGAGACGGCCGCGGAAGATACTCCTTCGACGTGCCGGTCGTCCCGTCGATCGCCGTCGAGGAGCTCCGCGTCGTCCGCGGCGAGACCGTCGCGCTGGACGGCGTCTCCCTGCGCGTCTCCGCCGGTCGTGTGACGGGGCTGCTCGGCCCGAGCGGGAGCGGCAAGTCGACGCTGCTCCGCGCGATCGTCGGCGTCCAGCGGATCGCGTCGGGCCGGGTGACGGTGCTGGGACAACCGGCAGGCTCATCGCAGTTGCGGGCACACCTCGGGTACGTCACGCAGGCGCCCTCCGTGTACCCCGACCTCTCGGTGCGCGAGAACCTGCGCTACTTCGCCCGGATCGTCGGCGTGACTCGCGAGCGGGTGGACGAGGTCATCGACACCGTCGGCCTCGCCGACGTCGGCGGGCGTGTCGTCGGCCGGCTCTCGGGCGGCCAGCGGGCGCGAGTCTCTCTCGCGACTGCGTTGCTGCACGACCCGGAGTTGCTCGTCCTCGACGAGCCCACCGTCGGCCTCGACCCGGTGCTCCGGCGCGACCTCTGGGAGACCTTCCACGCACTCGCGGACCGCGACCGCACGCTGCTCGTCTCGAGCCACGTGATGGACGAGGCGGATCGTTGCGACGACCTCCTGTTGCTGCGCGACGGGCGGCTGCTCGCGGCCGGCACACCTCAGGAACTGCGTGAGCAAACGGGGACGCGTGAGCTGGAGTCGGTCTTCCTGCGCCTGATCGAGGCCCGCGCGTGAACGGCCGTGCCGCGTCGGCGACGACGATCCGCGTGCTGACGCAGCTTCGCCGCGACCCGCGCACGATCGGCTTGATCGTCGTGGTGCCGTGCGTGCTCGAGATCCTCTTGAAGGAGATCTTCTCCGGCCGCCCGGACGTCTTCCAGCACGTCGGCGCGCCGCTGCTCGGCCTGTTCCCGTTCATCTCGATGTTCGTCGTCACTTCCGTGACGATGCTCCGCGAGCGGACGTCCGGCACCCTCGAGCGGCTGATGACGATGCCGCTCGCCAAGATCGACGTGCTCCTCGGCTACGCGGCGGCGTTCGCACTCGTCGCCGTCGTCCAGGCGATCGTCGTCTCGCTGCTGGCGTTCGGGCCGCTCGGCCTCGAGGTCGCAGGGCCGCGCGCGGCAGTCGTCGGGCTCGCGGTCGCGAACGCGACGTTGGGCATGGCACTGGGGCTGTTCGTGAGCGCGTTTGCGACGACCGAGTTCCAGGCCGTCCAATTCATGCCGGCGCTCGTCTTCCCACAGCTCCTGCTGTGCGGCCTGTTCGTCGCGCGCGACGACATGGCCAACTGGCTGCAGTGGATCTCCGCCGCGCTGCCGCTCGTGTACGCCTACGACGCCCTCGCACGCGTCGCCCGCGGCGGGGGCTACGGCTCGCCCTTCATCCTCGACGTGGCCGTGACGCTGGGAGTCGTCGTCCTCGCACTCGCGCTTGCCGCGGCGACGCTGCGGCGGCGGACGGCGTGAAGCCCGCGCGCTAGTCCGACAGCGCCCCTGCAGCCGCGTCGCGCCGCTTCTCGAGCGCGTCGAGGATCAGGTCGAGGCCGTACTCGAACGCCGCTGCGAAGTCGTAGCCGACCTTCGCGACGTACCCGCCGACCACCTCGGCGAGGTAGGGAAACGCGTCCGCGAGCGCGGCGAGTTGCTGCTCCTGCTCGCGTTCGGCGTAGTCCTGGACTTGTGCCTCGGCCACTGCCGCGGCTTCCTCGGCGTCCTCGAAGGGGACGCTCTTCTCCTGGAGCGCGAAGCCGTAGATGTAGGCGTCCTGAACGGAGTAGGCCTGGATCGTGAGCTCGATCGAGAAGCCCGCTTCGCGGAGGCAGCCGAGGACGGCATCATGGAGCGCGAAGCTGGCAGGCCCCGGCGTCGCTCGCGACTCCATCAGCCCCACGGCCCAGCGGTGGCGGTTGAGAGCTTCGCGGGTGGACAGCGCGCGTCGCCGCAGCGCAGTCTTCCAATCGACGTCGGTGGGCGGTAAGTCGATCTCGCTGAAGACCATGTCGATCATCCCGTCGAGCAGCACCTCCTTGTTCGGGACGTAGTGGTAGAGCGACATCGCGCCGGCGCCGAGGTTGTCGGCGAGCTTCCGCATCGTCAGCGACTCGAACCCGCCCTGGTCGGCGAGCTCGACCGCGGCGCGGAGGATCCGCTCCTTGCTGAGCGGCGCTCGCGCCTCGGTTGCTTGCTCCGGATGTGCCATCAGGTCGAAAGAGTGTGGGTAGCCGCCCTTCCGATCGTACGCCGTACGAGTATCTTCTCGTACAACGTACGAACAAGTCGGAAGGAGACTAGCATGACCCGCCTCACCACCTTCGTTCTCGGCCACAAGCGACTCGTCCTCGGCTTCTGGGTCGCCGTCACGATCGCCGCCTTCGCGGCCGTCCAGCCCGCCGGCAAGGCGCTCTCGCAGCAGTTCAGCGTGCCGGGGCGCGAGGGCTTCGAGACGAACCGCGAGCTCGCCGCGATCTACGGTAACGGTGGCGATGTCGCGCCGCTCGTACCCGTCGTAGCGCTTCCGCAGGGGAAGACGGTCGACTCGGCGGGCGTTGCCGACGAGCTCGGCGCTGCGCTCGCGAAGGTCGAGGCCGCGCTGCCGCACGCGCGCGCCGCGTCGTACGCCTCGACCGGCGACCGCGCGTTCGTGTCGGAGGACGGGAGTACGACGTTCGCGCTCGTCTACATCCCGGCCAGGGGCGGGGTCAACCCTGGCCAGGCGGAGGCCCGCGCGGCGCAGGCTGCCCTCGACGGCGTCACCGTCGGCGGATCCGCCGTCGAGGTGACCGGCCTCGACGCGTTGCGCGCCGCGTCGGCGGACGACGGGGAAGGAGGCACCGGCATCCTGCTGGAGACTCTGGCGGGCGCACTCGGCGCGCTCCTGATTCTCATCTTCGTCTTCCGCTCGTTCATGGCCCTCGTGCCGCTGCTGATGGCGGTGGTCGCGATCCCGACGACCTTCCTCCTGGTCTGGCCGGTCGCGAGCGTCACCGACGTCTCGGTGATCGTCCAGTTCCTCGTCGCGCTGATCGGCCTCGGCATCGCGATCGACTACGCGCTCCTCGTGGTCGTCCGCTGGCGCGAGGAACGTCAGCGCGCGACCCTGTCGAACGAGGCGGCGGTTCGGAACGCGATGCGGCATGCCGGCTCTGCCGTCGTGTTCAGCGGCACGACCGTCGCGATCTCGCTGCTGGCGCTGGTCGCCCTGCCGGTGCCCGTCCTTCGCAGCATCGGGATCGCCGGCCTCTTGATCGCGCTCGTAAGCGTCGCCGTCGCGACGACGCTGCTGCCGGTCGTCCTCGCCACGGTCGGTCCGCGGCTCGACTGGCCGCGCCGGCCGCTCGATCAGCGCCCGAGCCGCGGCTGGAGTGGGTGGGCGCGATTC
>Ga0126312_10001341_pt1 | contig 16036 bp, 17 predicted proteins | sample Plot104A_FD_92537 | JGI IMG/M metagenome (GOLD analysis project Ga0126312, IMG submission 92537) | Serpentine soil microbial communities from UC McLaughlin Reserve, CA, USA - Plot104A | ecosystem: Environmental > Terrestrial > Soil > Grasslands | place: USA: UC McLaughlin Reserve, Lake County... | reverse complement strand
TTTCTGTCTTTCTTTCTCAGCATTTAGTGCTTCATTGTAAATTTCCTTTATTTTATTAAAATAGCTTGCATCTTGTATTCTACGGCTTTCTTCTTCCTCTATAATCTTCTCTAATCGCTCTCTTGATTTTTCATAATAAACTGGATTTGTAGGAGCAAATTCTTTGATTATTTGTCTTGCCTTATTTTTTGACTAGAGCAGTTCTTGCCCTTTCAGTTTTGAATTTAGCTGCATATCCAAGGAAATTATCATAAGTGACTTCTCTTGGGTTCATAAGCTCAGCTATATTCAAAGACCTAATATGGTCATCAATTAACTGCTGAACTTTTTTGCCATCCACCCTTAGACTGTAACGAACGCCTTCATAATATGTTCTAATTAACTGTCTTTTTTCGCTCATGTATTTGAAATCAGAGAGATATGGGTCTGCTTCTTTCTTTGGAAGTATAATATCTAGTGCCTTTGAAAACATCTTAAATGCATATTCAAAATCGTCTCTTAGGTTAACTGGTTCAAACTTTTCAATTATGGCATCGTTGTCATTTTTATCAAGGTCGCTGAAAAACTGCATTGCTTCTCTATGTCTATTCCTTAATTCTTCCAGTTCCTTTTCAGCTGGTTCTAATGCACCTTTAATGTCATCTTCCTCAAATATTGCAAGAGCCTTTTGCAAATCTTTTGTTATTCCACAATAATCGACTATCAACCCATAAGTCTTACCTGGGTCGTACAGTCTATTTACTCTGGCTATTGCCTGAAGTAAGGTGTGTTCTCTTAATCCTTTATCTAAGTACATGACCTGAACAATTGGAACATCATAACCTACAAGAAGCATATCTACTACTATGAGAATTTTAGTTGGGTCGTATGGAGATTTGAACCTGTCAGCTTCTTCTTCACGTTGGTCAGGAGTAAGAAAATACTCATCCCAGCTGCTTCCATCTTTTCCTTTTTCTCCCAAATGAGACGTCATTATGATTTTGGATTTGGGTGGCTTATTTTCCAGACGTACCTAAGTAGTCTGATTATAGCAACTGAATATAGAACAACTAAAACAGATTTTGAATACAGATAGGTACAAGTCTGCTATCGATAAAGCAATAATTCTAAGTGCATCAAGTAAGTCGTAATAGGTACTGCTCAATGCTCTTTCTAAAGATAAGCTTTCAAAGGCATTGTAGAATCTGGTATTGATTTTCTGTATTTCTTGTTCCGTCCTTTCATTTATTGAATCCAAAGTAAATTCTAATTTAGGGCTGCAACAATCCAGACCCATAAAGATAAAGTTCTGATAGTGTACTTAATTAAACCTTCTTCCCTTTCCTATTCTTCTACTTTGGACATAGTCTCAACATCAGATATAGCAGCAGGTGCTGCTTCGTCTAATTCTCTGTTCCTATCAATATCTAAGTTTGTCCTCATTGACTTAGCCATAGCAACATGCTGCTGCCGCTTACTGAGATTTCTGTTGACCGTTTTGGCTTTTGTCTTGATTTTATTTTTATCCTTTTTCTTGTAACTTTGACCTTTAGCTCCTTTAGGTTTTGCAGTTCCTTTCTTGAAACCGAAAGTTCTCTTTATAGCCATAGATATTATCCATTAAGTTTCATAGTATTAAAACATGAACGATCTTCTACCACCAGAAGTACTAGGGAAGGATTTAAGATGACGTAGATGTATCAGAATTTAGAGCCAGTTCTGATGCTACTTCATTTATTTGGTTAAATGCAGGGAATCTAAATCTACAGGCTTTGCATCTGGCCATTAACTTTGCCATTCAGATTTGGTTAAGGCACAATCTATTTCAAATTTTTGGAACTTAATAACATTAGATATTAAAAGTGTTGACTATGTGACGGATGGTTTGACCATATATCCACAGTGATTTGACTGTATTGTTTTGAATATGCTCTTGCTACTAGGTCGTATATTCACCTTTAAATATTACACCTTTTATTTCTTGGTCACGTTATGTAAAGCCGCAACTATTAAGCGCCTCCTGCTTTTAAATGAAAAATTATTTTATGTTTTACTCTGACTTATAATGTTTATTAGATACGTAAACTCTACCCCGGCATCTGACGATGTGAAGACAACAAATGTTAGTAACAAAAAAATAGGGTGTTACTTGTAGATGATGAGCCTGACATTGTATATCTCATCAAGAGAGGACTAGAGCGTAATAAATTTGAAGTAGACGCTTACATAGACCCCTTATTAGCATTGCAAAATTTCAAAAGTGGCTTATATCAACTGCTACTCTTAGATATTAAAATGCAGAAAATGGATGGTATCGAACTTTTTAATAGAATAAAAAAACAAGACAATAAAGTCAAAGTTTGCTTTTTCTCGGCATCGGAGTACATTGCTTCTAATTATGAAAACTCATTTCAAAAACCTTCACATCAAGTTCTTTTTATATCAAAACCAATATCAATTCCTGAAATGATTAAACAGATAAAGGAGTTTTTGAATATGTAGCATGTTGACAATTGCAAATGTAACATCCTACAAAAAAAAGCAGCGCTCCCAGTGTGTTTGCTCCTATGATGAAGAAATACTCACTGCATCTTTAAACTCGTTGATGATGTCTAAAAGCAGTATAGAATCCAAATGAGTGCCACCAATATTAAGGAAAATGAACCCTCAGCTTTCAAAATCAAATAACTAAAATTAACGGGGAAGTACATCAGTACCTCAAATTATGCAAATTTCATTTTATTATTCTAACCAATTCAGAAGTCTTTAATGTATGTTGACTGATTGCATTATCATTTTCGTAGTAGCAAATAAAGACGTCTACCATCTAGCCGTAGTTTGTATATCTTATTACTTTTTGTTAAGAACACTCCAGTATGGGCTTTTAATAACCCAGAGATACCATCAAATGCTGTAGTAAGGACATTTCTGGCATTTGCAATACAATATGTGATTCCCGGCATAGATTTTCTTTCATACCATTCATAAAACCCTGCCGCTTTTTTACTGACTCTTTCCTAGCAAGATCTTCAACTAAAAAGACAAGTTAGCAAAGTTAGCTGCTGCCAATACATTTTATGATTCTATTACTTTTCGCAGCTCTTCATATTCTTCCTTGCTAATTTTACCTTTGGCTAATCTCGTTTTAATTATGCTGATAGAATCTCCCTCTTTATCAAATGCCCTTGCTGCTCTGCTGTTGATATCATAATCTGTGGTACTACTAGCCTCTAGATAGTTTGCTTTAGGACTAACATTAGTATAGCTCTGAGGCATATTATTAAATCCATATTGCTTTATATCATTGAGAAATGTCCATTCACCTTTGACATCAATAGTAGCACTTTTACCAACACGATAAAGAGCTCTTTTAAGTCTATTTTTATGCCTAGCAAAAGAACTGGGAACATGCAATGCTAACATAAATCCTTTCGTCGCAAACATATTCTTCCACTCTGTAGGATATGGTAGATTAATTGGGATAAAATCAAGAGGTATTACTTCATGTGGAGCTCTTTTTTGTGGATCTTTATTCTTCCACAAATATCCTACATAACCAGGACTTGTATCTAGAGGATTTTTCTTTCTAGGTTTGGTGACATTTTCCATTATTGATGGATCATGCGTCCTGCCTACAATTACAAATGATGTTCCTCCATATCTTTTTATTGCTGATGCCTGACGTGCTTTTTCTTTCTGACTTGCCTGTTGTCCTTTCTTCCGGAAGAATCCAGTTATATGTACTTGAATAATTGTCTTATCAGCTTTATATCCAAACAGCTTTAGATACTCATGAATTTCATTTCTTCTATTATAAAATACCTGACTGGAAATTATGCTCTCCCCTTTGGAAATCGTTTGTACTCTTTGTGGTTGCTGTTGTTGCTGCTTTCTCTTATTCCTTGGATTATTATTCTCTGAAGTATTAGAAGACATGAGCCTGATCATGTAATCGCCTGCATTCTATATGTTACTTTACATCATTCCCTTGCAATGTATTTATAAGCTCACTAAAAAGGTGCTGATACTCAGGACTCACTTATCAGTAGCCACCATATTTGAGCAGGACTTTCCTCAATTTAGAGAAAGTTACCCAAGCATCGATATTCGACCAAGTCTTATTTGCCCTTTCACTTTCACTTTTAGGCATCACAATAACGATTTACTTTCTGCTATAAAACCCATGATTAGCAATGTTAATGAAGAAATGCATTAGTAGTAGGATGGCTCAAAATTGGATATTATTACCAAAGCATGCATAACAACCATCATACTCTACTATTATAAGAGAGGTTAGCAATTCGACTTTGTTACTATAGCAATTTGGACATTGTAAAAACGGAGGTATCTTGATATTATCCTCAATCCTATATACCAATGAAGCGCATCAGAAACACGATTCACATAGTAGGAAGCCTTTTTGGCTGAGAAAACTTTGAATATTCCTTGACGTGCTGCATTTTACTCTGCCGTTTTCGCATTCAAAGTTCTCAGTTTTCGCGTTATTAGCATTCTGACAAAGGTCTTCAGTATTCATCTCAAATTAAAACTCCTTCTTTTTTATAGCTAATAAGCCTGGATTGACTGGCTTTGTCCATACGTTTAAGTCATTTGTATTTGCACTCTAGTATCAAGATTCAATGATTTGCCAGGAATTAATCAACTAGACATGTTTGTTTTGATACACGTGCATCTCTTCATCCCTTTGTTTTATAGTTAGACTTTATTAACTGACTTAGTTGGAAATTACTGCATCTTCATATCATAATTAAGAACAATTATGATAGTAAACCACACTATCTTTTTGAGTTGCCATATTTTTCATAATAAACTAGTTCATGAACTGGCAGACGGTTCTTTCTCTTACCTGTCAACTTACTTACAGGATATCCAAAGCCTAATATGACTGAAGGAGTCAGCTCAGTTGGAATTTGGAAGTCTTTTCGAATTTTTTCTTCCCTTATTCCTGTAAAAAGACCTGAGCCTACTCCTTCGTTCCATGCAGTCAGCTGCATATTTTGCAGTACCCTTCCTGCGTCAATTAAATGAAAACCATACTTTGGATTTGTTAGTACTATTACTGCAAAATTGGCACCTGCGACCCAACTTCCACTTGTACTATCTTCTGCCAGTTCCTTGAGATTGTCTTTTTTCTCTACCAAAATAAATCGCCAGTGCTGAGTGTTCATACCAGTGCCTGTTAATCTAGCGGCTTCAAGAATCTTTGATCTTATTTCCGATGGAACATCCTGCGTACTGAATTCTCTTACTTCAAGCTTGGTTGCTATACATTCAAAGGCATCCATGTCATTTCTCTGGTACTACTATTATATAGTGAGTTGCTAAACATTTTAGAAACTTGGCCTCAGACTGACCAGCCTTGCTTTGCGATGTCATAGCCAACCTCCTATTTACCTAACTTTGAGGAATTTTAACGCATTATGACCTTCATTTGTCAAGGATACTACATGGCGTGATCCTATTTTTTCTACAGTGATAAAGTTCCAAGCCATCAATGGTTCTATCATGTTTTTGTTCAAAGCCATATATTCTGCCTGTTCGGTATACTCTTCGTTGTCACTTTTTTTGGTAACATAAATGATATTGTTTTTTAATGCTAAATCTTTTAGTTGTCGTTTACCGATCTTATGATCTGCTTGTTGACTTATTATATCTAGGCACATTATCAATCTCTCGTTTGGGATTTCAATTTTGTAGTCTGGAAGAGTAATAATATCTTTAAGACCTTCAGTCTCTTGCTTTTTATCTTGTAAAAGGGTAGTATTGTATTTTTCAGGAACGACATAATATGGTTTTATCATGGCTTGTTCTTTGAACATCATACATGCCATCATAGAAGCAATTGCCTGAATTTTACTCCCAGAAGATACATTCACCAAGATGTAATTTTCTTTTTCCTGCAATATTATCGAGCGTAATGCTCTTAGTATGTCAAACAAATCAATTCTGTTTGCCAAAGATCGTGCGCATTCTATATGCGCAGCCTTGAGTTTCTTCTCGATTATGTCTGCAAAAGTATACCCCTTGTCTTCATGAGGGTTGTCATGTGTAACAAGCCATACTTTATCTGCCTTCTTATTGAGAGCAGGAAGAACTATTCTATCTACTTCAAAGCCAACCGGGGCAATATGGACACGAAGAGTATTGATTAGACTTATGTGTCCACTGAAAGGGGTCATATTACTTATGTTAGTAATATTAGTAAGCACATATTAGTTATATATGATTGTATTTTATCTCTCCTCTACTTTGTTGCGACCAATATATGGCAATGATGATACCTCTACTTACACCGGAGGTGGGAACGATTGGAAAATTTATTCAGTTTACTGCCTAGGCCAAGACTTGGCTAGATTTTTTAGCTACCTTTCCCTCCAGCATCTTCTAGAAAATACCAATGATAATTCTCTCTCAATTAATGGAAGGCCAATCAAACGGAAATTGGTACAAAATAAGGAGGATATTTAATTGAGTAGCCTTGCTGTCAGAGAACTATACAGAACTATATCGAAGACAAAGGGTCATCTTGTTCAGTCTAGAGAAATAGCAACCACCTGTGTCTGTCCCTATTTGTTCAAGATGTGTTATCCTTTCGGTGTTCCCCCTGGAGAGCAAGACTATCTTATTGCGAACACAGTACATGATATAATGAGTTTAGCTATGCCAACAACAATTTTACATAATTGGCAGCAAGATCCAACCAATTTTGAAAACCTAGCTAGGTCAATTGATCGAGATTCATCTGCCATTGTAGAGAAGGCTATACAAGATGCAAAAGACGTTGCAAATAGAGAAGGAAAAACAATTCCAACATATTTTGAATATGACGTTCAGGATCGCTTTCATGGCCTTCTTATTGGGATTTCGAAAAAACTGATGAAGAAATATTCTAGACCTAAAAGAGCAATAACAGAAATTACTATAACAAATGTGAAAAAGTTTCAAGAAGGACGAATAGACGCATTTTTGGAGTTTGATGATGATTGCTATGGCCTTATCGATTGGAAAACAAATGATATTGACAAATTCAAAGGTAGTGGGATAGATAAATGGCAGCTAATAGCAAATTTCCTTTTAGCAAACTATCGTTATACTGGAAACGAGGACAACTGGAGCAAATGTCTTTTTGGCTCTGTAGTATTTTATGAAAATGCCTATTTTCCACGATTACCCCTAAAACAAGAGAAAATTGACAAGGTTAAATATGACAGAAAGTTTGCACATGATGTCCTATGTGGTGGAAGCCCATATACTCAAAAACCTGCATTTTGTCCTGTTTGCGACAGAGAAGGTGAATCTTCTTCTGATTGCCATTTTTATCGTGAGGACTCTAGGATGTCAGGGCAAGGGACTTTACCTCCAAATTATGCAAGTATAAGACGACATCTAATAAAAAGACGATATTTAGTCTTAGATGAGCGTTCAGAAACACATAAGCACAAATTCGTAATCAGCAACATGATTGAGAGATTGGGAGAATCTATTGCTTTACAAGAATTAGAGAAATCAGATGTTGTTTATTCTGGTTTCAGGTTAGGCTCAACTCATGAAAATTTGATTACTCTTGTAAGAGAAGTAAGTGATAACCCGATAACGTTTCTAGAACCAAGTAAGGTCGTCAGAATAATAGGCAAAGAAGACAGTAGGCCTCTTCTAGGTTGTATAAACGAGAAAGGATTTGTGAAGGATGCAACTGAGTCAAAATTAGTAGTATCCCTTGATAAGAAGATATATGCCGATCGCGCAAAAGAACAGCTCTTAGACTTTCCAATTGTAATAATTAGAGACGAAAATAATCTTACAAGAAGAACACTTGAACCTATGCATAGGTTTCACAGACTGGCTGCAGATCTAATGTTGCCCCGGAGGTTTTTTGATAACAATTGACTCTACATCTAGATGAGGAGCAACTCAGAATACTGAACTGGCGTGTAGATAACAAAGATATTGGAGCTGTGGTAGGACCGCCAGGGTGTGGCAAAACCACAGTAGGAAGTGGCCTAGCTGTGAAAATTATTGCTGAAGGCCTAGCTAAGAGAGTTCTGCTTGTCGCATATACTAATGCTGCAGCTAATGAATTCGGCTGGGAGTTTTACAATATTCTAGGCCCGGCAGCTGAAAAAATGTGCATAAGGACAGGTAATCCTACTGGGGTAGATCCATTGCTGCCAATCACCTTTAACAGATCTGCAGATACACTCTTAGAAAAAAGGATCATAATTTCTACCAACTTATCGCTAAAAAAACTACCTCCAATAAGATTTGATAATATGATAATTGATGAAGCTGGTGTTGAAAGGCTGGAACATTTGCTCTGGCCTTTTTGGTTTGGAGTTGACCGAGAAGTGCAAAATGAACACAGAGAAAAAGCTGCAGCTGAAATTGATGACCTTATGGAATTGATATCACGATGTGGTGCAGTTGCTACAGTAGTTGGAGATCCAAAGCAATCAAGGCCTATCAGTCCAGTTCGCACTGACTATAGTGCAATAGAATGGGTGATGAAGAGAAAAAGGTCAGATATGCTACGTATCTCACATCGTCTCCCAGATATGCTTTCCGGATTGGTTAATGAATTTGCTAACTACGGAGGTCTGAAATCAGCTCCAGAAATTGCTCCAAGAAGATTAACCTTAGATTACATGCCAGATGTAGAATATCGTCAAGTAATTCAACCTGACGAAGTTGTAACGTGGGTTGACATCAATGGTGTCGAACAACCAAAAGGCCCAACCTCATGGGCAAATGACTTGGAAGCTAAAGGATGTGCAAAGATCTGTAACCACTTAGTCCATTTGACTAGAAAATCCATTGTCGTTGTTACTAGGTTTACTGCCCAAAAACAAATCATTAGATACTATTTGCAAAGAATGGGACTTGAGAGTATCAAAGTAACTACAACAACTGGCGCATTAGGTACTCAAGCAGATGTTGTCCTTTTTTCATTAGTCAGGAATAACCCTGAACGAAATGTCGGTGCTGCAGGAACATTGCAAGATCTCAATGTTGCTATTTCACGATCAAAAGAGAAATTAATTATTATTGGCAATTTCGATATGATGATAAATGGATGGACAAGTGCATCATCTCCTAGTCATAGGAAAAGTCCAGCTAGAAATCTTGCACGATTAATAGACTGTAAATACGGGAGTATAGTTCAACCTCCGCACATATTACGAGACTAGATCTGAACCTCATTCATTACTTGTCTCCCTGATAAGGTAATCATCAGTTCTTGATCCTAATCCTTCACGTGATCTTTACCAACGTAAGTAAATTTCTTCAGAATATATCTGAGTCTAGATAATAATATTTGACCTAATTTGAATTTCAATTTAGTAACATTTATTTTGATGCAGGGATTTCTCTTGACGATGAGATAACACCAAGTTCTCTGTTTATATCTCAGCTTCATTTATAATCTATTATGACCATTAAGTTCTTGCCTACCGAAGAATGATATACGATACTGGCAACTATTTAGTTTTAAATCAACCAAAAGAGCTTTTAGTATTATCGTTATTTGTAGTGATATGTATTCTATGGGTGTATGTTTTTGTTATGTATTTCAGATCTCGTTCTCGTACTCCCGGAATAAATTCAAATCAATTTTATACTACTATAAAAAGGACAGATAAATCTCATCTCAAAGAAACAAAGACACTATCACCTTCAGCTTATAGTTCTTTACCATTTGTTAGTGTGATAGTTCCTGCAAGAAATGAAGAAAAATATATTCACAGATGCTTATTTTCATTACTCGCTCAGGATTATCCCAATTTCGAGATAATAGTAATAGACGATAATTCAACAGACAATACATTAAAGACAATTGAAAATATCAAAAAAGGGAGAAGTAAAATACACCATATGAGAATAGAAAAAAGACAGCTGCTATCAGCAGAAGATAAGCTAAAGATTCTGTCTTTAACAGATAAACCACAGGGTTGGGCCGGAAAAACTTGGGCTTCTGAGCAAGGATATTTACATAGTAAAGGAAGTATTTTATTGTTTACTGATGGTGATACCCATTATGGTAGAAAAGATGTAATATCTCTGACCCTGTCATATATGCAGAAACAAAATCTAGATGTATTGACAGGAATTCCTTCTATAGGAAAGGTTCATGATTTTTGGTCAAGGAGTATACTACCACTATGGGCACTAGTAAACGTCCTATTTGGTGTTAACAATAGAGCTGATGTAAACAATCCAAAATCAAAGTTTGCTTACCTTATGGGAAGTTTTTTTATCATAAAGAGAAAAGTATTCGAAGATATAGGAACATTCGAATCAGTTCGTGAAGCGCTGCAGGAGGACAAAGCACTCGGAATTCGCATTAAGAGAAGAGGATACAATATGAAAATTGTTAGACTAAATGGGATGATATCAGCTGTAGGATCTAGGGGAGATATATATGCACTTTGGCATACAATAGGAAGAACACTTGCTCCTCTTGTAGTTAAAAATAAGGTTAAAGTTGTTGCAAATTTGTTTATTATATTTTTGATTTCTTTTCTACCATTTATTACTCTTCCTTTCGCATTTTTTTCAACTATTAAAGAGCAAACATTTTTTCCCACGTCTGCTCTTTCTATGTTGATACTGTCGGTCAATATAGTATGCTGTCTTATAGCCATTATTGCGACGGCAATAATAGGCATTAAAGAATACCGACTAGCACCTACATACTCCTCACTGAGTTTTTTTGCTGCAATTTTTTTAATTGTTGCTTGTACGTATAACATTTTGCCATTACTTATATTTAACAAGACAAGGCCAATTATGTGGCGAGGAAGAAAATATATTTATAAAAAAGAGCAAGAAGGATTTTCAATATGAAGACTTGAGTTTATATTTTTAATGAGATTAATTACGGTAATCTTCAAAGGGGATTCTTAGATGCAATTGCAATATCTCTAATATTTACACCATATTTTGTAAATATACTATATTTATCAGATTCCTATGTCGCAGACTATTCTAGGTAATGTTAGAAAAGGAGAGGCTATATTAGAAGTAACACCAAAGTTTTACACAACATGGGACCATGGCAAAGTAAAATGCATTGATATTAAGAAAAAGTGGAGTTATCTATCTAGCATATTTGGAGACCCATAAATGCAAATATCACATGTTCTACACCCATTTCCTTAATTCTCCTGATATAACTTCCCATCTCATCAATAGTACTGGTGGAGAAGGATCTCAGAGGTTGGCCGTAGAGGACTATCAAAAGATAAGTAAGTAACTGGTATCTTTTATAAACAATAACACAAGTTAGATTTAAAGCCGTCAAGATCATTATTATAATCATCTTACCAGTGGTGAAGTAATTTAAGAGGCATAGAGCAAAAACAAACTATCCTTAATTTGTACAATTCTGGAATTGTATCAGAAGTGATAGCACTTCAGATGGATATGAGTGAGAAGGATGTTGTTCGGGTCATAGAAGAAGCAACAAAAAGTGAGAAGAGAAGAGAGATGGAGATCTCCTCTTTACCATCATCACTAACAGGAGTCAGAAAAGACTCTAATGTTCCGCTCATAAGCAAACTTTACCTTGACAAAGCAGTTAATATCGATTATGCTATAAAGCATGCACAAACAAGAATGTGGAAGGCTCTAAAGGTAAAGTCTGACTTTGATATCTCAATGGAGGAGACACAAAACTGTTTAAAAAATTATGCGGAGTCTAAGGCTACTTTTCTGATTTTACATGTTGATCTTGTGGATTCTACGAAGTTATCTATGACTCTTCCTGTAAACAGACTTGCAACAATAGTTCGGGCATTTTCACAAGAAATGTCATTGATTATATCAGCATATGGTGGATATGTCTTGAAATATATAGGTGATGCAATTCTTGCATTTTTTACTGTAGACTCTTCTGATGATTTGCATGCACGTTGTATTAATGCGGTAACTTGTGCATGTTCAATGATTAAGGTAATTTGCCAAGGAATAAATCCTATTTTAAACCAGTATGACTATCCTGAGTTAAAAGTAAGAATTGGTATAGATATTGGTGAAAATACAGTAGTCCAATTTGGATGGGACACTCATACATCTGACGGAAAGGCCATTCTGAGAGAGCCTCATTTTGATATATTAGGCTATACAATAAGTATTGCAGCTAAAATGACTGTATTTGCAAATCCAGATCAGATTGTAATAGGTCAATTGGTATATCAAACACTGGAAGCCGAACAGAAATCAATGTTTAGACTCTTACCAATAAGTCGACAAATTTGGGATTATCTTAGTGACAAGACTGGAGGGGGAATATATCATCTTTATGGTAGCATGAATAAAAGAGACGCTGATTCTAATAACGATCTTATGGATATCGATAGGAATTGATAAATAATTTTTGTATTACGATAGACATCATAACATCAAAGATGCTATTGTGGAAATTTTGAGAAGAATATCTTAGCTTACAAGAACAGCAAATTAGACCGCTATTCATATGAATACAACAAACTATGGAAGCACGGAATATTGAAAAAACAGATCCTTAGTGATGGGCATCTGTTCATCCGACCCTGCTTCTTGGTTGTTCGATAAAGTTTTTAAATTCTTGATAACTCCTGAAATCTCTTTCATCTACCGGTGCATTTTTCAGGAATGTATCTTCATAATATCTACTATAATAGGTTTGATATGTTCTATCAATCATTACATGTCCTATGTATACTCACCTAGGATGTCCTTTATTGCAGACGATAATATTATTGAAGTTTAGTCTTTTGTAATTGTGGTGACTTCCAACGGTTTGCCCATTTTCTCAATTCATCAATGATATTTAGTAGCTCCTTTGCTTGCGGTGTCATACGGTATTCTACTCTTGGAGGTATTTCTGGATAAATTTTTTAGAGATAAGACCTTCGCGTTCAAGATCTAACAGCCTATCTGATAAAACCGTACTGCTTATTCCTGACAATGACCTTTTTAATTCATTAAAACGAACAACTTCTTTAGTGCAAAAGCTCTTTAGTATTAGTAATGACCACCGTCTTCCCAAGACATCCCAAATATTAGCTATCTCACATCCCTGAGTTTGCTCACTTTTGGGTTCTTTCAACTATTTAACACCTAGTTGTAATTTCATATTAGTTATTATTATGCTACTAGGTTATAAATAGTGATCGTACCTAGACCTTAACTTGCAAAACTAAATACAATATTAATACTTTTAAAATAATGTATTTCTGAGTAAGAAAGACTCAACGACTTATTATATAAAAAATACAGTGATTGAATTATTCTTGAACTTCTGAAGAAAGCCCCACTAAACCATCACCACCATACTATATTTACCAATATGTGCAGTAGGTGCGAATATTAGTCTTGGAGTTAACTTTAGACAGATTTATCACAATATGTAATGAAAAATCATAAACTTTGTGGTGGGCCATCTATTGTTCCGAACTCCTTATAGACAACCTAGTTAGGCGTGTATTGCGAGTAAACATTATTTTTTAAGCTAAAGTGGTTTATCTAGATTCTCCTCTGATTTGAAGCGACATAACAAAAGTGTTTTGTGTTGATTGAAACATTTGCCTTGGCAAACTTTGCAAAAGGACCAACTATACTTATGCGGCACAGGATATATAATAATTATATCATTAATACAGCTCAGTTTCTGTCACTATATATATCCCGTTTGCGAAGGCTGTAAAGCAAAGACGGCTCTGCTATATATTTCAAGATCTAGAGCATCGATTCCTACAGGAGCAATGAAGAATAGCTGGAATAGAAACTTCAGTAGTGCTATGATAATTATTATAGCCACTATGATTATAATTATGTATACTAATGTGCCAAGTACCATTTGTTAACCCTATAGGTGTATGAAAGGATATATGCATTACATGATAATTTTAGCTAGTTTTTTTCGTTGATTCTCTCTCCAAATCGTGTGTTGTGCACTGTACATATTCATTATGCTATAATGTGGGCAGTTCGCAGAGATGAAGAGTGTTCTCCATTCAATCGGTGATAACGTATAACCCTTTTTAGTTCGATTGTGCTACCCAAACTATGACAAATTCAACATCTAAAAGTGATACAACACAGCTGGAAAATACTACGTATAATATTCTAGCAGCGCTTGGCAGAGATGCAGATTTCTTGTACGATACAATCGGTACGTACATAAAAGACGCTCAAAATGCGAACAGATCGGATTTAGTAGATATGTGGAACACAATCAAACAAGATAGGCAAAGACATTTGCAAATGTTAAGACAAGCTTTGGAAAAGGAAGCAAAGGAACAAAGGCTGAGTAGCTAGCTAGTATTACTTCTTTTAAGATAATTGCAGGAAGTGAATTAGGGAGAACTGTTTTAGTGTCAATCATGTAACAAGGTTTTTGATACTAAGATTTGAAAACCATGCTGTCAAAATACATGGTAACTTACAACATGCTAATGTATCTTCTTATACTATTAGTAATAGCACTATAGAACAAGAGGTTGCAGAAGAAGAAGTGAATGATAATGATACGGAATTCATGCTTCTAGACAGAGCAGCTCGAAATAAGAAAGCTCATACAAGAGCAAGGGGACCATACAGAATACAGAAATTCAACCCATTTTAACAGACTATAAATTGCAAAAACTTTGATCAAAGATCATCCATATATAAGCTGACAGATAATAGCCGATAAACTACCAGAAGTAAGGCAAGCAATATTAAGGCCTATATTAGGACTCTGCTTCTTACTTAAGGCTGCAGGACTCGTTCCATTAAAGTACCATTAGCTATAATAATCGTATATACCACCTATCTTAAAGTATGAAAAATAAACGTGGCTACCTATGGGTCACCCTTGGATTCTTTGCAATATCTTTGTCGGCACATTGGGTATTTGCATGGTTTTCATATCTGCAAGAACAAAGGGAACACAACCAAGCAGTGGAGTTTGGAGATTATGTGAATATGACTATGAGAGACATTATGGAAAACTGGCAGTCGGAGTTTTTGCAACTTGCTTGGCAAGTAGGTGGACTAGCATTTCTTTGGGCTGTAGCATCGCCGCAGTCTAAAACAGAAAGTGATAGACATGAAGAGAAGCTTGACTTAATTATTCAGAAATTAGATCCTCAAAATGCAAAGAAGTTGCTTCAAGATTTGGAAGCAAAGTATCCAAAGAAATAGATAAGATAAAAGAAATAATATACCAAAGTTGGCAAATTAGATTGTCAAGCATGTTTGAGAGTGTTCTTTAGTCAGCAATTGAATTTATACCAACATATGCTGCAATGGAATTAGCATTGAAGGTCGCAGTAAAACGAAGTAGGATAAAAAAACTGAACAAGATAATGAGGCAAGAGCAATGAGAGTAACAGCATCATCATCAATATCTACTGAATAACGAAAATAAAAACTAGAAAAGAGGGTGAAGAATAGAAAATGATAACAACGACTATAGTAATAGATGACTATTTCTAAAATCGTCATTTCTTACAAAGCCAGCACATAACCCTAAGAAAGAACTCTAACTCCCAAACCAGTTGCTTTCTTAACCTACAGATGTTTTTCTTTGTCCAATCTGCTGATGTCTCTGGACTAGGTGTTTCGAAGCTAGATTTATGCTTGGTCTGTTCGTCGATTGCCAAATTCTGATTTCATATGGAGCTACTACACTTATTCAGCAAAATCTCCTTCATGCATCACACGAATTTGAGTCTTGCTTTTTGTCTGTATTATTTTGGGGATTGTAAACTTTGGAGTTTAGTAGGCGATGAGGCCTGTAATGGTGGGAGTATGCAGGATTAGGAGAAGAAGCAGATTATAATTGCTAGTCTTTCTTCCTTTAGTATGGAATAATACCTCCACTATCTCCACTACCTCCACCAGACCATATTTTGTGCTCAAATTAGCTTAAAAATCGGTGGAGGTATTCTTCAATACCGCTTGCAAACCTCCACCAGAAACAAGAACCTCCACCAATTCAGCTAGCTAACTCTGTTGGTGGGGATACCTCAACCTTAGTGGAGATACTATTTCTTTGAACCTCCATTAAAAT
>Ga0126312_10001340_pt1 | contig 16038 bp, 13 predicted proteins | sample Plot104A_FD_92537 | JGI IMG/M metagenome (GOLD analysis project Ga0126312, IMG submission 92537) | Serpentine soil microbial communities from UC McLaughlin Reserve, CA, USA - Plot104A | ecosystem: Environmental > Terrestrial > Soil > Grasslands | place: USA: UC McLaughlin Reserve, Lake County... | reverse complement strand
GACTGGAAGGCGTTCACCTCGATCGCGCCGACCTGGTTCAGGTTATTGAGGATATGGATGTCGGGATCGCCGTCCGCGTAGGCCATCGTGGAGTTGAAGAACTCCCAGCCCTCGGGGTCGTCGGTTGCCATCGAGCCCACGAGCGCGAGCTGCACGTCGGGCATCTCCTCGATGACCTGTCGGTACGCGTCGATCACGCCGATCGGGTCCTTCCAGGGGTCGAAGCGCGACACCTGGCACATCAGCGGGCGGTCCACGTCGATGCCGAACTGGTCGCACACGAACGCCGCGTCCTCTGGCGAGAGCGCCATGTTCTTGGGCGACAGCGGGTCGATTGCCGGTGGAACGATGTGCACGCCCCCGGCCGACCCGTCCGTCGCGGCGGGAACGTACTGCTGAAGGTGCCAGACGGAGGCGTCGTACTCGCGTATGAACGGCACCATGTGGTCGATGGCGTCCGGATTGGGCGTCGATAGGTCGATGTGGCAGCGCCACACCCACGTGCTTGCCTTCTCCGGCACTTGCCGGCGGATCGCCGCCGGCTGGGGGTCGTGGACGATGATCACGTCCCAGCCGCCCTCGACCTCCTTGGCGTTCAGCTCGTTGTAGCGCTCGTAGACCGCCCACTCCTCGTCGGTGAGCGAGTCGGGGTTGCCCTGGAGCGCGTTGTGCAGGCGCTTTGTGGCGTTGTAGAACTCCTCCCGGCCCAGCATCACCTGCCACTCGGCCGCAATCCCGACGTCGTTCATGAGCGGGATCAGCGTGTAGAGGATCTCGGAGACGCCGCCGCCGAACGCGGTCGCGGACAGGTGGAGGACGCGAAGGCCCTCAAGGTCCTTCGCGAGCTCGCGGATCTCCTCGATCAGTGGCCTTCCGGCCAGGTGGGTGTAGTCCGCGAGGCTCTTGTTGCCTACGGAGACCGGCGTCAGCACAGCGCGGCAGACTACCCAGTCTCGTTCAGGTACTTGACGAGCCGAGTGCGTCCGCCGGAGAAGTCCGCCTCGTCCACCGTCGCCTCGATGATCGCGCGGCTCAGCTCCTGCTCGGAGGAGGGCACGGGGCCGGCCGTTCCGTCCAGGTCCATGAGGAGCCGGTCGTCGCCGAGATGAAAAGAGAAGTTCAGCCGGCTCTCGTCCTCGAGGCCGCGGGTCTCGTCCACGAAGTCGTTGGCGGCCTCGGTGATGGCGAGCTTCAGGTCGGCCACCTCCTCCGGCGACAGCGGCGTCAGGCGGCACACCGCAGAGAGCGCGAGCCTTGCCAGGACGAGGTAATCCGGGCGGGCGGGGATCGTCAGCGAGACATCCCGACTGTCCATCGCCTGAGGCGCTTCCACTCCCAGGACCCTACCCGGAAACGCGGGCGAAGCCTGCATCGAGGGCCCTCAGAATGGCCCCTCGGACGCGTACGAGCTCGCGCACCCGGCTAGGGGCCCGCGCGCGCCGGTCGCTTGCCGAGCTCGACCCCGATGGTGCGCCGCGCGCCGTCGCGGATCAGGCTCAGCCGCACCTGCTCGCCCGCGCTGTGGTCGCCGATCTCGTCGGCCAGGTCGTGCTCGCGGGTGAGCGGCTTGCCGTTGACGCCCACGATCAGGTCCCCGCCGGTCGCGATGCCCGCCTGGCCCTGGAAGCTGATCTCGTCGTCGCCGGCCTCGAGCCGCGCGTCCTCGGCCGGGCTGCCGTCCACGACCTTCTGCACGAGCGCCCCCGTGTCCACGCCGAGCTCGAGCCGCTCGGCGAGCTGCGGCCAGACGGTGAGCGTCTCGACGCCGAGGTAGCCGTAATCCACGCGCCCCTTGTCGCGCAGCTCGTGGAGCGAGCGCCGCACGGCGTCCACCGGGATGGCGAAGCCCACGCCCTCGCCGCCGCCGGACTGCGACTTGATCTGCGCGTTGATGCCGATCACGCGCCCCTCGGCGTCGAGCAGCGGCCCGCCCGAGTTGCCCGGGTTGATGGCCGCGTCGGTCTGGATCGCGTCCCCGATCTCGAATTGGGTGAGCGACTGGATCGTCCGGTCGAGCGCCGAGATGACCCCGATCGTCAGCGACTGCCGCTCGCCGAAGGGGCTGCCGATCGCCGCCACGGGGTCGCCGACCGCGAGCGAGGCGGACTCGCCGAGCCGGAGCGGCGTGAGCGAGAGCCCGTCCGGGTCCACCTTCAGCAGGGCGACGTCGGCGTTCGGGTCGTGGCCGACGATCGTCGCCGGCACGCGGTTGCCGTCGGAGAACTCGACGTAGACCCGGTCGGCGCGGTCGGTGGTGTTGTCGCGCTCCGTCGTGACGACGTGGGCGTTCGTGGCGATGTAGCCGTCCCCGTCGAGCACGAAGCCCGACCCCTGGCCGCCCTCGCCGCCGTCCTCGAGCAGGCTCGTGCCGCCCCCGAAGATCGACAGGATCGTCACGACGCCCGGCGACAGCCGGTGGTAGATGCCGGCCGGGTCGAACGCGCCGTTCCGCCCGAGGCCCTCGACGACCTGCACGCGCGTGGTCGTGACCTTCCGCGGCGCGGTCGACTGGCCGCTCTCGCTTCCGCCGTCGCCATTCAGGTCGCAGCCCGCCGCCGTGAGGAGCAGCGCCGCGGCGGCCGCTGCCGCCGCCCGCCTCACGCACCGTTACCGTCGGTGGGCAGCTCGAGCGTGAACGCTGTGCTCTCGGGCTTCGTGGACAGCACCAGCCGGCCGTCCATCCGCTCCGCCAGCTCGCGGGCGATCGCGAGGCCGAGGCCGGCGCCGCGCGCGGCGTCGCCCGTGAAGAAGCGCTCGAAGACCTTGCTGCGCGCACCGGCCGGCAGGCCCGGGCCGCTGTCCGCCACCGTGAGCTCGGCGGCGCCGTTGTAGCGTGTCGCGCTCACGGTCACATGCGTGCCCTCCGGGGTGTGGCGGAGGGCGTTGTCGAGCAGGATACGCATGATCTGCGCGACCCGCTCCCGGTCGCAGCAGGCGCTCGGCCCCTCGTCGGGCACGTCGAGGACGAGCTCTGTGTCGTGCTCCGCGAGCCGCGGGTGGAACTCGACCGCGACCGAGCGCGTGAGCTCGGCCAGGTCCACCGGCTCGCTGTGGAGCTCGACCGAGCCGGAGTCGAGCCGCGACAGGTCGAGCAGGTCCACGGACAGCTTCTGCAGCCGCGCCACCTGCTCGCTCATCGTTTCGAGGAACTCGCGGTGCGTCTCCTCGTCGAGCTCCTCGTCCTGGAGCAGCTCCACGAACCCGGCCAGCGAGAAGATCGGCGTGCGCAGCTCGTGCGAGGCGGTGGCGATGAACTCCTTGCGTGCGACGTCGACGCGCTGCAGCTGCTGCTGCATCCGGTTGAACGTGTCCGTCAGCTGGCCGATCTCGTCCTTCGAGGTGACCGGCAGCGGCTCCACGTAGCGGCCGTGTGCCACGGCGCGTGCCGCGCGCTCCAGCCGGCCCACGCGGCGGCCGAGCCGCGTCGCGATCAGGAACCCGCCGATCAGCGCGATCAGGAGCGCGCCCGCCGTCGCGATCAGCACGCGGTCGCGCACGAACGACACCGTCGCCTGCACGTCCTCGAAGCCGCGCGAGTAGAAGGCCACGCGCGCGCGCCTGCCGCGGCTCTTCACCGGCTGGGCGATCATCCCGATCTCCTCGTCGCGGAACGTGCCGTATGCGCGCTTGACGTGATGCGCCTCGAGCGCCTCGCGCGCGAGCACCTCGTCGAACGGCACCACCTCGTGCGAGTCGTCGACCGGGTAGAAGCCGGGGTTTCGGTCCTTGCTCCGCTGGCGCTGCCAGTAGCGGAGCGTCACGCGTGCGTCGGTGGCGTCCTCGGCCGCGCTGATGCGCTCTGCGAACTCCTTGGCGTTTGGCTGCCTCCCCCCGACCAGCGGCAGCTCGAGCGCCGGACGCGCGGCCCTGGCCTCCTCCTGGAGGTTGTCGAGCCGCCGCTCCTTCAGGTTCGACTCGAGCTGCGGCACGACCACGAACCAGATCACCGTGAACGCGAGCGCGGTGACGAGGAAGAAGATGAACGCGATCTTGTAGCGGAGGGAGCGCAGGCTCGTCATGAGTCACGGAACCGGTAGCCCACGCCTCGCACGGTGAGGATCAGCTCGGGCGTCTTCGGCTCCGCCTCGAGCTTCTCGCGAAGGTGGCGGATGTGGACGTCGATCGTGCGCGGGTCGCGGTAGGCGGCGTCGCCCCAGACCCGCTCCAGGAGCATCGTCCGGCTGAACACGCGGCCGGGCGCGCGCGCGAGCGCGGCCAGGATCTCGAACTCCACGTAGGTGAGCTGGGCGGGCTTCCCGCGCACCACGACGGTGCGCTTCTCGAAGTCCACGTGGAGGTCTCCGGCGTCGATCGGCTCCTCGAACTGGGTCTCGGGCTGCGCGAGCGCGGCGCGCCGCAGCACCGCCTTCACGCGGCTCCGGAACTCGCGGACCGAGAAGGGCTTCGTGATGTAGTCGTCGGCGCCGAGCTCGAGGCCGTAGACCTTGTCGGTCTCCTCGGTCTTCGCGGTGAGCATGATGATGGGAACCGTGCTGCGCGAGCGGATCGCGCGGCACACGTCGAAGCCGTCCATGCGCGGGAGCATCACGTCGAGCACGACGAGGTCGAAGTTGTCCTCACGCAGCCGCTCGAGCGCCTCCCTGCCGTCGAGCGCCGGGATGACGTCATAGCCCTCCTTGCGCAGCGGGTAGGTCAGCAGCTTCTGAACCGACAGCTCGTCATCCACGAGCAGAATGCGAGGGGCAGTGTCGCTCAACCTTCCGAATTGTAGGAAGCTGCGCCCGGAGCACCACCCCGGGCTTGCCGAACTGCGTAGGTTGCTCCCTCGTGATAGAGCCGCGGATATACCGCGCGGCGTTCGTCCCTGCGCTGCTGGCGATCGTCCTGACGATGTTCTCGTTCGAGAGCCGGCCGCCCAAGGTTGCCCAGGGCCTGGCCGCGGACGTCCTGTTCGACGGCGCCCAGGCCGCGGCGCTCGCGACGCGCATCGCCGCCGACGCGCCCGACCGCCGCGCCGGCTCGAGCGGCGACCGCGCCACCGCCCAGCTCGTGGCGGACACGTTCGGGACACGCGGCTTCGGGGGCGGCGGCGGCTCGCGCCCGGTGGTGCAGCGGTTCAGCCACGACGGCCGCCGGCTTGTGAACGTGGTCGGCCGCCGCGCCGGCAGCTCGCGGCGGCAGATCGTGATCGTGGCGGCTCGCGACGCGTCGACCGTCCCCGACGCTCCGGGCAGCGCCGCCGACACCGCCGCGCTGATGCAGCTCGCCCGCGTCTACCAGGGCCGGCCGTCGCGGAAGACGCTCGTGCTCGCCTCGGTCGACGGCGCGAACCTCGGCGAGGTGGGCGCTCGCCGGCTGGTCGAGGTCCTCCCCGGTCCCGAGCTCGTCGACGCCGTGCTCGTGGTCTCGGACCTCGGCTCGCGCACCAGCGACGGACCCGTGCTCCAGGCGTGGTCGAACGACTCGAGCCGCGCCGGCATAGGCCTTCAGCGCACCGTCGCCGACTCTGTCCGGCAGGAGCTCGGCCGCTCGGCCGGGGGAAGCGGATCGCTCGGCCAGCTCGCTCGGCTCTCGTTTCCGATCGGGATCGGGGCGCAGGGAGTCCTGCTGGAGCGCGGCTACGACGCCGTGCGGATCTCCGGCAGCGGCGAGCTCCCGCCCGAGGGCGACGGCCCCCCGGAGGCGATCGACCAGGACCGGCTCGGCAGCCTCGGCCGCGCGACGCTGCGAACGCTCACCGCCCTCGACGAGGGCCCGCGCCCGGAGCACGGCCCGACGAGCTACATCCAGGCCGTGAGCCAGGTGCTCCCGGGCTGGGTGCTCTCGCTCCTGGCCGGCTCGCTCCTCCTGCCCGTGCTGGTGGCGTCCGTCGACGCGTTCGCGCGCGCCCGCCGCCGCCACCTCGACGTGCTGAGGTGGATGCGCTGGCTCGGCGCCTGGGTGGCGCCCTTCCTCGCCGCGCTCGCGCTCGCCCAGATCCTGGCGCTGGTGGACGCCACCCCGTCGCCGCCCGCGGCGCCGGTGCCGCCCGCGGTCCTGCCGCTCGATGGACCGGCGCTGGGGGTCCTCGCCGGGATCGTCGTCGGCATGGCTCTCGCCTTCGCGCTCGCGCGCTGGCTCGCGGCCCGGCCGGACCCGGCGCTCGAGGAGACGCCGGACCTGGGCGGCGGGGTGGCGCTCGGCCTGGCGATCGCCGCTGGGTCGCTGTTGCTCTGGCTCGTCAACCCGTACGCGGGCCTGCTCGCGGTGCCGGCCGCCCACCTGTGGATGCTGCTCGCGCTCACCCGGCCGCTCCCGGCGCGGCGCGTTCGGCTCGTGCTGATCGCCGTGGGCGCCCTCCCGCCGCTGCTCGTGGCCGTCTACATGCTCTTCGCGCTGTCGCTCGACCCGCTGTCCGGCGTCTGGTACCTGCTGATGCTCGTCACGGGCCAAAGCGTGGGGATCGTGACGTCGCTGATTGCCTGCCTGATGCTGGCCGCCGCCTGCGCGACCGTGGAGACCGCGCTCAGGTGGCCGGATGTCCAGGTATGAGGCCGCCGCCATGCGGCCGATAACCAGGGACACACGGAGGTGCGAGGCATGGCAGGCAGGGGAGTCGACCCTACGCTCCATACGAGCGTGGCGCAGGGCAGTTACCAGGTGGATTCGCGCGAGGTGGCCGAGGCGATCGTGCGCTCAGGGGTGCTCGTAGCCGCGGAGCCCGCGCACGGGCCCCTCCGGTCCGAGGAGGACCAGCCCGCCACCGGCTGACACCTCGCCGATCCAGGTGAGCGGCACGGCCGCCGCCGCAGTCTCCCGACTCGCGGGCGGGACGGTCACGAGCAGCTCGTAGTCGTCGCCGCCGGTGGCCGCCTCCTCAGGCGTCACGCCGGCCGGGCGCGGCACGTCCTCGAGCCGCACACGCAGCTCGACGCCGCTGCGGGCGGCCACGTGGCCCGCGTCGGTGGCGAGCCCGTCGCTCAGGTCGATCATCGCGGAGACGCCGGCGGCCGCCAGGGCGCGGCCCTCCGCGAGGCGCGGACGCGGGCGGATGTGCCGCGCCACGAGCTCCGGCGTACCCGCCTCGCCGGCCTCGAGCAGACGCCGGCCCGCCTCCGAGCCGCCCAGCTCGCCCGTCACCGCCACCAGGTCGCCCGGCCGCGCTCCGTCGCGGCCCACGAGCTCCGCCTCGGCGTCGGCCCAGCCGGTCACCGCCACGGTCAGCACGAGGACCGGGCCGCGGACGACGTCGCCGCCCGCGATCGTCACGCCGTAGTCCCCCGCGAGCTCCTCCATCCCGCGCACGAGCTCGAGCGGCTCGTCGAGGTCGCCGGGAAGCACGACCGACACGTAGGCCTCGCCCGCGTCGCCGCCCATGGCCGCGAGGTCCGACAGCGCGGTGGCGAGCGCCTTCCAGCCGATGTCCCTCGGCGCGTGCGTGGCGCGCCGGAAGTGCACGCCGTCCACGAGCGTGTCGATTGAGGTCACCGCGTACGGCCGCGCGCGCGTCACCGCCGCGTCGTCGCCGATCCAGCGCACGAGCCGCCCGCTGCGGTCGGCGAGCGCGGTCTCGATCGCCGCGATCAGCTCGAGCTCGCCCACGGCGTCAGCCCGCCGGCCGGGGCATCAGCCGGGCGCCACCCCGTCCTTCTTGCCGTTCCCGGTTCCGGGCGCCGGCTGGGGAGCGACCTCCTCCTGCGGCGCCGGCTGCGTGGGCTGGTCGAGCGGCGCCTGCTCGTAGTAGCGCGGGTCGTACTGCGGCTGCTGCTGGGTCGTCGTCCCGCCCGTGCTCGGCGCGTAGTACTGCCGGCTGCCGGTCGAGGAGTGCTTGCCGAAGAACGGGTGGAACTGCGCGAGCTCGGTCGGCTGCCGGAAGTCGTCGCAGTAGTCGCCGTGGGCCGTGAGCATGAAGTCGTGCCAGACGGGCGCCGCGTAGGTGCCGCCCTGGGCACCCGGCATGGCGATGCCCTCGTCCGGGTAGCCGACCCACACGGCGGCCGAGAGCTCGGGTGTGTAGCCGACGAACCACGCGTCCTTGGCCTCGTCGGTCGTGCCGGTCTTCCCGGCCGCCGGGCAGCCGTAGTTGGCCTGGGTCCCCGTGCCCGACTGGACGTTCATCTTGAGGACCTTGGTGACCTCGTACGCCTCGCCGTCGGTCAGCACTCGCTTGCCGGGCGACTTGGCCAGGTTGTCGCTGTCGCCGTCCGGGAACACGACCTTCTCGATGCCCGTCGGCCGGTGGCGGATGCCTCCGCTCGCGAGGGTCGCGTACGCGTCCGCCATCTCCAGCGGCGTGACGCCGCGGGTCAGGCCGCCGAGGCCCTCGGCGGGATAGCAGTCGAGCTTCGTCGTGATCCCGAGCAGCTTGGCCGTCTCGCACACCTTCTTCGGACCCAGGTCGAGGATCAACTGCGCGTAGACGGTGTTGTCCGACGCGAGTGTCGCGCGCGTCAGGCTCACCGTGCCGATGTAGGTGTTCCCGAAGGTCTTGACCTCCCACGGCTGGGACCCTCGGATGTCGAGGGCGAGCGGCTGCGAGGTGTAGTAGGTCGAGTCCGGATCCACCCCGCTGCGAATGGCCGTGGTGAGCACGAACGTCTTGAACGCGGAGCCGGGCTGGCGGTGGCCCTGGGCGGCGAGGTTGAAGTTGCGCTCGTTGTAGGTCCCGCTCGACGCCATCGCCCTGATCTTGCCTGTGGCCGGGTCGATGGCCACGAGCGCCGAGCTCGGCCCGGCGGGATCCCCCCAGTGCGCGTTGATCGCCTCGCGAGCGGAGTCCTGAAGGGCCGGGTCGATCGTCGTGTGGATGCGCAGCCCGCCGCGGCGCACCACCCCCACGCCGTACCGCTCGATCAGCTTCTCCTGCACGTAGTCGAAGAAGTACGGCTCGCGGCGCTGGATGTAGCGGGTGCCGTGCCGAAGGCCCAAGCCCCTGTGGGACGCCCTGTCGAACTCGGCGTGGGTGATGTACCGGTTCTCGAGCATCTGCCGCAGCACCTCGTTGCGCCGTTCGAGGGCGGCGCGAGGGTTGCGGAACGGGTTGTATTCGGACGGGGCCTGCGGCAGGCCGGCCAGCAGGGCTGCCTGGTAGAGCCGGAGTCGCCTGGCGTGCTTGTCGAAGAACGTGACCGCCGCGGCCTCGACGCCGATGGCGGTGCGGCCTCCGACCGTCCCGTAGGGCACCGAGTCCAGGTAGTTGTGCAGCACCCAGGTCTTCGAGTGCTTCTCCTCGAGCTCCGACGCCAGCTTCGCCTCGCGGATCTTGCGCGTGAGATTGCGCTTCGGATCTTTGATGTAGAGGGCGCGAACGAGCTGCTGCGTGATCGTCGAGCCGCCCTGGAGGTTCTTGCCGGAGCGCACGTTCTTGATGGCGGCGCGCACGATGGCGGCGAGGTCCACGCCGCTGTGCTTGTAGAAGCGCTCGTCCTCGATCGCGACGGTCGCGCGGCGCATGTTGACCGGGATGTCCCGCCAGGGGACGACGCGGCGCAGGATGTCGGACTGTATGAACCCGAGCCGCGACCCGTCGGCCGCGTAGACCACGGACAGCTGGCCCTTGTCGGCGGGCTTCAGCTCGCTCAGGTCGGGCGCCGAGGCGGCGATTGCGAGCACGTAGCCAACCGCCGAGAGCGCCGCGATGACCAGCACGGTGGCGACCACGGCAAGGCCGAGCAGCACGGTGTTGCGCCCAGTATGGCGCCTCCGCCTCCTCGACTTTCGCTGCCGCTGGGTCATACAAACGCTCGCCGGCGAACCACGCTCAGGCCTCGGTTGAGGATAGTGCGTGCTCCCGGAGCAGACGCAGCCAGCGGGCGCGCAGCTCGGTGGCGACCCTGGCCCGCTCCGCCGGGCTCGAGGCCGAGGTCGTGGCGCTCAGCCGGACACCCTCCTTGTCGGTCTCCGCCACCGACACCGAGATCCCGGCCTGCTCGTCCGCGATCAGCTCCATCGCCTTGTCGAGGTCGGCGTCGAGCGGGAGCCAGACCGATACCTCGACCTGGACGCGCTGGTCCATGATCGTGTGGTTCACGACCGAACTCTGCGCAAGCCGCTCGTTCGGGACGATCAGACGGCGCCCGTCGTCGAGGCGGATGTAGGTGTAGGTGAGCTTCATGTCCTCCACCTCGCCGGTCTCCTCCTCGAAGGTCACGAGGTCGCCGATGCGGATCGGCTGGGTGATCGCGAGCAGGATCCCGGCGATGCCATTGGCGAGCGTCTGACGCGCGGCGAAGCCGATCACGAGGCCGAGCACCGCGGAGGAGGCGAGCAGGCCGGTGGCGATCTTGCTGGCCTCTGGAATCTTCAGCGCGGCGATGAACACGCCGATCAGCACAATCCCGACGAAGACGAGCTGGCGGATCAGCCGCAGGCGCGTCTGCGCCGCCGGCGACAGCTCGCCGCGCGTCACGAGCTCGCCGACCGTCGCGCCGCGCTTTGCGATCGCGCGGTCCACGAAATGAGCCACCAGGAACGCCACGGCGATCGCCACACCTGCGGCGATCCAGTCGTCGCTCGATGCCGCTGTGTAGAAATGAGCGTCCGGCATGGCGTTTGAGGCTACCCCCGCGCAGGGACGCGCAATCGCGGCAGTGCGCGAATGCGAGGCTGTTCGGGCCGCCGTGCGGATCGGCATGTCCTCCCGCCTGGCGGTGCTCCTCGTTGCGATCTTCGCCGCGCTCTCCTTCGGTCCTGCGAGCGGCGGGCTGGCGCGCGAGAACGCCGAGAAGTTCGACGAGCCGGCGCTCACCCACGCGCTCGCGGACCCCGTGCTCGCCCCGCTCGCCCGCTGGGACTCGGTCTGGTACCTCCGGATCGCGGACTCCGGATACGGGGGAAATGGGTCACTGCGCAGCGGGCACGGCCCGCTGCTTGTGCACGACAGCACGGCGCGGGCCGCGTTCTTCCCGCTCTACCCGCTGCTCGTGCGCGGTGTGGGCACCCTCTTCGGAGGCTCGCATGCGGCGCTGCTCGCGGCCGCCTACCTCGTCTCGCTCGCCGCGTTCCTCGCGGCGCTCGTCCTGCTCCACCGGCTCACCGAGCTGGAGCTCGGCCGCCGGCTCGCCCGGCCGGTGCTCCTGCTGCTGGCCGTATTCCCGGCGGCCCTGTACTTCGGCGCGCCCTATTCCGAGAGCCTCTTCCTGCTGCTCGCCGTGGGCGCCTTCTACACCGCTCGCACGGACCGCTGGGCGTGGGCCGGGGCGTGCGCGGGGCTCGCGGCCGCGACTCGCAGCGCCGGCATCCTCCTCCTGCTGCCGCTCGCGCTGATCTGGTGGAGCTCCCGGCCGCGGCGACCGGCGCAGGCCGCCTGGCTCCTCCTCGCTCCGCTGGGCCTGGCTGCCTACGCCGCCTGGCTCGGCGTCGTCGAGGGGGACGCGCTCCGGTTCCTCGACATACAGGACGCGTGGTCGCGCGAGTTCACCGTGCCGCTGGCGGCCGTCTGGGACGGCCTAGTGGCCGCGGTCGACGGAGTGCGCCAGCTGGCGTCGGGCTCACGCACGCCGGTGTACTTCGAGGCCGCTGCCGGCGACCCGTACCGCATTGCCGCCATCAACGTAATGCTGTTCGCGACGCTCGTCTTCGCGGTGGCCGCGTGCGTTGGAGTGCTGCGGCGGCTCCCGCGGCCGTACGGGCTCTGGGTGGCGGCCTCCCTGATCCTGCCGCTGAGCTTCCCGGTCACGCCGCAGCCGCTCATGTCGCTGCCGCGCTTCGTGAGCGTCCTGTTCCCTGTCTTCATGTGGCTCGCGCTGGTCAGCGAGGAGCGGCGCGCGACCGATCTGGTGGTGGCGGCGTCGGCGGTCGGGCTCGGCCTGTTCACGGCCCAGTACGCGAGCTGGCACTGGATCTCGTGACCCGGGTCCGCGCCGTGCTCCTCGACGCGCTCGGCACCCTCGTCGAGCTCCAGCCGCCGGCGCCGCGGCTCCGCCGCCTGCTGCGCGAGTCCGGCTTCGCGGTGTCCGAGGAGCAGGCGGCGGCCGGCTTCATGGCCGAGATCGCCTACTACCTCGCCCACCACCTGGACGGCTCGGACCCGGAGCGGCTCGAGCGGCTGCGCGACCGCTGCGCCGAGGAGATGCGCAGGGCGCTCGCCATCCCGGGCCTCGACCACGCCACCGCGCGCCGGGCGATGCTGGGCGCGCTCGAGTTCAGGCTCTATCCCGACGTGCTGCCCGCGCTGGAGGAGCTCCGCCGGCGCGGCGTCGCGCTCGTGGTCGCCAGCAACTGGGACTGCTCGCTGGCGGACTGGCTTCGCCCCACCGGCATCCTCGACCTTGTGGACGGGGTTGTCACGTCGGCCGAGGTGGGTGCGGCCAAGCCGAGCCCGCGGGTGTTCGAGCGGGCGCTCGCCGTCGCGAGGGTCGATGCGGGCGAGGCGCTCCACGCCGGCGACAAGGTCGACAACGACGTCGAGGGGGCGGCGGCCGCCGGCGTACGCGCGGTTCTGGTGCAGCGCGAGGGCTCGCCCCCGTCCGGAGTCGAGGCCGTCCGCAGTCTTCGCGAGCTCCCCGCCCTACTCTGACTGGCCGTGCAGCACCCAGCGCTCGACCCGCCGCCACCTCCTCCGCCCGCAAGGCCGGAGCTGCCCGAGGGCGCGTCGCCGCGCTGGCCGGCCTGGTACGCCGGGGTCGGCTTCCTCGTCGCGCTGATCTCGACGGTGCTGGTCGTGGGGATCGTCGCGGCCGCCACGGGCACCACCTCCGACGAAGAGAGCGCCACCTTCACGGTGATCGCCACCTTCCTGCAGGGCGTGATCTTCATCGGCACGGCCGTGCTGTTCGCGTCCTTCACGCGAAGGCCGCGGGCGGAGCACTTCGGGCTGCGGCCCACGGCCTTCTGGCCGGCGGTGGGCTGGGCCGCGCTCGGGTACGCGACCTTCTACGGCCTCGTCGTGGTCTACACGCTGATCTTCCAGCCGGACGTCGAGCAGAGCGTGGCGCAGGACCTTGGGGCCGAGCAGGGCACGTTCGGCATGGTCGCGGCGGGCTTCATGGTCATCTGCATCGCGCCGTTCGCCGAGGAGTTCTTCTTCCGCGGCTTCTTCTACCGGGCGCTACGAAGCCGCTACTCGGTCCTGGCGGCGGCGGCGATAGACGGGCTCCTGTTCGGCGTCATCCACTACGACTTCAGCGGCGCGGAGGCGCTCCTGATCATCCCTCCGCTCGCCCTGTTGGCGTTCATCTTCTGCCTGATCTACGAGCGAACCGGCTCGATCTACCCGACGATCGCGCTGCACGCGCTGAACAATGCGATCGCGTTCGGGGTGACCGTCGAGGACGCATCGGTGTCGCTCGTCTTCGGCGCGCTCATGCTGCTGGCGTGCGCCACGGTCCCGCGAGCACAGCAGGCGGCCATGGCATAGTGAGCGGATCATGAGCAAACGCCTCGTCCTCCCGGTCCCGCTCGTGCTGCTCGCCCTGGCACCCGCGGCCCAGGCGCAGACGCCGACCACCCCGACCGCGCCCGTCACGCCGAAGCCCGAGCCCCCCAAGGGGAAGGCGTCGCTCTCCGTGAAGGGCGGCCTCGCGACCAAGAAGGCCCACTACTTCGCCCCGTCGCAGGAGGTCGTGGTGCGCGGTGTCGTCAAGCCGCACGTCCGCGGCGAGGTGCTCACCCTGTACGCGATCCGGCGCGGGAAGGCCAGCAAGCAGGTGCGCCGCTCGGTCGGCCGGCGCGGCCGCTACATGTTCCGCTTCAAGGTCGGGAACCCGGGCGCGGTGAGGCTCGTCGTGAAGCACAGGCGGAGCGACCGTCTCGACGCCTTCCGGACGCGCAGCGAGGCCGTCGAGGTCGTCAACTGGCAGGCGGGAGGGGGCGCGAGCGGCGTCAAGGTGCTCCTGCTGCAGCGCGGCCTCGCGAAGCTCGGGTTCGCCACGCCGGTCACGGGCGACTTCGACGGCCTGACCGCGAACGCCGTCAACGTGTTCAGGAAGACGAACGGGCTGGGGCGCGACGGCTACGCGACCACGTCGGTCTACGCGATGGTCCTCCGCGGCCAGGGCGCCTTCAAGCTGCGCTACCCGAATTCAGGCGACCACGGCAAGCACGTCGAGTTCGACTGGTCGCGCCAGGTGCTGGTCCTGGCGGACCACGGGAAGCCGTACCGCGCGTACCACGTCTCGTCGGGGAAGCCCTCGACGCCGACCGTGTTCGGGAGCTTCCACTTCTACAGCCAGCAGCCCGGGACGAACTCGCACGGGATGGTCTATTCGTCCTACTTCATCGGCGGGTACGCGATCCACGGCTATGCGTCGGTGCCGAACTACCCGGCGAGCCACGGTTGCCTGCGCGTGCCGATCCCGAACGCAGTGTCGATCTACAACTGGATCGACCTGGGCGACCCGATCTACACGTACCGGTAACGCCCCGCAGCTCCGAGCTCGCCCACGCGACGCCGCCGCACGGCAGCATTGAGGGGTCGATTCCGGAGGATCATGCAGTTCCGTCCCATATTGGGACGCTTCTACAGCCGCCTCCCGTCCGGCCCACGATCTCGTGTAACGCAAAGGCCCCGCCCATGGCGGACGGGGCCTTCGCGGTTCCCCCTTGGCGATGCCGGCCCACCGGGCCGACGGGGCTTTGTAGAGCTGTTCGGCTTGCTACTGCGAGTCCTGAGCCACGGTTCCCGTGGCCTGGGCGGTGCTCGTCACGGTGGCGTCGGCCGCCGGGGCCGCCGGGGCCGCCGGGGCCGCCGGCGTTGCGGGGGTCGCCGGGGTCGCCGGAGTGGCCGCCTCGCCCGAGCTCGCGCTAGCCGGGGTCGCGGGGGTCGCCGGAGTGGCGGGGGTCGCCGGAGTGGCTCCCTCCGCTGGGGTGGCCGTCGTCGCGGCCGTTTCCACGGACGCCGTCGCAACCGGCTCGGCCACGGTCGCGGCCGACTCGGTCACCTGGGTCGCCTCGGCCGGGGCGGTGACGGCCTCCGGAGCGGCCGCCGGGGTCGTGCTCGTGACCGCCGCCGGGGTCGGGGTCGTGCCGGTGACCGTCGTCGGGGTCGTGCTCGTGACCGTCGACGGGGTCGTGGTCGCGCCGTTCGCCGTGCCCTGCACGAGCGAGTCGGCTGCCGGAGCGGAGGTCGTTCCGGACTGGGTCACGGTCGCCTGCGTGCGGGTGGCCGTCGTGGTTCCGCCCATGCTCGCGCCCGTGACGCTCGTCCCGGTCTGGCTTGCGCTCGCCTGGCTCGTGGTCGCCGCGGACGCGCCCGGGATCGTCGCTCCGGCCAGGTAGGGCTTCGGGTCGCGGGCCTGTCCGCCGACTCGCGTCTCGAAGTGCAGGTGCGGGCCGGTGCAGCTGCCGGTGCAGCCCACGTAGCCGATCACCTGGCCCTGCTGGACGCGCGTGCCGCCCGAGACCGCGAAGCGCGAGAGGTGCGCGTAACAGGTCGAGAACTGGCTCGTGTGCGTGATGCAGACGATGTTTCCGTAGCCGCTCTGCTGGCCGGCGAGGCTGACCGTCCCGCACGCCGCGGCGCGGACCGCGGTGCCGGTCGGGGCGGCGATGTCGATGCCGTCGTGGTTGCGCCCGTCGCGCGGCCCGAAGTCCGACGTCACGGTCCCGTGCACGGGGCTCGAGATGGTCGAGGAGCAGGCCTGTCCGGTCGGCGCCGGGGCCGGAGTCGAGGTGATCGACTCGGATGTGTTCGTGCCGCCGACCGTCGTGCCGGACGTGCTGTTGCCGACCCCCGGCGTTCCGACCCCGTTGCCGCCCGGGCCGGCCAGCTGCTGCCCGGCCTGCTGCACCGCCTGCTCGACGCGCTCCCTTGCCTGCGGCGGGATGTTCGACCCGCCGATCGACGCGCCACTGGCCGTGTGGTTCCCGAAGAGCGATCCCCACGTGGCCAGCCCGACGATGCCGTCCACCTGGAGCCCCGCGGCGCGCTGGTAGCTCCGAACGGCCGAGTCGGTCTGGACGCCGAATATGCCGTCGGCGGTCACGTGCAGCGCGCGCTGCACCTCGGCGACCAGCTCGCCCTCGCTGCCGACCTGGAGCGGCAGGCCGCCCTCGCGGATCTCGATCGCCCGGTTCGCGGGCGACTCCGCGGCCACCGCCGCGCTCATGTCACCCGACACCTGGGCCGCCGACAGCGGGGCAGCCGGTCCGGTGACGACG
>Ga0126312_10001339_pt1 | contig 16041 bp, 19 predicted proteins | sample Plot104A_FD_92537 | JGI IMG/M metagenome (GOLD analysis project Ga0126312, IMG submission 92537) | Serpentine soil microbial communities from UC McLaughlin Reserve, CA, USA - Plot104A | ecosystem: Environmental > Terrestrial > Soil > Grasslands | place: USA: UC McLaughlin Reserve, Lake County... | reverse complement strand
GCTCCGTCGAGCGTGAGCGTGACGCACGTTCCGCCGTCGGGCGCGCGCTCGGCCGTCACGGCGCCGCCGTGCGACTCGGCGACCTGGCGCACGATCGCGAGCCCGAGGCCCGATCCGGGCATGCCGCGCGCCGAAGGGGCGCGGTAGAAGCGGTCGAAAACGTGCGGCAGATCCTCCTCCGCGATCCCGGGGCCGTGGTCGCGCACCGCGATTGCGCCGTCGCGCACCGCAACCTCGACGGCCCCACCCGGCGGGCTCCACTTCGCAGCGTTGTCGAGGAGATTCCCGACGGCGCGCTCGATCGACGCGGGCGCGCCGGTGACCGTGGATTCGTGGAGGTCGGTCGCGAACTCGACGCCGGGGCTGTTCCGTCGTGCGCGCTCCACGGCCTCCGCCGTCACGAGGTCGAGCCGCACCTCCTGCCGCTTCTCGGGCTGCTGCTCGCCGCGGGCGAGCTCGATGAGCTCCGTCACGAGCGCCGTCATCTCCCCCAGCTGCTCGACCACGTCTCGCAGGAGGCGCCCGCGCTCGCCGGGCGGCAGCGTCCGCTCGCTCGCGAGCACCTCGATGTTCGTGCGCAGGCTCGTGAGGGGCGTGCGCAGCTCGTGCGAGGCGTCCTCGACGAGCCGGCGCTGCTGGCGCCTCGAGTCGTCGAGCGCGCCGAGCATCGTGTTGAACCGCCCCGCGAGCTCGCTGAGCTCGTCGTGGCCGCGTGCCTCGATCCGCTGCGAAAGATCACCCGTCTCGGCGACGGTCTGCGTTGCCCGCGTCAGCCTCCGCACCGGCGCGAGCACCGCGCGCGCCGCGACCATGCCCAGACCCGCCGCGGCCGCGGCGCCGACGGCACCGATCACGAACAGGAGCCGGCCGATGCGCGAGAGCGCGTGGTCCGCCTCCGTCAGCGGGCGTGCGACCTGAAGGGCGTATCCCGACGCATAGGGAAAGGTCAGGAGCCGTAGGTGAACCCCCGCCACCCGCGCGCTCGAGAGGTAGCCGCCGCGATCCCCGCGTGCGACGGCGAGCGTTCGCGCATCGACCGGCAACGCCCGGGTCGCGCCGGGCGGCCGGATCCGCTCACCGCTCGCCGAGACCAGCTGCGGATACCCCGCGGCGCCACCGAGTCGCGCGTCCGACAGGGGACCGACGCCGAAGTTGAAGCTGCGTGCGACGATGTCGGGCGGGATGCGCTGGATCTCGTGCGCACGCTCACGCAGCGCGTCGTCGATCGGCCCATAGAGCTCGTTGCGAACGAGCACGTAGGTCACCGGCAGCGCGACGCCGACGACGAGGAGGACTGCCGCCGCCGCGGCCAACGCGATGCGCGCGCGGAAGCTCACGGCTCTCGCAGCGCGTAGCCGACCCCACGCACCGTCTGGATCAGGCGCGGCTTGCCGCCGGCCTCGGTCTTGCGGCGCAGGTACCCGATGTAGACGTCCAGCGAATTGGAGCCGTAGCCGAAGTCGTAGCCCCAGACGCGCTCGAAGATAAGCGATCGCGTCAGCACCTGGCGCGGGTTGAGCATGAACAGCTCGAGCAGCGCGAACTCGGTCCGCGTGAGCTCGAGCGGCTCGCTGCCCCGACGCACCTCGCGCGTGCCGGGGTCGAGCTCGAGGTCGGCGAAGCGCACCACGTCCCCCCCGTTCGTGCGCCGCAGCAGCGCCCGGATCCGCGCCAGCAGCTCCTCGAGCGCGAACGGCTTGGTCACGTAGTCGTCGGCGCCCGCGTCCAGGCCCTCGACCCGGTCCTCGACGGCATCGCGTGCCGTCAGCATCAGGATCGGCACGCGGCTCCCGTCGGCGCGGAGGCGTCGGCAGAGCTCGAGCCCGTCGAGCCGCGGCATCAGCACGTCGAGCACGAGCGCGTCGGGCTCGGCGGCCTCGATCCGCTCCAGCGCCTGCTCGCCGTCTTCGGCGAGGTCGATCTCGTATCCCTCCAGCTCGAGCGCGCGGCGCAGCGATTCGCGCACGGCGCGTTCGTCGTCCACGACGAGGATCCTCACGCCGCAATTGTGCGCGAGGACTCTATGAAGACGCTAAGACGGGCCTACGGGCGCGCAATCGTGAGCGTGAACGGACCGGAGCCGGCGACGCGCGTGACGCGAACACGAACCGCGCGCGACCCGCAGAGACGCGCTGGCGTAGCGAAGGCGCCCTTGGCCGTCTTGTGCGCGAGCTTCGTTGCCTGCGGAGACAGGACGTCGAGGGTCGCTCGCTCACCCTTGGCGAGCCGGACGGTCACCCCTAGCCGCCCGTCGAGGGGCGTGGCGATCGTGAAGGTGCGGACCTTCGACCTCGCCGACACCGAGCCGGTGAGCGTCCTCGTCGTGCGCTGCGTCCAAGGCGTCGTCACGTCCTGCTCGGCCGCGGCGAGGGCGGGCGCATCCGGGTACAGCGAGTCTGTCACGACCTGCCACGGCGCCTCGACGAGGCCTGCGTGGCGTTCGTTGAGCACGCGGTACGCCTCGGCCCAAGCCTCGCCCGGATTCCGCTCGTAGTGGTCGGCATCCTCGGCCCCCGGAAACAGCCGTCCTCTCGCCGTCTTCGGGCAAACCTGCTCATAGCTCGCCCACCGCTTCGGCCCGTAGTCGATCGCGTCCCAGGGATCGTTGCGGCGGTGGAACGCCACGTGGTGCCCGTACTCGTGCATCGCCACGGACTCCCGCGAGAGTCTCAAGCTCGGATCCTCGGCCGGCGTAAAGAGCCTGTTTCCGACATAGCAGGCGAGCGCCCGCCTCCCGCAGACGCTCTCGACCTCGTTCTCCGACAGGACGTAGACCGCGACCTGCGCCAGCTCCGGCCCACGGACGAGGCTGCCGAAGAAGTCGGCCCATCCCTGGGCGTCGTCGAGCGAATCGACAGTGAAGAGCGTCCCTGAGAGGTTGATCCGCACGCTTTCGCCGGTCGAGATCGTCGGCCGGAACGGGAAGGTAGGCGGCCAGGGCGGCGCTTTCAGGTGTGCCGGGGCCCCGTCGCGAAAGGGCACGTACCGCGAAAGCTCCGAGAGCTGCGGCGCGGAGTGTAGGCCGGAGGCAGGTTGGGGACCGGCCGCCGCCGCTGCAACGGCGACGGCGGCCGTCAACACGGAAAGGAGGAGGACCCTCACTGCACCCAATCCTGCCATCACGAACCTAAGCAGAGGCTGCAGCAGGTGTATGAGTTTCGTGAAGATCGCGTGCCTGTATCGTCCGCGCGCGTGCGCTCCCGGCTCGTCGTTTGCCTCGCGCTCATCGTCGGCGGTGCCGCGCGCAGGCGCCGCGCGTGATCGTCGCGTCGCTGATCTCGTACAGCCAGGCGATCGTGCTCGGGCTGCTCCAGGGGTTCTCCGAGCTGTTCCCGATCTCGAGCCTCGGCCACAGCGTGATCCTGCCCAAGCTCCTCGGCTGGGACATCCACCAGAACGACAGCTACTTCATCACCTTCCTCGTCGCGACGCACCTTGCGACCGCAATCGTCCTGCTCGGGTTCTTCTGGCGCGACTGGGTGCGGATCGTCAAAGGCTTCGGCCGCAGCGTTCGCGACCGGGAGATCAAAGCGGACGACACCGACGCGAAGCTCGCCTGGCTGCTCGTCGTCGCGACGATTCCGGCGGGGCTGCTCGGGCTCCTGCTCGAGCACAAGCTGCGCGACATCTTCGCCTCCGCGCGCTCGGCCGCCTTCTTCCTGGTCCTGAACGGCTTCCTGCTCCTCGGCGCGGAGCTCCTGCGGCGTCGCGCAGTGCAGGTCGAGGCCGACGACGATGCGCGGATCGCGCGACAGGTCGGATGGTTTGACACGGTCTGCGTCGGCGCCGCGCAGGCGCTTGCGCTGATCCCCGGCTTCTCGCGCACCGGCGCAACGATGGGCGGTGGGCTGCTCGTAGGGCTCTCGCACAAGGATGCGGCCCGGTTCTCGTTCCTGCTCGCGACGCCGATCATCTTCGCCGCCGCCGCCCTCAAGCTGCCCGAACTGCTCGGGCACGAGGGCGACGGCGTGCGCGGTCAGGCGTTCGTCGGGGCGCTCTGCTCGGCGCTGACGGCATACCTGGCCGTGAAGTTCCTGATGCGTTTCTTCGAGACGAACACGCTGATCCCGTTCGCGGTCTACTGCCTACTCGCCGGGATCGGCGCGACCGTTTACCTCGCTACTTGACGGTGAAGAACCCCTTCATCGTGTCCTCGTGCGGGTTGCAGTAGTACTTATAGCGGCCCGCCTTGAGCTTCAGCGTGACGGTCTTCCTGCCCTTGAACGCGACGGTCGTGAGGGCCTTCTCGAACTTGCCACCCTTCTCGCGCTCGACAACGAAGTTGTGGGCGCTGGACTTGTCGGCGATGACGAACCGATAGCTCCCGGCCGGCAGCGACTTCACCTTCTTCGTGCCCTTCTTCAGGGTGATGGTGAAGCCAGGGCCGACCGTGCCGTTCAGCGTCGTCGCCTGCGCGCGGCCAAAGGCCGCCGCCACCAGCGCAAGCGACAAGGCACCGGCGCCGAGAATCACGAGCAGTTTCCGAGACATCGAATGCTCCTTGTGTTGGAGGTTGCCGACGATCCTACGCCGCTGCCGGTCCGGCGGATTAAGAGAAGAGACCCGGCGAGCCGGGTCTCTGGAGTTACGCAGCCCGGGCGAGCTCCGCGTCGAGCGCGTCGGCGAGCGTTCGCATCGCCGCGCCCTCGAGCTGCCGGACGCGCTCGCGCGTCAGGCCGAGCTCCTTGCCGATCGCCTCGAGGGAGGCAGCCTCGCCGTCGAAGCCGAAGCGCAGCTCGAGGATCCGGCGCTCGCGCTCGGGGAGCTTCTCGAGCGCGCGGCGCACTTCCAGCCGCCGCACCGAGTCCGAGGCCTCGTCGGCCGGGTCGCCAGCGGTCGGATCGCGGAACAGATCGCCGAGCTCTCCGCCGTCGGCGTCGTTGCCGATGCTCTGGTTGAGCGACACCGGCGCGTCGGCGGCGTCCAGCGCCTCGTCGACGTGCTGGAGCGAGAGGCCCGAAGCCTCGGCCAGCTCCGGCCGCGTCGCCGGCCGCCCGAGCTTCGTCTCGAGCTGCGTCGCAGCCCGACCGAGCTTCAGCCGGCGCTCGTGGACATGCGTCGGCACGCGGATCGTCGTCGACTGGTTCGAGACGGCGCGCTGGCACGCCTGCCGGATCCACCAGGTGGCGTAGGTCGAGAACTTGTAGCCCCGGCGCCAGTCGAACTTCTCGACGGCGCGGTTCAGCCCGATCACGCCCTCCTGGACGAGATCGCCGAGCGGCAGCCCATGGCCCTGGTAGCGCTTCGCGATCGAGATCACCAGGCGGAGGTTGGAATTGATCATCCGCTCCTTCGCTTCGCGGTCACCCCGCTCAACGCGCTTCGACAGCTCGACCTCCTCCGCCGCCGTCAGCAGCTGGTAGCGAGATGCATCCCGCATCAGCAGGCTGAGCGAATCGGTGGTGAGGTGGCTCTCGTCGGCCGCGTGCTGGATCTCCTGCGCCTCCGCGGCAACGACCTCGATATCGCGCGCGTCGAGCTCGGCGCGTAGCGCCACGACCTCGTCGTCTGCGAGGTCGTGCTCGACCGCGAACGCGTCGAGGGCGCTCTCCTCGATCGAACCGCGCTCCTCGAGCTCGTCGAGCAGCTCGGTCACGGGCAGGTCAACGTACTGGTTCAGTTCCTTCACGTCCTTTCTGGTCAGGTGGCGGCGCCTTTTTGCTTATCCTGACTCGCGCCGCCACACATGAAAACGCACGGCACGTTGGGTTATTCCGTAGGAGTGTTAAGCTCGTGTTGCGGTTCGTGGCCGTACGAGGGGGCGTGTGATGACGGACCGGCCACACAAGTGCGCGTCGCTATATACGACGCCGACGTGGGCCGATTGTTGGCGACCGCGTGCAGACGGACGCAGCCGTCGTCGAACCGGCCGAGTATAGCAGTCGTCTCGCGGACGACTACGCCCATGCCGTCCCGTCATGCTCCGCTACAACGAACGCATGGTGTTGCCCGTCCGGCCTCCTGTGTCGCCGATGCTGTGCGCGCTCGCGCGTGAGCTCCCGCGCGGCGACTACATGTACGAGCCGAAGTGGGACGGCTTCCGCTGTCTCGCCTTCTGCGACGGCAGCGAGGTCGATCTCCGCAGCCGCAACGGCCGCCCGTTCGCACGCTACTTCCCCGAGGTCGTTTCCGCACTCGAGGCGCAGTCGGGGCTCGTACTCGACGGTGAGCTCGTGATCGCCCGCGCAGACGGCTTCGACTTCGACGCGCTGCTCGCCCGTCTGCACCCAGCTGCGTCGCGCGTCGAGCTGTTGAGCCGCGAGGCGCCGGCGAGCTTAGTCGCATTTGACGTGCTGGCGGCGAACGGTCGTGATCTACGCGATCGGCCGTTTGCCGAACGCCGGCAGGTGCTCGAGCGCGAGCTTGCACCTTTGGAGCCGCCGATCCACGTCACGCCGGCGACGCACGACGCTGAGCTCGCGGCTACGTGGCTCGAGCAGTTCGAGGGGGTCGTCGCGAAGGACCCCGAGCTGCAGTACCTCCCTGGTCGTCGCGCGATGGTGAAGGTGAAGCGCCAGCGGACGCTCGACTGCGTCGTCGGCGGCTTCCGGCTGTTCGCAGACGAGCCGCTGCCGAGCTCGCTGCTCCTCGGCCTCTACGACGGCGGCGGGGCGCTCCGGCACATCGGCGTGGCGAGCTCGTTCGCGAAGCCGCAGCGCGAGCAGCTGCTCGAGGCGCTGCGGCCGCTCGTCTGCCCACTCCAGGGTCACCCTTGGGAGGAGGGATTTTTGATCGAAGGCAGCCGGATGGGCAGGATGAAAGGTGCCGCCGCACGCTGGGTCCCGGGCGAGATGGAGCAGGACTGGACTCCTGTCGAGCCGGTGCTCGTCTGCGAGATCGGCTACGACCATCTGGACGGCGACCGGCTCCGCCATCCAGCGCGGTTCCGCCGTTGGCGGCCTGACCGCGATGCCCGCTCGTGCACGTTCGAGCAGGTCGGGCGGCTCGCGGCGGTGCGGCCCGACGGACTGCTGACGCCGGCGTGACGATCGAGGTCGACGGCCGGGCGGTCACGCTCTCGAGCCTCGAGAAGGTCCTGTGGCCGGAGACGGGCTTCACGAAGGGCCGCATGCTCGACTACTACCGCGCCGTCGCGCCGACGCTCCTCCCCCACCTCCACGGCCGTCCCGTGACGATGGGGCGCTTCCCCGACGGTGTCGAGGGCCGAGGGTTTGCGCAGAACGAGTGCCGCGGCCGCCCCGACTGGCTGTCGACGGAGCCAATCCGGCTCCGCAACGGCGCCGTCCGGAACTACTGCCTCGTCAACGACCTCCCGTCGCTGCTCTGGGTCGTCAATCAGGGGTCGATCGAGCTGCACCCGTACCTCTGGCTCGCGGGTGAGCCTCGGCCGACGACGCTCGTCGTCGATCTCGACCCGACCGCGCCGGCTGGTCTCCGCGAGTGCCGGACGGTCGCGCTCGAGGCGCGGCGCGTGCTCGCCGCAGACGGCCTCGAGGCGTTTGTGAAGACGTCGGGCGGCGCCGGGTTGCACCTGTACGTGCCGCTCGACGGGCAGGCGGGTTTCGAGGAGACGAAGAAGTACGCGGGCGTGCTGGCGGAGGAGGTCGCGAAGCGCCTGGCGCAGCTCGTTACGACGCGTCAGCTGCGGTCGGGACGGGCGGGCAAGGTGCTCGTCGACTGGCTCCAGAACGACCCGATGCGGTCGATGGTCGCGCCGTACTCGCTCCGGGCGACGCGGCGGCCGCAGGTCTCGACGCCGGTGACGTGGGACGAGGTCGAAGCGGACGACGAGCTCGTCTTCGGCCCGGACGAGTCGCTGGAACGTCTCGACCAGCTCGGTGACGTCTTCCGGCCGGTGCTCGAGCTCCGGCAGGCGCTGCCCGCGTCCGCTTCACTACCTAGCGCGTGACCGTCGAGCAGCAGCGAGTGCCGGTTGCGGCGCGAGCGGGCGCCGTCCTTGGCAGCCGCATCGCCCGCGGCGCCTCTCGCCTGCTCCTCGCTCCGCTGTACTCGCTCTACACCACGCGACTCCGCCACGAGGTGCTCGAGCTGCCCGTGCCTGGCCACGTCGCCGTCATCCTGGACGGCAACCGCCGCTGGGCGAGCCTCGTGGGTCTCCGCGAGCCGGCCGAGGCGCACCGCGCTGGGGCGGACAAGCTCGACGAACTCCTCGACTGGTGTGTCCGGCTCGGGATCGGGCAGATCACGGTTTGGGCGCTCTCGAACGAGAACCTGGCGCGTCCGCGAGCGGAGCTCGAGGTGCTGCTCGAGGTCGTCGCGCGCAAGCTCGAGTCGCTGGCGGAGCTGCACGCCCGGCAGTCGGTGCGAATCCGAGTTTTCGGCCGACTCGAAGGTTTGCCCGACCGCGTGCGGCAGTCGATCCGCGCCGTGGAGGTGGCGACGGCGGCGAACGACGGCCTGCGGCTGAACATCGCCCTCGGATACAGCGGCCGCGACGAGTTGGTCGACGCGACGCGCGCACTCGTGCGTCGGCTTACCGCGGAAGGCGCGTCACCCGAAGAGCTCGCGCAGCAGATCACGCGGGAGGCGCTCGCCGCGCACCTCTACACGGCGGGCGAGCCGGATCCGGACCTGATCATCCGGACGAGCGGCGAGGTCCGGCTGAGCGGCTTCCTGCCGTGGCAGGGCGCGCACAGCGAGCTCTACTTCACGGACGTCTACTGGCCCGAGCTGCGCGAGCTCGACCTCCTGCGCGCCCTACGGACGTACCAGCACCGGCAGCGCCGGTTTGGTCGCTAGACGCTCGCGACCGTTGCGCCCCACTCGTCCGGGGCGACTTCCTTGACCGCCTGAGCGAAGTACCAGTGGTGCCCCTCCGGGTCACGCGCCGAGTACCGTCGGTGCCCGTAGTCCTGGTCCGTCGGCTCTTCGGTGATCTCCGCGCCTTCGCTCTTGGCGCGGTCGTAATGGTTGTCGACATCGTCGACAACGACGTAGATCCCGACGCTCTCGTGGCCCGTGTTCTTGGGGTTGCGGTACTGGGGGCCTGGATCGCCCATGTAGACCGACGCGTCGCCGAGACGCGTTTCCGCGTGGTTGACGTAGCCCTCGGCTCCGGTGTAGCGCAGCAGTTCCTCAAACCCGAATGCGCGGGCGAGGAAGTCGAGCGCTGCGTCGCAGTCCTCGTACAGCAGATACGGCGTGATCGTCTGATTCATTGCTCCTCCTTGTCGGGTCGTTGTCGCCGCCGCAGCTCCGTCCCGAACGCGTCCAGCCGATTTGTCCAGAACGAGCGGTAGCGCGCCAGCCAATCGTCGAGCTCGGCCAGCGGCGCGGGGTCGAGCGAGTACAGCCTTCGCTGGCTTTCGACGCGAGCTTGCACGAGCCCCTGCTCGCGCAGCACGCGGAGATGTCTCGACACGCCCGGCCGCGTCATGCGGAAGTGCGACGCGATCTCGCCCGCGCTGCGCTCGCCGTCGCTGAGCAGCTCGATGATCCGTCTGCGCGTCGGATCAGCCAGTGCGGCGACGGCGTTCACGCGCGTACCCCGATCTCACGATCGAGCCGAGCGAGCGCGACCATCCACCGCTGCATGTAGCGCATCCCCACGGGCTCCTGGACCCGGGTGTGGTCGAGGACGAGCCGCGTGCCGTCGCCGTCCGGCGACAGCTCGAACCGGACGACCGACGGCTCCTCGTCGCCGTGCCGCCAGTCGAGCTCGAGCACGCGCTCCGGCTCGACCTCCCGCACGCGCGCCCGGACGGCTCCGACCTCGAACCTCCCCCCTGGCTCGATGCTGAGCTCCCCCGGCGGCATGAGCCACCGCGCGAGTGACGCAGGCTCCGTCAGCACCGCCCACACGACAGCCGGAGCCGCTGGGTACTGCCGCGTCAGCCGCAGCTCGCAGGTTGCATCCACGGCGCTAGCGTAACATAGTTGTTACGTAAGTGTCGTGTTACGCGAACCGCACGACTGCAGCTCGTTCGCTGCCTCACGCGCACGCTCCGCCAGAGGGCTTAGCAGTGAGCGGCGCGTCGCGCCGGAAGCGCGCCGAGGCTAATCCCGTACCGCTTCGCGAGGCTGCGCAGCTTCCCGCGATAGATCGTCATGTCGGCATACGTCCAGTCGCCGTGCGTTTGGCAGCGCCACGGCGCGTACAGCTCCTTGTGGTACGGGCTCGTCACGCTCTCGTTGTGCCCGATCACGTTGGCGAGCTTGATGCCGTACCGCTGCAGCAGGTACAGCGTCAGCCGCAGGGATGCCGACAGCTGCCGCCTGTTGCGGAGGACCTGCGCGTCGCTCAGCGCGACCTGCTCGATGCCGATCGCCGTGTAGTTGAGGCCGACCGTGTGCCGGCACATGACGCTCAAGGAAACCAGCTGGTAGATCGTCCCGTCGCTGTCGATCACGAAGTGCGCGCACACACCTGGGAGCTGGTGCAGCTCGGCGTCGGCGACATCCGCCGCGAACGCGTTATACGTGGACGAGAAGCTCGTGGACGCCGTGGAGTGCTCGACGATCACGCGCGGGCGCTTCAACCGCCAGCTCGAGATGCCGTAGTGCCGCTTCGCGTACGCCGCCATCTCGGTCTTGCGCTTCGCCGGGAACGGGATCGGCTTCCAGACGATCCGCGGACGCGGAGCCGACGCCGCGCCGGCGAGCGCTGCGACGGAACCAAGACAGACGCAGGCAACGAGCAGGAGGGCGAGCCGCGCGCGCAAGTCCGACAGCTTAGAGGCGCAGTCCGTCAGCGCCGGAGGTCGTGCAACGCGAGCTTCGCGGCCGCGTAGCCGCAGAGCCCGTGGACCCCGCCGCCCGGCGGCGTCGCGGCCGAGCAGAGGTAGAGCCCCTTCACGGGCGTCCGGTGGGGGAGCGGGCGGCGAAGAGGACGCGTCCACAGCTGGCCGAGATCCATCGCGCCGTTGTTCAGGTCGCCGCCGACCAGGTTGCGGTTGTGCGCCTCGAGCTCGTGGGGCCCCATCGTGTGCCGCGCGAGCACCAGCTCGCCGAAGCCCGGAGCGAACCGCTCGACCTGCGCCTCGATCGTGGCCGTCGCGTCGACGGCCGAGCCATTCGGGACGTGAGCGTAAGCCCACGCCGTCTCGCCGCGCGTCGGATCGAACCGGCCGTGCTGCGCAAGCAGCACGAACGGTCGCTCCGGTGCCCGCCCCTCCCACGGCAGCCGCTCCGACGCCGCGATCTCGCCGAGGCTACCGCCGAGATGAACGGTGCCCGCGCGCGCTGCCTCGGGCGCGCTCCAGGGGATCGGCGCCGCGAGCGCCCAGTCGAGCTTGAATGCGCCCGGGCCGTGCCGGTAGCGGAGCAGCGCGCGTGCGTACCGGTCGGGGAGCGTTCGTTTCGCGATTCGAACCAGCTCCCGCGGAGCGACGTCCGCGAGGACGACATCCGCGACCGGCAGCCGGTCGACCGGCGAGCCGGTCCGGATCTCACCTCCAAGCGCGACGAGCCGCGCGGCGAGCGCGTCCGCGAGCCGTTGCGCGCCGCCGCGCGGGAACGGCCAGCCCACGACATGGCCAAGCGTGAGCAAAGCGATCGCGAACCCCATGCTCGGGCGTCGCTCGAGCGGAAGCATCGAGTGCGCCGCGTGCCCTGCGATGAAGGCGCGGCTGCGCTCGTCGTCGAAGCGGCGCTCGAGCAGCGGGCGGGCTGCGCCGAGCGCGGAGCGCAGGCCCTGAACGCCTGCGGCGAGAACACCGCGTCCGAACCGGAACCGCGTCAGCGCCGGCCATGCGTCCACGAAGGGTTGGACCAGCGCTCGGTACGCGGCCGCGTCGCGGCCGAGCGCGCCGGCCGTGTCCTCGAGCGATCGCTCGAGCATCACGGCGGTTCCGTCATCGAGCGGGTGCGCGGCGGGCGCCTCCGGATGCACCCAGTCGACGTCCATGTCGCGCAGCGCGGGCGACCCCACCGCGAGCGGGTGGATCGCGGAGCAGACGTCGTGGACGAAGCCCGGCAGCGTCAGCTCCGCTGATCGAAGCCCGCCGCCGATCGTCTCGGCAGCCTCGTGCACCTCGACCGCGAGCCCGGCGCGTGCGAGCTCGATCGCGGCGACGAGCCCGTTCGGTCCGGAGCCGACGACGACCGCGCGCGCTACTGCCACCGGGAGCGGTTCCGGCGCCTGTGGCCGAACCCGAACAACCCGAGCGGCAGGAAGACCAACGGCAGGAACACGACGTGACCGCCCGTGAGGACGAACAGGAGCACGGCAACGGCAAGACCGATGGCGAGGAACCGCATCGGCTGGTCAATTGCCGCGCTGGCCGCTCCTAAACGGTGCTCGGCCACCACACGAGCACGTCCTGCCGGCGCGAGTAGTGGAGCAGCGGCTCGGTGGTCGGCAGCTCGATGCCCGCCGGCGGCATCGTGTTCTCGTCCACCTCGCCCCCGGCCCTCTGGAGCGGCCAGGGCGGGTGATGGATGTCGGCGCGGTAGAGCCGCTCGCCGTCATGCGCGTAGAGGCAGTACCGCTCAGTCAGGAAGTATTCGAGCGATCCCGGCTCGGCGGGAGCGACGTCGCCGACGGGCCAGTAGCGCCCTGTGAAGCGCGCGCTGTTCCGCGAGCTCCGGTGCTCGAAGATGTCGCCGTCGGAGCGCCGAGTCATGCGCGCGTAGAAGTACGGCAACCGATAGGTCCGCCGCGCCGCGACCACGACGGCGCGGCTGGAGGCGTCGAGGCCGAAGAACCAGATGCCGGGCTTGCCTGCGAGCGTTGCGTACGTCCGGACGTTCAGCTCGTAGAAGTCCGAAAGGTACGGGGCCGGCGGCACGCCGCGCAGGCGCAGGCCGCGCAGGACGAAGGGCGTGATCCCGATCCACGCTTGGCCGTCGTACACGTCGAGGGGGAGCTCCTCCGGCAGGTGCGGCCGCACAACGTCGGGGTCGACCGGCCAGTGCGCAAACAGGAGGTCGTCCCACGTCTGCGCCATCACCCAGGGTGACGTCGGGAGCGGCCAAGGGCGGTGCGCGAGCTCCTCCAGCACCCGCGTCTGCCGCGCCGCCGTGAGGAGCGCGTCCCGGAAACCGACCACGTCCGCACGATAGACAGCCGGCGTGTTTCGTGCGTGTCACGGCGGGAAGCCCCTCTCGACCAACGACGAAGGAGGGACTAGCGATGGCGTTGTTCGGAGAGACGATCGAAACGCGGCGCGACCTGTTCGTCCACAAGCTCGGCGCCGCATTGACGATGGAGAAGACGATCCTCGACATGCTTCCGCAGCTCGAGGAGCACGCCCAGCACGAGCGGCTGCGGGCGGGGCTGGAGCACCACCGAACGGAGACGGAGCGGCACGTTCAGAACATCGAGGGCGTCTTCAGTGCGCTCGGTGAGGATGTGGACGACTCTTCGTGCCCGACGATCGAAGGGCTCGAGAAGGAGGGCGAGGCGAACCTGAAGATGGTCGACGACAGCCTCAATGACATGGTGATCCTGTCGGGGGTGACGGAGACCGAGCACCACGAGATCGCCGTCTACGAGGGCCTGATCGCCGCGGCCCGCGGGCTCGGTGAGGCGCAGGCGATCGCGCCGCTGGAGGAGAACCTCTCAGACGAGCAGGCGATGCTCGAGCGGGGTAAGGAGATGTCGATGCAGTTGGCGCAAGGAGCGGCGGTCTAAACCGCTTTCACGGCGGCACGGCTTCGGCCGTGCCGCCTCGGCCCTACGCTGCGTCCTGCTCGCGCAGCTCCTCGAATTCCTCTTCGATCCGCTCGAGCTCCTCGTCTGAGAGGCGCTCGAGGCGGACGAGCTGCGTGCGCGCCTCCGACATGCTGCGGATCACCTCGTCCAGCTTGAGCTGCAGCGCGCGCGTGTCTCGGTTCTGGCTGTACTGCAGGAGCACGACCAGGATCAGCGCCACGATCGATGCGACCGCGGAGGGGACGAGCAGCCATCCGTCCGAGAAGTCGAAGACCGGCCCGAGCGCGAGCCACGCGAGCGTCGCCGCCAGCACGCAGGTGAATGCGGAGGTCGAGCCGATCAGGCCCGGGGCGACTCGTGCGACGAGCCGGCAGAGATCGGTGAGGATGGATTTGCGCTTCGGCGCGGCCACGTACGCTGTAGCTACCCGCGCAAACGAGCGCGAAACGGTGCTGCAGGAGCAGCCGCGGCGATCTTGGCGATCTCGGCCTCGAGATCCGGTGTCAGGCCGGTCGCGTAGTCGTGCGCGTCGCGGCCCCAGTCGGTGTTGATCTCGCGCTGGGCCGTCCACGTGACGTCCTCGACGGAGTACCAGTAGACGCGCGGGACCGCGGCCGCCCGAGCCGCCGCGACGAGCATCCGGAGCTCGCGCAGCCGGGACGCCGGCATGAGCCTCGAGCTTCCCGCTTCCGTCACCCACGTCTCCTTGCCCCGCTCCCGCGCCCAGTCGGAGATCGCGGCGATCTCCTCGCCCCAGCCTGCCCACCCGACCGACCAGTGCGGCGTTCCGGGGAAGCCGTGGAAAGCGACTACGTCCACGTCCTCGAGCGCTCCCTCCGCTTCCATGATCTCGAGGAAGTGCGGCACCTGGGGGTCGGGCCGCACGAGCAGCCTGCCGTCGGGTGGAGAGATCCCCGCCAGCACGACCTTCCGCCCGGCCGCCTTCGCCTCCCGCGCGGCGTAGCGGATCATCTCGGCGAACCGCTTCCACCAGCGGTCGGCGTCGCGATCCCACTCGCACCAGGTCGTGGGCTCGTTCCAGAGCTGGACGTGGCTCAACTGCCGGTCGACGTCCTGCTCGCAGACCCAGCGCACGAAGTACGCGTAGTGCCCGAGGTTCCGCGGGACCGAGGATGAGAACGGCTTCTCGGCGAAGGACGGCGGCGTCGAGTGCAGGACCGGCAGCACGTCGATCCCGCGCAGCTCGCGCAGCAGTCGCTCAATCCACGCGGGCCCGTCCGGCCGGCACCAGTCCGCCCACGACAGCATCGTCCGCAGCCGAGTCACCCCGAGCCGCTCGAGCGTGGCCCTCGTGCGCCGGATCCGGACGACGTCGGGGTACGGAAACCACTGCACGAGACCGAGCTGCATCCCCCTATCCTTGCGGTTCGGCCGGTCGGCGAGTTTCGGAAACAGCCAACGCGTCTAGATCTGCAAGGGTGGAACGACTCGACGCGGTCCTGCCGCTGACTGCCTCCGACGCGCCTCGCGCGCGCATCCTGCTCCGCTCGCTCGCCTCGTTCTTCGAGCCGCTCCGGCGCCTCTATGTCGTCGCGCCGGACGCCGAAGTGGACGCCGTTCGGACGCAGGTCTTCCCCTTCGACCACGTCCTCCTGCGCGACTCCGAGGTGATCCCCGAGATCGGCTGGTTCCGCGGCACCGCGCGCGTGCGCGCGAAGCTGCGCCTGGTCGGGCCGCCGATCCACGGCTGGTACGTGCAGCAGCTCGTCAAGCTCGCGATCGCCGAGCGCATCGAGACGCCGTTCTACGTCACGCTCGACTCCGACGTCATCTGTGTCAATCACACGACATATCGCGACCTCATCCGCGACGGGCGCGCGCTCGTCCAGACGACACCGCCCAACCACCCCGAGTGGAACGACGACGCCGAGCGCGTGCTCTACCTGCCGCGCTCGGGCCGCCAGTTCGGCGTCACGCCCGCGCTGCTGAGCCGCGCTGCCGTCGGAGAGCTCGCCGCGCACCTCGAGCAGCGCGTCGACGGGCGCCTGCGCCGGGTCGGCGGCCGCCTTCCCCGCGGGCTGCCGCGAGACGTGCTCACGAGCTGGCGGAGCTTCCTGCTCCGGAACCTGCCGTGGACGGAATACGCCCTCTACCACACGTTTCTCGAGCAGACCGGCCGCTACGGCCTCTACCACGTCGACGGCGGCCGCGACGCGATCTACTCCAACTGCGTGTGGATCGAGAGCGAGTTCGACTACTGGGATCCGGCCGTGGACGCGACGGGCGCGTTCTCGGTCGTCCAGTCGGCGACGCGCATCCCGCCGGAGCGGGTGTGGGAGAAGGTTGGATCGTTGATCACCGAGCGCTCCGACACGAACCGCCTGATGGCGGCCTCAAGTGGCCCGAGCAGCACGCCGCGCTCGCTACCGAGCACCGAGTAGCGCGGCCGCGGCGCCGCGTAAGCGAGAGCTGCCGCCGGCTGCGCGTCGATTCCGGAGGGATCG
>Ga0126312_10001338_pt1 | contig 16044 bp, 9 predicted proteins | sample Plot104A_FD_92537 | JGI IMG/M metagenome (GOLD analysis project Ga0126312, IMG submission 92537) | Serpentine soil microbial communities from UC McLaughlin Reserve, CA, USA - Plot104A | ecosystem: Environmental > Terrestrial > Soil > Grasslands | place: USA: UC McLaughlin Reserve, Lake County... | reverse complement strand
GCGGACGTGATCGGTGTGGGCCTGCACCCGTCCCCATAAAGAAACGATTCCGGAGACGCCGCGGAAGTCGACCGTGGCGAATCGGGTCTGCGGCTCCCGGTACGCCGATAGCCCGCAGCCGCACGACGGATGCGGCGCGCGGTGTCCTCGCCCGGCCAGGCAACGCGCGCACATCACCGCCTCGCGCCAGACGACTGGGGTGTACGTCGATACGAGCGCCCCACGCTCCACCCTCCAGTTACGGAACCCGACGAGGGGCTCGATCAGGTCTGGTACGCCCTCCCCGAGCTCGGCGGGCTCAGTCATTCGGCGTCGGGCGTTCCTGGCGGACGCGCGGTGCGCTTGCCGGACGCGGGCCTGCCGAGCGCCGCACCAGCGGCTCGACCACGATGCTCGTTGACGGGCTCTGTGGGGAGACCGCCGAAGGGCCGACAGGCGCCCGCGGCTCGCCCGCATCCACTCCCGACGTTGCCTCGTCCGTCTGAAGAGCGCCGCCATCCTCGAGCACCCTAGCCTTCCGGTCCATGCCATAAGGATGACAGGGAGATGCGGGCGCAGGACGGGCGTGGCGGGAAGTACGGAATTCTGACTGAAAGGGTTCCCATTACGCTTGGCTGGTGGGACGCTGATCTTCGTTCTGGCTGACTATGTGGGTTCCAACGAGGTATCTCAGGCGTCTCGCGCTCGGTCTCGCCCTCGCGGCTCTTCTAGCTGCGGGTACTGCCGCCGATGCGTCGGCAGACCCGGTGATCGCCGCCGCCGGCGACATCGCTTGCGATCCGGCCGATCCGGACTTCAACGGCGGGCTGGGCTCGGCCGACCGCTGCCGCCAGAAGTACACCTCCGATCTACTGGTGAACGCCGGCCTCAGCTCGGTTCTGGCGTTGGGGGACGTTCAGTACAGCAGCGCCTCCCTGTCGAAGATCCTCGCCTCGTACGACCCGAGCTGGGGGAGGGTCAAGTCGATCACGCACCCCGTGCTCGGCAACCACGAGTCGAGTGGAACGGGCTACTTCGACTACTTCAACGGGAAGGGAGCGACGTCGGGGCCGGCGGGCGAGCGCGGCAAGGGGTGGTACAGCTTCGATGTCGGGAGCTGGCACCTGATCGCTCTGAACTCGAACTGCTCGAGGCCCGCCGACACGACGAATGTCGTCGACTGCAGCAGCGGGTCGGAACAGGAGCAGTGGCTGCGGGCAGACTTGGCCGCCCATCCGAACACCTGCACGCTGGCCTACTGGCATCACCCCCGATTCAGCTCGGGACACGACGGCGACTCGACCTTCATGCAGTCGCTGTGGCAGGACCTCTACGACGCGGGGGTGGACGTCGCTCTCAGCGGGCACAGTCACAACTACGAGCGCTTTGCGCCCCAAAACGCGGCCGGCGGGTTGGATCGGGCGAACGGAATCCGCCAGTTCGTCGCGGGCGGCACCGGTGCCTTCTTCACGGGTCTGTCGTCGACGGTGAAACCGAACAGCGAGGTGCGGCAGAACAAGACCTACGGGGTGCTGAAGCTGACCCTGGATCCGACGAGCTACGACTGGCAATTCGTCCCAGAGGCGGGTAAGACATGGACTGATTCGGGCAGCGATCTGTGCCACGGCGGCACGGGAACTTCGGACACGCAGCCCCCGAGCGCGCCGGCGAACCTGACCGCGAACGCCCCAACCTCGAGCCGGGTCGAGCTGAACTGGAGTGCCGCCATCGACAACGTCGGCGTAACGGGTTACGAGATCTATCGCGGCGGCGCCTTCCACGGCACGACCACTGCGACGAGCTACTCGGACGCGAGCGTCAGCCCGGGGACCACCTACTCGTACCAGGTGCGCGCGCTCGACGCGGCCGGCAATCGCTCGGCCTTCAGCAACGCCACGGTGACGACCCCGCCCGATACGAGCACCACCCGCAGCTTCCCCGCCCAGGCCGACGCGCGCGTCTTCGAGGCCGCACCGACGACCAACTACGCGACCTCGTACCTGCGGGTGGACGGGGGCAGTGATCCCGACGTCGAGAGCTACCTCCGCTTCGACGTCAGCGGGATCACGACCGCGGTGCTGAGCGCCAAGCTTCGCCTGTTCGCCTACAGCGGCACGGCGAACGGGCCGGCCGTCTACGGCACGGACAGCGGCTGGTCCGAGACGGGCATCACCTGGGCGAGTCGCTCCGCGAGGACAACCGCCGCGATGGACGACAAGGGATCGATCCCCAGCAACTCCTGGGTCGAGCACGACGTCACTCCGTACGTCACGGGGAACGGTTCCTACAGCTTCGTCTCCGCCGGCACCTCGAGCGATGGAGTCGACATGAATTCGCGTGAGGCCGCGAGCAATCGACCGGAGCTCGTCCTGACCATCAGCCAGCCGTGACCCGGCGCCTGCGCGCGATCGCGACACCGCCGAATACCAGCACGACCAGCCCGCCCAGAAGGGCGAGCGCGTGACGCTCGTCGGTGGCGGCCGGCTCGCTCGAGTCGAGATCCCCGACCGTCGGCTGCTCGGCGCCGCGGACATCGGCGAGCACCTCGAGGTAGCGGGGCCCGTACTTCTCGCTCGGCTCGATTTGGGTGCTCTCGCTGAACTCGTTCCAGCTGATCAGCCCGATGGCATCGGGGGAGGAGCCGGCGGCGGCATCGAGCTGCCTTCGGAACGTCGCTCCGCCCTTGCGATCGACCACGGTGGTGCCTCCCACCGACCGAGCATCGAAGCCCGGCGCCGCGGGAGCGATCCAGAGGCCGCCGTGGGCGTGCACGCTCCGACCCATGTCGTCGAGCTTCTGTTCATAGCCCGGGTACGTATCCGGGTTGACCGACGACCAGTAGTACGCGTTGCCATCGACGAGGCCCGCTAGACGCTCGTAGCCTCGCCGGTCGCGCTCGCTGGCGAGAATCAGTAGGTCATCGCGCCGGGTGCGGGTGACGGCCTCGACCTGTTTCCTCGAGAACTCCCAGGTTCCCGACCACACCACGGCGGGCGCATCGAATGCATCGAATACGTCCTTCCCGCCGTAACGCTCACGGAAGAGGTCGAGGTCCGCCGCCACCCGCTCTACCGGGAGGGGCTCGCGCCCCACGTCGAGCCCCTGGTAGATGATCAACAGCTTGAAGTCGAGTCTCGATGCGACACGGATGAGCCGCTCGAGCCGCCGGTTCAGCACCTGGGTGCTCTTCCAACTGACGATGAAGCCGTCAATACCGGCTTGCTTCGCCCAGCGGATGTGCTTCTCCATCACTGAGCGCTCATCGCTCGAGTAGCGCCCGAGGAGAGGATAGTCCGACTTCGGGCGGTTCCAGGACACGCTTCCCGTCGTGGGAACCGTGCTCGGAGCGTGGCTCGGCGTGAACCAGATGTAGTAGTAGGCGAACACCGGCGTCGGGCGATCCGCCGGCCTGGGCGCCGCGGCCGCCGTGGCCTGCCACGCGACGACCACGACGAGGGCAGCGACGAGCGCGCGGCTCATGGTCGCTGAGCCTCGGCCGGGGTCCGGTCCGGAGGATCGGCAGCAGACTCGTAATCGGAGAATGCAGCTTCGTCGCCCTGGTCGAAGAAGTCGACCAACTTCACCGGTGGCCCGTCGTCGAACGAGACCCAGCGCACGACGGGGCTCTGCTTGGGTGCCCGCCTGCGAGACGGCCCGAGAGGACGGCCCCGCGCCCGGCGCCGGATGCGTACGCGCAACCGGTCCGGGCGAGCCGCCAGCGGGAGGAGCACCGAAACCGCGAGGATGGCCAGGGCAGCGATCGCGAGGTCGAGATAGCTGACCACCTTCAGCTCGACCTGCTGGCCACGCGAGAGCGACACCGGCGTCTTCGAGAGCACTCCCGGAGCCTCCACCTCGACCTCGTAGTTGCCGCGCGGGAGCGATGGGAGTCTGACCTCGCCGCCACGACCCAGTTCATGCCGCTCCACCCTCCCGTCAGGAAAGCGCAGGCGGATCGCGGAACCGGTCGAGAAGCCAAAGAACGCGTCTCGAACCACGAACCTCGCCGGGTAGAAGCGCAGCCTCATCGTGAGCTCGCGCGCCCGCCTCGGACGAAAGCGGAGCTCGCCCCTGTTCACGACATTGGCGCCGTCCACGATCACGCGCTGGAGGCTGTACTGGATGTCCTTGGCCCGCAGGTGCGAGCCGATCCGCGCGACCCGTGTGCCGTGAAGGCGAAGATCCTGACTCCCCTTGAAGGCGTGAAGAGTGCCGTCGCTGCTTCTGACGACGACCGAAGACACCCGTCCCCGGTCGACTTGTCTCCCACTCGATTCGACGAATCTGGGGGTGACGGTGTACGACACATCGAGGGCGGCGTGCAAGACGTACCGATCGGCGACCGGGCGGCGCCACCCGCCGATCGCGTACCAGCGCCCGAGGTCGGCGCGGACCCCAGGGCCGACTTTCGCGCCGAGCACCGTGAGGGAACGCACGACCCCGCGTAGCGACGCCGTGTCCCCGACAACGGGGACCTCGGCCAGCAGCTCGGCCGCACCGCGCTCATCCGTCCTGAGGATCCGGCCGTCGACCGCGATTGGGATGCCCTCAAGGGCCGGAACCGTCTGCACCCTGAGCGTGGCCAGCTGTGCCGCCGCCGCCGTGGGGCAGATTGCGCCGGCCAGTGTGACCGCGAGCAGAAGAACCTGCAGCGGACGAGCTCGGGTCATCGGATCGCACGCATCGGAGAACGGGAGCGGATGACGGCCATGGCGAGCGCCAACGCAGTGATTAACAGCGCCGCCCCGTAGATCGGGTAGATCACCGAGCGGCGCGCGTCGGGCGGCTTGATGACGTGGCGCGCGGGAGACAGGAGCTCCGGCGCCCGCGGCGGGCGCGAGAAGTCGAGCGACCGGACCAGGCTCCCGGCTCTGGCGTCCCGGGAGGAGAGCGGCCGAAGGCCCCAGTTCCGCTCGATGAAGCGCGGAATCGCCGCGAAGTCGAGGTGCGTGCTGTCCACCACGCCGCGCCGCGCGAAGGGACTCACGAGCAGGGCCGGCACGCGGAGGCCGACCCGTCCCTCCTCGACGTTCGGCGGCTTCACGTGGTCGTACCACCCGCCCGAGCTGTCGTACGTCCACATGAAGGCGGAGCTCCGCCACGCGGCGCTTCGCGTGAGCGCGCTGATCAGGGTCCTAACGAGCCTCTGCCCGACTTTGACGTCTCCCGGCGGATGTTCGCTGGACCCGGAAGCTGCGATGTACGCGACCGCTGGCAGCGTCCCGCGCTCGAGGTCCTTGTAGTACTCGCTCAGGTCGACGATCTTCGCGGACAGACCGGGATCGTCCACGAAGCGGGGAAAGCCGAGCAACGGCACGCGGAGCAGCTGCGCGCGCTGCCGGCCGGACCACCCGCTCCGGTAGGTAACCCTCGGGTCGTAGTTCTCGACGTAGAACTTCCACGAGACGCCGCGCCGCTCAAGGCGGTCGAAGATCGTCTGGAGCGCCCGAAAGCCACCGCGGGGAACTCCCCCGTCTTCGAGCTCGCCGGGAGCCGCGGCCGTCCAGAACATGTGGTTCCTGAGCGTGCCCCCGGCCGACGACGCGAAGAAGCGGTCGAACAGGACGTACTCGTTCGCGAGATTCCAGTAATACGGAATCTCGCGGTCGTCGTAGTAGCCCATGACGGCGGGCTCGAAGGTCCCCGCCTCTGCTGTGAAGGCGGAGATGAACCCGTTCATCCGCCCGCCGTTGTACTGCCGCCTCGCGATGCGCGTGCTGTTGCCGAGGGGCGTGTCTTGGGCCCTGCGGCTGCCCAGGTGGAACGGCGCGACGCAACCGCCCCGGCGCCCTCTCGCGGGCTCGATTGGCATGCAGGTCCCCCGCGGGATCCCGTCGGCGCCCGGGTAGGTTCCGAAGTAGTTGTCGAACGAGTGGTTCTCCTGCATCAGGACGACGAAGTGCTCGATCGGCGTGGTCGGCGCGGGATCCGAGCCTCCGGCCGCGACGGCCGGCACTGCCCCCGCAGCGGCCAAAGCGCACATGCAGCCCAACGTCAGCGGGCCGAGCCTCACGGGCGCACCTCGTAGACGACGATCAGCGGCTTCGTTGCGGTGCGACCGGCCGGCGTCCGGGCGGGGACCGTCTCCGAGTGCACGGCCCTTCCGTGGTAGCGGTCGACGTACCTCAGGAGCCGCTCCGAGAAGAACTCGGAGCGGCGGGACGAGAAGGCGTCCCAGACCAGGTACTGGATCTCGTTGTCCCGGATGAGTCGGTCGGGATTGCGAACGGGGTCGTAGGCGGGGTTGCGGCTGTGTGGGTTCGGACTGACGGCGAGGCCGTTCGCTTGCCGGTGGGCGTAGTACTGGATGACGTTGGCGAGCGAGGGGCCGATGGTCATGATCCGCGCTCCCTTCGGCACGTGCGCCTCCATCCAGTCCCCGGCTTCGCGTCCGCCCGGAAGGCCGCCGGACCCCGCCAGGAAGTTGTCGGAGCGTGAGGGCTCGATCTGCTGCCACGTTGCGACGAGCAGGGAGATCGCTACCAGCGCGATGAGGGCTGGCGTCATGGGCAGACGCTTCGAGCGCGGCCCGAGCCGGACGAGGCCGAGGGCCGCCAAGACCGCGATGGAGGGTGCAATCGGCAGCAGGTACTGGAAGCCCTTCACCGGCCAGAGCTGGAAGAAGGCCGCGGGGACGACGATCCACGAGAGGAGCAGCGTCACCTTCCACCGGGATTCGCGCCGGGCATACCAGAGCCCCAGCCCGGCGCCGCAGACGACCAGCAGACCGATGGCTACCGGAACGACTGTCGGGTAGAAGCCCCAGTCGTGGTTCGGCCGACGAAAGAGCTGCCATGCGAGGTATCCCCCGCCGCGCTCTGTCCTGCCCGCCAGCATCAGCGACAGCGGGTAGGCCGTGATGAGCAAAGACAGAAGTGCGACCGAACCCGCCAAGTGCCGGCGCGGTATGCGCAGGCCGGGTGTGAGCGCGAGGAACGCGTAGACGGCGCCCACGAGGACGATGCTTGTCTCCTTGGTCAGGAACGCTAGGCCCAGTGCCGCGGCTGTCGCGTAGAGCCACGCCGGCCTTGTGAGCTGAACAAACCGCGCGAGTGTGTAGAGCGCCAGGGTCGCCCACAGGACCATGGGCCCGTCGAGCAGGACCTGACGGGTGACGACCACGTGGTAGGGCATGAGGGCGAGCAGCAGACCCGCGACGAGGCCGACCGCTCTGCCATACAGGACGGAGCCGAGCGCAAAGACCAGGTAGACGGTCCCCACTCCGAGCGAGACGGCCGCCAGCCGGCCGAACAGCTCGCCGTCGCCCAGGTAATAACCGAGTGACACGATCGTCTGGAACAGCAGCGGGTGCGCGCGGAACGCTGGAAATAGCGGCTCGAGCGCGGGGTCGCCCGCAATCGCGGCCGCCTGGCCCGCATAGACCGCCTCGTCGCTGTTGTAGCCAAGCGCGTCGAGGTTCCAGAGGCGCACCAGGATCGCCACAGCGAGGATGAGCGCCGGCAAGACCCACGTCGAATGAAGACCGCGCTCGACGCCGGCGGGCACTCTGAAGGCCCCCGGCAGGCTCAGGGGCGGCGCCTCCGCCGCAGGCCCACGCAGCCGCGTGAGCGGGCTCACCCGTCCGGCTCGAGCGCCGCCTGCAGTGGTGGATTCCCATCGGCGTCCACGGTCTGCGGCCTGCCGGCGTCGGCCGGCTCCAGGCGATCAGGCCGAGATCCGTTCGCTCCATCGGCGACGGCTACCACGCGCCGATGCCAGTCCATCGTCTGACTCTTCATGAGAATCGCCGGAACCTTGCCAAGCGCACGCGCGATCGTCGCGCGTTCCACACCGCGGAGGTCGGACCCGTTCCGGCTGTGGAGGAAGTGCTCGATCTCGGCGTACGGCGGGAAGCCGTAGGCGTCCTCGCAGTTAGCCAGCAGGATGTCGAGCGCCTCCCCACTGCCCAGCTCCACGTCGGTTCCGCCGCCGCGTTCGATGACGATCATCCGGGCGAGATTTGCCTCGGGCGCGATCTGCACCTCGGGCAGGAGACGATCCACCTCGTACTTCGGGGGCGGCACGACCAGCTGGACGACCGCGTTTATCGTGGCCGCCGGCAGGTGCGTCCGCGCGAGGATCATCGCGAGACGCCGGCCGGACCGCGAGTGCAGGCGGCTCTGATAAAGGAGCATCAGCCGCTCCCGACGCGAGAGCAGGGGCTTGTGCACGGCCTTCAGGGTGTGCCGGCTGATGGTCAGCGGCTTGGGGTAGGTCATAACACGCCCGTCGGGGGACAGCAGGGTCAGGTCGTCGGCCAGGAAGCGGTATCGCCCGCCGTCAAGCGTTTTCAGGCAGGTCGTTGTCTTGCCCGTGTCGGTCTTGGCCGTGATCAGGTACGCATCGTCTCCGTTCGCGATACAGGCCCCGTGCACGAGCGCATAGCCCTTCTCGGCGAAGGCCCAACGCAGGATCGGCTCGACCACATTCGTGTACAGCACGTGCGGCGAGCGCCCTAGCAGCCGCGAGGCCACCACCTCGGTTCGATCGCCGACCTGGATCGACGCGCCGAACCCGAAGCCCCCACGACCTTCGAGGTAGGAGATCCGTGATGGCTCTCCCGCACACCGCCGTACCGGTCCGATGCGCACGCTGAGGCCGGGATCGAGCAGTTGCTCGGGGATCTTGAAGCGTGCAAGTTCCGGCAGGGCCACCTGCGACGCAACCGTCACCAGACCGTGGATGTCGTAGTTGTGGGCGGCACCCTCGGCGGCAAGCGAGTCGGACTTCGCCCAGATCCAGAGGTCGGCGAGCGTGAACCGGGCGGCGAAGATCAGCGCGAGCGAGAGCAGATTCGAGGCCACGTAGTGGATCCCGAGACCTGCGGTCAGCGCAATCAACACCGGCACACGTAGGGCGAGCGCGACGTTGTTCACAACGAAGAACATCGTCATCCGGCGGAGTCCACGGCCGCGTTGCTGGCGGTCTGAGAAGACCCAGAGCTCGGTGAAGGTGAAGTTCCAGAGGGTTGAGGCCTGCGTGGCGAACACGGCGGCCGCGACGTAGTAGAGGCCCACGAGGTCGGCCAGCGCCGCGAGCACCACCGTGTTTACGACGAGCCCGCTGGCGCCGACCAGACCGAAGCGGCCGAGGTGGGTCGCGAAGCCACCCAACCGCAGGCGCCAGAGCTGCGCCAGATACCGTGCCCCCTCGCGGACCGACGCCTTGCTCTCGCCCGCATAGCGTGTCCCAAACTCGAACGGGACCTCCGCCACGCGGAGTCCGGGCGTGCGGACGACGATCTCCAAGAGGATCTTGAAGCCGCTGGGCTGTAGGGCATCGAGGTCGAGCGCGTCCCTGCGCACCATGAAGAAGCCGCTCATCGGATCTGTCATGTGGTGCAGCCGGCGGCCGAGGACGAGCGTCGCGGATCCCGCCGAGAGCCACGACAGCCCTCTGCGCAAGGGCCCGAACTGCCCCGCGGAGCCGTCCCCACCGAAGCGGCTCGCGGCGATGAGGTCCACCCGCCCGTCCCGAGCCTTGGCCGCGAGCCGGCCGATCACTTCCGGCGGGTGCTGGAGGTCGGCGTCCATGACACAGATCCAGGGAGCACGTGCGCTCCGCATCCCTTCGACGACCGCACCGCCAAGGCCCCCGTTTTGACTGCCAGGAGGCCGGTGGATCGCCCGGACGTCGAGTCGGCAGAGGCCTCGCGCACGCTCGACCGCCGGGAGGGTGCCGTCATCGGAATCGTCGACGAAGACGATCTCGGCAGCGGTGCCCGCGAGGACCTCGTCGAGCCGCTCCACGAGCCGCTCGATGTTCTCTTCCTCGTTCCTCGTGGGGATGACGACCGAGAGCGCCGGACGAGTGGCCGGGGCGCCGGCATCGCCGTGGAGCCCCGCGCCGACTCCTGGGACGCTAGGGAGCACCACCGGGGCGCTCATGCTCCAGCTCCTCTGCCACTTGGTCCGACGCGCTGCGGTCCGTTGGGTGGCCGCCGGGGGGATGCGCGCCGTCGAACGGCGCCCAGTAGGCGCCACCCCACCCCGGCGGCCAGACGGACGGCGGAAGCCTTAGGCCCGCCTCGGCCTCGGGGTCCTGCACGGCGGCTGCTGCCTCCGCCCGAGACCGGACTCCCAACTTCGCGAAGGCCGATACGAGGTGGCCCTTGACCGTGCTCTCCGTCAGAAACAGAGCGTCAGCCGCCTGTCGGTTCGTCGCCCCGCCGATTACCAGGCCGAGCACCTGCTGCTCTCGGTATGAGAGGGCCCGCCTCTCCAGGTGCGGCCGGTGGCGACGCGGCAGCGACACCTGGCCGGCGAGGACGGCGCGTAAGGTCGGCGCCAGCGCACGCTCGAGCTCCGATCTGAGCACGAGCCCGTCCACTCCTGCGTGAAGCGCTCGGCGGACGTCGTGCTCCCGGGTCGGCTCGGTAATGATCACGATCCGCGTGTCCGGGAGCGCCTCGTGGACGCATCGAAGCGCGTAGACGGCGCGGTGCCCCTCCAGGTCGAGCTCGATTAGGGCAACGTCCGGTTGGGTGCCTCCGCACTGCTTGAGCAGGGCGTCGGTTGTCGAGCTCTTGGCGGCGAGCCGAAACTCGTTCTCCAGCAAGGCCGAAACGACACGGCGAGCCTCAGCGGTGCGCGCCACGACCGCAAGAGAGGGCTGTGCAGTCACATGCCGACTACGCGGCACCTCGGGCCGAATTTCCGAGCAACTTGCGGGTGGTCGGACCGAATTCGGACCGGTGCGAGCTTTTCCGTCGCGTCCGCCGGCAGGACGGTCAGCTTCGCCGGAGGACTCGCTCGCAACCGAGCACTCGGTCGAGCCCGTCGTTTGCCGTCATTCCGAGCCGGCAGAACAGCTTAAGGTGCAGCCGTTCTGCCTTTCCCGAACCGCAGGTACAGCGACGGCAGCACGAACAGGTTCAGCAGCGTCGCCGTCACAAGGCCGCCCAGGATGACGATCGCCATCGGGTGCTCGATCTCGTGGCCCGGGATGCTGCCGGCGACCGCCAACGGCACGAGGGCCAGCGCCGTCGCCGACGCCGTCATGAGAATCGGCGCCAGCCGCTCCTTTGCCCCCCGCAGGACGAGCTCCGGACCGAACGCCACGCCCTCTTCCCGCTCCAGATGCTGGAAGTGGCTGATCATCAGAATCCCGTTGCGAGCGGCGATCCCGAAAACGGTGAGGAAGCCGACCAGCGAGCCGAGCGACAGCACGCCGTCGCCGAGCCATACCGCGAGCACGCCGCCCACCAGCGCCGTCAGGAGCAGCACGAAGGCGATGGCCGCCAGGCGGAGGCTCCCGAAGGCGGCCTGGAGCAGCAGGAAGATCGCGATCCCAGCGCCGATCCCGAACAGCAGCAGGCGGTCCTGGGCGGCGTTCAGCTCGGTCGACTCCCCCAGCACCTCGGCGTGGTACTCGCGCGGGAAGTCGATCTTGTCCAGCCGGTCCTCGACATCGCCTACCACCGAGGCGAGGTCGCGACCCTCGACGTTTGCGCCAACGTCGATCCGGCGCGACTGAAGCTCCCGCTCGATGTGATTGGGAGTCGGCGCGACATGCACGTCGGCCACCTGCTCGAGGCGGACACGCCCTCCACCGGGCGTGTCGATCGGGAGTGCCTCCACGTCCGTGAGGCTGTTCCGAGCCGCGGGGACGCTCCACACGTGCACGTCATACGCCTTGCCGCCGTAGAAGATGTCCGCGACCTCTTCGCTCGCAAGCATCGTCGATGACTGCCTGCGGATGTCGCCCGGCTTCAGGCCGTAGCGCCGGGCTGCGGTGAGGTTCTCCTCGTCTTGGATCTGCGCCAGATCCTCCGAGAAGTCCGCAGACACGTCCACCGCGCCCTCGACATTCGCGATCGCCTCGGCCACCTCGTCCGCCTTGTCGCGAAGGACGTCCAGCTCGGGGCCGAAGATCCGCACGACGATCGACTCGCTCGTCCCGGTCAGGACCTCCTTGATCCTCTCCCTCAGATATGTCTGTCTGTCGCGGTAAAGCCCTGGATATCCCTCGATCGTCCTGTTGATGGCGGCGATCGTGTCGTCGTAGTCGACGTCCTCGCTGACGCTGATCCAGTTCTCGCCGAAGTACACGCCGTACACCTCGTCCGCGAGCAGGGCCTGACCGATGTGTGAGCCGCAATTGCGGACCCCCGGGATCTCCTCCAGGTCCCGACAGGCCCGCCGCGAGATGCGCGTCTCCTCAGAGGCCGACGTGGACGGCTCGGTTAGCCAGTGCATGAGGAAGTCCCGCTCCTTGAAGTTCGGCAGCAGTTGGTTCCCGAGCGTCGGGTAGATGAGGGCTCCTGCCAGGAGGAAGGCCGCCGCGGTGAGGAGCGCCGGGCTTGGCCTGCGGAGGATCAGCGCCAGGATCGCGCCGTAGCCGCGCTTCAGCACCCGAAGCAGCGGGGAGTCGCCCTGGCGGAGCCGGCCGCGCGAGAGCAGCAGCAGGCACAACGCCGGCGTGACGGTGAGCGCGACCAGCATCGAGACCAGCACCGCGAGGCCATACGAGAGCACGAGCGGCTGGAAGAACGAGCCGGATAGGCCCTGGAGGAAGAAGACCGGAACGATCGCCACGACGTTGATTACGGTCGCGTAAGTGATCGCGCTCCGCACCTCGACCGAGGCGTCGAGCACGACCGCGAATGTCGACTTGTCGCTCCCCTCCGCGCGCGTCCGGCGCAGACGCCGCACGATGTTCTCGACGTCGATGATCGCGTCGTCCACCACCACCCCGATCGCGACGACGAGACCCGCGAGCACCATCACGTTGATCGTCGTCCCGCGGATGTCGAGCACCAGCACCGCGGCGATCAGCGACAGCGGGATCGCGATCAGGCTGATGAACGCGGTTCGGAACTCGAACAGGAACGCCGCGATGATCAGGATCACGAGCAGCACACCGATCAAGAGCGCGGTGGTGAGGTTGTCGATCGACTGCTCGATGAACGTCGCCGGGCGGAAGATCGTGGTGTCGATATCGACGCCGGGCAGTCCGGGACGCATGTCGTCGACGGCGTCCTCGATCCCGCTCGTCACCTCCATCGTGTTGGCGCCCCGGAACTTCTGCACGATCAAGAGCAGGCCGGGACCGCCGTCGATCACCGCGTCGCCCCAGATCGGCTGGAAGTCCTCGACCACGTTGGCCACATCGGCCAGGCGCAGCGTCCGGCCGCCTCTGCGTGCGACCGGCACGTCGCCGAGCTCCTGCGGCCCGACGGCCGGCTGCACGTTGCTGATGTTCAGCCGCCGTCCGCCCGACTCGACGAAGCCACCGGTGCCGACGATGGCGCCCTCGTTGTACTTCAGGAGTCCCGCGTCGAGAGCGTCGCCGGTGACGTTCATCACCCGTTGAAGCGAGACACCGTTCCCCGCCAGCTTCCTGGGATCGACCTGGACATGGCGCTGCTGGAGGCGCTCGCCCCAGATGGCCACGTTCGCGACGCCGGGCACCCGCAGCAGGCGCTCCCTGATCTTCCAGTAGGCGATCGACGACATCTCGATCAGGCTCACCTCGTCCGAGGCGAGCCCGATCTTCATGACTCGGCTGGTCGCCGACAGCGGGGGCATCATGAACGGCGGACTTGCCCAGGTCGGCAGGGTCGGTGTGACCTGAGCGACGCGCTCCTGCACCAGCTGGCGGGCCCGTTGCTCGTCGGTCCCGCGCTCGAAGACGAGCTCGATCGAGGAGAGCTGGGCGACCGACTTCGAGCGGAGCACCTCGAGGCCCGGCAGGCCGTTCAGCTGCTCCTCGATCGGGATCGTGATCAGCTCCTCGACCTCGTTCGAGGAGTTGCCGAGCGCGATCGTCTGGATCTCCACTCGGGGCGGCGCGAACTCAGGGAAGACGTCGACCTGCGAGCTGGGTATCTGCCCGATGCCGAACGCCACGATCGCCGCGGCGGCGAAGACCACCAGCCACCGGTACCTCAGGCTTCTGGAGACGATCCAGCGCATCACTCGGCGATCTCGAGCTCGGCGCCGTGAACCTCCGCAGCGCCGGCCGTGACCACCTCCGTGCCGTCGGGCGGAGCCTTCGACAGAGTCACCCGATGTCCGGCGATGCGGTCGACCTCAACCTCTTCTCGCAGGAAGGAGAGAGGCTTCGGGCTCGTGTAGACGTAGGTCTTGCCCTCGGCGTCATAGATCAGCGCGGCGTAGGGGACGATCCCTGACTGGACCCGCTCCGTCTCGAGGCCCACCCGGCCGGCGCCTTCCTTGGTGAAGGTGACGAGCTTGAGGTCGTCGCTCCCCTTTACCTCCGCCAGCTTCGCCGGCTCGTAACCCGCCGACGACTCCTCCTCAACTTCGGTGCACGACGACAGCGGCAGCGCGGCGACGACCAGCGCCAGACAGAGCGATCTAGACAGCGGGCTCACGTTCTGCCTCCTCGGCGCCGGCCCACCGCTGCATCAGCTCTTCCTCGGGGGACAGCTTCGCCGCACGCCCGCCGAAGCGCAGGTAGAGCGCCGGCAGGACGAACAGGCTCAGCAAGGTCGCCGTGACGAGCCCTCCCAGGATGACGACGGCCATCGGGTGGACGATCTCGAGGCCCGGCATGGCGCCCGCAATCACGAACGGCAGCATCACGAGCGCCGTGGCGGTAGCCGAGGTGAGAATCGGGCCGAGCCGCTCCCGCGCCCCGCGCTCCACCAGCTTGGGGCCGAAGCTCTCGCCCTCTTGCTCGAGATCCTGGAGGTGACGGATCAGCACCATGCCGGTGCGGGCCGCCAGCCCGAGCAGCGCCAGGAATCCGATCAAAGAGCCGAGCGACAGCTCGGCCCCGCCGATGAGCGCCGCCAGTACTCCGCCCACCAGCGCCACCGGCAGTGTGAGGAAGGCGAGCACCGCCAGGCGCCAGCTCCGGAAGGCGGCCTGCAGCAGCAGAAAGGCCGCGATCGCAGCCGCGATCGCGAAGGCCAGCATCTGACCGCCGTTGATCTCCTCGCCCGTGGTCGCGGTGAGCACCTCGGCGTGGTACTCGAGCGGGAAGCTGACGTTCGCGAGGCGATCCTCGACCTCGCTCGCGACCGAGCCGAGGCTCCGCCCGCTGACGTCTGCCTCAACGTCGAGACGGCGCGAGACCGCGTCGCGGTCGATCACGATCGGCGTCCGCACGATTCGCACGTCGGCGACCTGTCCCAGGCGCACCTGGCCCCCGCCGGGCCTGTCGACCAACAGGTTGCGCACGCTCGAGACGCTGGCGCGCGTCTCGGGCACGCCCTGCACGATCACCTCGAAGACCTTCTGTTGCTGGAAGACGCTGCCGACCTGGATGCCCTGCAGAAGCGCGGCCTCCGCGCGACGCACGTCGCCCGGCTTGATTCCGAAGCGCTGGGCCCGCGCGAGGTCCGTCTCGATCTCGACCGTCGGCTGGACGGGCGTCCGCTCGATACGCGGGGCCACGACCCCGTCGACTCGGGACACGATCCCTCGCACCTTCGCCGCCTCGCGCTCCAGAACAGCCAGGTTCTGGCCGTACAGGCGCACGACGAGCGGCCTGTCGGATCCCGTCAGCACGTCGAGGTTGTCGTCCCTGACCGGGTTGTTGCCCTCGTTCACCGCCCCGACGTCCCTGATCTTCTGTGTCGAGTAGGTCACGACGTTGCGATTCACGCCCGGTGCGCCGCGAACCACCTCGTCGATAGATGCGACCGTCGCGTCGTAGTCAGCGTCGGAGTCGATGCTCACCGATAGTTCGCTCGAGTTGACGTCGACGATCTGGTCTCCCGTCACGGCTCGGCCGACGTGCGCCCCGACGTTGTCCAGTCCGGGGAGCGACCTCAGCTCGCGACTGACGGCAGTCGCTATCTGGGTCATCCGCGGGTTCGACGTCCCCGGTGGACCGTCGAGGCGGACCAGCACGTCCCGGTCCTTGAACGAGGGGATCAGGGACGTGCCCAAGAGCGGCAGTACGGCGAGCCCCACGATCGCGGCAGCGCCCGCGGCGATGAGCGCCGCACGGGGCCGGCGGAGGAACCGCGACAGCGCCGCCCCGTAGGGTCCCGCGAGGCTTCGCAGAAGCGGCGACTCGCCGCCCGCAGCCGAGCCTCTCGAGAAGAGCAGCAGGCTCCGCGCGGGTGTGAGCGTCAGCGCGACCAGCATG
>Ga0126312_10001336_pt1 | contig 16057 bp, 17 predicted proteins | sample Plot104A_FD_92537 | JGI IMG/M metagenome (GOLD analysis project Ga0126312, IMG submission 92537) | Serpentine soil microbial communities from UC McLaughlin Reserve, CA, USA - Plot104A | ecosystem: Environmental > Terrestrial > Soil > Grasslands | place: USA: UC McLaughlin Reserve, Lake County... | reverse complement strand
CGCGGCATGACGCACGACGGCCTCGGCAAGTACCTCAAGGAGAAGATCACGAAGGCGCCGGGCGAGACCGACGACATCGTGAGCATCCTCAAGGAGACCAGGACCGACGTGGTCGTCTCCTACCTCCCGGTCGGCTCCGAGCAGGCGACCAAGTGGTACGTCGAGCAGATCCTCGAAGCCGGCTGCGGCTTCGTGAACTGCATCCCGGTGTTCATCGCCAAGGAGCACTACTGGGCGACGCGCTTCGAGAAGGCGGGGCTCCCGATCATCGGCGACGACATCAAGTCGCAGGTCGGCGCCACGATCGTCCACCGCATGCTCGCGCGGCTGTTCCACGAGCGCGGCGTGGAGATGAAGCGCACGTCGCAGCTGAACGTCGGCGGCAACATGGACTTCTACAACATGCTCGAGCGCGAGCGGCTCGAGTCGAAGAAGATCTCGAAGACGAACGCAGTGACCTCGATCATGGGTCACGAGCTGCCCGCGGACGACGTCTACATCGGCCCCTCGGACTACGTGCCGTGGCTGACGGACCGCAAGTGGGCGCACATCCGGCTCGAGGGCGAGGCCTTCGGCGACGTGCCGCTGACGCTCGAGGCGAAGCTCGAGGTGTGGGACTCGCCGAACTCGGCGGGCATCGTGATCGACGCGGTGCGCTGCTGCAAGCTCGCGCTGAACCACGGGCTCGGCGGCCCGATCGTGGGCCCGTCGGCGTACCTGATGAAGTCGCCGCCCGAGCAGCACCCCGACCCGGTCGCGCGCGACATGGTCGAGGAGTTCATCGCGGAGCACGGTGGCGCGCCGAAGCTCCCGGGCCAGGCGCCGACGCCGGCCGAGACCGAGACGACGATCGACACCTAGGCCGCGCCGGGCTCAACGACAGCATTGAGGACAGGGACAATCCTGCCTGAGTGTTGCTCAGCAACACTTATCCAGGATTGTCCCTCTCCCTCAATGCCGTAGTTCGTGAACCGCGGCGCTGGCGCCGCAATATCCTCCGCGCGTGGCCTTCTCCATTGCCCAGGTCACCCCCTGGCCCTGGGAGCAGCACCACGAGGTCAACCGCTTCGTGGAGCGCCTCTCGGATGAGCTCTGCACGCGCGGGCACCGCGTGGCGGTCATCGCGCCGTCGGACTCGCGCGAGCTGATTCGCGACGGGCGCGCGACGGTCAAGGCGATGCGGCGCGATCCGGATGCGCTCTGGGCCAGCCCCGGGTGCGCGTCGGTGCTGGCGGTCGGGCAGTCGCTGCCCTTCCGCCGCGGCGGCTCCGTGTCGCTGCCGCTCGACGTCTCGCGCACGCTCGAGGAGCTGCTCGAGCTCGCCGAGCTCGACTTTCTCCACGTGCACGAGCCGTTCGCGCCCAGCGCGGCGTCGGCGGCGCTGCGCCACTCGCGCGCGCTCAACATCGGGACCTTTCATTCGACGACCGAGCGCTTCGTCTCCACGCAGGTGGCGCGCAAGGTCGTGGAGCTTTTGTTCGGGCGGCTCGACGGCCGAACGACGAGCTTCGCCGCCACGCGCGACCTGATCGAGCGCTACTTCCCCGGCGACTACGAGGTGATCCACCCCGGCGCCGACCTCCAGGCGCGCTCGGCCACGAGGGAGTCGGGGCCGCCGGAGATCGTCTTCTCCGACGCCGAGGAGCGCGGGGCGCTCAGGCTGTTCATCCGCGCGCTCCGCCGCCTTCCGCGGGACCTCGACTGGCGCGCGACGATCTGGCTGCACCAGCCCGCCGCCGCCGCGGCGCCGACGCTCTCGCGCCGGATGCGCGAGCGCGTGACGATCGCGGGGCCGGCCGACGGCTCGGAGGCCCAGCACCTCGCCCGCGCCACGATCGCCGTGGTGGCCTCGACCGGCACCGCGCCCGCGCCTCAGCTCGTCCTGCGCGCGATGGCGGGCGGAGCGGTGCCCGTCGTATCGCGCCTCCCGCAGTACGAGGAGCTCGTGCGCGACGGCGAGCTCGGGCCTCTGTTCGAGCCGCGCGACGCGCTCACGCTCGCGGCTCAGCTCGAGCGCCTCCTTCGCGAGCCCGAGCTCGTGCGCGGCTACTCCGACGCGATCGCGGCGGCGCACCACGATTTCGACTGGTCGCGCGTGGCCGACGACTACGAGCAGCTCTACGAGCGAATAGCCGCGCGCCGCCACGACGCCGACGGGCGCCCGGAGCTGCGCAAGCGGCTCGGCTCGCGCGACTTCGTGCACGTGGACCTCCACATGCACACGGACCACTCGCCGGACTGCGCCACCCCGGTCGACACGCTGCTCGACACAGCCAAGCGGGTCGGCCTCGGCGCGATCGCGATCACGGACCACAACGAGATCTCAGGCGCTCTCGAGGCACGCGAACGCGCGAACGGGATCAAGGTGATCGTGGCCGAGGAGGTCAAGACGGCCGACCAGGGCGAGGTGATCGGCCTCTTCATCGAGGAGAAGATCCCGCGCGGAATGACGCTCCAGGAGACGATCGCGGAGATCCGCCGCCAGGGGGGCCTCGTCTACGTCCCCCATCCCTTCGACCGCATGCATGCCGTGCCGGACTACGTGCACCTGCTGGACGTGGTCGAGGACATCGACGCGATGGAGGTCTTCAACCCGCGCGTGGCCTTCTCGGCCTTCAACGAGGAGGCCGCCCGCTTCGCCGCCAAGTACCGGATCGTTGCCGGCGCAGGGTCGGACAGCCACGTCGCCCAGGGGCTCGGCTCGGTGAAGATCCGCATGCGCGACTTCGACGGCGCCGAGGAGTTCCTGGAGTCGCTGCGCGACGCCGACATCGTCCGCAAGAAGCAGTCGCTCCTCTACGTTCAGGCGCTGAAGTTCATCCAGACGCGAGGCAAGAAGTGATGCGTTCGAAAGGACAGGCGGCGGCGCCGTCAAAAGCCAGTGGGACGGTGCCGGCAACTGACGACGAGATTCGCGAGAAGTACCTCGAGCGCGCCATCCGCGAGCTGAACCAGCTCACGCGCGAGATCCAGTCCTGCGAGCACTGCCCGCGCGGGAACCTGATGCCCGTGCTGGGGTCGGGGCACCCGCAGGCCGACATCATGCTGCTCAAGTTCGCCCCGATGCCCTCGGAGATCGAGGAGGGCGTGGCGTTCTACGGCCGAGCCGGCAGCGCGCTCATGAAGAGCTTCAAGCGGCTCGGCATCGATCCGCTCGCGGTCTACGGCACCGTGTTCGTGAAGTGTCCCGTCCACGACACCGACGACTCGGCGCCCGCCTGCCGCGCGCGCGTGCTCGAGGAGATCGCGATCGTGCAGCCGCGCATCGTCGTCGTGATGGGCGAGGAGGCGCTCGAGGAGCTGAACGATCTCCATCTCCCGCTCGGCCGCCGGCTCGACTGGAAGCCGGGCGAGCTCCAGCGCCTGACGCCGTCGACCGAGGCGCTCACGGTCCCGGACATCGACCGCTCGCTCGACGACGAGGACGCGAAGCGCGAGTTCTGGGGCGCCTTCCGCGCGCTCGGCGAGTGGTACGCGGACTTCCCGCCCTACTAGGCCGTCGGGCGCCCGCGGCCTAGCGCCGCGGGCCCTTGAGCCAGGTATCGCTCCAGCCGGACCACCCCTGCGACGACTGCCAGACGTTGTGCCGCAGCACGCCTGTCGCCGCGCGTGCCCAGAGGTCGATGCGTGTCGCGCTCGTCGCGACAGCCGCGGGAGCCGAGACGGTGGCACCGCCCAGCGCGGTCCAGGCCGACCAGCCTGGCCCGTCGTTGTAGCTGCGGTAGACCTGACCGTCCGGGCCGCGGATGAACAGGTCCAGGCTGTTGGTGCCGCGCGACGTGACGGCCGGCGCTGATGTCGCCGCTCCGCCGACGCTCGTCCACGGACCCCACGAGCTGGTCCAGGTCCTCCGCCAGACCGCCGAGTCGGCGCCGCGCACGAAGACGTCGATCCGCCCGGTCGAGTTCGAGACGGCGGCGGGCGCGGACGCGGCGCCGCCTGGAGGCGCGCCGATCGAGACCCAGCTGGGAGACCACGCGCTGCCGTTCCGGTAGCGCTGATAGATCGCGTTGTCGCTCCCCCGAATGAAGACGTCGACGATCGAGGTGCCCCGCCGCGCGGAAGCGCCCGGGCTGGCGTAGGTCAGCGCTCCGAGGCTGCTCCATGCCGACCACGCCGAGCCGTCGTAGCGGCGGTACCAGACCGCGTTGTCGATCCCGCGGGTGTACAGGTCGAGCCGCCTCGCCTGTGGCGCAACCAGCGCGGGGCTCGAGGACGTGGCGCCGCCCAGGCTCGCCGGGCTCGACCACGTCGAGTTGTCCCACCACTTGCGATAGACGGCGGCGTCGTCGCCGTAGCCGCGCCAGAGCACGTCGATCCGGTTGGAGGCCCACGAGGCGACGGCCGGCGAGTCGTCGTAGCAGGCGGCGTCGCTCTGGCGACTCGCGACGCACCACGTGTACCACGCCGGCCGCTTGTCGCCGCACGACCGGACCAGGCTCGAATCCCAGGGGAAGCCGGGCTTCATCTGGCAGGTCGGCGACGTGATGTCGTACTGCTGGCGCATGTCGTAGTAGTGCATTCGCGTTATCCGATCGTGCCCCGCCAGCCCCGCGGCGGTGTCGGTCATCCACCTCACCTGGGCGTCCTGCTCCGCCTCGGTCTGGCCTGGGACGTAGTCGTCGTCCACGTGTGCCCCGGCCTCGGTCACCCAGATCGGCAGGGCGGCACCCGAGGTCGCGCCCAGCGCGGCGACCAGGTCGTCCGTGCTGAGGAAGCTCTTGCGCCGGACCGCGCCGTACGGGTGCCATGACACCGCGCTCCCGAACTGGCCGCCGGCTTGGCTGAAGAGCTTGACGTAGCGCTCGACGAACGACGTCCCGTCGAGGTGCCGCTTCAGCGTCCCGTCGGGGTTGTAGTGGTCGTTGAAGTCCGGCGAGAGCAGCTTGTCGTCGGGATGACTCAGCTCGAGGTAGCTCTTCAGCCTGTTGGAGACGTCCGCCAGGAAGGATGCCCCGGCCGGCGTGAACATCCAGCCGTTGAGCCCCGGCTCGTTCATGGGGCCCCACCACTCGACCTCCGGGGAGAACCTGTCGATGAACGGCCGCACCTGGTCGATCCACGCCTGGCCGGTGAGCGGCACACCCTGCCAGTACTGCGATACCGGGCGGGAGAACGAGACCGCGATCTCCATGCCGCCCGGGGTGCGCGCGGCGCCATTCGCCTCGTCGATTCGGTATTGCATCTGCGCCAGGTAGCCCGGGTCGTCGAGCGCCTCCCAGGACGCGATCAGCCGGAAGGACTGCGGCTGGAGCTCGTCATAGGTGTCGTCGAGCGTGATCGTCGGGACGTGGAAGTCGTCGGAGATGCCCCACCCACCGGGTCCGACGTCGGCGAGCGCGCTTGCCGGAAAGGCGGCGACGTACGCGCAGGCGAGGGCTGCCAGCGCGCGGACCGGGGCGCGTCCGAACACTCTGTCCACGTTCTCATGGAACTACGCGACCGCAAAGCGCTACGCTCGCTGCATGTCCGCCGAGGCGCGCGTTCTCGTCGTCGCCAATCGCACCGCCGAGTCGCCCGAGCTGCTCGACGCGCTCCGCACCCGGACGATGCAGGGACCGTGCGAGTTCACGCTGCTCGTCCCCTCGACCCCGCACGGCATCACCTGGGCGGCCGACATGCACGGCGGGGGCGACGAGGCGGAGGAGCACCGGCAGGCGTTCGTCGAGGAGCTTCGCGTCGAGGGCCTCAACGTCGGCGCGGCGAAGGTCGGCGACCCCGACCCGCTCGCGGCGATCCAGGACGAATGCAACTTCTACGACTACGACGAGCTGATCGTCTCGACGCTGCCGCTGCATGTGTCGAAGTGGCTGAAGGTCGACCTGCCGCGCAAGGCAGAGGCCGCGACCGGGCTGCCCGTGAAGCACGTCGTCGGGAGCGCCAGCTGATGGACCTCGAGGAGCACACGGGCGTCGACCCCGCGATCGAGCGCACCTGCGCCGAGTGCGGTACGAAGCTGACCGAGGCGGAGATCAAGGCATCGCTCGACACCGGCGGGCCCTTCCTCTGCACCGTCCACGCGAACGAAGAGGTCGCGCTGGACGAGGACGTCACGCCTTAGTCCGGGCGCGCTAGCAGTGCGACGCACTCGATGTGCGGCGTCTGCGGGAACATGTCGACGGGGCGGACCGTGCGGAGCTCGTAGCCGCCGTCGTCCACGAGCTGGCGCGCGTTCGGCGCCAGCGTCGTCGGGTTGCAGGAGACGTACACGATCCGCCGCGCATCGGCCTCGATGATCCGGCGGACGACCTTCTGGGACAGCCCCGCCCGAGGCGGATCCACCACCACGACGTCCGGGCTGCCGGAGCGCTCGAGCAGCTCGCGCATCACGAGCCGCACGTCGCCAGCGAAGAAGCGCGCGTTGTCCACGCCGTTCAGCTTGGCGTTCTCGATCGCGTCCGCCACGGCGTCCTCCACCAGCTCGACTCCCCAGACCTCGGCCGAGTCGAGCGCCAGCACGAGCGCGATCGTGCCGATGCCGCAGAACAGGTCGAGCACCTTCTCGCGGCCGGTCACGCCGGCGAGCTCGGCGGCGGCGCCGTAGAGCACCTCGGCCATCTCGGTGTTCGTCTGGAAGAAGGCGTCCGGCGAGATCCGGAAGCGGAGGCCGGACAGCTCCTCATCGAGGAAGGCGGAGCCCTTGACGACTCGCGTGTCGCCGCCGCGGGTGGTCTCGGCCACGCCCTCGGCGCGCGTCCAGAGGAACGAGTCGGCCGGAGTCGCGGCCGCCAGCTCGTCGACGCGGAACTCGGAGCCCGGGCTCGTCACGAGGCGAGCCTGCACCCGCCCGGTCCTCCGCCCCTCGCGCACCACGAGGTTGCGAAGCAGGCCGAGCTGGCCGTCGCGGTCCCACGCGTCGAGGCCCTCCTCGCGGCACCAGGCCTTCACGGCCTCGCGTACCTCGTTGATGCGCTCGGAGGCGAGGATGTCGTCCTCCACGCCGTCGATCAAGTCCCAGCGGCCGGGCCTGTGGAAGCCGAGGACGAGCTCGCCGCTCTCGTCGTTGCCGAACGAGTACTCGAGCTTGTTGCGGTAGCGGAGCTGCTGCACGGCGGGCACAATCGGCTCGACCGGAGGGGCTTCGAAGCCGCCGATGCGCTCGAGCGCCTCGCGTACCTGGGCCTCCTTCTCCTCCAGCTGGCGCTCGTAGGGGAGCACCTGCCAGGGAGCGCCGGGGTGCGGCCTCTCCGGCTCGACCCGATCCGGGCTCGGCTCCAGCAGCTCGACCAGCTCCGCCTCCGCCCACGAGCGCTTCGACTTCCCTATCCGCGCGCGCACGCGGTCGCCGGGCACCGCGCCGCGCACGAAGACGACGTAGCCGGTCTCGGTGCGCGCGACGCCGGCCCCGCCATAGGCGAGGCGGTCGACCGTCAGGTCGAGCTCATCCCCGCGACGCGGGCGGGGCCGGGTTGTCTCCTGCTGACTGGGCGTCAGCCGAGCTTAGACTCGATCGCGTTCAGCACCGTCTTGCGGTTCGCGTTGCGGCGCTCGTAGTCGCGCACCTTGCGGAGCTGCGCCGGAGTCAGGTCGCTCACCCTGCCCAGCACCTGGTCCGCGGTGAGGTCGTCGTACGCGAGGATCGGGAAGTTCGGCCCGACCCCGGCCGCGCGGCGTGCGCGGTCCGCCTGGGCGAGGGGACCTGCCGCCGCTCGCACGGCACGGCTCCGCGCACCCGACGCTTGGCCGCGCGCCGCGCCGACGGCGCCGCCGGCCGCCCTGCGCACGCCGGAGGTGCGGCCCTCCAGCGAGTCGCGGCCGCGGCCCAGCAGGCCCTCCAGGTCCTTGAGCACGTCGTTGGTCTGCTTGCGCCCTCGGTCGAGCAGGCCGGCGGCGAGGCTCTGGGCGTCGGCGGAGGTCATCCGGCCGCGCTCCACGGCCTCGCTCAGCACCTCCTCGATGCGCTCGCGCGTGAGCATCACCATCTCCATCGGGCCGATCAGGTTCTTGCGAAGCGCCTCGCGGAACTCGGCGACGGTCTTCGCCTCGACGCCGGCGCTGCGGGCGCCGCGGGCGGCGGTGCGCGAGGTCGTCTTCGCGGCCTTCTGCGCCTTCTGCTGGCGTGCGCGAGCCTGACCGCCCTTCTTGGCGGCGGCGCTGCGCTTCGCCGACGAGGAGCGCGAGCTCGACGCGGATGAGCGGGAGCTTGCCGACGAGCGCCCGCGCGAGCTCGACGTAGAGCGGCTGCGGCTCGACCCGCTCGACTTCCTCGACCTGCCTCCCGAACTTCCGCTGCTTCGACGCTCGGCCATCTGGCTCCCCCTCTTGATCCCGCGAACTGGTGGTAGGGGTCTTACCCCCCAACCGGGGACTATCTCACCTCGAAGCGCGCGGTGACCGGCGCGTGGTCGGACAGTCGCAGCCGCAGGCCGTCCCGCTCCGGCAGCTCGCGCTCCTCCGGGGCGAGCCGGCGCGGGCGCTCCGCGATCTCGAGCTCGCGCGCGAGCACGTGGTCGATCGCGTGCGGCCCGGTGGGGTCGCCGAGCCCGTAGCGCTCGCGCAGCTCGGCGAACGGCAGCGGGTCGCGCGCGGGGCGGAGATTCGTGTCGCCGCCGAAGACGAGCGGGTCGCCGGCCGACCACTCGACCGCGTTCGCCGCGGCGGCGAGCAGCTCCGCCGACGCCTTCTCCGGCAGGCCCGCCGACGCGTGCAGGTTCGCCACGCAGACGGTCTCGCCGCTCGCCAGCCGGACGCGCGCCCACACCATCCGCCGCCGCTCGGGGCGGCGCGTGAGCGTCAGCGTGCGGTGCTCCAGGATCCGGCCCGGCGCGCGCACGAACAGCTGGTTCGACCCTCCTTCCCACGAGGCGATCAGGTCGGGGTTGAGATTCGCGGCCAGCCGCTGGAGCGGCGGCACGACGTTGCGCGAGGTGAGCGCGCGCGCCCCGTTCGACCGCGTCCGGCGCCCCAGCTTGCGGAACCAGAGCGGGGGCGCCTCCTGGAGCATCGCGACGTCCCAGTCGTGGCCGGCGATCCAGCCGGCGAACTCGTCGCGCAGCGGCCGGTTCACCTGCACGTGCGCCTCGCCCAGCTCGGTCACGCGCAGGAGGCGGGAGCGCAGCGTGAAGAGCCCCTTGTCCGGTGGGAAGTCGCGCCCGTGGTAGAGATTCCAGCTGAGGACTCGCATGGCAAGGAACTTCCTGACCGGCGAGGAGCTTACGGCTGAGGAGCAGCTGCGGCTCCTGGACAGGGCGATCGAGCTGAAGGCCGACCGCCTGTCCTCGCGCGCGCTCGAGGGCAAGTCGGTCGCGCTCGTGTTCGACAAGCCGTCGACGCGCACGCGTGTCTCCTTCGACGTCGGCGTGCATGAGCTGGGCGGCCACCCCGTCGTGCTTCGTCAGGGCGAGCTTCAGATGGCGCGCGGCGAGTCGCCGCGCGACGTCGCGCTCGTGCTCTCGCGGATGGTGCACGCGATCGGGGTGCGCACCGGCCCGCACGAGCTCCTCGAGGAGCTCGCGGAGCACGCCTCCGTGCCGGTGATCAACATGCTCACGCGCGAGCACCACCCGTGCCAGGCGCTCGCCGACCTGATGACGCTGCGCGAGCGCTTCGGCACGCTCGACGGGCTGAAGCTCGCCTACTTCGGCGACGGCAACAACATGGCCCGCTCGCTGCTGATCGCCGGCCGCATCGCCGGCGTAGAGGTGGCCGTCGCCGCGCCGCCGGAGCTGTCGCTCCCGGAGCTGCCGGGCGTGGAGCCGGCCGAGGCGGTTGCCGGGGCACACGCTCTGTACACGGACGTGTGGGTGAGCATGGGCGACGACGAGGCCGACGCCGGCCGACGCCGCGAGCTGCTCGAGGCGTATCGGATCGACGCGGCGCTCCTGGCGCAGGCGCGCGACGACGCGATCGTCCTCCACTGCCTCCCGGCGCACCCGGGCGAGGAGATCACGGAGGAGGTCCTGTACGGCGAGCGCTCGGCGGCCTGGGACCAGGCGGAGAACCGCCAGCATGCCCAGAAGGCCCTGCTGGAGCTTCTACTCTCCGGCGCATGACGAAGCTGCTCGCCCTGATGCTCGCCGGACTCGCCCTCTCGCTCGCCGCCTGTGGCGGCGACGACGACAACGGAGGGGCGAGCACGAGCAACCAGCCGGCCGACGCGGGCGGCGCTGCGAGTGGCGGCGCCCAGGTCTCGCTGAAGAACATCCAGTTCAACCCGAGGGACATCACCGTCAAGGCGGGCGAGACGATCACGTTCACGAACGACGAGGGGATCCCCCACGACGTGCACAAGCAGTCGGGGCCGGGCGGCGACTTCTCGTCGGGGCCGGACGGCGACATGCAGCAGGGCGACACCTTCAAGCTAAAGCTGGATCAGCCCGGCAAGTACGACTACGTCTGCCACGTGCACGCGCCCGGCATGGCGGGCACGATCACGGTGAAATAGGTCCGGGGGCTCACGCCCCCGGTCCCCCGCGCCGCCTGGCCGCGCTATGGCCTTCGGCGCACTCCGAAGCCGCGCAGGAGGAGTAGCGCGGTCTCGCCCAGCCCGCCGCGGGACGGCAGCAGCCCGAGCTGGGTGGCGGCGTCGTAGAGGTCGAAGAAGCCGCGGGCACGGCGGACGCTGCCGTCGCTCAGCTCCAGGTAGTGGAGGCCGTGGATCGTCACGAAGTGGTCGGTTGCGGGGAGCATCTGGCCGATGTCGCCGCGGTGCGTGCCCAGCGCGCGCCACGGCACGCACGCGTGGGCGCCGCGGAAGAGCGGCGGCGCGGTGGCCTCGACGCTCAGGTCGGGGAACGCCTCGCGCAGGAACGCGGCGTGGCCGTCGAGCGCGTCGACCCCGCGCAACAGGTCGACCGCCACCGGGTCCTCGTAGGTCACGTCGGGAGTGCAGCAGCCCTCGAACCCGGCGCCCTCCCAGCCCGCCCGCCAGCGCTCGGCAAGCGCGTCGACCTCGCCGCGCTCCAGCTCCGTGCTCACGGGGCGCTGGGAGCCTGCTGCGCCTCGGCGTCGGGCTCGAGCTCCGCGAGCCCCTCCTCCGGCGACGACGCCTGCGCGTACAGCCGCCGCGGGATGCGCCCGGCCTGGCGCGCCTCGTAGCCGGCCTCGATCGCCTTCCGCATCGCGCGCGCCATCGCGACCGGGTCCGCCGCTCGTGAGATCGCGCTCGCCAGGAGGACGCCGTCGCAGCCGGCCTCCATGGCGAGCGCCGCGTCCGACGCAGTTCCCACCCCGGCGTCGAGGATCACGGGGACGCGCGCCTGTTCGACGATCAGCCGCAGGTTGTAGGCGTTGTTGATACCCATGCCGCTGCCGATCGGGGAGCCGAGCGGCATGACAGCCGCGCAGCCGGCGTCCTCGAGGCGGCGCGCGAGGATCGGGTCGTCGTTCGTGTAGGGCAGCACCGTGAAGCCGTCGGCCACGAGCTCCTCGGCGGCCACGAGCAGCTCGGCCGGGTCCGGGAGCAGGGTCCGGTCGTCGCCGATCACCTCGAGCTTCACCCAGTCCGTGTCGAGCGCCTCGCGGGCGAGCCTGGCGGTGGTCACCGCCTCGCGGGCCGTGAAGCAGCCGGCGGTGTTCGGAAGCACCTCGAGGCCGGTCTCCTCGAGCACCTCGACGATCGACCCGTGCGCCGTGGGGTCGACGCGCCGCATAGCGACCGTCGCCAGCTCGGCGCCCGACCCGCGCGCGGCCTCCGCCATCACCCGGAGGTTGCGAAAGCCGCCGGTGCCGAGGATCAGCCGCGACTCGAGCGGGCGGCCGGCGATCTCGAAGGCGCGCGGCATCACGCGCGGTCCCCGGTCGCCATCACGCGCCCCGTGCGGCATCACGCGCCCCCCTGCACCGCGCGCAGGACCTCGACCTGCTGGCCCTCGCGCACCTCGGTGGTGGCCCACTCGCCGCGCGGCACGACCTCGCCGTCGAGGGCGACCGCTACGCCGCGCCCGTCGGGAGCACCGGTCGCGACCACGGCGGCCTCGACCGTGGCGCGCTCGCCAAGCTCATGTCGCTCGCCGTTGAGCGTCACGACGGTCACCGGTGCACTCCCGTAGCACTGGTCGGGCCGGAAGGCGTGGGCGACGCCGCCTCGCCCGAGGCGAAGCGCGCGGGACTCAGCTGCTCGAGCTCCTCCGGCAGCGGCTCGCCCGCCAGCAGCCCGGCCACCGCGTCGGCGGTCAGCGGCGCCAGCAGCACGCCGTTCCGCCAGTGGCCCGTGGCCCAGACGAGCCCGGCGAGCTCGCCAGGTCCGACGACGGGCGTGTTGTCCGGCGTGCCCGGCCTGAGGCCCGCGCGTGCGGCCACAAGCTCGAGCTCGCCCACCTCGGGCAGCACCTCCCACGCAGCCTCGAGCAGGCGGAAGACGCCGTCGGCGGTCACCGCGGTGTCGAAGCCCTGCTCCTCGACCGTCGCGCCGAGGACGATCCGCCCGTCGCCGCGCGCCACCAGGTAGCAGCGCGGCGTGCGCAGCACGCGCTCGAACGGCTCCGGCATCGCGCTGCGCGTGCGCAGCTCGAGGATCTGTCCCTTCACCGGCCGCACAGGCGGACCGTCGCCGCCCGGCGCCAGCGAGGCGCTCCAGGGCCCGGCCGCCACGACGACCCGCTCGCACGGGATCGTCCCTTCGCTCGTCCGCACACCGGTCACCGCCGAGCCGTCGTGCTCGATCCGCTCGACCTCCACGCCGAGCCGCAGCTCCTCCACGGCGGCGGCGAGGGCGCCGACCGTCGCGCGCGGGTCGGCGCTCCCGTCCTGCGGCGCCAGGATCCCGCCCGCGATCCGCGGGGAGAGGCCCGGCTCGAGCGCGCGGCAACGCGACGGGGTGAGCCACTCGGAGTCGAGCCCCAGCGAGCGGTGGAGCTCCTGGAGCCGGCGGAGCGCCTCGGCGTCGTCGCGGTCGGCTGCCACCACCAGCGCGCCGCTGTCGCGGTAGCCGGTCGGCAGGCCCGTCACCTCCTCGAGCTCGGCCGCGAAGCCAGACCAGCGCTCGCGCGCCAGGAGGTTCACGCTCAACGGGCCCTCCTCGCCGAAGTCGGCCTCGGTCACGGGCGCCAGCATCCCGGCGGCAACGCCCGAGGTGGCGGCGCCCGCAGCGTCGGCGCGATCGAGGACGAGCACGGACAGGCCGCGCTTGCGCGCGCGCCATGCGCAGGAGAGGCCGATGAGGCCCGCGCCGATCACTACGGCGTCGTAGCGTGTGCTCCGCGGCAGTTGAATCACCTTCCCTTCGCGGGCATTACCCCGGTCAGGTTCGACGGTCGGCGGCGCCGCAGCCGCCCTCTCAGCCCGGTCCGCCCGAGCTCCCGTTGTACTCCCGATGATAGCTCCGCGTGCTTCGCGTCCTCAGAGCCGTCGCGTCGGGTAGTCGTCCGGGCGGCGCGGGCGATCGTCCGTCGCCATGAACACGATCGCCAGGGAGATGACGAGGCCGATGATCCCCACCACGATCAGGATCAGGCCGACCGTGTCGATCTCGACGCCCTCGACACTGACGTTGACCGCGTAGCGCAAGATCGCGCCCACCGCGATCAGGAATATCGACATCCCGATTCCCATTTCTGCTACGGCTTAGGGCCGCGCGGCGGACGCTAGCAGGGGCAGCGACCGCAACCCCGCGCCTGCCGCGTGTTGCTAGCGGAACCCGACTTTCGTCCCGGCGAATGCGCCTTACCACGCTCACAACCGCAGTCCTGATCGCCTTGGCGCTGCTCCCGGCAGCGGCAGGCGCGAGCCCGCGCGAGTACGCGCTCTTCCAGGACGACAAGCTGCTCGTGGAGAGCGGCGACGGGCAGCGCAGCGCGACGCTGGACGAGGTCAAGGGCCTGGGCGTCGACATGATCAAGGTGCAGCTGAACTGGTCGGTGGTCGCGCCCGGCGCCAGGCGCAAGCCCAGCGGCTTCGACGCCACCGACCCTGCGCAGTACCCGGGCTGGGCGCGCTACGACTCGCTCGTGGCCGACGCCCGCGCGCACGGCTTCAAGGTGATGTTCGCGCTGGCGCCCCCGGCGCCCGGGTGGGCCACCCCGACGCGCGGCGACCGCATGGGCGTGAACCGCCCAGACCCGCGCGAGTTCGGGCGCTTCGCCGAGGCGGCGGCGCGCCGCTTCCCCGGCGTTTCGGTCTGGACGATCTGGAACGAGCCGAACCACCCCGGCCACCTCTATCCGCAGTCGGTGAACGGGCGTCCCGTGGCGCCACGGCTCTACCACGCCCTGGTGCGCGCGGCCGTGCGGGGCCTGAGGCGAGGAGGGGCCGGGCGCAAGCCGACGCTGTTCGGCGAGCTCCTCCCGATCGGCAAGTCGAGCACCGGGCCGAAGCGCAACCTGAAGCCGATCGCGTTCCTGCGCTCGTTCTTCCGCGGCCCTGCGCTCAGCGGTCTCGACGGCTTCGCCTACCACCCGTACACGCGCCCCTCCGGCCCGCTGGTGCGTGAGCCCTCGCCCGACGACGCCACGATCCGTTCCTACGGGCGGGTCCTGCGCGCGCTCGACTCGGCGCGCGCCCGCGGCCGCATCAAGGGGCCGAAGCTGCCGATCTGGAACACCGAGTTCGGCTTCCAGACGAATCCGCCGGATCCCGGCTTCGGCGCCCCGATCGCCCGCGTCCCGATCTTCTGGTCGCTCTCCGAGCTGTGGTTCTCCTACTCGAACCGGCGGGTGAAGACCATCTCCCAGTACACGATGACCGACACGCCCGGTGACCCCAGCCTGTGGCAGAGCGGGCTGCGCTTCGCCGACGGGCGGCTCAAGGCCAACATCTACGCCAACTTCCGGCTGCCGATACTGGTGCGCCAGCTCGGCCCGGGGGCGGTCGAGGTGCGCGGCGCCGCGCGCCCGGGCGGCGCCGGTTCCACCGTCCAGATCTTCCAGCGCGGCCGCAAGGGCCCGTTCAAGCCGCTCGGCGGCCCGTTCCAGGTCGGCAACGTGCGCGGCTACTTCGTGTCGCGCTTCCCGATCTCGAGGGCGGCCGAGCGCACGTTCCGCTTCACCACGGGCGGGCTGTCGAGCCTCGACGTCAAGCCCGTGAGGATCTTCCGATGACCCTGAACCCGATAGTTACCCTCAGGAGCTTCATGACCCGGTTTCTCGCATGTCTCGCCGCGGCCGCCATTCTGGCCGGCTGCGGCCTAGCCGCGACCCCGGAGAAGTCAGACGCGGCGGTGCTCGTCGGCATCGGCGAGCAGGACGCCGGCATGTTCACCGACCCGCTGTTCACCCAGCTCGGCATCAAGCGCTCGCGCTACTTCCCCTCGTGGGATGTTGCGCTCCGGCAGAAGGAGGCCGGCTGGCTCGACCAGTGGCTGAACGCCGCGGGGGCCGCCGGCGTGGAGCCGCTCATCTCGTTCAACGTGAACCTCGGCTCGAGCTGCCCGAGCCGCCCGTGCAAGCTGCCGACGGTGCGCCAATACGAGAGGGCGTTCAGGGCGTTCCACGCGCGCTGGCCGCAGGTGAACGTGATCAGCCCCTGGAACGAGGCGAACCACCGCTCGCAGCCGACGTTCAAGAACCCGAAGCGGGCGGCGCAGTTCTACAACGTGGTGCGCGCCAACTGCCGCGGCTGCAAGATCGTCGCGGCGGACGTGATCGACGAGGTGAACATGGAGCGCTGGCTGAAGGTCTTCAGGAAGACCGCCAAGCGGCCGCGCATCTGGGGCCTCCACAACTACCGCGACACGAACAAGCGGAAGGGCCAGCGCCTCGGCGGCACCAAGCGGCTGCTGCAGGCGGTCCGGGGTGACGTATGGCTAACGGAGACGGGCGGCATCGTGAAGTTCGTGCTGCCGAACGGCCACACGCTGTTCCCGAAGAGCGAGAGCCGCGCGAACCGCGCGACGAAGCGCATGTTCGAGCTCGCGGCGCGCTACAGGAGTCGCATCAAGCGGCTCTACATCTACCACTGGAAGCAGTCCAGCACGGACAACCGCTTCGACGCCGGGCTGGTGCGCCGGGACGGCACGGCGCGGCCGGCGTACTTCACGGTGCGCAACCGGCTCGCCACCAGCACCTTCAACCCGTAGGCAGGTGGACTCCCGTCGCGAGCGGCTCCGGCGGGCGCGGCTGTACTTCGTCACCGATGTGCGGCCGGGCCTCGAGGGGCTGCTCGCGGCGGCGCTCGCCGGCGG
>Ga0126312_10001335_pt1 | contig 16057 bp, 20 predicted proteins | sample Plot104A_FD_92537 | JGI IMG/M metagenome (GOLD analysis project Ga0126312, IMG submission 92537) | Serpentine soil microbial communities from UC McLaughlin Reserve, CA, USA - Plot104A | ecosystem: Environmental > Terrestrial > Soil > Grasslands | place: USA: UC McLaughlin Reserve, Lake County... | reverse complement strand
GGATCAGCTCGCGGATCGCCTCATTTACGTCCCAGACGTTGAAGTTCATGCCGGCGACGACGCGCTCGCCGCGGAGCCAGAAGGCGATGAACTCGCCGTCCTCCGGCGCGCCTCGGAAGACGACCTCGTCCCACTCGGCGGCGAAGCCGCTGTACTCCATCCCGCCCTCGTACTGGTCGGAGAAGAAGTAGGGGATCTCGTCGTAGCTGACGGGATGGCCGAGCATTGCCCGCCCCGCTGCCGGCCCCTGGTTGAGGGCGTTGGCCCAGTGCTCGACCCGCAACCGGCGATCGTAGAACGGATGGTGCGCGTCGGCGACGTCGCCGGCGGCAAAGATGCCGGGCGCGCTCGTCTCGAGCCGCTCGGTGACGGCGATCCCGTTCTCGACTTCTAGCCCCGCAGCCTCAGCGAGGGCGGTGCGCGGCGCGACCCCGACCCCGACGACGACGAGGTCGGCGTCGATCGGACGCCCATCCTGGGTCACGACCCGCCGCACCGATCGCTCGCCCTCGAAGCGCGTGGCACTCGCCTGCGGCAGGAACTCGACGCCGTGGCTCCGGTGAAGATCGCGGTAGACGGCGCCGACCTCGGGCCCCAGGACGCGCTCGAGCGGCACCGCCGTCCTCCCGAGAAGCGTCACCTCGCAGCCCTTCTGCCGCGCGGAGGCGGCGACCTCCGCGCCGATCCAGCCGGCGCCGATGACCACCACGCGGGCGCCGCCGGCGAACCGCTCCCCGATCCCCTCCGAGTCGCGCAAGTCGCGCAGGTAGTGCACGCCGTCGAGCCCGGCCCCAGGCAACCGCAGGCGGCGCGGCTCGGCGCCGACGGTGATCAGCAGGCGGTCGTAGTGAAGGCGCTGATTCCCGACCATGACCTCCGACGACGCCGGGTCGATCGCGCTCGCCGCCACCCCTAGCTCGAGCTCGATCTCATGCTCGGCATAGAAGCGCTCGTCGTGGACAAAGGGCCTCGTCTCGGCCTCGCCACGCAGGTACTCCTTGGACAGCGGCGGGCGCTCGTAGGGGCGCTCGGCCTCGTCCCCGAGGATGACGATCCTGCCCACGAAGCCCTCCCTCCGCAGGGTCTCGGCGGCCTTCGCTCCGGCGAGTCCCCCACCGGCGACGACGTACGTCTCCTTCGTGCTCATGTCGTCTCCTCTCGCCGAACGGCAACGATCTCGCGACGGCGCCACCTGGGGCGAAACTCGGTCATGCGGGGTTGGCGTTCCCCGTTCCCGGTTTCTTACGTCCGGCTCTCGAGTCCACTCGGTGTCGGGTAAGACGCGGCGCGCCGGTGTCGCTAAGGAGGCGTGGGAGCAAACGCCGGCAGTCAAATCCGAGCGGGAGTCCGCTGATGGTTGAGCATCTTCTGGGAGGATCCACGGCGGGTGCTGACCTCCGCGACTGGCGCCGCCGCCACCTACGGCGCGCTGGCGTCCCTCCCGCGATCGCCAGAGAACTCGCGGACGATCCCCGGATCGACCTCCACGCAGTGATCCAGTTGCTCGAGCGTGGCTGTCCGCCGCGCCTGGCGGCGCGAATCGTGGCGCCTCTGGACGAGCAGGGAAACGCGGATGATGACCCCCGCGGCTAGCCTCCGCGTGACGACGCCGAGGTCGTCGGCGATGACGCTCCAAACCGACACCCGGGCTATAAGCGGGCCAGCGGAGCTCGACGACGAATCGCGAGCCTGGGTCGCGCGGCTTCGCGCCGACGGGTTCGAGCGCGAGCGCACGGTAGGTGAGCTCCACGAGCTCCTGCTGCGGGCGGCGCGCTTCGAGATTGCCCGGCGACGTGGCGCCCTCCCCCACCTGCGCGGCGACGACTTCGACGATCTCGCCCACCAGAGCGCCAACGACGCGCTGATGGCGATCCTGGCGAAGCTCGACAACTACCGCGGCGAGAGCCGCTTCACGACGTGGGCCTACAAGTTCGCGCTGCTCGAGGCGGCGGTGAAGCTTCGCCGGCGCGCTTGGCAGGGCCGCGAGCTCCCACTCGGGTCGGAGCAGTGGACGGTGATCGCCGCAGACGAGGCCTCTCCGAGCGCCGACGCGGAGCAGCGCGAGCTCCTCGCCCGGATCCGGGAGGCGATCGACGCGAAGCTGACGCCGCACCAGCGCGAGGTATTGGTCGCGATCGCGCTCAACGGGGTCCCGATCGACGTCCTCGCCCAGCGCCTTTCCACCACCCGCGGCGCCCTCTACAAGACCGTCCACGACGCCCGCAAGAAACTTCGCGGCCACCTCGCCGAGGCCGGCTTCGACCTCGGCGGAGTCGAGAAAGGAGGCACAGGATGAGCGACCGACACGAGCACCACGTCCCCCCCGGCGAACCGCTGTTGGCGCGCCTCCTCGGTCCCTCCGAGCCGGAGCTCAGCTGCGAGCAGTGCTTCGAGGAGCTCGACCGGTACGTCGAGCTCGAGCTCTCCGGCGCCGACGCCGATGCCGCGATTCCCGGCATGGGAGCGCACCTCGAGGGCTGTCCGGCGTGCGCCGAGGACCGCGAGAGCCTGCGCGAGCTGGTTCGCTCCGAGCACGCCGCCTCGTGATCCACGCCGCCTAAGAGCGCCGTCGCCCCGACGCTAAACGGCCGCCGTTCGGCTCGCGGGCGCGGCTCGAAGCCGGGAACTAGATCGCACTAAGCATCGACCCGCCGCCGACGCTAAAGGGACATGGAAGCGGTTAGCAACCTCCCCCCTCCCCGCCACCGGTCGCCTCGATCGCGGTGCTGAAAGGCGGCTATCCAGTTGGGCCGGCCCTACCGCCCGCGAACCCGCGACTTCCCAACCCGCCCCGTTTTCTCGATAATCAGGGAAGGGTGTTGAGATTGGCGGGTGACGGTCTTTCGGCTACGCGTGCGCGCAGCCCAATGAGGCGCGGCGTCCCGCTGATAGCGATTGGCGCGATCGCGCTCGCCGCCCGTGCCGCGCTGTTTCCGAGCGCGGCCATAGCGGCGTTTCCGGGAGGCAATGGACTGATCGCCTACGCTGGGCCGGAGCCGGGCGAGCTCGGCTTCATGCGCACATCTTCGCGATCCGTACGTCGGTTCATAGGCAGGAAGCGACACTTACGCCATACAACCGATCCGCGCGCCCCTAGAAGCACTAGCCCTCCTGTTAGGTGGTTGGGATTTCGGCCAGCACCGTGGCTGAGAAAGCGATCCTGCCGAACGACATGCGAATCCCCGGACCCGCAGAGACCTCAACTTCGACTCGCATCTCCGTCCTGCCACTCTCGTCGTCCCAGTCGGCCTCAACAGACCAAAAGGTCACGTTGTGCCACCCGGAGACCGTTGGATCCTGAACCTGGACTCCAAAACCCGCAACAGCCGCAGTCGCCGTGGCCCGATGGAACTGCGGATGGGGCAACGGCGGACCGACGAGAAAGGTCCATATCTCTCGCGCGACTTGGCCGGGATCGACAGCCATAGGTATAAGCGCGTGCCCCGTGCAGGTAATGAGCCGGTTTGCTCCGCCCGGCCCGCTGACCACCGCCTGGATGACCTGCTCATTCGCGGTGGGTGCTGCTGGCATGGGCGCTGACCTCCTCCGGCGGGTTCTGGGCGTTAGGAGTCTCCGCCTGTGACTCGGCAGTGTCAACCGTTCCTCGTGCGTAACGTTTATCGCTTCATAGGGAAGACCCGGACGCTCGACTCGCACCCGAGCCGGCTACGGCGCAAGCTCGATCCCGACGATGACCCCTACAGCAGGCCGAATCAGGGGAGTTCTGACGGCGAAGGGAAATCCTCGTACCCGGCGTACATCCCGTACCCCCCGTAGTTCGCATACCGAACGCTGCTCATGCGGCTTCCGTATGGCGTGAATCCGGGCTTGTGTGGCGCCCGCGTTTCGACTGATGGGTGATCAGTTTCTTGTTGCTCCAAGTTCCCCGAGATATGAGCCACTTGATCCATAGATCTCGTCGTTCTGAAAGCGGCCGACATGACGGCCGTCATACGTCCACAGCTCATCGCCATCGCGGTAACCGAAGCACTCCCCACCCCAGGTCCAAAGCCAAACTTGTCCACTTCTAGGAGTCACGCTCTGCTCGGAATGCGTAACCCCGTGGACGCCTCCTCCTGACGCTAAGCGGAAGCGCTGGGCGTCGGCGGTGGCGCTTTCGCTGGTCGTCCCGAGCGGGCGTCTCGGCGGTGTCGGTCGCGCTACTCCTTCCCATGGGCAGCGGCAACACTGCTGAGGTTGGGGCGCGGCGTAGGATCGGCGCATCCATGGCTCTCACGAGCCGCCTGGCCACTCGAGACGACATTCCCGCGCTCGTGCCGTTGATGGAGGCGGCGATCGACGAGCTGCAGAAGGGGTTTCTCGACGAAGCTCAGATCACGTCCAGCCACGCGATCATGGGGCTCGACCAGCAGCTGATCGACGACGGAACGTACTTCGTAATCGAATCGGACGGGCAGCTGGCCGGGTGCGGCGGCTGGAGCCGCCGGGCGACCCTCTACGGCGGCGACCACAGCGCCGGCCGGGACAGCGGGATGCTCGACCCTTCGCGGGAGCCTGCGCGCGTCCGCGCCATGTACACCCACCCTGACTTCAAACGGCGGGGCGTCGGTAGTCTGATCCTCTCGCTCTGCGAATCCGCGGCTGCGGCGGAAGGATTCACCCGACTGGAACTGATGTCCACGCTGTCCGGTCAACCGCTGTACTCGCGCGCCGGGTTTCAGATCATCGAGGAGGTCGAGGATGCGTCCGGCGGCGCCCCCGTTCCGCTCATCAAGATGGGCAAGGTGATCTCGCGGCAAGGTCGCGCTCCCTAGCGGGACTGCTCGTTCCCCATGCCGGGGAAGGGACACTCCGAGCCCGCTCAGCGTGTCGCTCAACTATGGAAGCGGCACTTTCACGATCATGCGAGCTCTGCTCCCGCTCCGGATGACGTCGGAGAGCGCGGATCGATCGCGTGCAGACTCCTGCTTCGCCCTGGGATGCGAGAGTCGTGACGGCCTCCCGACGGATGCCTGGTGATCGTCCCTTACGGGCGTATCGCGCGCGAACCCGAGACGCTCGCAACTACGCGCAAGCAGCAGCGCAGCGGATTGGTGGCCCCGTTGGTCCCCGGCATGGACAACGGGTGTCTTCTCCTGGTTGAACCTCCACCCTCGGTGACCTCGTCCACCGCCGCCAACCGGAAGAGCCTGGTACCGTCCACGCACGGATACAAGGAAACGAAGGATTACTTGTAGACGGAACGCGATGCGAGCTATCGGCTACACCCGACTCAGCAAGGCAACAGCGAACGGTGGCGTCGGTCTCGACGTGCAGCGCGAGGCGATCGAGGCAGCGTGCAAGCAGCGGCGCTGGAAGCTCGCCGATGTGCACAAGGACCGCGGCCACGGCGGTGCGAGCATGAGCCGACCAGCCGTGCAGAAGGCGCTTGGCGAACTCGACGCCGGCAACGCCGACGTGTTGGTCGTCTCTCGCCTGGACAGGCTAAGCCGCAGCGTCGTGGACTTCGGCCAGCTAATCGAGCGATCCCGCCGCAACGGCTGGGGCCTTGTCGTGCTCGACATGGACGTCGATACCACCACCCCAACGGGCGAGCTCATCGCCAATGTCATGGTCTCGGTCGTTCAGTTCGAGCGCCGGATGATTGGCCAGCGGACGAAGGAAGCGCTGGCCGTGAAGCGGGCGCGGGGCATTCGGATCGGCCGACCGCGGCAGCTGTCGAAGCCACTCGTCAAGCGGATCGATGGGCTGCGAGAGAAAGGTTGGACCACCACCGCGATCGCCGCCAAGCTAAACGCCGATCGTGTGCCGACGGCTCACGGCGGCAAGAAGTGGTGGCCGGAGACCGTGCGGCAGGTCCTTAACCGCGCGTACCGCTAGCCCCTGCCGACTGGACAAAGCAGGTCACGGGTCATGACGTGGTGCCCTCCTCCTCGGTGGCCTCGCCCTCGAGGGTCGGGACTTGCTTGGGTGGGCCGTGCACCCCGAGTCTCGCCAGGGTGGTCAGGACCTCGTTCACGTCCTCGATCGGGTTCGACTCAGCGGGCGTATCCCTACCCCGCAGCGTCACGCTCTCGTCCGTCGCGATCCCCCTGCTGACCGGCAGGTTCCGCGCCGCGGTCGAGAGGTCGCGAACGGGGACATCCGGCAGCTCCTTCTTCAGCCGCTCCAGCGCCTGTGCCTCGACCTCTCCGTGCTGAAGCGCCAGGGCCTCGCTCTGATCGGCGAGTCGTGCGTGGATCTCGGGGATGACGTCACCCTGGATCTCGCGGTAGCGCTGCACGTGGTCCTCGCGCGCCCACCCCCATAACGTGCGGGCGGGGATCTTCGTCCCCTGCTTTGCCAGCTCCCGCGATGCCTTGGTGGTGTTCCCGTTGCACAGCGCCACGGCGCGCAATCCGAGCTCGATCTGCTCGAGCGTGTACCGCGTGCGCGTTATTCGTCTTGATTGTCGGCGGTGGGACGTCTCTAGAGCGCCCTCCGAAACACCCTCTGGGAGGTTCTCCTGAGGCTCTGATGAGCCCTTCTGGGTGCCATTTGACCCTTGATTCAGCGTTCCATCCCCTCCTCGGCCTACGTTGCCTACTGTGAGGGGACGTACACCCGGCCGACGACGATTCGGGACGGTTCATCCCTTGCCAAAACCCGTATCGGCTTACTCTTTGACCTGGTACCCCTTGCCCGACTTACGGATCGCGCCCTGACCACGGAGACGCCCGGCGAGCGCATAACCCTGGCCCGGCGTGACTCCAATCTCACGAGCGATCTGCGCCACGCGAGTTCCCGGCTTCGCCTTCACCGCCGCTAGAAACTGCTCTTGACGCTGGCCGCGTGGGGTTCGCTTGCGGCGGCTCCGGCGTGGGCGCCCAGGACGCCCTTTGTCGAGGCTGCCAAGCGCGCGCTCCACCTGGCGGGTTTCATCGTGCAGCTCTGTGAGCCGAGCCTGTCTCTCGCCTGTGTGATCGTGTCTGCCACTAGGTAACTCCTCCGTTGACCATCGAATCTTGTACCACGGCAGACTGCGTTCGTCGCTGGTCAGTCGCGACGATGGGTCTCCCTCGCTCGAGGACCGGGGCCCTACTGGACCAGGATGAAGATGTCCCGATCACAAGCATGCCATCGACGGTGGTGACCTTCCTGGCGTAGATTCGCCCGCACCGTTGTCTCGCGCTGCGGTAGCCGAAGAAGCAGACTCGCATTCCGACGTGAACGCGCTGTTGCTGAACGACGTTCCGGACTGGCTGCAAGGCAGCACCAGTGAAGACCCGGGCGGTCTGATTCTCAGCCGGGACCGAATAGAGCGCAGAATCGCTGGGGGTGCGACGACGACCACCGTCGAACACGCTTTCCTCAATCGTCCCGACCGGAACGCCGGCGATCGACACCGGGTCACCGAATAGACCACAGTGGCCAGCGGTGAGGACGAGAGAGATTTCGGACCTGTCGACGACATCAAAGCCGCTCATGCACGAGAAGCCGCCTATGTTCAAGCGGAGGCCGCCCTGATGCGGAGGGTACTGGCGAAGGTGGATCGGCGACGACCATCGGAGAATCAGGTTCGCGGGTTTGGATGCGGCTGGTAGGGCCGCGCGCACATTGGCACCAATGTGTTCGGCCGCTACGACGATGCTGCCCTTTCCCTCTCGCGAAGAGACCCGGACACCCGACTCAAAGTCGAGGCGTTCGAGCTCTGCCACAGCGCTGTCTTGCGCCGCATCGAGAGTCCGCTGGCTCAGTGGAACCCTGCAAACATCGACCCGATCGGGTAGCTCATCGAGGACACGGGGGTCAAATTCGGCTCGCTTGGCAAACTGCACGACGACGGAGCCTGAGCGAGTCGTGCGGGTGGCGGAGTAGCTTGACCCGAGCAGCTTTGCCGCGCGACCGGCTATCCCGAGGCGTGTAGCTCGAACCGCGGAGTATCCACCCGGGTGCCTCTCGATGCCACGCTTTGGTGCATTCGCGATTCGGATTATCGAAGCCCTTGCACTCCCTGTCCCCGGCGGATGCGTTGGGCGTGCTCGCCGTTGCCATGACGAACGCCGCAACGAAGGCCGCGATTGGCACAACCAACCGCGAATCGCTTTTGAACCGTCACCCTCTCCACGCTCCCCAAGGGTGACCTTGGAGTGTTCGCTACAAGGCCGTCTAGGAAGAGGCTTCCGCATCGTGGGGGCTTACCTTCACCGTCTGCGACTTGAGATCCGCTGCTGATGCTGGCGGTAGACAGGATGAGTGCAGGGTGAGGGGGAGTAGGGCCCCTATGTCTAGTCGGCCAGCAAGGCCCGACCGCCGCGCGTGTTCTCCCGGGTTCGCCGGGCCGGACGCAGCGATTGCTGCATAAGTCAGCTCAGCCTCCCTACACCCGATCTGAGCGTCGCAGTCAGTTCCGTTGTCCCTCCGTAAGCGGGTTGAGGGGCGTGGACTCGGCTGAGTTGGGTGCAGATTTGGGCCCTCGAACGGGACCCTGGCCGCGCACAGATCATCGTGGAGGCGTCCCCCAGTCGGGCCGCAAGTCGGGAAGCCGGCCGTGGGTCACCTGGCGGAGACGCGTCCCGTTCTTCCTCATCGTCCAGATGTGCGGGGAGTTCCGCCCGGCCCCATGCACGAACGCGACTCGTCGACCGTTCGGTGACCAGACCGGTTCGAACGAGTAGCTGCGCTCCGGTTCGCGACGCAACCGCCGCAGCTCGCTCCCGTCCGGGCGGACGGTGTAGATCTCGACCGCTGCCTGGGCCTCGTAGGAGGAGTTGAAGACGATCCGCTTCCCATTGGGCGACCAGTCCGGATTGCCGGCGTTCAGCCTCCGCGGTGTGATCCGTCGCAGGTCGGTGCCATCGGGGTCGAGCGTGTAGATCGCCGAGCCGAACTCGGGCTTGGCGGTGATGTTCAACAGATTCACCGCGAGGCGTTGACCATCCGGCGACCACTGCGCATCGTGCGCCTCTCGTCCCTCCCCCTCGAGGGGGAGGAAGTGGTGGACCAACTGCTCGCCGGTTCCGTCCGCGTTGGCGACGACGAGGTCGAGTGCAGAGGCGTTGTCGTCGATGATCGGGCGAAACGCGCGCTCGAAGACGAGCTGGTCGCCGTTCGGCGCCCACGCCGGAGCGGCATCACCGAGGCAGCGATCAGCGCAACTCGTGCTCACAGCGAGCGGGTCAGAGCCATCGGCGTTGATTGTGTAGAGCTGGCTTGGGCTCCCGTCCGTAAAGCCACGCTCGAAGGCGATCTGCTGCCCGTCCGGCGAGTAGTCGGGGGCAAAGCTTCCGCCTGCGGAGGACGTGAGCTGCCGCGGTCGCGCGCCGCGGGCCTCGACCGTGAAGACCTGCGCGCTGCCCTCGTCGTTCGGGTCTGCGAGGCGCTGGAAGGCAAACGGCCCGCGCTCACCCGCGAAGGTGGCGTGCGCAGCGGGAACCGCTGCCGCACCGACAGCCGCCACGGCAATGGCAACGAGAGGCGCCAAGAGGCGTGGCATATGAGACGAGGGTGACATCACTTCTCCTTTGGTCGTCGGGTCCGTCCGCCGAGGGGCGTGATCGGGCCAATCGGCATCACGACGACGCTATGTCGATCCGACGCATGCGTCGACGGGGAGCACCCTGCAATCGCCTCAGGGCAAACCCGGATTCGCCCGTGCGAGGATCAGGGCCACACCCGATGTGTGGCGCGCGGGTGTCCAGAATCCCGGGGCGGGATGTTCAAGTTCGGCCGTCGCTAGCAGCTAATCCCGCAGCCCTGCGGCTTCGGGCGCATCCTTGGGATCGAGCTATGTGTGCACCCGGACCGTCCTGTAGTCCTAGCCTCGATCAACCAGGGCAGAAGGTCAACCGCTGGCTGAGCGAAGATTGATCTGCGCTGCGAGAGGCCGGGGGTGGGGGCCACGGGGTTCTCCGCGGTGTTGGGAAGCGGAACCGCCCGCGCGTCGGTTGCACGGGCGAGGTTAGGGTGGTGCGGATGTTGATCGCGACCGAGGAGGCGATTGTCGGCGCAATCGTCCTCGGGCTGCTCATCCTCGGTCTGATTGCCGGCTGGCTCGCGATGCGCTGACGCGGGGCGCTGAGACTCCTCGGCTTCTCCGGGGAGCTGTAGAACGGCCACGTATCCGAGCAGCGCGATGATGGGGGCGATGCTGCAGGCGAGCACGGCGCCCCGACGGCGTTCGACGAAAAGGCTCGCCAGGGCGAGCGAAAACGAGATCAGAGAGGCACTCGTCCAGACGACGCCTAACTCAAGCGGCGGTGCCGAGGGCTTGTAGGTGTCGGCGGCCGAGACGGCGATCGAGGTGGCCCCCACCGCGAGCGCCACGCCGGCCAGAGCAGCGACCAGCGACCCAGCCAGGGACTGAAGCGACGAGCGGTCAAGCACGGCGGGCCCGGGGGATCATCGAGGCCCAGCTCCGAGCCGTCAAAAGCTGACGTGCTCGCGCCAGTCGTCCGTGCTGCGATCAAGCAGGCTCGCGAGCTGTGCCTTCGCGGCGGCGTCGTCCGTCGACGCGAAGAAGAACCGACCGCCACCGGGCACGGGTTCGTACCCGATTCCGGTTTCGTCGCAGATCAGATCGAGAAGCGTCTCTCCTTTGTCCTCGTCACCGAGGATCTCGATCCGAAGCTGGCACCCCATCGCCGCAAGCGTATTACTTGGGGCAGGCTGGGCCACGCCAAGTGGCGGTGCCTTGGGCCGTTGTCCGCTACTCGCGCTCGGCCAACGCTGCCGCGGCGGGGCGTTCGCGGGCGAGGTCGCCGACCCGCGCCGTGACCAGCCGGGCGAAGGACTGCCCCCGCCGCCACTGAGGTGAAATAAGCGATGAAGATCGCCAAGCCCGACCGCCCCCGCCCTCGGAGATAAGGCTTGTGTTCACCGCGCTGCTCGGACGGGGGCGCTCGGCTTGTCCAGTTGGCAACTCTCGCAGCTGCATCGCTTGACCGGAACATCGTGATTAGTTGCCCAAGCCGTTGCCCACCGGGGGTGGATTCGTGTCAAAAACGGCTTGGCTAAGCCATCCTCAGGCTTCATGCCGACGAACTCCTTGTGTTCTCGTGTGTGTTCCCGCAGCTCGGCGAGCGGGACGCGAACAGGGGCGGACCTGCGGTAGCCGAGCTTCACCGAGACGAGCTCGCCGGAGGCGATCCGTCGACGGACGGTGCCCTCGCTGAGCTGGAGGAATGTCGCCGTCTACTTAATGGTGGTAGGCGATTTCGGTCTTTGACGAGCACGGGACCACGATCCCCAACGGGCTAGACCGACTTGACGGCACTCGAAAGCGTTGTCACTTCCGTTACCACCCCCGCGGATTCGGACTTCTCTGCCTCCACTCGAGCACGAGAAAACCCCGCCTGAGCGGGGCTTTCTCTGTGTGGGCCGGGGAGGACTCGAACCTCCGACGAACGGATTATGAGATCGAGGTTACTTGGCCCGCTGGGGTGCTGTAGGCACGGATTCGGCCTCTGAGATGCCCTCAGTTTCGCTCAGATTCGGGCGGTTCGGGACACGGTTCGGGACACGTTTGCCGACGGATTGCTGATCCGCCTCGGCCATCTGGCGGACGGCGTCGGTGAACCGCTGAGCGGTTCCATGACACGGCTGATAGTGGACGTAGCGCATGGTCGTCTGGATGTTCTCGTGGCCCATGAACGCCTGGGCCTCGACGACGTCGAACACGCGCACCGCGATCGTGCCGAACGTGTGCCGCAGGTCGTGGAAGCGGATCGGCCGCGGCTTGTCCCGCATGTGGCCGAGGCCGGCGTTTTCAAGCGCCGCGTAGAACATGCGACGAATCTCATCGCCCCTTCTGTGCGCGCCTGTCGCCGACGGGAACACGAGATCGCCGGGGCTCGTGAACTCAGAAAGCCCGGAAAGCTCGCCGAGGGCGACGGCAACGTCACCCATCATCGGGATGGTCCGGACCCTTCCCGACTTCGGCGTGACGTAGCGCTGAGCGTCCCCGTGGTCGGCGGCCTCGAGTTCGGCCGCATCGCTATAGCTGCTGCGGATCAGGATCGAGCCGAGATCGAAGCGCACCGACTCCCAGCGGAGAGCGCGGATCTCGCCGAGCCGCAGTCCTTCCAGGGCGGCGACCAGGAGCAACGCACGGTCCTGGGGACTTGGCGCGGCATCCGCGACCGCGTACCGTCTGGCGGCCTACCCCTCCCGGGCCAGCGCGGACCGAGCTCCTCGAGGTACTCCAGGACGCATTCCCAAAGCGGCACCTTCAACGTGACTTCACCCATGTCTGGGCGATGTTCCTAGCGTTGCTGTGCGTGCCGTGCGCTAGGCGCCTTCGCGCAGCCAGCATGACCATCTCCTTCTGCACGGAGGATCAGATCGAGTTCTGGAGAACGACTGCCCTCACCAGGCAGACCCGTGGCTGTCTCGGCATCGAGGATGTCATTCCGGGACGCGACCTCGTGTCCCCGTTCGACGGGGTCATCGTGCGGTGGCGCGCCCGGCTGGGCAACAACACGGACGCGCAAACCGTCCGCATCCGCGTCGTGCGACGCCTCGACCCCGACGAGTTCACGGTGATCTCCTCGGGCGAGCTCGAGGATGTCGCCGCCGGCGCGGATACCTACACGTTCCCGGCAAGGCTTCCGATCGCCAGCGGCGATCAGGTCGGAATCGAAGCGGAGAACGCCAAGGTGATCGAATGGCGGGAGGAAAACCTGATCGGCGCCCGCAGCTTCGAGTACACCTCCCGGCCGGCCGACGGCGCGAACACGGGAGTGCCGGGATTCACGGACAACGACGCCTCGCACACCTTCAACGTCGATGTCGAGCCTGACTGTGATAGCGACGGCTTCGGTGATGAGACCCAGGATCCCGATATCTCCTCCTGCAACCCGGCCGGGCCAGGGCCAGGGCCAGGGCCGGGGGGCGGGAACCCCTGACCCTCGGGCTGGGAGCGAAGAAGCAGGAGCTGCGAAAGAAGATCAAGTTCTTCGCCACCGCCAGCGTCACGTCGACCCTGGTCGCGGAGAGCAAGAAGACCAAGGAGACCACCGAGCAGCTTGCCGCGAAGCAGAAGACCAAGATCAAGGCCAAGCTCAAGCGCAAGGCGCGCAACCGGCTCGAGGAAAAGCTCGACGAGAAGGGCAAGGCCAAGGTCAAAGTCAAGGGCACTGCGACAACTCAGAGCGGAGCCGAGGCCAGCGACACAGTCAAGGTAAAGCTGAAGGACTGAGCCCTTCCTAACCCGCACGCGACAATGTGAGGCGATGTCGCAGGAGAACGCGCCGTGCTCCGATCAGTCGCGGCTATGAGGTGCGGGCGCGGTCCCCCAGAGCGCTTGATTCGAAGCTATAGTGCGCGTGTGGCAGCGGGGAATGGTTCAGCAGCTTCCCTCCTGCGGCGATCGGTCCGAGAGGGAAGGAGCGGAAGAATGAAGAAGCGGCTCTACATGAGCGCGGTCGCGGCGGCGGTCGCGGCGCGTTCGCGGTCGTCATGGTCGCGCCCGCCTCCGCTGCGCCAAGCCTCTTGACGCCGTCCACTCACCACGTCAACTGCGGGGCCTGGCCGGTCACGGAAGAGAACGTGTTCTGCGAGGAGGTTGGCTTTGCCAATTTCACCGCGATCGACCTCCGAATCGTCGCCATCGAGGTCGCCGATCGCAATGGCCCTTCCCAGGATTTCTTCACGCAACCCACCGGTAGCAACGGCTGCACGGAGGACCGCACGCTCGGTCCCCTTGAGAATTGCCAGCTCTTTGTCTTCTTTGACCCATCTGTGACGGGGCATCAGTCGGCGAGGCTGAACGTATTCGACGATGTGTCCGATGCGAACGCGGCCCGTATCCGACTCGGCGGACGCGGGACAGACTGACCAGCGCACCGCGGCGCCCTTGAAGCCGCCGGGCTGTCGGAGTAGGCGATGTCGCAGGAGAACGTGGAGCTTGTCGCCCGCTTCTACGAGCCGGCGACGAGCAAAGCGGAGCTGCTGTCGGCCATGCCGAGGACGATGGCGTTCTGCCATCCGGAGGTCGAGTGGACCTCGCGCGAGGACGGACTGACCTACCGGGGCCGCGAGGGGGTTAGGGAGGCGCTCGAACGATGGCTGGAGAGCTTCGACGAATACAGGTACGAGGTCCAGCGGATCATCGACAGTGATGGCGATGACGTATTGGTCATCGGGCTCGAGGTGGCGAAAGGGGCAATGAGCGGTGCCGAGGTCCGCTCGGTCAACCACGAGCTGCTGACCGTCAGGGACGGCATGATCGTGCGCTTCCGCGAGTTCTTCGACGAAAGGGATGCGCTCGAAGCCGCCGGGCTGCGGGAGTAGGGCGAGGTATCAGGTCAAGGGGCAGCCCGGTGCGCGCCGGCGCAACGCGGCGCGCCCCGCTGCGGGTCCGTCCGAGCCGGCCTCGATCCTCACGCACATCGAGCACGAGTGGAGCTGAGTTAATGGGAGTCGCGCTCGCGGTCATCGGGGTCGTCGCGCTCATCATCGTGATCCTGCTCGCGTTGGCGATCCGGATCCTGCGGGAGTACCAGCGCGGGGTGATCTTCCGGCTCGGGCGACTGATCACCCAGAAGGGACCCGGCCTGATCCTGCTGATTCCGGTCATCGACCGCATGGTCCGGGTCGACCTGCGGACGGTGACCCTGGACGTGCCGCCGCAGGAGGTGATCACGCGCGACAACGTCACAGTGCGGGTCAACGCGGTCGCCTACTTCCGGGTCGTGGACCCGAACCGGGCGATCACCGAGGTCGAGGACTTCCTCCTCGCGACCTCGCAGATCTCGCAGCTGACGCTGCGCTCCGTGCTCGGCAAGGCCGAGCTCGACTCGCTGCTCGCCGAGCGCGAGCGGCTGAACAGCGAGCTGCAGCAGATCATCGACGACCAGACCGAGCCGTGGGGGATCAAGGTGACGACGGTCGAGGTCAAGGACGTCGAGCTGCCGGCCGACATGCAGCGCGTGATCGCGCGCCAGGCCGAGGCCGAGCGCGAGCGCCGGGCCAAGATCATCAACGCCGACGGCGAGTTCCAGGCGGCGGAGAAGCTCTCCGACGCGGCGAACATCATCAGCCAGAACCCGGCGACCCTCCAGCTCCGCTACCTCCAGACCCTGCTCGAAATCGGCGTGAACCAGAACTCGACCGTCGTCTTCCCGCTCCCGCTCGACATGCTGAAGCCGTTCATGGGCGGATCCGGCTCGGCCGGGAATGGCAATCCGCCGCCGGGCGGCTGAGTCGACGCCAAAGAGCCCCTCGAAGCCGCCGGGCTGTCGGAGTAGGCGATGGCGGGGGAACGCGCAAGCTCGCACGCATCGGGCTGCCCAGGAACCGAGCGCGCAACTCGTGCGAGTCCGAGGGTTTTTGCCCCCGTAGAGGGGCCCGCAAGCCAAAGGAGAGGGCCGATGTCAGCAGCAGCTCGGCGCAGACTGGTCGTGTTCGCAACCGCAGCCGCCATGTGCGCGACCGTGCCCGGTGCGGCGCTTGCGGATCGCGGCGGCGTTCCGAACGAGCACGCGAAGGCCTGCAAGCCTCTGCCATCGCAGGCTAAGGCCAAGGGGCCGAAGAAGTTCCAGCCCACGAACAACAAGGGCAAGAAGTGTGGCCTTCACAGGGTGGTGAACGGCAGCTAGCGCCAACAGCGTCCGGAACCTCGATGAACCGGGCGCTCCGGGTGGGCGCTCCGTTCTTTGCGAACAAAGCCGCCGGGTGCGGAAGTAGCCGTTCTGACCTGAGAGCGACCCTCCTGCGGCCCCCGATCGGGACGTACTGATCCACCGATACTCCGCGCGTTTGCGGAGCCGAAAACTTCGAGGGGCCAAGTTCCGCGTTCGACTTCGAGTAGTCGGAGCTGGCTGTGTACTAGGTAGATCAGTCCTCTCGCTCCCGACCACTCCCCCGCCCCCCGCGGGTGCCGGCGTGCCCGCCGTGCCTGCTCGACGCTCGGGATTCGGAGGGAACCGAAGAGGGTCTCGCCTCGAAGGCGAGGCTAGTTCCCCCGAGAGATAGTGTGCGGAACATGTCGGAGCAGAACGTCGCAGTCGCGCGCCGATGGGTCGAACTGTTCAATGGGCGGGACGACGTTGACGAATTTCTCTCGTTGCACGATCCCGAGGTTGAGCTCCAAACCCCAGGTGGACCTCGGCTGCGC